>Ga0302319_10006197_pt1 | contig 23799 bp, 19 predicted proteins | sample Bog_T0_2_FD_203319 | JGI IMG/M metagenome (GOLD analysis project Ga0302319, IMG submission 203319) | Peat permafrost microbial communities from Stordalen Mire near Abisko, Sweden - Bog_T0_2 | ecosystem: Environmental > Terrestrial > Soil > Wetlands > Peat | place: Sweden: Abisko, Stordalen Mire...
CGCCGAATGCGGTACCGGAAAGACACTCATCTCTCTGGGAGCAATGTTCGTCAATTCGAACGGGAGGCCTTTCACGGCGCTGGTAATGGCGCCGCCGCAGCTGACCATCAAATGGTGCAGAGAAACGCTGCTGACCTTGCCCCGGGTCCGCGTATTTCTCATCGACGGCGTCCGCAACGGTGTCGGATCCAACGGACACACGGGGGTGAACGAAGTCCGGCTTCGTAACGGACGGATCGTCCGCGAAGGCCTACAGACGACACTCAGCGATTTGCGGCTTCGGAAGCAGTTCAAATCAGCTCGTGCGCGGTGGCAGTCGCTGTGCGACTGTCCGGCGGTATTCGTCCTCTCCCGCGAGGTGGCGAAATTGAGCTACTTCTGGCGGCACGCTTACGGAGTGCCGCGCAGTGGGCCATTCAACGGGTCCATCGTCAACCCGGACACGGGTCGGCCGGTTCTGACTGACGATGACCAGTTGCGGCGAGCCGATTTCCGCAAGACCAAGCACAGTGAACTCGTCCTCGGCGAGGAGCAAAAGAGTGCGTCGAAGGCTCGCCGCACGATATTCAGTGCACTCTGGCAGGCCGATGCGACCAAGGTCCGCCGGTGCGCTCCGATGGACCTGATCGGGCGGCACATGAAGGGCTTCTTCGACTACGGCGTCGCTGACGAGGTGCACGAACTAAAGGGTGACACCGCCCAAGGGGCAGCCTTGGGGACGATGGCTTCATGCGCGAAGCGCACGATCATTCTCACCGGCACTCTGAACGGCGGATATGCGGACGAATTGTTCAATATCCTCTTTCGGCTTCACCCGAAGAAGATGCTCGAAGAAGGATTCGCGCACGGCGGAGCCGGTGTGCGGGCATTCTCGGAAACCTACGGGGTTCTCGAAAAAGTCACAACCATCACGCCCGCCGACAACGCCTGCTCGGACAAAGCGAAGGTAACTACAAGAGTACGGCGGCGCCCCGGCGCTTCACCCTTGCTCTTCGGCCGGTTTCTTATGGAGCTCGGCGCTTTTGTCTCGCTCGAAGATATTTCGGATGCGCTTCCTCCCTATGAAGAGGAGGTGATCAACGTCGAGATGGATCCAGCTTTGGCTGCTGCTTACGAGAGCCTCGAAGAGGACATCAAGGCAGCGCTTGAAGAACATCGTGGCAACTCGTCGGTCGTCAGTACTGGTCTGAATGCGCTGGTGCTCTACGGCGACCGCCCCTTTGGGCTTGGAACGCTCTACGGTTACGCGACGAATCCAGAAACCGGCGAGCGCGAGCGCTTTGTGATTTCAGAGCCGGCCGACCTGGATCAGGAGTTCGTCTATGCGAAGGAACGCCGGCTGGTGGAAGAGGTCAAGACCGAGCTTCGCCAGGGGAGGAGGGTGCAGATTTTCGCGGTCTACACGCAGAAGCGCGACGTCACCCAGCGGCTGAAGAACATCTTGAGCCGTGAGGGCATTCGCGTCGAAGTGCTCACCACCGCTGTACCACCGGAAGCCAGGGAAGCCTGGTATGAGCGCCAACTGAAGGCGGGGATGCAGGTGTGCATCGCCCATCCCAGGCTCGTCGCCACCGGATTAGACCTTTTGGGCATGCCGACCATCTTGTTTTACGAATCCGGCTATTCCATCTACGTACTCCGGCAAGCGAGCCGGCGTTCTTGGCGCATCGGACAGAAACATCCAGTGAAGGTGAAGTTCCTGGCCTACGCTGGCACTATGCAGGAGAACTGTCTCCGGCTGATGGGGAAAAAGCTACTGGTTTCACTCGCCATGGAGGGCAAGTTCGCAAATCAGGGCCTGCAAGCTCTCGATGACGATGACGACATACTGACGGCGATGGCGCGGGAGTTGGTGACGGAAAAGGGTGTCGGGCAAAAAGCCGATGCGCTCTGGAGAGAAATTCAGCAGCAACACACCCGTCTGCTTGAAACCACGAACGTCGTCGCGGTCGCGCAGCCGGAACCGACACAGAATGGGGCTCTGCAGGCTGAGAGCGACCCACCGTTGGGTCCGCCCCATCCCGAATCGGCGCCAGCTGCTCTCGTCCAATTGGTCCTGTCGGAGCAGAGAGGCACGCGTCGGACCCGTCATGACAATGACGCCCAGCTTTCGCTGGCGTTCTGACCGAAACATAACGCAAGCAGGCTATGCGGAGGGCTCCGGAAGGGATGCCTCCGCGTGGCTCACGAGGTACGACACATGGAGAATAAGGGTTTCTACATCAACGACCTGCCGCAGTCTGGCGAGGTGACCTTCCTGGCGGCGGTCATCGAAAAGGAACTGCGGCCAAAGAGAAATGGCGGATCATTCCTGTCGGTTCGTCTGGCGGACCGAAGCGGCGAATTAGACGCCAAAGCCTGGGACAACCCCGAAACCGTCGCCCAATTGTTCGCCTGCAACGACGTTGTGAAGGTCCGGGGCGCGATGGAGCAGTACAACGACAAGCCGCAACTCATTGTCAGCCGGATTCGACGCTGTGAAACACAGGAGTACACTGCCTCTGATTTCTATCCGGCGTCAATCCGCGATCCCGAGGAAATGTTCGGCGAGTTGGAGGCGTTTGTCGCGATGGTGCACGACGAGCCCCTTCGACAACTACTGGAGTCGATCATCAACGACGTGTCCATCAGCGCGCGGCTCAAGACAGCGCCGGCGGCGATGAAGATCCATCACGCGTTCCGGGGAGGATTGCTGGAGCACGTCCTTTCGCTCTGTAACCTCGCCGCGGCATTGACCGCCCACTATCCCCGCCTCAATTTGGATTGGCTCATCGCTGGAGCCATTCTTCACGACCTTGGGAAGATCGAGACGCTGGAATTGACGGGTGTTCGTTTCGCATATACGATGCGGGGCCAACTTGTCGAGCACGTCACGCTCGGCCTGGAGATCCTCGAGAAGCATGTAGGACGCTTCGCCGGGTTTCCCCTGGACCTCAAGACTATCCTTCAACACTTCATCGTGAGCCATCACGGCGACCTGGACAAGGGCGCGCTACGGCGACCGATGATGCCGGAGGCCTTGGCGCTTTCGCTCCTGGATCTGATGGACGCGCGGATGGAACAGGTGTTCAGGCTAATCGAGTCGGCGCCGGCCGGCGAAGAGTTCACATCGTATGTCCCGTCGCTCGAGCGGCGGTTGTTTCGCGGATTTGGGGAACAGCCGGAACCTGGCGCTAGACCGCAAACCATCGAGGGAGGCAAGGCAGCATGAGCGCAGTACCAATGGCAAGCACGGCCCAAGACGTGGCCAAGGGCCTCAGCATGTTCGAGATCGACGAGTCGCTGGAGGCCTTGATCGAGGCCGCAGAGCAGGAAGCTGAGGCGAACAACGGTGAGATTTCGGAGGACATCAAAACCGCCCTGGCGACCTACGCCGAAGCGTTTGGGTACAAGGTAGATCGCATCGCGAACTATCTGAAGGCCCAGAAAGCGGAAGCTGAACTGGCTCAACGCGAGGCGGAGCGCTTCCAGGCACGATACAAGGCAGCAGAGAACCGTGAAAAGCGTCTGAAGCAGATGCTCGTCTGGTTCATGATCTCGCGGAACACGCCGAAGTTGCGGGGTTCCCTGAATACGATCAGCCTGCAGGCCAACAGCGCGCCGTCGCTGACGATCCAGGAGACTACGCACATTCCCGACACCTTCTACCGGGCGAGAGTGGAACTCACGTGGCCCGAGTGGCGTGAGATCGTGGATTCGCTTCCTCCGAGCCCGCTCCGCGACCGTCTCGGGGCCGCAGACGGCAAGATTGTGCAGAAGGACCTCCAACGGGGGATTCTGTCCGATGCCTTGGCGCGAGGCGAAACGATCACGGGGGTGTCGCTGGTAAAAGGGCACCACGTTCGGCTACGCTGAGGGCATATTGGAGATGTTCAACGTCAGCGTGGTTCAGTCCGAACCGAGGGTGAAATGATGGAAGGAGCTGCTCAGTAGGCTGCGCACCTTGTTTCCGTGGGAGACGGAAGCAGGTGCTTCCAAAGGTCCGTAATCGTCGTGGCTGCGCGTCGGAATGTTAGTGCCGGAATAAAATGCCCGCGATATTGCCGGTTTTGTCGTTGAGATCGCCGTTGGGTGACAGCGCGAGGCACACGAATGCGGCGGCGCGGGACGTTGGCGAACGTGGGCGCGTCTGAGAACTGGGCGAGGACGGACAGCCGAGTTGGTTAGCCGATAGGCGACCCTCCCGCGCCGTCAACAGGAGCATGAGCATTGGAATGCCGTGAGTGCTTGGTGTCGAGCCGGACCGATTCGAGCACGAGGTAGAGCTTATCGGCGCTATTGACCTTGCCCGCTACCCAGTAGGCCACTCCGGGCCGGAGGAGCAGGGATTTGGTGAAGTCATAGAGCCGGTAGACGCGCTGCGTGTCGAGGTCCCGCAACAAGAACACCGCACACTTCCGGTATTCCGTCCGTGAGAGAAGGAACAGATGATTGGCGCTGAAGTTGAACATTTGAGGGGATGACTGAGGAGATGGTGCGAACGGGCGGAAGCCGAAGCCCCCGCCCGCCTAGGCAGCGCCGTTGAGGGGTTACCCGGCGGACTCCTCCGGCCCGGGAAATCGCCACAGCGCGGCGCTTGATCGAAGCCAGCGCAAACTACTCGGCTGGCGGATTCGGATTCTTGGGCTTACGGAGGCTATCGCCCCCGAACATGAAGATCTCGGAGTTCTTGCGGATTCCGGCGATGCCGATCGCTAATTCCGAACTGATGGCGATCACGATTCCGAAGGATGCCGATCGCCGTCGGAGCGAAGCGACGCTGGGCTGTTCTTATCATGCTGAAGTGATCGGCATCCGTCAATCTCTTTGTGCTTGAGCCGGGGAGGGGGGTGCGGGGCGAGGGGACGGCATTTGAGTCCCCTTGCCCCGCTCAGCACTGGAGAAACCTCGTGGGCGGCGCGAGTTCATGCAGCATCTCCATTGGTTTTGCCGCGACGCTTCTTCCGCATCGACTCGCCCTGCAAATCGATCCGGTGGGCATTGTGAACGAGTCGGTCGAGGATGCTATCGGCGATGGTGGGGTCACCGATCTGCGCATGCCAACTGGCGACCGGCAGCTGACTGGTAAGCAGCGTGGATCGCGTCTGGTAACGCGCATCGCAGATCTCCAGAAAATCGCGGCGCTCCAGTTCGGTCATCGGCGCCATCGCCCAGTCATCGACAATCAGCAGATCGACCCGCCCGAGGCGGTCCAGGACCTTGGTGTGGCTGCCGTCGGCGCGCGCCACAGCCAGGTCGCGGAACAGTTCCGCCGCCTTCAGGAAGAGTGCCGTGTAGCCGTCACGGCAAGCCTTCTGGGCCAAGGCGCGACCCAACCAAGTCTTCCCGATTCCGGTCGGACCGATGAGGAACAAGTGCTGGTGCTCCCGAACCCAGGCTGATTCGGCGGTCAGCGAACGCACCAGTTGGCGGTCCAGCCCTCGCGGCGTTCGGTAGTCGATATCTTCCACGCAAGCAGGCCCTTGCAGTCGGCCGATACGCAAGCGCCGCTCCAGCGCCCGGTTCTGCCGCCAGTTCCACTGGCGGTCGATGAGTAAGCCCAGCCTCTCCTCGAAGCTCAGGCCGTGGATGTTGGCGTCCTGCTGTTGTTGCTGGAAGGCCTCGGCCATTCCGCGCAACCGCATGGTACATAGTTTCTCGATGGTGGGTTGTGTCAGCATAGTCTCCTCTTTTTCATTGCAGGGTGGGCGGTTCGCCCGGGTCGAAATACTCTGAGCCTCGAATGTTGGGATGGTTCAGCGGCGGCTGGGGTGGGGCAGCCGGTTCGGCGGGTTGGCTGTCCAGGTTGCATTTCAGAATCGATTTCACGCTTGGGTAGGAGCAGGCGTTGAACTCGATCGCTCGGCCGCATGCCGCCTCCAGGCGCGCCGGCGAGTACTGTTTGCCGAGCCGCAGCACGCCGAGACAGGAGCGGTAGCCCTGTTCGGGGTGAGGCTTACTGGCCATGATCTTCTCAAACAGGTGGGCCGTCGCCGGACCGATTTTGTGGGCCCAGTCCACCAGCCGGGAGGGTGTCCATTCCAGATACCGTTGATGTGCCTTGGGACGATGCTCGGTAACGGTGGTAGCGCGGTGGGGCACGTGACTGCGGGCATGGCTGGCGACCCTGACCCCGCGGTGAAAGATCTCCACCGTAGCGGCGGTGGCGCGCACTTCGACTTCCTGCTGGACCAACTGGTAAGGCACACTGTACCAGTGGTGATCAACGGCGACATGGTAATCGATGTTGACGCGATGAGTTTCCCAGTCGCCATACTGGTAACGCTCCGCCGGCAGCGGACGTAGCACTGGTTTGTCCAGAAGTTCAAAGAGACTGCGGCGGCAGCCGTCGCGCTTGCGAAAGGCACGCTCGTTGAGTCGCGTGAGCAACTCCGCAATCGCCTGGTTGAGTTCGGCCAGGGTAAAGAACTTCCGTTTCCGCAGTGCCGCCAGTATCCAGCGCTCCACGACCTGTACCCCGGCTTCCACTTTGGCCTTGTCGCGGGGCTTGACAGGGCGGGCCGGCACGACGGCGACGCCGTAGTGTGCGGCCATCTCCTCGTAGGTACGATTGACGCCGGGTTCATAACGGCACGCTTTCGTGACCCCGGACTTGAGATTGTCCGGAGTCACGATCTCGGGCACCCCACCCAGGAACTCGAAGGCGCGCATATGTGCCCCGATCCAATCGGCCAGCCCCTGCGTCAAACTGGCCTCGGCGTAAGTGTAATTACTGGCGCCCAGGACCGCGACGAAGATGGCCGCGTCCCACACCTGACCGCTCTCCGGGTTGTGGATGGGAACGGTGGCGCCGGCATAGTCCACGAACAACCTCTCGCCGGCGCGGTGCTCCTGTCGCAGCACCACCTCCTGCCGCTGCAACCAACAGCGGTACAACTCACAGAAGCGACTGTAGTGATATCCATCCGGGTGCTGGTTGCGATACTCCTCCCAGAGCAACTGCAGGGTGACGTACTTATTGGTTTGCAGTTCGTGGCGGAGGGCGGCGTAGTCCGGTTCCGGCAACTGTTTCCGGGGCGAAGGTGTTTTCCGGGGCGGGATGATCGCCTGGCACAAGCGGTCGTCGTCCCAGTCGGCGACATCGGACCACTTTAGGCCAGCCGTCTCGGCGGCTTTCAGATACTCGGAAACCGTCGCCTGGCCGACGGAACAGCTCAGCGCGATCTGGCGCTGGCTCAGCCCCAGAGCGTGCAGTCTCAGGACTTCTTTGATCTTGCGCACGGGCAACCTTTCTTGCGGCAACCTGGATCCTCCACCTCTCAGTGGAGACCAGCCTGCTGCTGGTTTGCCCAGCGCGCTTCATGAAGACGACTTAAGAAAATGATTCCGACGATGCCGATCGCCATTCCGGGGGCCGCCGAAAAGTGATCGGCTTCCCGTCGGAATAGTGATCGCCATCATCCCGGAATCGTGATCGGCATGACTTCGGAATCGCGATCGCCATCAGATCGGAACGCTGATCGGCATCGCCCGGAATCCGCAGTTCTCGACGAGCCGGTCGGCGATCGCCGTGGCGATGGTCGTATTGAAGAGAATGTTGCCCCAGTCGGAGAACGCTGTGTTTAATGCGGAGTCCATTTTTATGCGGAGCAAACGACCATAACAGCGGCCAAACCCTCTGGGATCAGTCGAAATTGCCACCTATACTGCACGGACGGCGCAACCCTCGCCTGATGGCCGCAATTCTCAGAGGGAATAAGCTTACGTTCCAAAAGGGTACGATGAAAAGAAGCGCCCATGAAAATTGGCCTGAAACCAGAACAGCAGCGCGTTATCGACTTGGCCGTCCGCTCGGGGGCGTATCAGAACCCCGGCGAGGTTCTCGATCAGGCTTTTGAGAGCCGCATCATCATGTAGATACTATGTCCCTCTCAAGAGCGGGCTGTTTAGCGAGCTGCTGCCTCAGATTCTTGAAGATGACGCGTTCGTTCTCACTCGCGTTCTTGGTCCATTCGGGTATGTTGCGCAGGAGTTGATCTCTGAAATGCTCCAGCCCGGGCTTGTTCGCAATCTCACGGATACTTCCTTCGGAGACGCAGTGCTCCAACATCATGCAAGCGCCAGCTACCGCACTGGGGCTAGGTTTGCGGCTGGCGATGGCAAAAAACCAGCTGTTTGAGTCGCCATCGAGTTCTCGGAGAATATTCACGAATTGTGCTCGCAGCTCACCGAAAATGGCCCAGTCGCGCTGATTCTTCCTGGCGAGCAACTGGTAGCCGTTCCAAATCGCGTTCGTACGTTTGTGACGATACGTGTCAACGAGCGGCATAACTCCGCTACGAAGATCTAACAGGCTGTCCGGATCGCGGAATTCTACTGTGTCGGCACGGATGAATCGGTAGGCATGCAACCACGATTGCACAAGCTCTATTGCTTGCTCGTCACAGGTGCTGCACGAGGAAAGCATGCTGACCCACCCTGCCTGTGCGGCGACGATCTGCACCGCAAGTTCGTTCCATTCTGATGACCAATTGCGGCCCACCCGTTGAGGCCACCGGGCCAGCCACTGCCAATCGCGCCGCTCGATGAAGTCGAATGCCGGGAGCGTCTCATGCAGGACGACGGTGCGGATGAATCTCAACGCGATATGCGCCTCATACGCCGCGAGCTGCTTGTCGGGGTTCGAATGGGTTATGAACTCCCATAAATTGTCGGTCGCTGCCCGTATCTTCATGCCCCACCAGGACATTCCTTCGGTCTTCTTGGGGAGATAGGAAACGAAGTTCCGCACGCGTTGCCCAAACCGTTCCGTTGACTCGCTGCTATCGCCATAGACCCACTGCCACGTTGCCAGGGGGCTGTGCAGTTGTCGCGGGTCGAAGTCCTGTGGCGTTGTGAGTGCAAAATACTCAATCCAGGGTTGATCCCATGGTTCCCGTACGAGTTCGCCGTCTCTCCACCGGTCGATGTGAAGGCGGGCTGCGATGTAGGCGTGTGTCGAGCGGTCTCTGAGCGGCAGCCCGGCATCGTCCCATCTCGCTCTCAGCCAATCGCGCGATAAGGGATAGTCGTCGAGGTTTCTCTGTTCGTAGAAGTCCGGACTTACGATTTCAGCGATGGTGCCCTCCAGGTACCTCAGGGCTCCGGTTAACCGTGGGTCCGCATCTGGTATGTCAAGCATTTTCATGCAATAGACGTAATCCGAAAACAGCTTGCGTTTCTGCCTGCGCCAATCGCTTTCGCTCAGAGCCTCGAAGGTCGTCAAGGCGTTTGTACATAATGCAGTTGCTTCGTCGGCCAAGTGAGCACGCATGGATTCGGCGCCGGCACCATTCAATCCACGCCCGAAGTCGCCGATTGCATTGAGGAGAGCGGCCACCCGGGAACTATGCGGCGGTCTACCTGTGATCAGTTTCTCCTTGTCGAGCAGTTCCCGGCCCAGTTCGACGGCATCCGCCAGTGTGGCTGACGAACGTCGCAGCTGCTTTACCGTGTCCCAGTCCGCGAACGGTCGAAGAAATGTCAGCGTCGATAAGGCGGCATCACATTGAACACGTGTCTCACGGATGCGTGGGGCGACCAACAGGCGTGCTCGATGGAGATGCCACGTCGCCTCCAGCACTGGCTCCGGCTCCAGCGTGCGATCGCGATTCGACGCGATGAAGAGATCTCGGGGCTCCAAAATCGGTGCTAGCGACCGAGCAGCATGAAGATGGGCTTTAGGATCACTTTGATACTTTCCTTCGCGCAGCTTGGGAAGGAGTTGAGGATCGACATAGAACCGCCCCCGCGCGCTGAAGAGAACTCTCTTCTTAACCAGCGTCCTCAATTTCTCGTCGACCTCGGGCCAGGCCAGCCGCTGGTGCTGTGTGCGACCGTAGTTCATCATTGCGTAGGCCGCTTGCATTGAGAAATCGAAACGAAACACCGCCAGGCGCTCCAGCGCTTCCTTGTCGTTGGCATCGAGCACGTCCGGAAGCTCGGCCGACTGCGGACGCGGCGGGCCATAGACGACTATGATTCGCGTCCCGAGGCTCCCCCCGCCCTCATTTACCAACGCCTCGTTCAAGAGGTGTGGCGCGTTGGGGTCATCCTTACTCGCGTTTAGAAGATCGAGCCACTGCCCGCGAAAATCGTCCGGGAATATTGGGTTCGTGCGCCGCTGCGTCAAGTTCCCCTCATCGAACAACACAACCAAGTCCGGTGCAGGAGTCGCGCAAATGGACGGATTCGCCTGAAAATTTGCGAGCAGTCGAGCCAACAGTTGGGCCGCCTGATCAACGGCTGACCACTGAAATTGGTCCCACCACTCGGGACTGGCAGACAGCGTATCCGCGATAATGGACCACAGTCTCATTTCATTGTCAGTCTCGGTGCTGCGCAGGCAGAGGATGCCGAGCCCAGGACCGCGTAAGTATTCATCATTCCCGCCGCGAACCTGATGATCCTTCCATGCGAGCCATCTACCGATCTCCGCTTCAGCACCGTTTGGAAACACGGCATCGATCTGTTCGCGATTGACAAACTTGATGGCGCGCGTGCCGGAGACTAGATAGTCGTCGAGCTTGTGCAAGATGCGGGTTTCCCTCGCCGTCCAGGGACTCCGCTCGTAGTCCCTACGATCCTTGACGGAGAGACGCGTACCCTGGTCAACCTTCTCTTGCAGGAATAGGCGGCGCAAGTTGATCGAAAACGCACGTTGGGTCTCGGGCAGACGTACAAACGCCGTGCGTCGCCAGCCGGACACCTGCATGGCGTCCGCGACATTGCGGATCGTCCGGCAGAAATTGATCTCCACGGTCTTTCGTGCGCGGGAACCTACCAGCGATTGCCGGAAGGCGCGAACTTCATTCTCAATGCTTTGGTCATCAGGCGCCGGTTCGCGTCGGCAAGCAATCTCGGCGTCGGCCTCCATCATTTCAGCCGCAGCGGGATTCGGCGTCGTCGTTCGGACATCACTACCGAGGATTTGACCGTATTCATCGCGATGATCGCTTCTGTCCTCACTCGCGTTATTTGACTCCGTGTCCGTATCCAGATCTTCGAGGTTGGTGCGTGGGAGCACGACCCGCGAGAAGCCCGCGTTATTGGCGTACTCGAGCTTTTTCTCTATGCCTTCGACATGACAGATCTCACCTAGACCGTCGGACAGTTGCACGCGGCCAGTGACAACACCTTGAGGTATTTGGCGGCCCGGCAGCATCATCCCCAGTACGGCCTGGACCCAGTAGGCTTCCGCGCTTCGGCCTGAGAGAGGATAAGGGATACCGTCGGGACTGCCAAGGATCGAATCGACGATATTGCACGCCGCGCCCATGTCTACGACGAGACTTGCGTTGAGAATAGCGTTAGCCGCCGCCGCATCAACGAAGCGCAACCTGCCATTCTGCGTGCTCCACAGTGTTTTCGCCACCTGCAAGCCGACGAGGAACGCGTCGGCCCATTCTCTGTTCCACTGCAGGTTGCTGCCCTCCATGTGAGACCACACGTCACCCTTGCCAGGTACGTAGCGACGATGCTCGGAACCTGCTTTCGAATCGACAATTCGGAAATAGACCTTTGATTTCCCGTCCTGGGACAAGAACAGGCCGATGGGAAGACTAATTCCCTGGAAGCCGTGCTCGCGAGATCCGGCGACCATGAGCGGCCAGCAATACAGCGAGCTCCTGAGTGATAGGCAAATCCTCAGCCACCAGAGCATATTAAGGTCTGGGCCGGCGACTTGCACCAGTGCGTCGTAGAGCCGGTCGACGGCATCAATCCGGTTGCGCGTTTGCTCTGAGGCGTCCCGGCTGAGGTCGAGCAGGTCATTGATGTGAGTGCACGACAGCCGATTGTCGTCCAGGGTCTTCAGCAAGATTCCGATGTCGCGTGTCTCTGGCGGTTTACAGTGTTTAAGCCACTTGACGAAATCGCGTATGGATAGGTGTGGCTGTTTCAGGAGATAAACCGCGTGAGCGATCAAGATCTCAGGAACCCGCTTCGCTTTGGTGTTGCGAAGCGCTCTTTCTGTCCGCACCACAGACAGAACATCGAAAAGAGGCATCGCGTGGGGTAGGAGGTATTGGTCCGGATTGCGGTATGTGTCCGGAACGTTTTCCAGCAATGCGAGTGTTGAATCCGCGAGGAGCGCGGTCTGCTCGTTGGTCACATTCGCGTAGAGCACCCTGGTCGCGCATTCCACTCCCACCCTGTCAGGTCGATCAGCCTCGGCAAGGTTTGTGCCCGCCAGGATAGCAGCACCCAGCGCCGTCGATTTGTCGTATAGCCACTTCTCATGCAGTGTACTCATAAGGCTTCTCCTGCAACGTGGACGAGGGGCAGCAGATCCCTTCGCTGTGCTTCGTCGACAGTGTCGCGTATGGCTTCTGCGCGCATGAGCGCCTTCGAGGGGAAAATGTTGACGAGTATTCGTCCGTCATCGGAGCGTTTTAACTCGACGCGATCCTCTTGTCCTGTTGTTGAGCTTTTCCACGTGATGAAATCTGGAGGAATGCGAGTTGCGGAAGCCAATTCCACCTCGTTGCCCTTGGCTTCCATGCTCCATTCATCATCGCCCTGCTTCCACACGAGTGTGAACCATTTGCGCGGCGCCTTCTTCTGGGCTTTATGGCTTGCGGCCGCGCCGAGTTGGGTGTGTCCAGCCGGCGGCTGGCCGATGTTTACCCGCACCAACGACGGGAGAACATCATGCGCCGAAGCTGCATTCGCTGTAGAGAGCCTGCTGACGTTCGAGCCGGAGATGTTACGCGGAGCGCTGCGCACGACCTTGGCGTCAATGGGTATCGGACGATTCGTTGGTGCCGTACCGGTTTGGCGGTCTCCCAGTAAAATACGGCCAACCCTGTCTCCACATTCTGCGCAGGCTGGCAGGTGATCCGTGAGTCCCATCAACTCCGGCACAAGCGTAGGTGCTTCCAGCAGCCACTGGATCTCTTCATCATCAAGGTGGCGGACAAATTCGCAGAGATGTGTATCAAATGTTTGGGTGCTCATTTCTTGCCTTCCTTTATTGGCAGCGCGGCCCCAACGACCGCACGTTTGAATTTGTCAAAGTGATATCTGAGGGCTTTTTGAGACGAGGAGCTCTCTTCCTCCCCAGCCAACTGCCGGTACGCCTGACTGAATGACAAGTGCTCGCCGGTCGTCTCATAGTGCCGCAGAAGAAGTTCAAATACGGCCCGAACCATTTCAAAACATCGCCGCTGTTTTGGGCTTCTTGCAGCTGCGGACAGACAATCTAACTCTCGCCGGGCGATCAACACCAGGTCCGAGTCGGACCGGTCATATCCAGGATCTATCGCCAAATCTTCAGGTAGTCCAACTTCGGCGCGCGTTTCTCCGCGGATCCTTTTGAGGGCGACAGACCTCACAACCATCGCGGCATACGCAGGCCGGGATTTAATCTCGGCTGATCGCCCCGTAGCGTCAACCCGCTGCAGCGCAACCCACGTCTGTTGGGTAATATCGTCAGCCCATTCAGAGGGCCTCCCCCACGCCCGCAAGAATCTTGCAGCCGTCTTCTTTAGGGTTTCGTATTCGGGCCAAGTATCATGTTCCATGTTCAGATCCCTAGAACACCGTCCGTGCGATAGACGGCGATTTCCCGGCGCACTCTCAAGGTCCTGCCCTTCCATCACGAGCGTCGTTCCATCAGAACAATATGGTTCAACGCATGCGTAAACTTCCGGTTGTGGATGGAGGACAGGTAGGGAACTCCATCTACTTCGGCCAGTTTCCGCCAGATTGCCGGTGCAAGTTGCGTTGTAACGTCGTCGAACCAATGCTTCGGCTCGCTAAATTCCTCTGACCAATCGTAGCTGTTGCTGATGAGCACGACGGATCCCTGCCGGGTCGCTCGCTCGATCTCGGACAGTACTTGCTGCGGGTCGGGCACTCGATGTAGCAAATTGCTACAGACCATCACGTCGACGGAGCGTGCTTGAAGAGGCAAGCGCTGTGCGTCAGCGGCAGCGAAGACGCAATTCTCCAGTCCCCAACCAGCCAATGTTCCTGGATTCGTTTTGAGCCTCGTCTCGGGAAGGGCCAGCGCAATGTTCTCCGTCACCGGAGTCGTCATGATCTCGTTCGCCCTCCAGGCCATTGCCGGTGAAAAATCTAGTCCCAACGCGATCCGCGCTCCGACTTTCGCCATTTCACCCGTCAGCCGCCCAAGTGCGCATCCCACGTCGACGACAAGCGATTCCTTCTGGACATGAGGCACGACCATGCCAATCATCGTCTGGTAGTAGCTCTCGGCACCTCCCCGGAACTCCGGAATCCTCCCCGCCGTCTTGCGTAGGGGTGCAGTCTCAACGAGACAACCATACTGGCGCCGATAGAACGAGTTGACAAAGGTATTGGATAAATAGCGGTCCCCATCGACGTTTTGATGGCCTTCCAGGTTCCATTCGCCTCCGAGCCGCAAATCAAGCACCCCACCATGCGCTGTGTAGAGTCCTCCACATTGGCACGCAAGTACGTTCCCCTGCAGTTCCAATCCGACACTACACCTCGGTGATCCGGCTGGACATTTGAGATGTTGCAGGAGCGCCATCCGGGTGCCCATCGCACTTGTTTCTCTGGTCGTCACTGGCACATTCCCACCTCCTTCCTTATTGTGAGAGCCTCACGCCCAGCCAGATTTCCAAAAAGGCCGCGAAAATATTTATTGGGCGATCCTGGCGATTCGCCTGCAGGCTGGCGAACGCCTCCTTCGGCACGGCCGGTTGCGAAGGGGAACAGAAGGAGTCCATTTACAGCCCTGGACTCCCCCTGTTGCGCGAAGGCGTACCTTCCGCGTTTAGAGTGTTCACGACTCATCGCCGCTCGGATAGTTCTCCTGCTCGGTTGCAGGCGTGGTATCCCAATCTTCTGGATCTGGTGTGGGGTCTGGTTCCGGGAACCGCTGCCAACCGTCTTCGAGGCCCGGATCATACACGTTGCTCGAATCCATTATGCTCTCTCCTTTCTATATCGGAAGAGCTTCAATCCCGCCTATCTTTCCAAAACTCCTGCAAATCAGTTTGAAGCCAGCCATGGAGCGGCTCAAGCGGGAGATCGCGTACGAGACCCGCGGGCAAGTCCGAATCCGCACCGAGAATTCAAGAAGCCGTCAACGCCACGCATGAGTTCCTTCGGTTTGGGATCAGATGCGCCGCGAGAGCCTGATCTCGTGGCTCGCCGAAAACGAGCGTTCCGGTGCTACGATTCAAGCATCGCCAGTTCGGGGTGCCCGTAAAACACGCATAGGAGAAATCAATGCGTAAACGGCACCAAACAGGAGGTGTTCGAAAACAGCGCGGACGCTGGATGGGCCTCTGGTGGGTCGATGGCAAACGCAAAAGCGTCACCCTCGGGCTCATCAAGGACATGACTAAAGGGCAGGCTCTCGAAGCGGTCGCACGGATCGTTGCGGAAGAAGACGCCAGGCGGCAGGCCGACAGGGTCTGGAAGTTGGCGAGTTCGTTGAGCAGATCTACTTCCCCTACTACAGCCGGAAATGGAAACACTCGACGCGGGCAAACAATATCAACAGAGTGAGGGTTCATTTGGTTTCGGCATTCGAGGACCGGGAGCTTTCAAGTTTCCGGCGGGATGAACTGCAGGACTTGCTGGATGCGAAGGCAACGTCCCTCTCCTTCTCGGTCGTCGATCATCTGCGGTGGGATCTGAAGCAGGTTTTCGATATGGCCGTGGCGGAGGGCCAAGTTCAGCGAAACCCAGCCTTGCTGCTGTTCACGCCGAAGAAAGCGAGAAAGCCGGTTCGCGTCGCGATGACGATCAGGGAGGTTCAATTATGTTTTAGTGTCTTGGATCAGAGGGAGCGGCTGATTGCGAAGCTCGCCATTCTCGCCGGCATGCGGCCGGGCGAGATTTTCGGGCTGACCTGGGGGCGGCTCACGGCGAAATACGCGGACATCCGGCAGAGGGTTTACCGGGGTCTGGTGGATACGCCGAAGACCGATCAGTCCCTCCGGAAGGCGGCACTTTCGGAAGGCGTGCTGGCGGAAATCGAATGCTGGCGCATACTGGCGGTTGAAACCCGCGATGAAGCCTGGGTGTTTCCTCTGGAGCGGATGACGCCTCTTTCGAAGGACAACTGCTGGCGGCGCTCGATGCATCCGAAGCTGGAGAAGGTCGGGCTTGGCTGGGCGAATTTCCTGGTCATGCGGCGGACGCATGCAACCTTGATGAAGGCTTTAGGGGTGGATGGGAAGCTGGTCGCCGATCAGCTGGGCCACAGCCTTGATGTCAACCAGAACGTCTATACGCAATCGCCGGTCGAAAGCAGGCTCGACATGGTGAACCAGCTCGAGAAAAGCCTGCTGGTGATGTAAACGGTGTTCTATCGGAGTTCAGAATGAAGCCGGTGTTCGTAAACCTAAGAAAAGATGGAGCGGGAGACCGGATTCGAACCGGCGACGTCCAGCTTGGGAAGAGGGTGATCGATTGAAAACACAGGATTTTGCGTTTTCCTGTACCACTATTTGGCGATAGAGTTTTCGAACGCCCCACACTGTGCCTTCCTTCAGAACGCAGATCGAGCACAAATAGAGCACACGCGCCCTCGCTTGTTACGTGAATTCGACCGGATCGAAGGAAGTCTTCTCCTCATCACTGCCCTCCCACGAACGTTCGCAAACTGATAGAATCGCAAGGGCTTCGCATGATACAGTTAGACTTCTCACGCCAATGCCAGCGCCGAACATAGCTCCGAAAACAACCGGTAAGGTGCCGACGGAGTACTTGGACTTCGATCCGAACAACCCACGGCTCATCGAAGACGGCATCACCAATCCGACAGACGAAGACATTATCCTTGCCCTATCGGACAGCGCAGATTTGGCCGAAGTCGTTGAGTCTATTGCGCTCAACGGCTACATCGACATTGAGCCGATCATCGGCCAGAAAGTAGATGGCCGCTGGCGGGTCCTCGAAGGCAATCGGCGGCTTGCCGCGATACGCATCCTGCAAGATCCTTCCTTAGCAAAAGGCACCGGGATCACGCCGCCCAAGCCTAGCGCGGAAGTGCTGAAGACCCTGAAAGAGGTCACGGTCTACGCGGTCACCAGTCCCGAGCAAGCACGAGAGTACATCGGCTTCAAACACATCAATGGACCCCACAAGTGGGAGGCATTGGCAAAGGCACGATTCGCCGCTGACTGGTACCGGAAAGAAAAGGACAGCGGCCTCACGATAGACAAGATTGCTCGACGGTTGGGAGACGGGCACGACACTGTGGTACGCCTCGTCAACGGCATGTTCGTACTGGATCAAGCACGCGACTTGAAACTCTACGATATCAAGGACCGATGGCCAGGCAAGCGTTTCGCGTTCTCCCACCTGTACACGGCACTCACCCGTCCAGGCTACCGGGAGTACCTGGGTCTTGGAGACGAGTGGAGATCTGAAGATCCGGAGCCAAACCCCGTACCGAAGAAGAATCTCGAGAACCTCCAACAGGTGCTCTTGTGGCTGTACGGTTCCAAACCCGACGGGAAAAAACCCGTGATCAACTCGCAGAACCCCGACCTGAAGTATCTTGGAGCGGTCCTCCAAAGCCCTCGCGCCCGTATCAACATGCTGGCACGCCACAACCTCGCTGAAGCGTATGCCCAGGTGGAGCGCAAAGGAGCTCGATTTGAAGGGCATCTGGTCAACGCCCAACAAGAGGTCGAGTTGGCACTCGGACAGATCACCGGGTACGACCCTGAGGATTCAACCCTTCTTGGTGTCGCAAAGGAACTACGCAATAGCACCGAACAACTCTACGACAGCATGGAATCTATCGCGAAGAAGGCTGCAGCGGCCACAAAACCGAAGGGCAAAAAATAACCGTGCTTGCCGTTCCCGACGAAACCGTCCACAGGACCAAAGTTGCCGACTGGATGGAACTCAAGGCGATTGCCTCCCCCGATTCCAGGATTGGCTTTGGCACACTCGTATCCGGAACTGCACTCACGGAGAACGAGCAGGAAGAAGATATCGCGGAAGAGGATAGCGAAGAGGAAGACCTTGTCATTGGTGTCCAGAACGAGATCCTCCGACGAGCAAAGGCCATCGGTGAGGATTATCCGTTTCGAATCGATGACAAGGGACGCGCTTTACAGTTCATCACTCCCGTCTCACAGGTCGGCTCAGTCTACCTCTTCTGTCTCTTTCTGTCTCATGCGTTCGACCGCACGATCGTCCCCAAGAAGCTCGCCCCGAAGGTCAACAACAAGACTCGTGATCTATTCCAAGCGTGCGCCACCGTCGCAGCGGGCGGCTTCGTCAAAGGACCCGCAATGTCTTTTGGTTTTCCACGTCCGGACGGGACCACCTTCTTGAAGGCGCTTCATCGGGTGTATGAGCTCTTTGGCGATGGGACTCCGCGAGAGCGACCACGGCCGGCTGCCGCCAAGAAGATCAAGGACAATGGCATCGACATCATCGCCTGGAAGCGTTCTGCGGACGACCTGCCATGCACGGTATATCTAGTCGGGCAAGTAGCCTCGGGCAAGGACTGGGAAGAAAAAAGTGTCACAACTGACCGGTTGCACTTTCACCAGTATTGGTTCATCGACGCACCTGGCTCGCAGCCCCATGATGCGATGTTCATGCCCTTCGGATTGGAACCCGAGGATCCCCAAGACGGTACCCCGTATGACAAGGTCCTCAAGGACTACATGCAAAGCATCGGGTATGCATTCGGCACCTTGTTCTACCGTAACCGGATCGCGAAACACCTCGCCGACGGCCTTGCGCTCATCGAGGCGGGCGAAATGCATATCGAACGCCATGGAGATCTCCCCAAGGTCGTAAAATGGGTTGAGCGCTACATGAAGAGGCTCAGGTACAAGGCAGCGTAACGATGGAGCGTCACCGCTTTCACTCGATCTGTCCGTACTTCGCGATGTTCCCGGAGTCGTTCGTCCGGCGTAACGTCCTTGCGTGGTCGAAGCGCGACGACTTGATTCTGGACCCGTTTTCAGGTCGGGGCACAACCGTTTTCGAGAGCCTTTTGAATGGGCGCAAGGGATTGGGTTGCGACACGAATCCGGTCGCGGTCTGCCTGTCCAAAGCCAAGGTCGATCCTCCATCACTAGCTGCTGTATTGGAGCGTTTGGACGTTCTTGAGCGCACGTCGAAACGTTTCACGTCTAAAGCGCCAGAAGTCAGCGATGAGTTCTTCACGCTCTGCTTCCATGAGGAGACACTTCGGCAACTCCTCTTCCTCAAGAAGAAACTGGACTGGCGCGGCGATCGAACCGATTGTTTCATCGGAGCACTCGCCCTCGGCTGCCTCCACGGTGAAAGCCACCGCACCGAACTCTGCTTTAGCAACCGGATGCCACGCACGATCAGCACGAAGCCAGCATACTCGGTACGGTGGTGGCGCGAAAAGGGGTGCGTTCCGCCGAGACGGGATGCGTTTGCCATTCTGCGAACCTGCGCGGAGTATCGGTTTCACTCGCCCGTTCCAAGCCTCAAGGGACGGGTTGTTGAGGGCGACGTCCGGCGAGCCGCTACCCTCTTGCGGCCGTACCGCGAGCGAGTGAAGTTGGTGATCACCTCGCCGCCGTACCTGGACATCACGGACTACCACGAGGACCAGTGGTTACGACTCTGGTTTCTCGGCGGAGCCGCCAAGCCCGTCACTGGTCAGGGCAAAGACGACCGGCATCGTCGCATCGACGCCTACTGGCAATTCTTGCGGGATGCATGGAAGGGCGTGGTACCGCTCCTCCAGGAGAAGGCGCAGGTAGTGATTCGTATCGGTGGCACTCGCCTCAACGCTGAAGAGCTGCAGGTCGGACTCTTGGAGTCACTCAATTCTACAGGGCAGAAGTTCAAGCTCCTCGAAGCACACCAGACGGATATTAAGAACGGTCAGCGTCGCGTCTTTCAAGCGGTTCCGGAGAAGGCGTCCGTCGAGCACGACTTCCGGTTCAAACTCGCATAATTTCCATCATCAGATGAGCGTCTTGCCCAAGCCGGAGAAGTTGGTTGCCGACTTCATGCTGCATGATCGCCGCTTCGGTGACAGTGACCTCAAATTGATCATCCGTTCATCCGGCCGATCGTCGTTCGGCATCATCCCCGGAATGGTCTGCGTGTTCGACTCCTCCATGGGGGATGGAGAAGTCTTTCAGGTTCACTGCGCGATCAAGAAAGATGATGGCCCTTCCGTCCTGGCGCCATACGCAAAGAAGCGGACCCAAGACCGATTTATTCTGCTGCAATCACTCTACCAATACGTGGAAGCTGAGAGTGATGATCCCGAGGGCTGGCCCCTGGAATTTGCCGGGCAACGGCTCCTGCAGCTCCGTCAAGATCTCAAGATTCATCCCGTTGCACTCGCCCGCCAGCTAGGCCTCCCTGCCCTGCAACTCTCCATGTGGGAGGCAGGAAAGGTTTCGCCCGGCCCGGTGATGTACGAATGGTGCCGCGCACTCGGCATCTTCTGTCCAGCGCACACCGCGCTCGTGCAGGTCGTTGATATTTCACCGGCGCTGCTCCGTGTGTTGAAGGAAAATCCCGACGAGCTTCGCAGCCTCCGGCCAGATCAGTTCGAGGCTTTCGTAGCGAACCGCCTCGACCGGATGGGGTTCGACGTGAAGCTCACTGGTTCCACCAACCGCAAGGACGGCGGCATCGATATCATCGCGGTGCCAAAAATAATGACTGCTGGCTCATTCATTCTCGCCGCACAGGTCAAGCACCATCGTGGAGAGCAAACGACGGGCAGAGATGCCGTCGATCGTCTTCTCGCCTGGAAGGGGACGGAGATCGGTCTTGGTATGCTGGTCACGAATACGAGCTTTAGCAAGGATGCCTTGTGGAAGGCTGCTCAAGATGGGAATCGTTCGTTTCTTCGGCTCCGCCATTTCCTCGACCTCAAGCGTTGGCTGCAAGACCAGTACGGGAATCCTGAAGACTGGCGAGAAATCCCGGACACCATCCAGCTCGCTCCGGGGGTGATCGTCGAGGTCCCAAAACCGAGGGTGTCTGATCCGGATCTTGAAGATGACTAACGGAGAATATAGACGCGTGGCTGACGTTTACTCCCGACAAGTCGGCTGCGGTCCGCTGATGCTTCGAAAGCCCCTCGCGCTTCTTCGCCGCCTCAGCCTCATCGAATCCGAGCGTGCCGATGGCCGCTGCGGGGTCCTGCACCGAACAAACACTCAGGCCGCGGCGAGCACCTGGACAGCTCTCGCGATCTGGGTGTCCTCACCCGCCCACGCCGCCTCTGGCGAAAAGGGTTCTGATACATCTGGGGCGACCCCTCGCCCTTCAAGGATCGTGCCGGCCCATGTCCGATACTCGACGACCGGCAGAGCCACCCGGTAGCCATGGCCGACTTTGAACGAATTCGCGCCGACCACTCGGCCAGGCGTCTTCTCGCCGACAATCGTTGCCAATTTGTTTTCGGCTGCGAAGGCAGCGATCATCTCGCTGGCACTGGCGGAATGCTGATTTACCAAAACCACGATTCTGCCGTGAAACGACTGGCCTCCCAACCCCTCCGTCTTGACCGCGACGGATTTGTCGCCAAGGCCGAATTTGAATATCAGCGGAAAGAGGCCGAGCTTCGAAAGCGGGATTCGGTCGAACACCGGTAGGGACTCTTTATCGAAGCCCTTCTCCGCCCTTGATCGTGTCACGCTGTGGCCCACTCCTCTGCGGTCGGGACAGAGATGGCTCATAACACGCAGCGACCCGAGGCCGCCGCCGGTATTGCCACGCAGATCGATGATCAGGCGATCGCAGGCCAGCTGGCGAGCCGCCGCGCTCACCGACGCGGCCACGTCGATGCCCACTATCCCGGGGAACATACTGACCCTCAACAGGCCGATGGAGTTGGCGAGGCGCTCCGAGGTCACAACATCGGGGATATTGACGGGCTGTTTCTTCGAGGTCGGGTCGGGGATGTCGATTGTCAATCGGGCGACTTTGTTGCCGGCTTGCGCGATGTCGGCCTCGATTCGCTCGCCCATGGGAAACTGCGGGGCTTCTGACGTCGAAACCTCGCGGCCTTTCAGTGTAAGGACAATGTCGCCCGAACGGATCCCTGCCTTCTCCGCGGCCCCACCTCGGTGGACGTCCTGGAAGCGCCAACGTGGGCCAAAGGAGGTCTCCGCCTTGATGACCGTGGCGTTGATGGCTTGTCGCGCGGATGCAGCCTTGAAACAGGTGCCAAAGAATCCCACATGGCTGGTTTTCAGCTCCAGTAGAAGTTCGTTCAATGCCTTCTCGAACTGATCTGGCGCAGCGTTGACGATGGCCTCTCGCCGCTGGTTAACGAGGCTCGTCCAGTCTACACCGTTCAGTTGAGGGTCATAGAAGCGTTTGCGGACAATCTCCGCGACACGATCCAGAATCTCCGACTGATCGCTCCTTGTTAATTCAGTGTTTGCCTTCATATGCGTTCGATAGGATCCGAAGCCCGTCACCAACGACTATGAAACCAGCCCACAGCCGCGGAGGGGCAGCCTTCCCATACCTCCCGGTAATTCGCAATTTTGCTTGCGCAAGTGCGGAGCCCACGTCCAAACCAGATTCGAGTTGGCTGTAAAACTCCTTCATCAGAGTCCTTGTAAAGTCGTCATCGGCACTCCAGAGATTGGCGACGACTGCCTTCGCTCCAGCAACGAGGAACGGCCGAACCAGGGTTGCCGATCCTTCTTGACCATTGATTTTGCCCGTTCCGGTGTCACAGGCAGACAGCGTGACAAGGTCAGCTTGAAGGGGCAGCGTTACAATTTCGCGGGCCTGCAGCAATCCGTCTTCACGGCCCTGCGGATCATTGCGAAACACGAGCGCCGATCGGTCCGGATATCGAGTGCTGATTAGGCCGTGGACGGCAAAGTGCAGGATTCGGAATCGTGATAGTGGCTGCTGCTTGAATGCAAATTCTGTTGCTTCGGCTCCCTTGAGTACCACGGAATCCCCGCCCACAATTGAGGCAACGGCCTTGGCCTCTTCCTCGGCGGCGGGCAGCGGGGGAAGTTCCGTTCCATCCAGGTCATAGATACCGCGCTGAACCCTCAAGGACGCTTGCGTGGGTAAGCCTTCCCGGCGTTCAGGACCGCCGGCGGCGACGGCGAGCACAGAAACTGCGCGGCGATCGGCTGCGGGCGTCTCCCGCAGTAGTGCGAGGACGGTGCCCGAGGGGGCGTAGGTAACGATGTGCGACTGCAACAAACTCTTGCCCGACGGGGCAATGAGTACCTCAAACGGAAGACCAGCCAGGGGACTGTCAGGTACAACGATCAGCCGCTCCTTAAGACCCATCTCGGGAACGCTACCAAGAAGATTCTTGTAGGCCTCGGCGGCCAGATGAGTCGCGTAGTCGTTCTGGCGGATGTTCTGCAGGAGAGCTTCAACGGAGCGGCTGATGACGGCCTTGCCGGGTAGAGCATTCAGGCGCAGGCTCTCACGTGTCGCAACCAAGCAGTAGGAAACAGGTTCGGCGAGGACGTATTCGATGAAAACTTCATCGGGACGCAGACGCGCACGTAGCGCGCTCGGCGCGACCGGTTGAGAAGTGCGCATCCATTTACGGCTATTGGCAGCCTCGGCTGGGGAGATGGACTGTTCGGCTACCAGTATCCGATCGAGGATCTGCTGCCGCTGTGGTCTGTTCGTTGTTTTCTGGAGCGCCAGTTGCAGCGTGGAGATTTGTCTCGCCAGGGAGGAGGTGCCTCTGGCCAACATCGCGCTTGTGGTGGGGGCCAGCCTCAAGAGATCTGCCACCGACCTGCCGCGAGCACCTTCAATGACGGAAAACGCTTCGGTCGCACTTTTCAGATCGCGCGCCGTGAGAAGGAAATGGCCGACGTAGAGATCATCCATGACGGCAATCAGCGA
>Ga0302319_10006198_pt1 | contig 23794 bp, 15 predicted proteins | sample Bog_T0_2_FD_203319 | JGI IMG/M metagenome (GOLD analysis project Ga0302319, IMG submission 203319) | Peat permafrost microbial communities from Stordalen Mire near Abisko, Sweden - Bog_T0_2 | ecosystem: Environmental > Terrestrial > Soil > Wetlands > Peat | place: Sweden: Abisko, Stordalen Mire...
CGCTACACCGTAGCGGCTTGTCCGCGGCCGGACCCGGAATTGCCCATGCCGACCAGCGCGTCCGAGCCTCAACCGGACAGGCATGTAAGGTGTTCCTGGTTTACCCCCGCACATGCGCTCGATTCGCGTTGCAAAAGGCGCTCGTTCGCGCGCCGCGCGGCAGACCTGTCAGATGGACGCGACTCGCCACCGCGGCAGGCCGCCGAGAGAGAAAGGTGCGTCCTGGGCTTGTCCCGGGTTGCGCGTACTGCGGTCTCGGACGTGGTAACGAAACAGCCGGACTCCCCTATCCCGACCAGTAGCGCGCGTCCGTCAGCAATCCCTCTCCCAAGCCAGGCATCCGGGTCGCCCGCGCGAAACTCCGACCGGCCCAGATCAAAGACCTGACAAATCAGGCCCGTGAGATCACCCCACTGACAGCAGGGTTGGAACTGAAACTCCGCGTCCAAATGGAATTGGAGGTTTCTGGCGCGTGGACTGACGTGATTGAAAAATTGAATTCGATGGTTGCTTCCATCGCTGCGGGCTTGATGCGAAGCTAGTTGATCTTGAACCGGAGAAAGCACACCTGTCCACCGCCGCTACTGAACAGTCCAGCTTCCCATGGCGACCCAGTTGGTGGGGGTTAGACCCGCCGAACTGACCGGATACCCATACACTTTCTTAGTCGCGCTCCCAGTGGTCTTGAAGGCCGGCTTGAACTGGAGGCTGACGGTCATGGTTAGATTGTTGCCGGTGATCTTGATGGAGGATCCGCTCCCATTGAGCGTGCACTGCGAATTCGAAATGCTGGCATTCGTTCCGGGTGTGAGGTAAGCGACGTAATTGCTGGCGGCGTCGTTGAGCAAGCCGAATTGTTTCTGGTTACTGATGTAATTCACCACGCAGGCCGCGCTCGAGCTACCAGAAGAGGAGAAAATGATTTCCACACTTGAGAGGTCGCTCCCTCCGGCCGAATCAGCGGATGTCAGGGCAAAAGCCTGGGATGAGCCCTGTCCGGAGGCAGGAGAGAGGCTCACAACCGTGGGCGGCGTCGGGAGCGTCCACGTCCCCTTCGCGGCCATTCCGCCGGTAGGACCCTGGGCGGCCGAATTGACAGCATTGGCATAGATACTCTTTGTCGCGCCGCTCCCAATGCTGGCGAACGCAGTCTTGAATTGCAGATTGACGGTCATGATCAGCGAACTGCCCGAGCTCTGAATCGACGACCCGATGCCAGATACCGTGCATTGGGAGTTGGAGACGCTGCCTGACTGCCCAGGCGTGATGGAGCCTGCACTCCCAGTGCCCGCGTCGTTGGTTAACCCCACAGTCTTTTGCTGAGAGCTGTAAGTGACCGCACAGGCTTTGCTCAAGGTCGTGGAATTCGCAAACAGTAGCTCAACGGAAGCGAGATCGCTCGCGCCGGCTGGATCCGAGACAGTCAGAGCGAACGCTTGGGACGTGCCATGTCCGGATGAGGGAGATAAGGACACGATAGTTGGCAAGCCCGCCTTTGGAATTGTCCAGGTCCCCGACGATACCATTCCACCGGAAGGACCCTGGCCCGCCGAGTTGACGGGATTGGCGTAGATGGTCTTCGCCGCGCTCGTTCCAAGGCTGGCAAAGGCCACGTTGAACTGCAGACTGACTGTCAGGACCAGCGCATTGCCCGCGGACTGAATCGACGAACCGGCGCCAGAGAGCGTGCACTGGGAGTTGGAAACGCTGCCTGCCTGGCCGGGCGTCACGTAGCCCGTATAGCCAGTGCCCGCGTCGTTGCTCAACCCAATGTTCTTCTGTTGCGCGACGTAGGTGACGGCACACGCGCTGCTCAGGCTTGTGGAATTCGCAAACAGTATCTGAACGGAGGCCAGATCGCTTGCGCCGGCCAGATCGGAAACTGTCAGGGCAAAGGTTTGCGACGAACCCTGCCCGGTGGCCGGTGTCAGGGACACGACAATGGGCGGTGTTGGGATCGTCCAGCTCCCGATCGCAGCCATGCCGCCAGTCGGGCCCTGTCCTGCCGAATTCACAGGATAGGCGTAGATGGTCTTTGCCGCGCTCGTTCCGGTGCTGGCAAAGGCCGTGTTGAACTGCAGACTGGCGGCCATGATCAGCGAATTGCCCGATGTCTGGATCGAGGATCCCGCGCCGGAGATGGTGCACTGGGAGTTGGAGACGCTGCCTGCCTGGCCCGCCGTGACGTAGCCCACATAACCATTGCCTGCGTCGTTGGTCAACCCGAGATTCTTCTGTTGAGAGATGTAGGTGACGGCACAAGCACTGCTCAAGCTGCTGGAATTCGCGAACAGCAACTGAACGGAAGCCAGATCGTTCGCGCCTGCGGAATCCGAGACAGTCAGGGCGAAGGTCTGCGACAGGCCTTGGCCGGACGACGGCGATAGGGAGACGACGGTTGGCGAGCCCGGTTTGGGGATTGTCCAGGTCCCCGCGGATACTATTCCGCCTGTAGGGCCTTGATTAGCCGAATTCACAGGATTAGCGTAGATGGTCTTTGCCGCGCTCGTCCCAATGCTGGCAAAGGCGGCGTTGAACTGCAGACTGGCGCTTATGATCAGTGAATTACCCGAGGCTTGAACCGACGACCCGGCGCCGGAGAGGGTGCACTGGGAGTTCGAGACAGTGCCTGAGAGTCCAGGCGTGACGTAGCCCGCATAACCAGTGCCAGAGTCGTTGGTCAACCCGAGATTCTTCCGTTGAGAGATGTAGGTGACGGCACAGGCGCCGCCCAAGCTGCTGGAATTCGCAAACAGCAACTGAACGGAGGCCAGATCGTTCGCGCCTGCGGAATCAGAGACAGTCAGAGCGAAGATCTGCGACAGGCCTTGCCCGGACGACGGCGTCAGGGAGACCACAACTGGAGGCTGTGGCGCCACCAGCGACCACGACGCAGCCTGTACCACCGACAGAGTATTGCCCTGGGTGTCCGTCGCCATCACATTGACATATTTCGTGATTCCGCCTCCCACGGTGCCGAAGGCCGGCAGGTAGGTGAAGCTGACCCGCACGGCGACCGAGTTACCAACAACGGCCATGGTCGTGCCGACCGCGTTCACCGTGCATTGTGAGTTCTGCAAGGTCGCGTTGCTTCCGATGGCGACGCTTCCCACACTCCCGCTGCCCGCATCATTGGCTAGAGTGATGGTTTTTGCGGAGATACTGAAAGTCACGGCGCACGCATTTGCAGTGGAGTAAGGGTTGCTGACATTCACTTGGATCGACTGGATGGCTTGCCCCCCGGAAGGGTTTGTCACGACCAGATTCAGTATATGGTTCAACCCGATTCCGCTCAGCGGGTAGATTCCATTCAGCACCATGTCATTTGACATCGCGACTTCCTGCAGGAAACCGTCGCCATCGCCCCCTGGCGTTGGCTGAATCGCTCCGCTGGTCACCGGAAGATTGGCTGCCGTTGTCGCACCCGCCAGCAGGATCCGATCCTGCATGGCCTGGACTGCGTAAACCGTACTTGTACCGGAGCCACCGGTGTAGCTTACGGTTTGCCATTGATTGCCAGCAGCGGCCAGGATCGCGAACCAACCATCGGCCGCGCCTTGAAAGGAATACGGCAAAGCGTTTTGCCGCGGCAGATCGACTGAAGAAGTCTGTCCCGCAACGACAACACTCCCGCTCGGCTGCAAGCCCATCGCATAGACATAGTCGTTGCCCGAACCGCCCACTATGGAACACCAATTCAGCGCGACCAGTCCAGGACTGATCATGCACGCGAACCCCTTTGTTCCGCTTCCGGTTGTCGTGACAACTCCCGCCCCGGTTCCGGGGAACCCGATCTGCGAACTGGCTGAGCCGGCCACATAGACATTGCCGTCGGCGTCCAGAACCGCTGCCGCGATCTGATCCTGGCCAATGCCGCCTAGATACGAGGAACTCAGCAACTTCGATCCGTCGCTGCTCAGTTGAGCGACAAACCCGTCCAAGAACCCCCCGTTGGTGCTCTGAAACGCACCTGGAACCGGGAAATTGGACGACCGGGTGGCACCCGCCACGGTGATCGTCCCCGAGGAATCCAGAGCCACGGCATGACAACCATCCAAACCGCTCCCCCCAAGAAAAGTGGAGAACACGGCGGATGTCCCATCAGCCGACAACATCGTGACGAAACAATCGTCGGAGCCGGCGGACATTTGTTGGTAAGCCATTGAGGTGACGGGGAAATCGGCGGAGCCCGTTTGGCCGGCCACGATGGCCCGCCCGGCGCCGTCCACCGCCACAGCCAATCCCCGATCCGCTCCGGAGCCGCCGAGCAAGGTCGAATAGACCAGGTCGCCCGACGAGTCCAGCTTGATCGCGAACGCGTTCCAATCCGCTGGCGCCGCTGTCTGGAAGGCCTTGGCCGTGGTCAGGAAGTCCGGTGAATTGGAATAGCCGGTCGCATACGCGTTGCCCTCCATATCCACCGCAATGGCTTGGCCCTGGTCGCTGTAGGTGCCTCCAATCACAGCGAAAAAGACGACTCCGACGCCACCCGGCGCCAACCTCATCACCATCGCTTTGCCGGAGCCGGCAGGCACGCCGGTGGCACGCCCGAACAAACTCGGCGAAGCCGTCTGGCCGGTCAGGTAGATGCTGCCGTCCGGGCCGAGAGCCATCCCATAAATCGAGTCCAGTTGCGACCCGCCGAGATAGGTCGAGAAATCGAAGACGGGGTCAATGGTGAGCGGCAACTCAGGGTTGGCTCCAACGACCTGAAACCCTAAATCGCCTGCAGGACTGAGGCCATAGCTGACCTCGACCGCACGCTCTTGGGAACCTGTATCGGATTGAAAAGCCAATGGTTTTCCGATCAGGAAACTCAACCCTGCGGCGCTCACGCGGAGGCGACCCTGCTGGTCGACTCTCGCGCTGGCGCCCTTCCAAGTGAGGGACGGGGCAGTCCAGGATCGGGCTGCCGCGAGGTCCAAGCCAAGCTCCAGTTGGCCATTCCTGATCCGGTAAAAGAGGTCTGCGCCAGGCCACAGATTCGCAAATCGAACCCGCTGGAAATGCCGTGAAGTGGTATTGCTGCCCGGACCGTAGTTCTTGGTGACCCCACCGGTGGGCAATTCGCCGCGATATGAGCCGCGCCTGGAAGTCCCGTTCGGTTGCAGACGTGCGACACCGGTGCCCGTGTCGAGGGCCAGGGAACCGTCGTTCATGAGGGCCACGGGAACGTTGAAGCCTCGCCCGATAAACGCAATCTCTTCAGAGGCTTGGCCGGCATTCTCCTCGAACCAGACGGGACGCGGCGGCAGCGTGAGCCCGCGTGGAGAGGGAGGTGCGGCGGCGAAGGACAACGCCACGTTCACGAACAGAGCCAGAGAGATTCGCTTGCGCATTTTGGAACCGGGCGAGTGGCAGCCTCGATGAACCCGGGCCGCCCAGTGCCTCCACACTCACAATCGGCATGCGGCCACGAATCATTAGGGGCGAACGCAAATATTCAGGCCGAGTCTAGCGGGGGACGGCGCGGGAGTGGGGCGATTCCGGCAGCCGGCGCCTGCTCTCCGCGTTCGCTCTCTAGTTGTGAGTTCCGCCTTGTCTTTTCTTAAGAACACCGTGTTCATACTGCATTTCACCGTGCTTGAACTATGAAAACACCATTTTCCCTGCAAATTTTCGCGTGGTGGATCTGCTGCAATATAAGGACTTATTGAAAATCCACCATGCATTTCACCATACATTAAGGCGCGGCACCGAAGGTCACGGTGGATCTATTGCAATCAAAGGGGTTGTTGAAAATTCACCATGTTTCGCCGACCCGCCGAAATCGCAATGTTTTGACGATGTTTTTTGCGGTGGAATCATCGGCCGGCGCGACGGTGCGCGCAGGCCATCGCGGACGGCGTCATCGAGGGATGCTCCTTAACAGTCGAGGCTCAGAAACAACAATTGCGGCGCAGAAAGGCAGTCGCGGTTCGGCAACAGTCGCAGTTCAGGAGCGATTTCTCCGCGGCAGGCCAGCAGCTTTGCAGTGTTGAAACGGAAAACGAAACCGAGACGTCCGGCTGGCCGGTGCTTGAGTCCGAAGGCAGACCGTCGGCGGGAAGGACATTCAGGCGGATGGGGGACGGGTGAGCCAGGCGCGGACGGCGTCTTCGAGGGATCCGTTGACGGGCATCTGGACGGCGGGGACGCCGGCGCGGCGGGCGGCTTCGAGATCGGAGGCGGAGTCGCCGAACAGGATGGAGTCGCGGGCGATGAGGTCGGGGTAATCGCGCAGCGCCTGGATCAGGAGGCCGGGCGCGGGTTTGCGGCAATCGCAGGCGCCCTCGTCGTGGGGACAGACATAGATGGCGTCGAGAACGACGCCTGCGGAACCCAGCTCACGCTCCATCTGCGCATGCAGGGCGGCGAGGGCCGCGGCGTTCAACAGGCCGCGGGCGACGGCGCGCTGATTGGTGACGACGAAGAGGCGGAAGCCGGCCGCGGCGAGGAGCTTCAGGCCGGGCGCGGCGCCGGGGAGGAGTTGAAGCTGATCGGGGGTCAGGACGTAGTAGAGATCGGGATGCTTGTAATTGAGCACGCCATCGCGGTCGAGGAAAGCGGCTCGCCGGCGCGGAGAGGGGACGTCGGCAGGCATGCAGTTCCATTGTAGCGGGCGAAGTTCGAGGCGGTTGGGGATGTCGGATCGAATCCTGACCGGATCGAATCCTGACGAGAGCGCTCCGGTCGGTCTGAGCGGGGCGACACGCGGACCGGCGGCCCTCGCCGCCTGCTAACCCCGCTTCGCTTCCGCCCTCCTGCTCTGCCGTCCCCCGCATGGTCCGCTTTGTCGAGGCTTTCACTGCTATCGACACGCCCACACGAAAGCGCCCCGGCATGCGGACCGGGGCGCTCGCGACTTCAGGAAAGCCAGTCAGCCTTAGAACTCGAGCCGGGCCGAGATCTGCAATTGGCGTGGACCATAGAGCCCATTCGAAGAGCCCGTCGGAGCCAAAAAGCTGGCGTTGGGATTGAGGCAGCCATTGGTGTGGCCGGCGCAGGCCCCGGAACCGGCGTTGGTGAAATTGTACTGGGTGGTGTTCAAAGACACGATGTTGGTGTGGTTGAACATGTTGAATGCCTCGCCCATCAACCGTAGTTGGAGCTTTTCGGTCAACTTGAACCCGCGCGCCAGGCGGAAGTCCACGTTGTAAAAGTTGGGCAGGTTGTAAATGTTGCGGCCGATCCAATTCGGACGGCCGCCGATGGACCCTCCCGAGTTGCTGACCACGCCGCCGGTGAGGCCGCCGTCGGGACCGCCCGACGGGTACCCGCTGATCGAGCCGGTGATCGGCTGGCCGGTGGTCATGGTCACGATGGAGGACAACGCAAAGCCGTTGACGAGCAGATTTGCGGCCCGGTTGCCGCTCTTGATGGTAGGCATCCACACGAAAGTGCCGGTGAAGCGGTGGCGCTGGTCGAGGTCCGAGGGGCCGTACTCCAGCTTGCGATTCATCGGGTCGACCGGCGAATCGGTGCCGTAAAATGTGCCGTACTGGCCAGGAACCTGGCCGCCATCGGTGGCCTGGCTGAGCGTGTAGTTCAGAATGAACTCGAGGCCGCGGCGCATCGGCCGCTTCCACGTCAGCACCATCGAGTTGTACCAGGAATTCACGTCCGAGTAGCCGACCAGAATCACGCCCGTCGGGTCGATGCGGGTGGTATAGAACGGGTACGTCACCGTCTGTGCCGCGCCGCTGGGGCCGGCGAGCACGTCGTAGCTCTTGGTTGTCGTGGACGGATACATGTTGACGTCGGCGAACACGGGCAGGTGCAGACCGCGGCTGAACACGTAGCCGGCTGACAGGCTGGTGCCCCAGCCCACCTGGCGCTCGAAAGTCACCTCGCCCTCGTGCACAAACGGATTCTCGAAGTCGGGCACCAGTCCGTGAGTCAATTGTGTCGCCGCGGGCGGCGCGAAGTTGGTCACCGTCGGCGTCAGCGCGCCCGAGAAAGGCGCCGTCAGCGCGGGACCGGGCGCCGGGTAAATCACGTTGGGAAACGTCAGCGTCGGGCACGTCTTGGTAGTGCAGTTGAAGGTCTGCTGGTAGACGCCGTTCTCGACGCGAATGGCGTAGTAGGTGCTGTTCTGGGTCTTGGCGTAGAACATTCCATAGCCGACTCGCAGCACCGTATCCTTGGCCAGGTTCCAGGCCGCGCCGATGCGCGGCGCGAAGTTGGCGTGCTGGATGTTGATCGTCGACGAGTACAACGTGGTCAGAGGCGTGGCCGTATTCGGCTTGGGCGGCTGCGGCACGAGTTGCAGGTCGTAGCGCACGCCCAGGTTCAGCGTCAGCTTCGGCGTGACCTTCCAGCTATCCTCGGCGAACCCGGCGAAGTCGTTGTTGTAGAAGTCGTCCTTGCCAACGCCGGTGATCGGGTCGGTGACCTGGGCGAAGGTGTTCCAGTGGCGCCCGGTCAAGCCGTCGCCCATGTTGGTTCCGGTGACGTCCTCGATCCAGTGGGCGAAGGCCGTGGAGCCGGTGTAGCCGTACAATCCGCCGCCCTGATAAAGGTTGATCAGCAGCTCGTGGATCAGGTTCAGGTCGAAGCCCGCCTTGAAGGCGTGGCGGCCGTGGACGTAGGAGAGCGTGTCGGAGATCTGATACCGGTGCTCGTCGGGAAACGCCGGGCGCGGCAGCGCGTTGGGCATGCCGTAACTCATCACGTTCGAGATCGAGACGCTCGGCGCCGACGCGTTGGCGCCGGTCACTTCGAGGTCGCGGCCCCACTGGAATCGCAGGTTGTTGACCATCGAACCCGACAGCGTCGAATCCCAATTGGCCACGAAAATCCGCTCCTGCGTACGGTTGGTGCCGTTGGTCGTGACCGAGCTGTTGTTGTAGGTCGTGTTCGGACTGTACGCGTTGGGGGCGTGGTAGTCCATGAAGTCGAACGATGTCGAGATGTGGTTGCGCGCGTTGATCTGGTAGTCGAGCTTGGTGAAGGCGATGTCCTGGTCGGTGGCGCGCGGATAGATGCCGGTCAATCCGCTCAGGTATGCGTTCGCGGCAGTGCACATCGCCGCGCTGATCCCGGTCGGACAGGCCTGCGGAAACACCGCGCTGGTTGTGTAGGCCACCGGATTCACCTTGCGCGAGCCGTCATAGGTTACGTAGTAGAACAGCTTGTCCTTGAGGATCGGGCCGCTCAGGCTGCCGCCGAACTGGTTCCACTGGTGAATCGGCTGGCTGTAAATACCTTGCGATTTGGGGAACGAATCGAGCGCGTTGAAATCCTGGTTGCGCACGTATTCGAATGCGTCGCCGTGGATCGCGTTACCGCCCGACTTGGTTACCGCGTTCACCACGCCACCCGCGGCCTGGCCGAGTTCGGCGGAGTAGTTCGACGAACTGACCTCATACTCGCGAATCGAATCCAGGCTGTAGACGTAGGCCCCGCTCGAGGCGCGTCCGCGAGCCTCTGAAAAGAACGCCTGATTGTTGTTCGCCCCGTCCACCGAGTTCTCGTTGTACAGGCCCGAGATGCCGCGATAGGAGATCAGCCCGCTGCCGCCGTCGGGGGCCACGTTGGGCGTCAGCAGCACGAAGTTGTCCCAGCGCCGTCCGGCGATCGGGAGGTTGTTGACCAGGCCCTCGCTGACCACCTGCGACGCCTCGGTCTTCTCGGTGTCGACCACCGAACCCGCGCCTGTCACGGTGATCGTCTGTTGGGTGGACTGGATCACCATGTCAAAGTCGACGCTCATGGTCTGACCGACTTGCAACACCAGGTCCGTGCGGACCACGTCGGTCAGACCGGTCTTGGAAACGCGAACTTCGTAGCGGCCCGGCGGCAGGAACGTGGCCACGTAAATGCCCGCGTCACTCGTTTCCGTTTTGCGCTCGATCCCGGTGTCGGTGTTGCGCAACGCGACAGCCGCTTTCGGGACCACGGCGCCCGATGGATCCATAACGGACCCAGTGATGGTTCCTGAACCTGCCACCTGCGCCCAGGCCTGGCCGGCCGGGAGGGCCAGAAACGACAGGGCCGCGAATAGGAGCGTCGCGGACTTTAGGTGATGTAGGCCGAATCGTAGATACATGATTTCCTCACCTTCGAATTAGAATTAATCGAATCATCTTGATGCGGATTCCGGTCTGGCTCGGGACGCATAGTCCCTGATTCCAGAAACATTGAAGCACTGTCCTGAATCGGAGGCCGGCGCAAGTAACCGGGCCTGGCCCAGGCCGCCTTGATTGCTGCCGAGGCGACGGCCAATGCTCTTCTTCTCCGCACTGGCCGCAGCGAGATTGGCTTCGGGAACGACCACGTCGCCGGCATTGCGGACAGGCTCGACAGCGGAAGCACCGCCGAAGCTGTCTTGCGCCGCGGCACACGCACGGACAGAACTGGAAAAATCCGAGAGACAAACCTGAGCATGCAAGAAAGACTTGGCCCTAGCTTATCACCCGCCGATTGCAGTTGAATGACCGCGGCGGCACGCAATTCGACGAGTTTTCCCCGGAGCGGCCGCGGGCGTGGCTTAAGTTTCCAGGTATCAGTGACTAACGGCAGACGGAAGGCGAGTCGTGGTCAGATCGGAAACTGCTGGGGAGTCGCTGCCCGCGGCCGGAGAGCCGTTGGAAGCCGAGCCACTGTGCCGATTTCGAGCCTCGCAACCAAGCTGGAGATTGTGCCCACCCAGGGCAGTTCTCTCATCCCACAGTCGCTTCTTCGCTCATCCGCCGCATTGCTTCCAGCGGCCGTTTGCGGCTCTCACTTCCCCGCTTGGAGCGCCGGCTGCGGCAGCGCCTGGTTGAGAATCACGATGTCCACCCGGCGGTTGTGCCTCCGCCCCTGTTCGTCGTCGTTGGAGGCCACCGGCACCGTGTCGGCGTAGCCCGCGATCGACACCCGCGACCGGTCTACGCGTCCCCGCGCCGCCAGTTGGTCGAGCATCGCGATGCTGCGCGCCGCCGATAGTTCCCAGTTGCTGGCGAACCGCGAATTGCGGATCGGCACGGCGTCGGTGTGCCCCTCCAGGTTCACGTGGTTCGGCAGGCTGTGGATCAGCCCGCCAAGCTGGTCCACGATCGAATAAGTATCCGGGTTCAGCTCCGCCTTGCCCGAGGCGAAGAAGGCTGCCTGCCGCAGACTGATCACCAACCCGCGCGCCTCCAGGTGGATCTCTATCTGGCCTCTGGCCATCTCGTCCTGGAAACGCCGGCTCAGCGCCTCCATCGACGGCACTAACTCCACCGCCGTCCGCTGCTCCACCATCCGGCTGCCCGCCGCCGCATCGCCAGCCTTCTCCGGCGCCACCGGCCCAGCGGTCCGACTCCTCGAGATGGTGTTCCGCGTCCCGCCGCGCAGCGCCTGGATCACCGCGTCGGAAACCTGTTTCGCCGTGCCATTGTGGGTCGCCGCCGCCGTGTACAGCACTACGAACACGGCGAACAGCAGCGTCACGAAATCGGCGTAGACGATTGTCCAGCGCTCGCGGCCCGGCCCGCTGTGCTCGCGTGGGTCGTAGAATTCCATAGCGCGCCTTCTAGGCGGAGGCCGCCTTGCGCCTGATCAGCTCGGGCATCGGCTCCATCCGCTTGTTCAGCTCCCCCTCGCACTGGAACGCCGCCAGCTTGCGCCGGATCAGCCTCGGGTTAGTGCCTTCGCTGATGCTCAGCACGCCCTCGAGCATGAGCTGCTTCGCCTTCACCGCCTGCCACGCCCGCAGCCGCACCTTCTGGCCCAACGGCAGCAAGATCAGGTTAGCCGAGCCTACCCCGTAGATCGTCGCCACGAATGCCACCGCGATGCCGTAGCCCACGGCCGACAGGTTGTCGAGGTGCTTCATCACCTGGATCAGCCCGATCACCGCGCCCAGTATCCCAATCGTCGGCGCGTAGCCGCCCGCCGCCTCGTACACCTTGGCGTCCATCTCGGCCGCGTTCACGTCCAGCTTCATTTCGAGCTCCATCATCTCCCGCAGGTCGCCCGGCGGCGTCCCATCCACGGCGAGCATCAGCGCCCGGTTCAGAAACGGGTGGCGGATCTGCTCGATCTCCTGCTCCAGCGCCACCAGACCGGCCCGGCGGGCCTTCAACGAAAGGCTCACAACCAGCTCGATGATTGCGTCCAAGTCGGTGTCCACGTCGATGAATACGGTGCGCAAACGCTTCACGGCGCTGCGCAGCATGGACGGCGGCGTGGTCAGCATCGTCGCCCCGAGCGTGCCGCCGAACACGATCAGCGCCGCGGTCACCTGCGCCACGTCGGAGATCCGGCCGCCTTCCATCAGCAGCCCCATCAGGATGCCGCCAATGCCGATCGCCAGCCCCACGAGCGCCAGGAAGTCCGGCCTGCGCCGGCCTATGCGGTGATTCAACTCTCGCTGTGCCATCACGCCTCTCATTCCACCTTGCCTTCAGGCGCACCCGCGCCTGCTCACTCGCCGCCGATCATGAGCGCCCAGCGGCCGCCGGTACCGCCAGTGGCCTTCCAACTGCTCCCAGACTTCACCATGCGCCTTACCCGCGGTTCCATCGGCGGGCCCAGCAGTTCACCGGGCCACCGCCCCGGCAGTTCCGCCATCCCCAACGACGGCGCGTCCATCGCGATCCGCGCCGCGCTGTCGGCCGCTGCGCCATTCGCACTTGAACTGGAGATCGGCTCTTCCACGCGCTTCCTGTACGGAAACCGTCGAAAGATAGCCTTAAATTGACTCAAGGATTGGCGGGCTGCCGTCAGATTCCGCTGGTCGGCTGCTCCCCGTTTCCGGCTGGAACTGCCGCATAACGAAACCCGGCGCGAACCGCCGGAACATTCGCCGCTCGGTGGATCTCGAGCTTCGGAACTGCCGGCGCAAGCGATCGACTTTGGCCTTTTCAACAGCCCTTTCAGAGCTGCAGGCGCACCTTCCACCGCGTGAGCACGGCCGCTGCCGCCAAGATCAGCCCCGTAAAGACGACCGAACGCACCGCCCCGGGCCAGCCGGCGTTCAGTTGCGCGGGCAGGTACAGGTAGGCTATCCCCGCCGAGTAATAGAACAGGTCCGGCAGCAGGTACGTCAGCAGGGTGTTCGAGCCAGCCGGTTTGACAAACGCCGCCCAGCGCTTGATGCCCTTCACGTCCGCGATCCAATACAGCGCCATGAAGAGCACTGTGCCGATCGCCGCCGAGTAGAGGCACCACGTCGGCGTCGCGCGGTTCTTCGAGATCCCCAGCGGCGTGCAGATCGCTCCGACGGCAACAAGGAGCACGGTGAATCCCACGCCCCAGATCAGCTTCCGGCGCACCGTCCGCGCGATGCCCGATTCCAGGAAGATCGTGCTGCAAACGATACCGGCCATGACAATCGACGGCAGTTCACCGCTGTCGAACGGCCAGATGGCGTGCGGCATATGCCTGAGAAACGGCAGCCATCCCAGCCGCGAAGCGATGCTCATCAGTGTCAGCCCCGCCAGGAGTGCGGCGGGCGCCCACGCCTTCTTGCGCAGCGGGATGTATAGGATGCACGCGGCCAGGTACGCGCGTCCGATCAGCCCGAGAATCTCCCAATAGCGGAAGTCCAGCCACGCCACGCTGCCATCGGACGCGTGCCGGCGAAACAGCGCGAACATCAGCACGAGCAGGCACAGCCCGCCGTACTTCAGTCCGCGATAGAGCCGCTGCGGCCCGCCCTGGCGTGGATAAACGTTCCAGTAAAGGATCGCGCCAATCAATCCCAGGCACGCCCACAGTCCGCGCGGGATCCCCGTCAGGCCGGGATCCACCAGGCTCGCGTTCGCCAGCAGCAGCCCGAGGACGACCAGGCTGAACGACCTCAGAAACACGTGGATCCACAGCTGCCATTGGGAATCGCCCAATTCGAGCCGCTTGCGCACCGCCAGCGGAATCGCCATGCCGAGGATGAACAGAAACGCCGGGAAGACGACATCCACGTAGGTCATCCCGTTGGCGTGGCCCGGCATGTGGTAGGTCCACCACGGCAGACCCTTCACCTCTGCCAGGTCGTTAACGAAAATCATCACCAGCATGGTGAGGCCGCGCAGAATGTCGACCGAGACGATGCGCGTGGATTGCTTGTGCTGTGGGTTCATGGCGCTCTAACCGGCCGGCACTCCCGGCCCCAATGAAATTCCGCCGGGATGGCTGACACTGCTGCGTCGTCCCGGCTGACTTAGACAATACAATGAGTGCTACCCCGCGTGCCTGGTTTGCTCCCGGCCGCCTTGGGAATGCGCATGCTCGGATTTCAGCCTTCAACAGGCCCAGCTATCCGCTTCTGAGGCAGCGGCCGGCACTGCTCGACCTGCCACTGCGGCCCATTCGGCCAGTGTCCTGGTTCCGCGTAGCTATCGCTTCAGGCCGCGCAGTCGGGATTTGAACGCCGTCGTCCAGGGCGCGCTGTGCCTGTTGGAAGCCCGGTTCCAATCCGCCGGCGCCCCGGCCGCCCGCGTCGAGGCGTTCGAGCGCGAGTCCATCCTGCGCGAGCTCAAGCTGCCTACGAGCAGCATGGCCGAAACGGCGCGCGCGCGCGGCCTCGAGCGCAGCCACCTTTATAAGAAGTGCGCGCAACTCGGCATCGATCTGGAAAACGCGCGCAAGAGTCCGTAGCGCGAGCACTCGCCCGCTACGTGCGCACTGGGTATTGCGTCTGAACCGTTTATCCCGGAACTGAGGGCAAGTCCAGTGGCACTCCTGCGCGTCGCGTCCGGCATGCGCCCCTGACTACGCCCGCGCGCTCACGATCTTCAGGTACTTCTCGTAAGCCCGGTCCCACTCCGGCGCCGCGTCTGAGGCCTCGATCCGCTCGAGCTCGAAGGAGTTTCGCACCACCGCGCGCAACCCTTCCAGGCCCTCGATTTCGCCCGCGCCCATGGCCTGCACCAGCAGGTTGCCCACCGCCGTCGCCTCGGCCGGACCGGCCACCACCGTGCGCCCCGTCGCCTCGGCCACAAAGCGGTTCAGCAGCGCGTTCTTCGATCCGCCGCCGACAATGTAGATCGTCTCGATGCGACTCCCCGTCACCGATTCCAGGCTCTCCAGCACCTGCCGGTAGCGCAGCGCCAGGCTTTCCAGGCACGTCCGCACGATCGAGCCCGGCGTCTCGGGCGCGCTCTGTCCCGTCTCGCGGCACAGCGTCGCAATCCGCTCCGGCATCGCGCCCGGTTCGAGAAACGCGTCCGGATCGATCACCGCGGCGAACGGCTCCGCGCCCGCGGCCATCACCGTCAGTTCGTTGTACCCGTACTCGCTGCCCTCGAGCGCCCACGCCTTGCGGCACTCCTGCACCAGCCACAGCCCGGCAATGTTTTTCAGGAACCGGACCTTGCCCGCGGCGCCGATTTCATTGGTGTAATTCAGCCCCAGCGTGCGCTCGTTGATCACCGGCGCGTCCAGTTCCACGCCCATCAAGCTCCACGTCCCGCTGGAGATGTAGCACCACGGGGTCTCGCCCGCGGCCGGCACCGCCGCCACGGCCGAGGCGGTGTCGTGGCTGGCCGTGGCGAAGACCGGCGTTTCGCCCAACCCGCACGTCTCGCGGATCTCCTCCAGCAGCCCGCCCAGCTTCGTCCCCGGCGCGACCACCTCGCCCAGCAGCCGCGTGGGCAGCCCCAGCGCGTCCAACAACTCCGTCGCCCAGCGCGCCTCGGCCGGGTTCCAGAACTGCGACGTGCTGGTGATGGTCAGCTCGTTCTTTTCTACGCCCGACAGCCAGTAGCTCAGCAGGTCGGGCGCGAACAGCAGCCGGCTCGCGGCCTCGAGCGCCGGCGCTCCCGACAGCTTGATCGCATTGAGCTGGAACAGCGAGTTGAACTGCATGAACTGCAGCCCCGTCTGCCGGAAAATCTCCGCCCGCGGCACCGTCGCGAAGGTCCGCTCCATCATGCCGTTGTTGCGCGGGTCGCGGTAATGCCGCGGACTCGCCACCAGTTCGCCGCGCCCGTCCACCAGCCCGAAATCCACGCCCCACGTGTCCACGCCCACGCCGTCCAGCTTCAGCCCGCGCCCGCGTCCGGCCACCCGCAGCCCTTCGCGGATCTCGTGAAACAGCCGATGCGCGTCCCAGTACAGCCCGTCCGGCAGCCGCACCGGCTGGTTCGGAAAGCGGTGCAGCTCCTCCAACTCCAGCCGTCCGCCGGCGAGCTTGCCGAGCATCGCGCGCCCGCTTTCCGCGCCGAGGTCAAAGGCCAGATAGTGACTCATTGTGGATCGCCTCACTGATGAATTGGATCGCCTGCGTGATTAACTGGATCGCCTGCCTGATGAATTAGATCGCCTGCGTGATTAACTGGATCGCCTGCCTGATGAATTGGATCGCCCACGTGATTAACTGGATCGCCTGCCTGATGAATTGGATCGCCTGCCTGTTGTGATGCATGCCCGCCACCCCGCTGGATCTTTCGGTACGCTCAGCGCGGGGCGCGGCGCATGTTCACGCAGCGATCAGCATATCGCAGCCCGCGCGCCTGCGTGACTGAGCCGCGCGTAACGGAGCCGCGTGTAACGGAGCCGCGACTGTTGTTTCTGAGCCGCGACTGTGAAGGAGCGGTTCTTCGTTGTGTCCTCGCCGCGACTGTTGTTTCTGAGCCGCGACTGTGAAGGAGCGGTTCTTGCGTTCTTTGGCGCCGCGGAACGCCCTCAGCGGCTTTTACGCTGGACCGCCTTCTGCCCATCCGGGCGCGGCAGCCACATGTCCTGCCACCGCAGGCCCGCCGCCTGGATCATCCCGATGCAGTACTCGTCGCGGCCCATGTCGAGGCCCGCATTGTTGGTGCCGCACGTGAACTTTATGCCCGCTTGCTTGGCCAACTTGACGAACGCGAGGCTCGGAATCTTGTAACGGTTGTTGATCTCGATGGCCACGCCGTTGGCGCGCGCCGCGTCGATCACGCGCTGCATGCGTTGCGGCGTCCACAGCTTGTCGTACTCCGGCGCCATCACGTCGGGCAGAAACGTGGCGTTCACATAGATGTCGATGGGCTCGTTGTTGATCACTTTCACGATGCGGTCCACGATCGTCTCCATGAACGCTTCGTGGTCCTTGATCTCGCCCACTTCCTCCGGAATCCACAGCCGCATGCGTCGGCCGTCGTCGGTGGTGAACGTCATCGCGTCGGTGAAGATGTAGTCGAACTGCTCCATTACGCGGCGCGAAAACGTGCCCGGCCATTCCCGTCCCTCGCCCTGCAGCGCCAGGAACACGGGCTGGCCCTTCAGCGGCGCGAGCGCCGCCAGCAGTTGCTCGTCGTTCGTCACCGGGAAGCCCTTCCCGCCGTTGATCGCGATGCCGTACTGGATGCCGTCGTGGCGCGATTTTTCGAGCGCCTGCTCGATCGTCCAGCCGCCTTTCAAATGAACGTGGAAATCCACCAGCGGGTAGTTTTCCGCGCCAAGACGGAGAATCTGCTTGTCGGTTGCATCCCACACCGGCAGCGTCACCTGCGGCGCGGCGTCGGGCAACGCGCGCACGCGCACGCTGCGGAAGAACGTTTTCGCGCCCGCATCGTGGCCCTGCAACGCGAACGTGCCGTGGTCCAGCACGCGGCCGGCGTGCTCGCCCTCCATCGCCGGGTGCTCCGGTTCGATGTAATCAACTAGCAGCGTGCCGTTGACCCGCACCTGCACGCGCTTGCCTTGAACCAGGATGTTCATGCGGAACCACTCGTCGTCCGGGACCAGTTGCTTGTAGATATTGCGCACGGCGTACAGCGAGCCCGTTTTCTTGCGTTCGATGTAGCTCCCCTCGCCCGTGCAGGTGTTGCAGATCTGCACCTCGAAGCCCTTCTCCGGCCAACCTTTTTCCTGGTATTTCGTGTGGAAGTAGACGCCGGAGTTGGCGCCGCGGCTGGCTTTCGCTTCCACGGCAATTTCGAAGTTGCGGAAGTCGGCGTTGCGCACCGGACCCGTGTAAAACAGGTGCGACCGCGGCCCGTCGGCCGTCAGCAGCCCGTCTACGACCTTCCACGTGGACTGGTTTTCGGCCGCTTTCCAGCCGTTCATCGACCGGCCGTCGAACAGGTTCATCCAGCCCGAATCGGTCTGCGCGCCGGCCGCCGCGGCCAGACAGAGCATGAGTACAAAGGACCTGAACATAGGGAACTCCACTCCGAGTCTAGCGTTGAAGGGCCGGCCGCCGCGTGGCCCTCAGTTGTGCTTCTGCCTGGCGTCTTCGATGATCTTCTGAATATCCGGCTGCAGGTCGGCCGTCACCTTCTGCATCATGGGCATCACGCGTTGCATCAGCAACGGCGACTTTTCGATCATTGCTTTGCCGGCTGGCGACTTGTAGAAACTTATGATGCCGTCGATTTCCTCCTCGCTGAAGACTTCCGCATAGATCTGGATGAAGATCGGTTTGAATTTTTCATAGCTCATGCGGTCTGCCACCAGCGCCATCGTCTTCTGCTGGATTTCTTCGGATTGCGCGCGCGCTTCCGCCGGCATGTCCGTCTTCTTCATCTGCTCTATCTGCATGCCCTTCATCTGTTCCAGAATCTGCTTCATCATCTGGTCGTAGTGCGTGAGCTGCAGCATTTCCTCGATTTTCGCCTTCTTGCCGGCTTCGTCTGCCAGGATCGGAGAGGCGCAGCACAACAGGGCGATGCCCAGGATGAACGCGCTAACGAGGGATTTCATGCGACCATCTTAGCTTTTTATCCGCAATCGCCGCAGTGCTCAATTTAGTGTTTTGATGGACACATCGGAACGTTTTTTTGGGGAGGCCCGCCATGAGTTGGACCCGAAGGCAATGGCTGGGCGCGGCCGCCGCCGCCGCGCTGCACGCGGAGACCGCCCGGCAGTGGAAGATCGCCATCTTCTCGAAGCATCTGCAGTTCCTGCGCGGCGAAGCGCTGGCCGCCGCGGCGCTGCAGGCCGGCTTCGATGGCGTGGACATCACGGTTCGCAAGGGCGGCCACGTCGAGCCCGGCGCAGCGTCCACCGATCTGCCGCCGCTCGTCGCGCTGCTGAGAAAAAGCGGCCTTGAAGTGCCCATGGTGACCTCCGGCATCGTCGATGCCGCGACTCCTGGCGTGGAGGAATTCGTCCGCCTGCTGGCCGGCCTGGGCATCCATTATTACCGCTGGGACGGCTTCCAATACGATCCGGCCCGCCCCTTCCCGCCGCAGCTCGACGACTTCCGCCGCCGCTCCTCGGCGCTCGCCGCCCTCAATGCCCGCCATGGCGTGATGGCGATCTACCACACGCACTCCGGCATGCCCTACGCCAGCGCCTCCATCGTCAGCCTGCGCGAAATGTTCCACGATGCCGACCCGCGCGGCGTGGGCATCAACTACGACATCGCGCACGCCACCATCGAAGGCGGACTCGCCGGCTGGATCCAGTCCTTCCGGCTGTGCCAGGAGCGCATTCACGGCGTCGCGGTGAAGGATTTCATCTGGGCGCGGAATGCGCGCGGCGAATGGGACGTGCAGTGGACGCCGCTCGGCGCGGGCATGGTGCATCTGCGCGAATTCGCCCGCATGCTCCGCGACAGCGACTTCGCCGGGCCCATCCAGGTGCACGCCGAGTACCCGCTCGGCGGCGCCGAAAACGGCAAACGCGAGATCTCCATCGCGCCTTCGGCCGTTATCGCCGCCTTGCAACACGATTGCACTGTGCTGCGCGCGGCCCTGCAGGCCAGCTAGTCCGATTGCGCGCCCGGATTCAGCGGTTGTCCAGTAACCGCAGCGCCGACTCCGCGCCGCCGACGAGTTGGAGATGCGGCACGTAAAACGTCTGCACCAGCGCTTCATCGGAGAGCTTGAATTCATCTGGACGGACACTGTAGCGCACCGGGGCGCGGCTGAGCGCGGCCGCGAACAGCGCCCACCAGCGCGCGACGCCGGCCGCGTCCAGTTCCACCGCGCCGCTCTTCTGCGCCGAGAGCCAGCTCAGCCCGGTCAGTACGTCCTGCACGCGCGCCGCGTCGTCGCTCACGTTGTAGCCCAGAAACTGGCCTACCGTGCGGTCGCGAGGCTCGCGCGCCAAGCCGGTCTGAAACGCGTCAATCAGCAGCACCGGCCGTTTGGCCTTCAGCCAGCCCTGTACCGGCTGCGATTTCAAGGCGCTGTCGATGCCGTTGGGATCGAGATACAGCGCCGGCGCGCCCTGGCCCTCGAAATACTTGAACGGCACCCGGTCGCCCTTCCCCGGACGCGTCAGCACTCCCTCTTCGGCCTGCACCTCTGCCGGCCACTCCGCGCCCAGCGCGCGGGTCAGCCATTCGCGGAGCTGCGATGGCGACGCGATGCGGACCGCGCGCCGCGCGTCGTCCTGCCACCAGGCGAGAATCGCTGCGCGGTCCTTGGCCCCGGCTGGCAGCGCGCGTCCGGCCCAGGCCAGCATCTTCTCGTCCGGCTCGATCTTCACGTCCTGCTCCGTGACCGGGCCCGGGCGCATGAGGAAGACCTTGTTGAAGAAGGCGTACATCGCCTCGCGGCTCTGGCGGTTGTAGTTGTGCTCCGCGTCGATCTGCACCACTTCGACGTTCTGCTTCTTTCCAAACAGCTCGTAAATCGATTGGATCGCCGGGAACTCCTCGCGCGGAACGTTCTTGGTCCAATCCCCCGTGGCCGAGATCACGAGCATCGGCTTGGGCGCGAACAGCGACGCGATTTCGACGTTGTTGGTCGCCACGCGCAAGCCGGGCGCGTTCTCGCAGACGCAGCCGCCCTGCATAATGAAGCTCACCATGTTGACCGGCACGGCGGCCTGGATGCGCTCGTCGACGGCCGTCAGCAGGAAAGTCTGCGTGCCGCCGCCAGACGCGCCCGTCACGCCGATCCGATTTTTGTCGACGTCGGGCAGGCTCGCGAGGAAGTCGACGACGCGGACCGAGTCCCACGTCTGCACCGCCAGCGGGTTGAAACCCCACAACTGTTCCCGCTCCGAGCCGAACTCGTGCGGCAGTTGGCGCGTGTCGTTGTAACCGACCATGTCGTAGGCGAACACCACGAAGCCCATCCGCGCCAGGTTGCCGCACAGCCGCTGCGCCGAGTAGTTGTCCGTGTTCTCCAGCCGCCCGTGCTTCCAATGGCCGTGCGGATGCGCGATCGCCGGGTGCTTCGCCTGCCCGTCCTTGGGGCGGTACAGGTTGCCTCCTAGCCAGAAGCCGGGCATGGTCTCCAGCGCCACCGCCTCGATCGTGTAGCCGTCCTCGTCCAGCTTGGCGGAGTAGCGCGGGTTCAGCGGCGTAGGCGTGCGCGGCGGGTACAGCGACGTTGCCAACGTGATCTGCGAGCGCAGATCCCCGCGCCGCGCCTGCCACGACGCGAGCGATGGATAGGCTGGCATGTGCATCTTCGAGTCGACGCCCAGGACGACCTCGTTGCGGCGGTCGGCGGCGCCCGCCGGCGCGGCGGCCAGACAGGCCAACAACGCGAGGAGTATGATGTTCAACAGCCCCACGGGGGGATACATCTGACCACGGAGTCTTTCCATGCCGCTCACCGCTCGCCAGCAGGATTTTGCCTTCAAGGCTCTAGACGGGTTTGCCATCGAACTTCCTTCCTGGGGATTCGCCAATACGGGGACCCGGTTCGGGAAGTTCATTCAGGCCTCCGCGGCGACCACAACTGCCGAAAAGATAGCAGATGCCGGGCAGGTGCATAAGGTCACCGGCTGCTGCCCGACCATCGCCACGCACGTGCTGTGGGATTATCCCAACGGCGTGGCCGACGTCGAGAGCCTCGATGTGTGCGCCAAAAAGCACGGCATCCGCATCGGCGCGATCAACCCCAACGTGTTCCAGGACCAATGCTACAAGAACGGCTCGCTGGGCAACCCCGACCCGGAGGTGCGCCGCGCCGCGCTGTCGCACATTCTGGACAGCGTCGAGATCCAGAAGAAGGGCGGATCGCGCGACCTCTCGCTGTGGTTCGCCGACGGCACGAGCTACCCCGGAACCGGCTCGATCCGCGCGCGCAAGCAGTGGTTTGACGAGGGACTGAAGATGGTCCACTCCGCGCTGAGCGGCGACATGCGGATGCTGGTCGAATACAAGCCCTTCGAGCCGGCCTTCTACGCCACCGACATCGCCGATTGGGGCATGTCGTACATCTTGTCGAAGAGCGCCGGCCCGCGCGCCAAGGTGCTGGTCGATACCGGCCATCATTACCAGGGTCAGAACGTCGAGCAGATCGTCGCCTGGCTGCTCAGCGAGAACATGCTCGGCGGCTTCCACTTCAACGACCGGCGCTACGCCGACGACGACCTGACGCTGGGCTGCATCGACCCTTACGCCGTGTTCCGCATCTTCCACGAGATCTGCTTCTTCGAGTGGGAGCGCGGGCAGAAGGCCGACATCGCCTACATGGTCGACCAGAGCCACAACCTGAAGAACAAGGTCGAGGAGACGATCCAGACGGCCAACACGGCGCAGGAGCTGTACGTGAAGGCGGCGCTGGTGGATCGCGAGAAGCTCGTGGCGCACCAGACCAAGGCCGATCTGGTGGACGCCGAAGAGTGCCTGCGCGAGGCGTTCTTCTCCGACGTGCGGCCGGTGCTCAAGGAGTGGCGCAAGTCGAAGGGCCTGGCCGAGGATCCGATGGCGGCGCATCGCGAGAGCGGGTACAACGCGCGCGCCGAAGCCGAGCGCGGCGAGCGCAACCGCGGCGCCGTGGCGAGCTACGCCTGATTCGCTTTTTTCATTGGTGGGAACTCACCGGGCCGCTCCGCATGGGGCGGCCCTATTTTATTGGTGGAGGCGCGGGCGCGGCGTCCTGTTTCCGCGCCGCGGGGTCGATGCGAAAATCCCAGATTTGCGTGTTGCCCTGGCCTTCGGTGTACTCGATGACAGCGTATTCACCGGGCGCGAGCGGCTTCTGCGGCCAGATCTTATAGAGCTCCTCGCCGACCTGCTGCTGGAAGATCTCGACCTCGTCGTCCTCGGTGGCCATCTGCTTCGAGACGGGCTCGGTGTACCACGTCTGGACGACCCGCGAAGCCGCCTTGGCCTGGCAGCGGACAATGCCGAAACGCTCCTCGGCCGAGGGCCGGAGCCATAGCGTGGGGCGCTCCTCGGCGAGCACGAAGGCCGAGTGCAGGCCATCGAGTTCGAGGGTCCCCTTGCCGATCAGCGGGATCGGCGAGAGGTGACTCAGCACGCTGCGCTTCTTGTTGGTGACGATCGTCGACTCGGCCTGTTTGACCGTCTCGACCTTCTCGCCTTGCAGGTAGTACACGCCCGCGCCCTTGGGGATCAGCGAAATCTGGTGCGCCTGCTCACGTTCGAACTGGTCTTCGGCGGCGTCGGCGGCGGCGGAGGCGGCGGTCTCCCGCTTGACGCGTTCGCTCACCTGCTTGCGCTCGGCATCGGTCTTCTTCAGGTCGACCAGGCTGAGCGGGAGCTCCTCCCAGTCGCTGCGCTCGCTGGAGTAGTAGCGCACGCGCTCGTCCTCCACCTTGTACTCGCGCACCTGCTGATAGGTGCCGTCGTTCAGGTACAGGCGGAAACTGTCGGCGGCGAGCCGCGGCGGCCACAGCAGCAGCGCGGCGAACAGAGCGAGCATCGTCCGGCAACGCATAGCGCGACCCTCCCATTTTCGCTCAGTTGTCTGCCGGGCTTCGGGCGCCCTCTCCGGCTCGAATGCCTGCCAGGCTCCCTTGTCTTCCGGTCTCAGACGCCTTCCTGGGCTTAGACGCGGGCCGCAACCTTGTTACTGAGCCGCGATTCTTGTTACTGAGCCGCGACCGTCTGACGGAGCCGCGACTGTCAAGGAGCGGTTCCGCCGCGGCGTCGAGGAGGCGCCGGCCGACTCCCTGACGGTCGCGGCTCAGTCACAACACGACGGCTCCTTGCGGTCGCGGCTCCGTCACACCCGTCGCGGCTGGGTCACAACACAACCGCTCCTTAACAGTC
>Ga0302319_10006200_pt1 | contig 23792 bp, 20 predicted proteins | sample Bog_T0_2_FD_203319 | JGI IMG/M metagenome (GOLD analysis project Ga0302319, IMG submission 203319) | Peat permafrost microbial communities from Stordalen Mire near Abisko, Sweden - Bog_T0_2 | ecosystem: Environmental > Terrestrial > Soil > Wetlands > Peat | place: Sweden: Abisko, Stordalen Mire...
CTCGCCAGTGCGGCGACCATCTACAACACCATGTGCGAACGTGCGCCGGATCTGTTGGACGAACTGTTCCGTGGCTTTCATGTGCATCGTTTCGGCGAGGGCAGGCCGGAGGATGGCGAGGCCACGCGCTATCGGGTTCCCATGTTGTCGCTGATCGACGGCAAGCTGGACTGCCGCTACGTCCGCTCGACCATCGTGGCGGGACATAAGAGCCTGCAGCGGCCGCTGACGCAGCAGCAGGTCGCGGCGCTGGATCTGTTCGACGAGATCGCCAGCGATCCTGACAACCATGTCTCCTTTGCGCTGGCCGAGGGCGACATCGTGCTCGTCAACAACCTGTGTGTCCTGCACGCCAGGACCGGATTCGAGGAGCATGACGACCCTGCGCGCCATCGCCACCTGCTCCGGCTCTGGCTCAAGGGACGCCCCGGCTTTCGCCCGGTGCCACGCGAAATGAATTATTTCAACGATGGCGAATGCGGCATCCCGGTCCGCCCGGGCCAGGCCGCATCCTACGACATCACCCAGCTGTCGCGCGCGGACGGCCTGGGCAGGGCCTCGCTCGCGGCCGAGCGTTCCCAGGAGCTTCGATGAAGCTCGAACTGGCGCCCGATCTCGTTGCCGAAAGCACCGGTGCACGCGCGGGGTCGGTCTGGGCCTTGGTCCTTCTGACCCTGGTGTACGGCCTGAGCATCGTCGACAGGTCGATCTTCGGCCTGTTGCTGCAGCCGATCAAACTGGAGTTCCAGTTTTCCGATACCATGCTCGGGCTGATCGGCAGTGTCGGCTTCGCGTTTACCTACGCCTTGGCCGGGCTGCCGCTGTCACGCCTGGCCGACCGTCTCAACCGCAAGAAAGTCGTCGCGCTGGGCCTGGCGACCTATAGTCTGATCACGGCCTTGACCGGAACGTGCGCGAGCGCGTTCCAGCTTGCGACGGCGCGGATCGGGCTCGCCGTCGGCGAAGCCGCCGTCTTGCCGGCGGCGACCGCACTTATTTCCGACTATTATCCGAGAAACAGCCGCGCCCGCGCCATGGGGGTTCTCGGCGCCGGGCCGCCGCTTGCAACCGTGTTCGGCTTCAGCATCGCCGGTGCGGTCAGCCAGTCGTTCGGCTGGCGCGGCGCTTACGTCTGCGTCGGGATGCTGGGGCTTGTTCTCGCGGTGATCGTCCGATTCACCATGACCGAGCCGCAACGCGGCCAATCCGAGGAAATCCAGGCGGACCGCCGCCCAATGAGCCTGTCGAATACGCTCGGATTTCTGTCGTCGCAACGCTCCTACGTCCTGCTGATCGCAGGCGCGGTGTTGATGGCGTGCACCATGGCGTCCCTGAGTGCCTGGGGACCGGCATTTCTCGGCCGGGTACACCATCTCGGCGGCCGCGAATTGGGATTCGATCTCGGGCTCATCTCCGGGGTCGGCGGCATCGTCGGCACGTTGTCGGGCGGTTTCTGCTCGGACCTGCTCGGACGAAACTCCTTCAAGTGGAAGCTGCTGGTACCGGCCTTTTCATGCCTGCTGGCAGCACCCTCCCTCCTGCTGTTTCTGTTCGCGCCGTCGCTGTCGCTGGCTTTCGCGGGCCTGACACTCTGCACCGGCCTGGTTGCGGCCCAGTATGGGGCCTTGTTCGCGACCCTGCAGTCGGTGGTGAAGGTCAGTGTGCGGGCCTTTTCGGTCTCCGTGTTCCTGGTCTTCACGACCGTGATCGGGGTTGGCCTTGGTCCCTTGGCGGTCGGGATCGCCACCGACAGGCTGACCGCAAAATTCGCTGGAGCCGCGATCCGATATTCGATGCTGATTCCGACCTGCAGCTGTTTCGTCGGCGGCCTGCTGATTCTTCTGGCCATCCGCTTCGTTGATGACGACCTGCGTCGCGTCGGCAGCAAGCCCTGAGAAAGGTTCAAGCCATGTCTGCATTGCCGGATTCCAAACTCCCGTTCGACGTGCTGCCGATGACCGGCAGCATTGGCGCCGAGATCGCCGGCATCGACCTGCGCGAGCCGCTGGCGCCGCCGGTGCGCGAAGCCCTGCTGGCGACCTTCTACCGGTACCAGGTCATCGTGCTGCGCGACCAGCCGCTTTCGCCGGACCAGCATATGGCGCTCAGCGCGGTTTTCGGACCCTGCATGGATCTGCCGCACATTCCGCGCGTTCCCGGCTACGATCTGTTGCATCAGGTGCGGCGCGAGCCCGACGTCACCAACCGCCGCGTGCCCGGCGAAAACTGGCATGCCGACAGCACCTTCCTGCCCAGCCCGCCGAAAGCAGTGGTGATGCGGGCGGTGGACGTGCCGGCGTTCGGCGGCGACACCATCTTTACCAGCATGTATGCGGCGTTTGAGGCCCTCAGCGACAAGCTGAAAGAGCTGCTTTCGCAGATGAAGGCGGTGCACAGCGCCACCAAGGTGTTCGGCAAGCAATCGCTGAAGCAGGAACCGCTGCTGCAGCTTCGCGAAGGCCTGACGACCGATCAAGGTGACAAGGAGACGGTTCATCCGGTGATCTGTTCGCATCACGAAGCCCGGCGGAAGCACCTGTTCGTCAACCTGACCTACACGCAGCGGTTCGACGGCATGACAGTGGAGGAAAGCAGACCGCTGCTTGAATATCTCTGCAGTGTTGCCACCCGTCCGGAGTTCGGATGCCGCGTGCGCTGGCAAAACGACACGGTCGTGGTCTGGGACAACCGGTCTTCGATGCACCGCGCGGTGCCGGACTTCCTCGAGAGCTTTCGATATCTGCAGCGGACCACGATTGCAGGCGAAGCCCCTCACGCCTAGCAGCGCCATCCGAGCCAGCACTGACATCGCCGCCTTCCGCCTCCGGCCGGTTTGTCGATGGCGCGACCGGCATGTTCCTTGCTACTACCGTTCTGAACCGCTCCGGACCGCCAGTCCCGGTGGGCTGGCCTCGATGATCGGGGTTCAAACGGGGAGGCCGCGATGATCCCTTATCTTTTGGAATGGGGAAACCTGCTGCTGCGCTGGCTTCACGTCGTTGCGGCGATGGCCTGGATCGGCTCGTCGTTCTTCTTCATGCATCTGGACGCCAGCCTGAGAACGACAGCCGACATCCCCGCCGGCAAGGGCGGCGCGGGTTGGCAGGTCCATGGCGGCGGTTTCTACGAGATGCGCAAGTACCTGGTGGCCCCGGATTTGATGCCGACGGAGCTCACCTGGCACAAATGGGAATCCTACACCACCTGGCTGTCCGGCTTCTTTCTTCTGGTCTGGATCTACTACGCGCAGTCCAGTCTTTATCTGATCAACCCGGCTGTGATGGAGCTGAACGCCCCGCAGGCGGCCGCTCTCGGTATCGCCGCATTGGGCTTCGGCTGGCTGGCTTACGACCAGCTGTGCAAATCCCGCCTCGGCAGCAGCGAGAACCTGCTCGGGCTCGCCGGACTGGTGCTGATCGTCGCGGCCAGTTTCGGCTTCACCCAGGTTTTCAGTGGACGCGGCGCCCTGATCCATACCGGCGCGTTGATGGCGACCTGGATGGCCGGCAATGTGGCCATGGTCATCATTCCGAACCAGCGCAAGGTGGTCGCCGCACTGATGGCCGGCCAGCCTCCCGATCCGGCGCTCGGCGAGCAGGCCAAGCAGCGGTCGACCCACAACAACTACCTGACTTTGCCGGTGGTGCTGCTGATGTTGGCCAACCACTATCCGGTCCTCTACGCCGATGCCGCGGTGATCCCTCCGATCGTTCTGCTCATCACCATCGCCGGCGCGCTGATCCGCCATTTCTACAACGTCCGCCACGCCGACCACGCCCGGTCACCCTGGTGGACCTGGGCCGCGGTGGCGGTCGCATTGTGGCTGACCTTCTGGATCGCGATGGCGGCGTCGCCAGCCGGTCGCGAGCAGCTGGGATTGGCGGCCGCGGTCGCCGGGCCGGCCGCGCACGCAACGCGCGAGGCGCCGCCATCAGGCATTGTCGAGATCGTCACCACGCGTTGCTCGATGTGCCATGCCGCGGCGCCGGTCTGGGATGGCATCCAGATCGCACCGAAGGGAGTGTTGCTCGATACGCCGGCCGAGATCGCCCGTCAGGCCGACGCGATCCGGCTGCAGGCCGTGATCAGCCGCGCCATGCCTCCGAACAATATCACGGCGATGACCGGCGAGGAGCGCCGCGCTTTGGCGCTTTGGGTGAGCGGTACGATGCGGTGAATCCGGCGGTCCCGCTTCGTTGGCGCAAGGCGAGGTTTTCGCCGGAGAGACCGTCCCCGCTGCGCTGCCCGCAGGGCGGTTCAGGCCCGGATCGGTCTTCCCCGAGCGGGCCTCATTCCAGCACGACCTGATCGCCCCGCCGGATCATGCCATCGGCCAGCACGGTCGCGTAGGCGCCAAGGCATGGGAATGTTCCCGGCCCGAGCATCGGAAACTCCACCTGGTTCAACTCATTCACCACGGCGACCGCCTCGCGACAAAACGGCAGGCTGCCATGGATCAGCATGGGCACCGCACAGCGCGGCGTCGGAGCGATCACCTCGAAGACGACGGATGGGCCGATGCGGATTTTCCGCCCGACCCAGTCGTTTTCGGCAAAAGCCGCCGAGGGCTGGGTGTCGATCAGGATGTTGGGCCGGTATCTCTCCGCGGTGATCGAGGCCTGCGGCGCGGCCGCCTGGGCGGCATGAAGCGAGGCAGAAGTCATCAGATGAAGCGGGGCAAAGTCGAAGAACCCGCCGGTCGGCGCTGCCGCCCCGATCGCCAGCAGATCCTGGGTCACGCTGGCGTCGACCCCGTGGGTCATGACTTCATCAGGGCGGGCGCGATTGAGTTCGATGCCCGCCGGTCTCACATCGACCAGCCTGACGTCCCGACCGAGCAATCCGGACATCTTCGCATCGAAGTCCTCATCCGAGTGGCAAAATGCGTTGCCGGCCTGGTCTGATATCATGATCGACGGCGGGCTGGCGGCCGAAGCCGTTTTCGCGCTGAACCTCAGGAGGTCGCGCCACAGATTGGGTTGCTTGGCGCTGGCGATCTTTCCGGTCGATGCGTCGATCAGGGCGTGGCTGCGGTCGCCGTGAAGGCCGGCGGGAGATATCGCACATTCGTCCAGATTTTCGCCGAGCAGCGATTTGACGGGATAGCGCATGATGGCGCCGATCGTTCCAATCATCGTCATTTGCGACCTCGAGCGTGGCTTGGGAGCTTGAGCGCGCTCAAGCAGATGCACCGGCGCCTCTCACCGAGGCGCCGGTATCGATCGCGGTTTTCAGATGCGGCTCATTTGGGAACGCTGCCGTCGATGCCCGCCACGTACCAGTTGAGCGAGTTGAAGGTGGCCTCCGGCATCGTCGCACCGGCGGCAACCATTTCCTTGCCGGTATTGTCCTTGATCGGTCCGGCGAAGGGGTTCAGCGTGCCGGCGATCAGCGCGGCCTTCTTGTCCTCGAAAACCTTGACGGCGGCTGGCGGGATCGCGGGATTGAGCGGCGCCATCACCACCATGCCTTCCTTGATGCCCCAGCGGGTATGCCGGTTGCCGGTCCAGCTGCCGTCCAGCACTTTCTTGGTTTCGGCGATGTAGTAGCCGCTCCAGTCTTCGGTGGTGCCCGAGAGCTGGGCCTTCTTGCCGAAGGAAGACATATCGGCGTCGATGCTGAAGGCGTAGGTGCCTTTTTCCTCCGCCGCCTGAATCGACGCCGGCGAATCGGTGTTCTGCGCGACATTGTCGGCGCCTTCCGCGATCAGCGTATCGGCCGCCTGGCGTTCCTTGCCGGGGTCGTACCAGGTGTTGACCCAGATCGCCTTGGTCTGCACCTTGGGATTTACCGCCTGGGCGCCGAGCGTCATGGAATCGATGTTGCGGATGACGCTGGGAATCGGGAACGAGCCGATGAAGCCCAGCGTGTTGGATTTGGTCATCTGGCCGGCGAGGGTGCCGATCAGATAGAAGCCTTCCTCGAAGCGCGGTTCGTAGACGACGATGTTGGCCGCGGTCTTGAAGCCGTTGACGTGCTCGAATTTGACGTCCGGGAACAGCTTGGCGACCTTCTGCAAGGGCTCCATATAGCCGAACGAGGTGGCGAAGATCAGCTTGTTGCCGTCGGCGGCGAGCTGACGGAACACGCGTTCGGAATCCGCGGTCTCCGGCACATTCTCCACGAAGGTGGTCTTGATCTTGTCGCCCATCGCCTTTTCCAGCCCCAGCCGTCCCATATCGTGCTGCTGGGTCCAGCCGCCATCGCCGCGCGGTCCCAGATAGACGAAGGCGACCTTGAGCGGTTCGGCCACGGCCGGCGCCGTTGCCATGATGCCGGTTGCCAGGCACAGGCTGATCGTTTTCCAGGTTTTACTTAGCTGCATGATGCTTACCTTTGGGTTGGTTGGACTGGTTGGGGGAGTAGCCGGCCGCGAGGCCCCTGTTCACGCGGCCGAATGGAAGCTGTGGCCGAGCGAGGCCGGCTGGTTGAGCAGAATCGTCTTCGGATCGCGGCAGATGATGACCAGAACGATGACCGTGGCCGCATAGGGCAACATCGACAGGAATTCGGTCGGGATCGGCAGGCCGAAGCCTTGCGCGAACAGCTGGAACTGGGTCACGCCGCCAAACAGATAGGCGCCGATCACGACGCGCGTCGGCTTCCAGGTCCCGAACACGACCAGCGCGAGTGCAATCCAGCCCTTGCCGGCCGACATGCCCTCGACCCACATCGGCGTCTGCACCAGCGACAGGTAGGCACCGGCGATGCCGGCGGTGGCGCCGCCGAACATCACGGCCAGATAGCGGGTCCCCACGACAGGCTTGCCGATGGCGTGGGCGACGGCGGGTGATTCCCCGATCGCGCGCAGCGTCAGGCCGGCGCGCGACCTGGTCAGGAACCAGAGCACGCCCAGATACAATGCGACCGAAAGATAGACCATGATGTCGTAGTGGAACAAAAGGTCGCCGACGACGGGAATGGCGGTAAGGCCTGGAATCGTGATCGGCGCCAGCCGGGCCACCGGCAGCCCGGCCAGATTGTGGCCGACGAAGGCCGACAGGCCGATCCCGAACAACGTCAGGGCCAATCCGGTTGCCACCTGATTGGTCTGCAGGTTGATGGTGAGAAAGCCGAATACCAGGGACAACGCGACGCCGGCACCAGCGGCGGCAATGAAGCCGACGGTATCGCTGCCGGATGCTCGCGTGGCGGCAAAGCCGGCCACTGCGCCGATCAGCATCATGCCTTCGATACCGAGATTGAGGACGCCGGACCTTTCGACCACGGTTTCGCCGAGTGCTGCGTAGATCAACGGCGTGGCTGCGACCACGGTGCTGGCAATCATCGGTACCAGGGGATTCATCAGGCATTCTCCAGCGTGGTCGCAGGCTTCGGCGTCGAGGCAGCGGCCTCGGGCGCGGCGGTTCGTTTCAGCCGGAAGGTGATGAACAGGTCGGCGGCCAGCAGATAGAACAGCAGCAAGCCCTGGAACAATCCGGTGATCGCCGACGGCAGGCCCATCCCCATCTGCGCCGACTCGCCGCCGAGATAAAGCAGCGACATCAACAGCGCGCCGAACACGACGCCGATCGGATGCAGGCGTCCGATCCAGGCGACGATGATCGCGGCAAACCCGTAGCCGGGGGAAATCTGCTGTTGCAGCCGTCCGATCGGGCCGGCCACCTCGCAGATGCCGGCGAGACCGGCGGTGGCGCCGCACAGCATCAGTGCGATCCAGATATTGCGCTTTTCCGAAAAGCCGGCATAGGCGGCCGCGGCGGGCGCCAGCCCGGCCACCTGCATGCGAAATCCGGCAAAGGTCTTTTGCGAGAATACCCAGGCGACGACCGCCAGCCCCAGGGCGTAGACGATGCCCCAGGTTACCCGCGTGCCGTTGATCAGCACCGACATGGTTTCGGCGTCGCCGAAGCCCTGCGACTGTGGATAGTTCTGTCCCTGGGGGTCGCGCCAGGGCCCGTGCACCAGCCAGGACAGCGCCAGCTGGGCGATATAGACCAGCATCAAGGTCACCAGGATCTCGTTGGTGTTGAAGCGGGTGCGCAGGAAGGCGGGGATCGCGGCCCAGGCCATGCCGCCAAGCACGCCGGCCAGCAGCATCAGCGGCATAGCAAGACTGGAATCGCTGTCGCCGAACCATAGCGCGACTCCGCCGCCGGCGATCGCCCCCATGGTGAGCTGGCCCTCGGCGCCGATGTTCCAGACGTTGGCCCGAAAGCCCAGCGCCAGACCCAGGCCGCACAGCAGCAATGGCGTGGTCTTCAACAGCAATTCGCCGATGCCATAGGTGGTGGACAGCGGCTTGATAAAGAACAGATAGAAGGCTTCCAGCGGATCCTTGCCCAGGGCGCTGAACAGCAGAAATCCGGTCACCAGCATGCCGGCCGCCGCCAGCAAGGGCGAAACGATACTCATGGTGGAAGAAGGGGTGGCGCGCCGCTCGAGCCTAAGCATGGGCTGCCTCCAGGCGCGGATCCGCGGCAGCGGGACTGGCCTGATCGCCGAAGTTGCCGCTCATCCAGGTCCCGATCTGTTCGATCGATGTCTCCGCCGGCTTGACCGAGGGCGAAAGGCGTCCCTCGGCCAGCACCGCGAGCCGGTCGCTGATCGTGAAAAGCTCGTCGAGCTCCTCGGAAATCACCAGAAGGGCGACGCCCTGATCGCGCAGATCGATCAGGGCTTGCCGGATCAGCTGCGCCGCGCCGACGTCGACCCCCCAGGTCGGTTGCGCCACGATCATCATTTTGGGCTGCAGCATCGTTTCCCGTCCAACGATGAATTTCTGCAGATTGCCGCCCGACAGGCTGGAGGCGACCGAGTGTTCGTCGCCGCATTTGACCTTGAAGCGGTCGATGACGTGTTTGGAAAAGGTCCGCATCACCGAGGGATGGATCAATCCGTTTTGCACCATGCCCTTGCGGGCGCCGGTCAGCAGCGCGTTGTAGGCGAGACTCATCGGCGGTACCGCGCCGCGTCCGAGCCGCTCTTCGGGCACGAAAGTCAGGCCGAGCGCGCGGCGCTTGGCCGGATTGAGATCGCCGACCGCTTGTCCGAACAGCTTGATCATGGATCCGCCGCTCAGACGCTCGCCCGACAGCGCCGCCATCAGCTCCTTCTGGCCGTTGCCGGAAACGCCGGCGATTCCCAGAATCTCGCCGCTGCGCACCTGCATGTTGATGTCCTTCAGCGACGTGCCGAAGGGATCCGGCGTCTCCAGGGTCAGATGCTCGACATCCAGCCGCACCTCCTTGGCTTCGCGCGGGGTGAGATGGCACTCCGCCAGTTCGCCGCCGATCATCAATCGGGCAAGACTGTCGTTGGTTTCGTTGCGGGGAATCGCGGTGCCGCTGACACGTCCGCCGCGAAGCACCGTGGCGGTGTCGCAGAGCGCGCGGATTTCGTCGAGCTTGTGGCTGATGTAGAGGATGCCGCAGCCTTCCGACGCCAGCCGCCGGAGCGTCTTGAACAGGATCAAAACAGCCTGCGGCGTCAGTACCGAAGTGGGTTCGTCCATGATCAGAAGCTTCGGCTCCTGAAGCAGGCAACGCACGATCTCGACGCGCTGCCTTTCGCCCACGGACATGCTGTGAACCAGCCGGAAGGGGTCGATCGGAAGCCCGTATTTCTCCGACACCTCGGTAATCTGCGCCGCCAGCCGGGCTGTCGGGACCGGCTCATCGAGCGCCAGCGCGATATTTTCCCAGACCGTCAGGGTCTCGAACAGCGAGAAATGCTGGAACACCATGCCGATGCCCATGCGCCGCGCCTGGGACGGCGCGGCGATGGTCTCATACTGGCCGTTCCACATGATGGTACCGGCATCCGGCTTGGTGACGCCGTAGATGATCTTCATCAGGGTGCTCTTGCCGGCACCGTTCTCACCCAGCACGGCATGAATTTCACCCGGCCGCACGCTCAGGGAGACGCCATCATTGGCGACCACGCTGGGGTATCGCTTGGTAATCCCGGTCAGCACCAGCCGGGGCTTGGGATCGGCGGCAATTGTTGGTTGGTTCATGTTTTCGATCAGCCTTGGCCATCAAGAAGGCAGGGGCAACCGCTGCTTTCCTCAATGCCAAGCAATCCGTGCGCCAAGTCCCCAGGAGAGCCGGCTGCAGCGATTAATGCCGATGGATGGCCGGCTTGGAGCCCTCAATCCACGAGCGGTGAGCGAGCAATCCACGAGCGGCCAGCGAGGAAGCCTGATTCTGCCTAATGTAAGGGCAGGCTGAAGCCGCAAGATTGCCGCTTCTAGCGCCGTACTCAGGGGCATTGTGCGCAAGCCCGCGCCGCTCGCCGATTTCCCTCGCAGCGGCATCAGGAATACCTGCTCGGGCGACGGGGTATCCGGGCAATTTGGCCCCGGGCAGCCCGGGGCGGTGAACCTCCCTGCAGCCAGCAGGCGAGAAATCGATGCGCCGGAAATAGCGCGGGGACCCGGCGTGTGGCTCGCGCCTTCGATGAGCGGTCCGCTCGAGAGCCCATGCCGGCAGGGTTCGTCCCTTTCCCGAGGAGGCGGAACTTACGCCGAACCATTCATGTGCAGAGCAAATGCAGGCAACCCGTCATCGCCAGCGAAGCCAGCACCGCGACCACCGCACAGCCGACATTGGATTCGACGGCCTCAAAGACCGATTCGATCATTCTTCGCATACCAATCGCCTCGCATGGATCGAGCGACGCACGCCGGCTCCGGGACGGTGCCTTGGTCACTCTTCGCCACCAGAAAAATGTCGGGTCGTGCTGCGAGCTCCCGGTGGCAAAGGAGTTGGCCGGCGAGCTTCAGTTTGAAGAAGTCTGGAGCATAAATGTTGCTCAATGGTTGATAAATCTTTCAAGGAGACGCATGTGAGCGCGACGCGATCTGCATCGCGGATTTGCGCTCGATCCCGGTCTTGATCCGGATTTATTCCAGTCCGGGCGAGACAAGCCCATTGCCCGCAGGGGCCATCCTTGAGGCGCGCGACTCACGGCCGCTTCGGGCCGGCGCCCGGCGCGACGCCGGCGTCCGGTTCGAACTTGCGGTCCATCTTGTGTGCTCCTTCGCTGATATCGAGCAGGGTACGACGGCCCTCTTCCATGAAGGCGGCCGAGCGCTTGTTGAAGCTCTCGGCGAGCTCGCGAATCGACTTCACCTTCTGGAACAGCTCGCCGTCCTTGCCGTTGGCGAGGCCCGGCACGATATTGTCGACCTTTGCAATTGCGGCGTCGAAACCGGCGAAGGCGGTGTCCGCCTGGCGCAACACGCTGTCGATCGCGTCACCCTTGTCCGCCAGTGAGGCGGTATAGCTCTCGAAACTCGTGAGGGCATCTTTCATGACATCCTGATTGTCGACCAGCACCCGGTCGACATTGTGCAGGGTGTCGCGGATCGACGTGGTCTCGGTCAGGTCGGCCGTCAGGGTCGGAATGCCGTCCTCGTCCAGCGGCACCGGTGGCGCCGCTGCAGCCCCCCCTGTCAACGATATCGCCGCCACGCCGGTCAGCCCCTGGAATTCCAGGCCGACAATGGTGTCCTTGCGGATCGGGGCGCTGTTTTCCAGCGTGACAAAGGCGACGACCTTGCGCGGGCTTTCCAGCTTCAGCGACAGGATCTCGCCAACCTGAACGCCGTCGAAGTTCACGCTGCCGCCCTTGACGAGACCGCTCGCCGAACCTTCAAAAACGATCCGAAGCGGGCCGCGCTGCCGGGTGCTGTGGAGTTTCTGCAGGCCGAGAAAGCCGACCAGCGCCACGGCGATCGCCGCAAGCGCCGAGGATCCGATCATCAGGTGGCTGGCCCGCGCTTTCATTCCGGTATCCGGCGGCGAGGTGCAGGGTTTTGAGAGCACTGGGGCACGTCGTCCGCTGCCAGATTGTAGGGGCAAAGCCAGCCGGGCGAAAGGCCGACGCCCCCCGGGGGCAGGCGCCAGATGCGCGCGGCGCAGCGCGTGGCGTTGTTGACAGCGTCAGACCGCAGCGCCACCCTTGATCGAGGCCTTGCCTGCGCGGGATGCAAAAAAACAAGGATTGGAGGAAACGATGGCCAAATTGCTCAGCGAGGAGGAAGTCGCCTTATATCGCGACCGTGGCTATCATTTCCCGATCGATGCCCTGAGCGCGAGCGAAGTGACGGAATTTCGCCGCAGGCTGGAGGACTATGAAGCCGCGAGCGGCGGCCCGATCAAGGGCGAGATGCGCCATCGCAGCCACGTGCTGTTCACCTGGATCGACGAGATGGTCCGTCATCCCAGGATACTGGATGCCATCGAGGACCTGCTCGGGCCGGATATCCTGTGCTGGAATACCAGTTTCTTCATCAAGGAAGCGGGCGATCCCGGCTTCGTGTCCTGGCATCAGGACGCCACCTATTGGGGCCTGAGCTCGTCCGACGTGGCGACCGCGTGGATCGCGATCTCGCCGGCGAACCGGACTTCCGGCTGCATGAAGTTCGTCGCCGGCACGCACCGCAGTCAGGTTCCGCACGAGGACACCTTCGATCACAACAACCTGCTGACCCGGGGCCAGGAGATCGCGGTCGATGTCGACGAGGCAAGGGCCGTGCATGTCGAGTTGCAGCCGGGCCAGGCGTCGCTGCATCATGTGCTGCTGTTCCACGGCTCGGAGCCGAACCGTTCCGATGACCGGCGCATCGGGCTGGCCATCCGCTACATCCCGACCCACCTCAAACAGGCGGTCGGCGCGCGGGACTGGGCCACGCTGGTGCGCGGCAGGGACAGCTACGGCCACTTTCAACCCGCGCATGTGCCGAAGCGCGACCTGGAACCCGAGGCGCTGGCATTTCACAAGATCGTATCGGAAGAGCAGGTGCGCGTGCTCTATCGGGGTACCGGCCAGTCCGCCTACCGCGCGTGAAAATCACCTGATCCGCTTACGTCAGCGTCCATTCCTCGGCGCTGGCTCCGGCCAGTGCCCGGACCCGGGCCTCGTCGGCGGCAAGTTCATGGGCCGTCCCGGAATAGACGACGATGCCGTCATCGAGCACATAGGCGTTGTCGGCGATTTCCAGGCTCATCCGCGCATTCTGCTCGACGAGCAACACCGAAATACCCTCGGCCTTCATCTGCTGGACGATGCGGAACACTTCGCGCACGATCAGCGGCGCCAGCCCCTGCGATGGCTCGTCGAGAATCAGAAGCCTCGGGTTCAGCAGCAGCGCCCGGCCGATCGACAACATCTCCTGTTCGCCGCCGGAAAGCTGGCGGCCGCGGTTGAGCTTGCGCTCCTCCAGGCGGGGGAATAGCCGGTAGATCCGCTCGATGGTCCAGGGCCCGCTCCGTTCGAGCGGCACCTTCAGATTTTCCTCGACGCTGAGATTGGCGAAAATGCGCCGGCCCTCCGGCACGTAGCCGACGCCCTGCGCGGCGATCCGGAAGGTCGGCCAATGCGTGGTGTCCTCGCCGAAGATGGTGATCTTGCCCTGGCGCGCCGGGGTAAGTCCCATCAGGCTTCGCAGCGTCGTGCTCTTGCCCGCGCCGTTGCGCCCCAGCAGCGCGGTGATCTTGCCTTCGGCAACCTCGAGGCCGACGCCATGCAGGATGTGGCTCTTGCCGTAATAGGTGTGAAGGCCTTCGGCGGTCAGGGCTGCGGTCATGCGGCATTGCCCAGATAGGCGGCCTGAACGGCCTCGTTGGCGGCGATCTCCTGGGGCGTGCCCTGCGCCAGCATCCTGCCCTGGTCGAGCACGCAGATGCGGTCGGCCAGATGGAATACCACGCGCATGTCGTGCTCGATCAGCACGATGGTGTAGTTGCTGTCGCGGTGCAGCCTGCGGATCAGCTGGGTGATCTGGTAGGTCTCCTGGTCGCCCATGCCGGCGGTCGGCTCGTCGAGCAGCAGCAGATGCGGCTTCAAGGCCAAGGCCATGGCGATCTCGGCAGCGCGTTGATCGCCATGGGCAAGTTCCCCGACCAGCCGATCGGTCTTGGCTTCCAGCGACACCAGCTTGAGGGTGGCTTCGACATGCTGGCGGATCTGCAAGGCTTCCGAACGGTTGATCCAGGGCCGCAGCCGGTATCCGCCGGCCACTTCGGCGGCGATGCGGACGTTCTCGAAGACGGTGAGTTCCGGAAAGATCTCGGTAATCTGGAAGGTCCTGGCCATGCCGAGCGTGACGCGCTGGTTGGTGGCCAGCCGGGTGATGTCGCGGCCGTCGAAGGTGATGGTGCCGGTGGTCGGCGGAAAAAATCCGCTGATCAGGTTGAAGAAGGTGGTCTTGCCCGCGCCATTCGGCCCGATGATCGCGCACATCTCTCCCTTCGCCACGTTCAGCGAGATGTCGCTCACCGCCACCAGATTGCCGAATCGCTTGGTGACGTTGCGGATTTCGAGAACGTTCATGCCTTGCTCCTTTGCAGAAAGCCAAGCAGCCCGCGCGGGAAAAACAGCACCACCAGGACGAACAGCAGTCCGACGAACGACATCCAGTTGACGGTGACGCTGGACAGGTAGTCCTGCAGCACCACGAACACCGCAGCGCCAAGCAGCGGGCCCCAGAAGCTGCGCATGCCGCCCATCACCGCCATCATGACGAAGTCGCCGGACTGGCTGTAATGCAGGCCGCGCGGATCGGCGAAGTTGTTGACCAGGGCATAGAGCGCCCCGGCAAATCCCATGAAGAAGCAGGACAAGGTGAACGCGATCCAGATGTGGCGCTCCACCGGGATGCCGAGGAAGCGGGAGCGGCGCTCGTTCTCGCGGATCGCGATCATGGTGCGGCCGAACGGCGAGCGCAGGATGAATCCCATGGCGCCGACCGCCAGCGCGAAGCAGAACAGCACGAAGAAATAGAAATTGTTGGCGCTGGAGAGAATGTCGAGCCTGAACAGGCCGAAGTCGAGCGGCTGGCGCGAGAAGCCGCGCAGCCCGTCGTCACCACCGGTCAGCGAACTCCACTGGAACGCGATGTAGTAGAACACCTGGCCGAACGCGATCGTCACCATGGCGAAATAGACGCCGCGCCGGCGCACGATCAGGGTGCCGAGGATGCCGCCGCAAACGCCGCCCAGCAGCATTCCCGCGAGCAGTGCCAGCGGCGTGCTCAGCACCAGGAACTTCAGGGTCAGCCCGGCGCCGTAGGCGCCGAGGCCGAAATAGGCGGCATGACCGAACGACAGCACGCCGGTGAATCCCAGCAGGAAATTCAGCGACATCGCCGCCAGCCCAAGCACCAGAACGCGGGTGGCAAGCGCGGTATAGCCGCCGAGCGGCACCATCCAGTAGGGCGCGAGCAGCAGCACTGCCCAGATCGCCGCCAGGACGATCAGCTTGCGGTTTTGTTCGGCGCTCAACTCATCATTCCTTCTTCGCCGAACAATCCGCGCGGCCGTATCAGCAGCACCACCGCCATCATGACATAGATCACCGCCTCGCTGGCCGCCGGCAGGAACACCGCGGTCAACCCCGATGCGACCCCGATCAGCAATCCGCCGATCAGCGTTCCCGGCAGGCTGCCGATGCCGCCGACGATGATGGCAATGAAGCTCGGCATCAGCAGCCCGGTGCCCATGGTCGGTTCAAGCCCCAATTGGCCGGCGGCGAGAACCCCAGAGAGGCCGGCCAGAAAAATGCCCACCGCAAAATTCAGCGAGCGCAGCAGCTGCACATTGATGCCCAGCGCCGCCACGGTCTCGAGGTCGAGCGTGCCGGCGCGGATGCGAATGCCAAGGCGGGTGTAGCGCAGCAGCAGGAACAGCAGTGTCACCGCCACTATCACCACGGCCACCATGAACAGCCGATAATTGGTGATGAAGAACAGCTCACTGCTCAGCGGCTGTGCCAGGAACGCCGGAATGGTGACCGGCTTGCCCTGCGCGCCCCAGATGAAGCGGGTGCCGTCCTCGATCATGAACGCCAGGCCGAAGGTCAGCAGCAGGCTGTAGAGCGGATCGCGTCCATAGAGCGGGCGGATCAGCACGCGCTCTACCGCGAGCCCGATCACCGCCGTCAAGGGCGGCGCCAGCAGCAGCGCGCCCCAGAAGCCGACATAGGGGGTGATGGTGTAGGCGATGTAGCCGCCGATCACCAGAAATCCGCCATGCGCGAAATTGATGACGTTGCTCAAATTCAGGATCAGCGAAAGACCCAGCGCCATCAGCACATAGAAGGCGCCGATGATGAGCCCGTTGGTGACGTTGAACAGGATAAGTTGCGACATAAATCACCGGATGAGAAAACATCAATTCGACCCGAGGGCGGCGGCCCCCGGACCCCGCAATGGCGGACGCTATCCTACGCCGGCCACTGAATGGTGCAGCCGGTTTCACTGACGGCGGGCGCCGTCTTGTCGCCGGGGACGACTTCGTCGACCCGGAACAGGTCTTCCGGATCGTCCTTGCCCTTCGACTGCGCCTCGCCGACAAAGGCCGAGGTCATCAATTGATGATCGCCCTTGCGGTAGTAGCACTTGTTCGGCTGCAGCTTGACCTCGTCGGGCAACTCGAAATTCTCCAGCGCCGCCGCCAGCTTGACCGCGTCGATGGTTTTTTCCTGGTTGGCGATCAGGGCGAAGCTCATGGCCGAGGCATAGCCGAACCAGTGACGCGCGGTCGGGACATTGCCGGCATTGACCTTGCGAATATCGGCGACGAACCTTTCGACGCCGGGGACGCCCGGCTGCTTCCAGTACCATTCGAACATCCAGACGCCGATGCGTGCTTCCGGCGGCAGCGCGGCCAGCGATTCCAGCTCCTGCTGGGTTCCGGCGACGTGGATCTGCTTGTCGAGCCCGAACTGCACCACCTGCTTCAGGCAGTTGATCATGTCGGAGCCCTGCACCAGGAGGATCAGCACATCCGGATTGGCCGCCCGCGCCTTGATCAGATAGGCCGAGAAATCGGTGGTGCCGAGCGGGGTAAGCTCGTTGCCGGTAACGGTGCCGCCGAGCTTCTTGAGGTCGTCGGTGCAGGCATCATACAGCGTGTGGCCGAACGCGTAGTCGGGCGTGATGAAGTGCCACTTCTTGCCGTATTTCTTGAATAGTACGCCGCAAACCGAATTGGCTTCCATCCGCGTGGTGTTGCAGACGCGGAAAACATTCCATTTGCAATCCTTGCCGGTGATCGAATCGGTGTGGCCGCCGGAGACGATATGCAGGATCTTCTTTTCGGCGGTGACCTGGGCGATCGCGGCGGCAATGCCGGAGTTGACGTCGCCGATCATGAAGCTGACCTGATCGCGCTCGATCAGCTTGCGCGCCTTTTGCACGCCGGTGCCGACGTCGTTGGCGGAATCCTCCACCAGCAATTCGGCCTGACGCCCGAGGATGCCGCCCTTGCCGTTGATCTGCTCGACGGCGAACTTGGCGCCCATCACCTCATTGCCGGCCGGCGCGGCGTAGACGCCGGTGAGAGGATCGACCATGCCGATCCGGATCGGCGTCTCGCCGCGCGCCTGGATGATGAAGGGCGATGCCAGCTGGAGGCCGCCCAGCGCGGCGGCGCCCTTGATGAGCGTACGACGATCGAATTTCGAGCCGAAAGTCCGCGATATCATGATTTCTCCCTGGAAGGATTATTTGCGTTTCTTCTGCAGCTAGGGCCGCCTGGTGCGTCGAGGCGCCAGGCGGATATCGTCTTGTGTCGGATCGTGCTGCGTCAGGCCGGCCACTGGATCTTGCAGCCGGTGTTCTCGGCCGGTCCGGCGGCCTTTTCACCGGGGACGAGATTTTTTACCGAGAACATATTGTCCGGATCGCCCTGGGGCGGGTGGGCCTCGCCGACAAACACCGTGCTCATCAATTCGTGGTCGCCGGCGCGGAACGCGGGTGCACCCGGTTGCAGCGCGATCTCCGGCGGCAGCTTGAATCCGGCAAGCGCATGCGCGAGCCTTGGAGCCTCGAGGGTCTTTTCCTGGTTGGCAATCACCGCCAGGGTCTGCACCGAGGCATAACCGAACCAGTTGCGCGCGGTGGCCGAAAGCCCGGTGATCTTCTTCATGGCGGCATTGAATTCCGCGACATGCGGCACGCCCGGCTGATCCCACCACCATTCCATGGTCCACCATCCGACGCGCGCGCCGTCGGGCACCGCGCGGATGCTTTCAAGCTCGAACAAGGTGCCGCCGACGGCCATCTGCTTGTCGAGGCCGAACTGGACAAACTGCTTGAGGCTCGATACCTGGTCGCCGCCGCCCATGACGTTGATCAGCACCTGCGGGCCATAGGCCTTGGCCTGGATCAAATAGGCCGAATAATCGGCCGTGCCCAACGGCACCAGTGCGGCCGAGGAAGTGCCGCCGGCGGCCTTCAGCAGCTTTTCAAAGCCGGCCTGCACCGAATGGCCATAGGCGTAGTCCGGCGTCAAGAAATACCACTTCTTGCCGAACTTCTCCATCAGGGTCGATGCGATGGCGTTGGCGTCCATCGAGGTGGAGTTGCAGATTCGGAACACGTTCCAGGAGCAGCTCGCGCCGGTAATCGGGTCGGTGTGTCCGCCGGAGACGATATGGAGCACCTTCTTCTCGCTGGTGACCTGCGCCATCGCGATCGCAATACCGGAATTGACGTCGCCGATTATGAAGCTGACCTGATCGCGCTCGATCAGCTTGCGTGTCTTCTGCACTCCGGTGCCGACGTCGTTTGCCGAATCCTCAACCAGCAGTTCGACCGGCCGGCCGAGAATGCCGCCCTTCTTGTTGATCTCCTCGGCGGCGAATTTCGCGCCCACCACCTCGCCCTGCGCGATCGCGGCATAGACGCCGGTCAACGGATCGACCATTCCGATCCGCACCGGCGTCTCACCGCGCGCCTTGATGATGTAGGGGGAAGAAAATTGCACCGCAGCAATGGCCGCGCTGCCCTTCAAAATAGTCCGCCGATCGAGCCGCCAGGATCGTTCCAAGCTACCCATGCTGTCCTCCCAGACAAGGTGACGTATCTTGTGGCGGGCATTCTGCGATGCCCTTGACGGCCCCGAACCTAGCGCTTCCGGTTTGGTTTTGCCAACCATAACCCGGCAAAATCCTGCAACCTTTGGCCTAGGCCTCGGGTTCGAAGTTAACCGTGGTCCTGTCTCCGCCATGGTCCGGGGGCGGATCCCGGTTAACCGCGCAAAGCGCCGGCCCAGTATCTGACCTGCCTCCTGTCGATAAGCGTGCTATGCTGAACGCGGCAACTAATGGCTTCGGCCGCTTGGCAGCAAAATGTCGGCATCTGACGGTTCTAACAGCGTCATAGACTTGTCGGTCCGGGGGCGGAAAAGAAAAAGCTCGCCGTTCCTGATATTGGCCATCGTGCTGCTGGCTTTCGCCGCCCTGGCCGGCGCATCCTTTGTATTGCTGCGACCGACCACGTTGCGAATTGCCGTGGGTCCGGCGGGAAGCGACGACCAGAAACTGGTTCAGGCGCTGGCGCAGACATTTGCCCGCGAGGGCAGTTCGGTCCGGCTTACCGTGATCACCACCGCCGGCCCGGTTGACAGCATCGCGCTGCTGCGGGCCGCGGAAACCGATCTTGCGGTCGCCCGCGCCGACGAGGAAATGCCTGACGGCAGCGGATCCGTGGCGATCCTGCGCAAGAACGTGGTGGTGCTCTGGGCACCTTCCGGCGTTGCCCGCAAGGGATCCAAGACCGAACCCAAACCGAGGATCAAGGCGATCGAGGACCTCGCGGGCCATCGCATCGGCGTTGTCGGCCGCACCCAGATCAACGTCACGCTGCTTCGCATCATCCTGACGGAATCGGGCGTCAATCCTGAAAAAGTGGCGGTCAGCCAGTTCGGCACCGATCAAATCAACGAAATGGTGCGCGATCCCTCGATCGACGCCTTCATGACCGTCGGCCCGCTCGACAGCGACATCACCGCCAATGCCATCGTCACGACCGCCCGCGTCAGGGGCGAACCGGTCTTTCTGCCGATCGACGTTTCGGAGGCGATCGCCAAGCGGCACCCGTTGTATGAATCCGAGGAGATTCCAGGCGGCTCCTTCAGTTCGGCGCCATCCAGACCGGACGACAAGATCGAGACGATCGGCGTCGATCACCTGATCGTCGCGCCAAAATCGCTGTCCGAAAGCGACGTCGGGGCCTTCGTCCGGCAGCTGTTTGCGGTCCGGCCCTCGCTGGCCAGGGAAATGCCGAGTGCGGCCAGAATCGAAAAGCCGGACACCGACAAGGACGCCGCGCTGCCGGCGCACCCCGGCGCCGCCGCCTTCATCGACGGCACCGAACGCACCTTCATGGACAAATACAGCGACTACATCTGGGGCGTCGTGCTGATTCTCTCGGTGCTCGGATCCGCCAGCGCCTGGTTGCGCCATTATATCAAGCGCGATGAGCGAAGGCTGAATACGCTGCACCGCGAGAAGCTGCTGGCGGCGATTTCGCTGGTGCGCAAAATCGATTCGATCGAGGAATTGGACCGGTTGCAATGCGACGCGGACGACATCCTGCGCGAGACGCTCGAATGCTTCGATGACGGTGCGATCGAAGAAGCGGACCTGTCCGCCTATGGCCTTGTGCTTGAGCAGTTTCACCACGCGGTCGTCGACAGGCGGGCCGCCATCACGGGGGCCGCATCCGATCTGCCGCGGATGCGCGCCCGTTAAATCCAGGCGGCTCGATGACCCAACGGCGGCGCCGCCGCCGTCAATGCTGCGCAGCGGTTCTTGCGGCGGCGTTGTTGAGGACGATCAGGCCATCGACGGCGACGCCGGTCCTGGTGTTGATCAGGAACGGATTGACGTCGATCGAGGCGATCCGGGTGCCGGCGTCCGCCATCAGGTTGGAAAGACCGACGATGGCCTTCACGGCGGAGGCCTCGTGCAGCGGCGGCTTGCCGCGATAACCCTTCAGCTTCACGCCGGCCTTGGTGCGGCGGATCAATTGTCTGGCCTCGGCCGCATCGAGCGGAGCCCCGGCCAGCGCCACGTCCTTGATCAATTCGATATCGACGCCGCCGCTGCCGAACAATACCACCGGGCCCATTTCGGCATCGAGAGACGCCCCGATCACCAGTTCGAGGTCCGCCTTGACCTGCTGCGCGATCAGGACGCCCTCGAGCTTCGGCTTGTTCTTCAGCTTCCTGACCCGTGCGGTGATGTCGTTGAAGGCCTGCCTCACCTCGGCCGCGCTGGTGAGGTTCAGCACCACGCCGCCGATATCGGATTTGTGCAGGATGTCGCGGCTGACCACCTTGGCGACGACGGGAAAGCCGATCTTTTTGGCGATCTTCACCGCGTCGGCCGCGGTCTGGGCGATCTCCTCCCTGGATACCGGAATGCCGTAGGCCCTGAGCAGCTTTTTCGACGCGACCTCGTCGAGCGCGGCACCCTTGGCATGTTTGAGCGTGCGTTCCAGGGTCGCCCGCGCCGAAGCGCTGGAGCCTGACACGACATCCGGCACTTCCTTGGGCAGCGAGGCATAGTCGATCAGCGCCTTGATCGCGCCCACCGCCCGGTCGAGACCCTGCATCACCGCGATATGCGGCAGCGATTTGCGCAAGGTCTTGGTGAATTCGGTAAAGCCGATCGACATCGTAGAGATGTAGACCACCGGCTTGCTGGCGGTGCCGGCCATGTCGTTGACGATCCGCAAGTTCCGCTCGCGCAGTTCGTGCGGTGCCTTCGGCAATTCGGCGTCGATGATGACGATGTCGGTGTCGGGATCGTCGATCATGATCTGGATCGACTGCATGTAGACCGAGGGGTCGACCACGGCGGCGAAGCCGGCATCGAGCGGATTGCCGACGATGCTGCCGGGACCGAGCATTTTTGCCAGCTTGCCGCTGGCGCCTGCGCTGAGCTCGGCGAAGTTCAGTCCGGCGGAATGGAACGCATCGATCAGCAGTCCGCGCTTGCCGCCCGATAGCGTCACGGCGGCCAGCCGGTTGCCCTTCGGGGCTTCGGCATGGACGAAGCATTCGGTGGTTTCGATCAGTTCGTCGAGCCCGCGGACGCGGATCACACCCTCCCGGGTCGAGACGGCGTCGAATGTCTCGATCGATCCGGCCAGCGCCCCGGTGTGCGCCATCGCGGCGGCACGTCCGCCCTCGGACGTTCCGAGCTTGAGCGCGATCACCGGCTTGCCCGCGGCGCGCGCGGCCTTGCAGGCGCTGCGGAACGCCTTGGTGTTGCGAACACCTTCGAGGTAGACCACGATGACGCGGACCGAGGGGTCGGCGGCAAAATAAGCCATCAGGTCGGGGGTCTCGAGGCCGGCCTCGTTGCCGGTCGTCACCATGTAGCCGACGCCGACGCCGCGATCCTCCAGCGCCTGGCGGATCGCCATCACGATGGCGCCGGATTGACCGGCGATCGCGACCGGACCGGCCGTCATCGTGACGATGCGGTCGTCGATGTTGGTGAACAGATTTTCGCCGGCGCTGAGGTTGCCGAGACAGTTCGGGCCAGTGACGGCAAGGCCGGTCTGCCGGATCGCCTGCTGCAGCTCGCCGGCGAGTTTCTGGCTCTCGGCGTCCTGCAACTCGCTGAAGCCCGAGGTGACGATGGTCGCCGAGCGCGCGCCGGCCGCGGCGGCGTCGCGGATCACCTGGACCGCAAATCGCGCCGGCACCAGCACCAGCACGTGATCGGGCTTGTCCGGCAGGCTGGCGAAATCCTTGTAGCAAGGCACGCCCCAGATCGACTGGCGCTTGGCGTTGACCGGATAGAGGCCGCCCCGATAGTGGTATTTGACCAGATTGTTCCAGATCCGCTCGGCATAGTTGCCAGGCTTGTCGGTTGCCCCGACCAGCACGATGTTGCGCGGATGAAGCATGGCATGAATGCTTTTGACGATGTCGCTGGCGTCTGAGGAAGGCGACCATTGCCTGGCCGAAACTGACATGCTGCCTGGCTGAGCTTCCATCGGCGGTACCTTACCCCTGGTTTCTTGGCGGAATGAGCGACCGATCCGAGATCGCCACTCGCGGTGCGTTTTCATTTCTTATTATTGATAGTCGGGGAGGGTGGCAACTCGCAGCATCGAGCCCGGCCGCAGTCCTGCCAGCCCCCGGGGCCGACGAGGTCCGCCGGCTTACCAGGCCGGCCGCGGCCGCGACGGCGATGCGATGCCGGCGAGCAGCACCGCGAGAATGCCGGTGAGAAAAATGCCGTCGAACGTTCCGGCGCCGCCGATCGAGGCGACCGGCGCGCCGAGGCCGCTGATGTTGCCGAGGTTGAGGAGATCGGCTCCGACCAGCGTGCCCATCGAACCGCCGATATAGGCCAGCGGTGCCGCATATTCGCGGGACAGGATAAAGGCAAGGATCGCGGTGGTCACGACCGGCGCAAACACCGGCACCGCAATTCCAATTCCCGGCACCGGGGTGGCCATCGCGTGGATCACCAGCGCGATCGCCGCGGTGGCAATCGCCGCCTTGAGCCAGAGCTGGTATCGAATGACGAGATAGGTCGACATCAAGGCCGGAATCACCGCGCCGCCGACATTGACGGCCAGCACGGTGCCCGGCCATGACGAAACCAGCGGCACGACATATTGCATGCCAAAGAAGTCGACGATCTCTCCCGACCTGACCGGCGCCCCGGGCAGGACCGCGATCGGAATATTGAAGTAGCTGCCGATCAGCGAGCCGAACAGCAAAAGCAGCGCAGCACCTGGACCGATCCCCAGCCGCATATAGGCGTATCTGAGAATGCGGAGCTGAATCAGGATGATCAGCCCCGCGACCAGCACCACCAGGATCGAAAACAATCCCGGTGTCAGCGGCAAATAGTGAACCTGGGAACGCATCATCGGTGTCGGCTGGAACGGATCGGGTGGCGGCTTTTCAATATTTGGGAAACCTTTCCCGGGATGACAAGGATGGCGAACCCCGGCAACAGCGGGTTTCCGCTTCGCAGCGCAGGATTCTGCCCATATAACCGGCGGCGGC
>Ga0302319_10006202_pt1 | contig 23787 bp, 15 predicted proteins | sample Bog_T0_2_FD_203319 | JGI IMG/M metagenome (GOLD analysis project Ga0302319, IMG submission 203319) | Peat permafrost microbial communities from Stordalen Mire near Abisko, Sweden - Bog_T0_2 | ecosystem: Environmental > Terrestrial > Soil > Wetlands > Peat | place: Sweden: Abisko, Stordalen Mire...
AATATGACGCATATATAATACCGTTAGTGACACCTTGTCAAGGACGCAAATGCCAGTTCCGCCGCACTAATCTCAAACAGACGGAAAACTCGAACTTACCAAGTGTGTCTGGGGAGTCATGACACCGCCGCTGGTTGTCAGGTTTCCATTGATGGAAAGAGCCTGATAGCCATTATTGGTCGAGTTAATGAACGAGTTAGCGTTGTTCCAGTTCCACACAGGATTTACGGTCAGGCCGCTCGTGTTGGTTGCGAAGGTAACGCCGCCGGTAGAGCTGGTGCCAGAGGCTAACTTTACATTCGTCGTGTTGGGGTTGAACACAGGATTGACGCCCGCAGGGATGGTAATGGGCGTGGCCCCCATGCCGGTGCCCAGCGCCACGGTGCTGTTACCCGTGAAGGTGAATGTGGGATTTGCGCCCGAATTAAATGTCAGGCTTGAGCCCGCGTTGATTCCCTTGACGCCGGTTGCGCCACCATAGATGGTGTTATTGCTGCCTGCGGTAACGTTGACAACATTGTTAAGGGGAACGGCAGTGGTGGTGTTCCCGGTTATATTATAGATTGTGCCGGAGCTAAGATTCAGGGTTCCCGTTCCGAAGGGATCCACAGCCGTCACGGTAGAATTAACTTCAACCAAGGGTCCGCTGGTCCCGTTTCCGAGGGTGGTGCCGCCGGTGAATGTAATGCCGCCGCTACCACCTCCGGCGGGAATCCAGGTTCCCCCGCCCGTGAGGGTCAAGCTGCCCGCCCCGTTCAACTTTGTAAAGCCCCCTGCGCCTTCCATTGTGAAGTTGTAGCCAGAGAGGATATTCCATGTTGTGGGAGAGTTGAGCGTGATAGTGCCGGAATTGTTAGGTAAAGTAACATTGGTGGCAAAAGTCAGTGCGCTCGGAACTGTCGGGGCGGCTGCCGAGCCGAACGCAATAACCGGCGGAGTGTAGTTTACAGAAGCGTTCTGGAACACCAGGGTGCCTGTAGCGTATGTGCTGCCCAACTGATTGCCGGTTCCGAGAACCGTGGTGCCTCCTGAAGTGTTGGAATTGCTGCCGTTGATGGTTATGGAAGTGCCTGTAGCCGCGCTTATCGTGGCGTTGCCATTCAGGATCAGGGGAGAGACGGCATTGTTTCCTAATTGCGCGGTACTACTTGTCAGTAACACGTTGGTACCGGTAAAGGTGTTGGTGCCAGTGTAAGTGTTCGCGGCGGAAAGGGTCAGGTTAATCGCACCGGCATTCAATGCTCCAGTTCCGCTAATCACCGCCGGAAGCGCCTGGTATTGGTAGATTCCAGAGCCATTCAAGTTGATCGTGCCGTTATTGGTAATGGTACCGCTGCCGATCTGTCCCACGCCGGTGGTGTTCAAGATGGCCCCGGTATTAACGTAGGTTGCGCCGGTGTAGTTGTTGGCACCGGTGAGAGTCACGGGCACTGTCCCAGCGATGGTGAGGGCGCTGGCCGTGCCGTTGTTCGAGATGACGGAGCTGATGATCGGAGTTCCCGAGTTGGCGATGACAGTCAGCTCACCACCGGATGTATTGGCTTCCAATGTACCGCCGCCGATGATGTTCGTATTGGAGCCGACACCCGTGCCGACAAGAATACCGCCGGTTTGCAGTATCTGGCCGTTCACATAGAGCGTGTCCGCGCTGCTATTGTTCATGCGTATGCTGGTGGGCGAGGCACCCGCAGCAAGAGCCACAGTCGGATTCGCATTTGAGAAATCCGCATTGACCGCACCGCCCGTACCGAGATGGGAGTTGTCCTGATTGACAGTATAGCCGCCGTCGCCGACGCTGCCGCCGGTGGCGCTCGAAAGACCCACGACATTGCCGGAGCTAACCGCCGCCCAGTCGTTACCGCCAACGGTGGCATAAGGAGTAGTGCCGGAGACAAGAATGCCGTTCGTGCTGGTCGAACCGCTTGCCGTTATACCGTTCGTGCCGCTTTGCGTGCCTGGAGGCAGGCTAAAGTAATTCACCGTGCTGCCAGCGCCGCGCGTGATTGTGCCCAACGCGAGGAGTTGAGAGCCCGCAGCAGCATTAGAGTTAACCGTGAAGGCGTTGGAGGTGCCTGCGGTAAAGGTCGTGCCGGTGAATGTCTGGCTGGTTGCGCCAGCCTGGCCGGTGAGAGTCAACGCGCCGCCGCCCATGACCAAGGCCCCGTTGGCACCGTGGCCGATAATATTAACAGTCGTGCTTCCCGAGTTGGCAAAATCGAGGTTCAATGCGCCCCCGTTGACGGTGGTCGTGCCGCTATAGGTATTCGCGCCGGAAAGAGTCTGCACACCCGTGCCGATCTTGGTTAAGGTGGATCCCGCGCCAGACAGAATGCCCGAGTAGGCCGCAGGGGCGTTGTTGTTGCCAACCGTGAGCGCCACGGCGGCACTGCCAAGATTGGTCAGCGCCTCGTTGCTGGAGCCGCTCAAGCCGCCGATGGTTTGCGAGGTAATCGCGCTGGCAAAAGTGAGTCCATTGGTCGCGTTGACAGCGATGGTGCTGTTCTCTGCGGCGTTCGCGGCGCCCAATTGCAGCGTGCCGCCGGAGATTGTTGTCGTGCCGGTGTAGGTGCCGAGCGAAGTGAGAATCACAGGCCCGTTGTTGGTGGAGCTAAGGGTGAGATTTCCCGAACCGACGAGTCCTGCGGAAAGCGTCAGCGCCGCCGAGCTGCCCGACGTATTCGTGATGGTCAGGTTGTTTTGGAGAGTGATGGGAAGAGCGATAGTGACAGCCGCACTGGAAGTGTCCCAGATGGACGGCGCGGCTGAGGTGCTGGAATTGGTGACAAAGGTGAGCCCCCCGGCAACGCCGCCCAACACCGTGATGGCGCCGGTGTTCGTCCCACCGAACTCAAGCGCGTTCACCAGAGTTTGAACGCCAGAGTTAGTGGTGGTAGTGGATGAAGATGACGTGGCTTGGCTGTTAAAAAGAAGTATGCTGGTGGAGCTGCCGTTTTGAGCGCCGGCAGGCGACCAATTACCCGTGGTACCCCAAGTTCCAGATGTGGTGTTTGTCCACGTGGCAGTGGCAGTCGGTTCCGTCTGCGCGAGCGCGGAAGTAGAGCAGGCGACGGCAACCACCGCGCCCAACAAAGCCGGTGCGAACCGGGGCAGACCTATTCGCAAACGGGCGGAGAGGAACGAAGCTCCGAAGGGATTGATCCCGGTGGACGTGAGAGCGGATACTGATGTTTTGTTAGATGTCTGCATAGATATGTCCTGTTTATGTGCGTCAAAGGTTATGTATCAAATCGATTACTCACAAGTAATTTGTTGTTTTTATTGTTTAATCCGCCCTCTACCACCCCTTCGCGCACACTCAGCGCATCCAAGTTAGTAGAGTTCATCAATAAATTTGCTCCGTTAAACTAAACGCAAGAATATCTTTCAAAGTGATTACGATCAACCAATTTTATACTTTTATTGTTAACTAGAGCGTTTCCTGATGCAAAACCACCGTTCCGCACTGTAGATTTGGTAGGGGCCTGCATGGATTTTTCTGGTTAACGGGAGAGCGAGAGTGCCTTTTCCGGCAATTACGCTCAATGAAATTGTAGCTTTTATTGTTATCTCGCTCGGTGGCGAAAAAATACTCTCCGATGAATTTAATCCCAGGCGACAAATAAGCGCGGGTGATTCCAACCCTCGGCACCGATAGATTCTTTAGAACCTTTTAAGAAATACTATAGCCGCTGCAGGCCGTTGATAATTTGGGTTCTACCTCAAAAACAGTGGAATAGGAAAAAGGTACTGTATAACCAAATGACCAAATTCACCAAATGAACGAAATGGGAGAGATCTCCTCAACTGCCTTTTCATGTCTTCATGCTTTCATGTTTTCCTGTCAAAATTCCGGTACTGCCCTCCGCAGGAGTTTGGAAAATTTGGTAATTCTGTCATTTTCTCCTCTACTCCACTGAAAATACCGAGGAACCATAATTCGAGGCTCGGAGGGCCAAAAGGCAGAAACGTGGCTATAGTATATTTGAAACCGCTTTAATATGGACGCTCCGCAACCATCGGAAACGTCTCAACCGTATCGGGCGGCCTGCGTGGCGGACGCGGCCTTTTTGAGAGGAGGGGCGGAAGGGCCGTCGACCCATTGTCCCTCCACGAGCGTGTACAAAGGCGTTTGGGGAATGCCGCGTTCATTGCGGTGAAGCATGCCGACGAGCAGGTCAACTGCGGTCCTGCCAATAAGAGGACCGTTTTGAAAGATGCCCGCGTAGGGCGATTGCAAATCCAACAAGGCGAGCACAGCGAGGCGGAACCGGCCTTCGGGGTCGAGTTTGAATTGCTGCGTCCAGGACTGGACGCGGTTCGATTCGCTCATGATCACGTCGGGCTTGTATCTTTGGTACCATGCGGCGAATTTTTTTGGCCCTTGGGGAAGATCATGCTCGGAGTCGACGATCAACATCGGAATGACGTCGGTAGGCCTGAAATCGCGCTGCGCGGCGAAAAAGCCGCTGGAGAAATTCCGTCCCGTCCGGCGGTCGAATCCCTCGCCCATCACGAAGCCAATGCGCCGATAGCCGTGCGCGCGGAGGGCTTCGGTGGCGATGATGGAGGAGCGGTATTGCGCATTCGTGACGACGTGGAGCTGGGGACGGGTGAGGCTGTAGCCAAAGGCGAGCGAGGAAAAGAGGTCCCAATCGAGATCGAGCTCAATGGGATGATTGGGCACGGGGGCGATGAGCAGGCCCTGGATGCCGCGGGTGCGCAAAATTCGGTTCAGTCGGCGGCTGTGCATGGCGAGATCGGCCAGGCGGAATTCCTCGAGGGCGTAACCGAGTTCTTCCGCCCGTTCCAGCGCTCCGGCCCAGTATTCCCCATAACCTCTCCGGCTGCCCGTGGCATCAATGGAATTGATCCATGCGAGTGTTTGATGGTGACCATGACCGCGAATGCTTCGCCGATAAACCATGAAAGCGGAGAGGAGCGGATCGGGGCGGTAGTCGAGCTTCTGAGCGATTGCCTTTACTTTTTCTTTTGTGGCGGTGGAAATTTTGGGATGATTCCGCAAGGCGAGGGAGACGGTGACGTAGGAGACATTGGCGAGGCGCGCAATGTCGCGAAGAGTGGGGCGCTTGTTCATTAAATTAACAATAAAACCTAGATCAACGTTGCATGATTTGCTTCTCTCGCGTTTCCTATTCCTACATTTACCGAGTTATCCGCCCCTTATCAAGCGGATAAAAAAAGCACAGTTAACAATAAATAGAATGCTTTCTCTCAGTCCGAGCATTTCCTTTAAATAATTAGGAGCATCTTGTCAAACCCTACCCATCCCTCATTTACTTTTTCACGGCCTTTTTTATTGAAAAGCCTCACGCCAATTCTTACCGGAATCGCCTTGTGCCTGCTGGGCCAGCCCCTCGCGGCTGACGCGCCGCCCGCGTCCGCCCCTCCGCCTGACCCCTCCGCGAACGACACCTACGCCCCGGCACCGCCGACCACCGTGCCGCATCCCTGGATCGCCTATGACGAGGCGGATCGCGATAAAATTCTTGCGCTCATCAACCATGGCAGCACGGGCGCATGGCAGCCGGATGATACGGCTGATCCGAAAGCCGCAGCCAATGAGTCGGAACGCCTTACCTTGGGTTTGTTCAAAAGCGGCTACACACATCTCGGCCCCAACTATCCCTTTGAAGGCTGCCGTGCCTGGGACTTTACTGATTTGGCGATTCTGGCGTGGCTCAATCCGCAGGGGCACCTTCCCGGGAAAACCCTAGGCGGCGGCACTTACCTCGATGCCATACGCACGGGCATTCATGCGATGCATTTTTGCAGGGAGCGGCATGGCGCGAACGTCGGCGAGGGCCGCAACAACGCGGGATGGGGTTTCGTCCTCGACGCCGGCATTGCTCTTTGGGACGACTCGATCGCCTTCGATTTGCTTTCCTCCAAAGAGGTCCATGACGCCGGGCTGTCCGACAAAGACATGGACGAACTTTATCATAAGCTCGCCGACGGAGTCTTCCACCAGTTGGTCGATCACTTGAGGACCATGTCGAAGAACTTCGACAGCCCGGCTGCCGACGCGGAGCCGATGAACAATTGGAATCTGCGCGAGTTCTGCGGCATTGGAATGGCGGCGATGGCCATGAAAGACCGCCTGGAAGCCGAGCCGCATGAGTCCCAAAGGTACAAGGATTATGTCGACGGCCTGGCCATGCTCCAGCACTACATGGTGAAGGATTTCCAGACGGACAACATACGGCCCGGCGTCGATAATTATTATTACGAGGGACCGCACTACGTCATTTACTGGCTCGATTATTTCATGCCTCTGGCCAAGGCCCTTCAGAAAGGCAAGCCGGACCTCGATCCGATGCTCACTCTCGATCCGAAGCAGGTGCTGATGTCCTTCATGAGGACCGAAGCGATGACGGTGTCCCCCAATGGTCGAGACTATAAAACGGGGAAACCCTACTGGTCGCTCGGCCCGATGGCGGACATGTGGGTTTCGGACAAGCTCCTCGGCGACGCGTTGCTGACGGCGGCGGCCTGCTCGGATGGCGCGGACAGCGTTCCCTTCCTCGACGCGGCAAAACGGCTTCAGGCGGGCCCGAATTATCCTGAATTCACCCCCTATTTTCTCTGGCTAGGCAAGCCCATACTCGACCAGCTCAAGGATCCGCCCGCGCAGGACATGCCGCAGGTTCAGGCAGCGGACGCCGGGCTTGCCGTGGCGAGGACGGGGTCAACAATGGACGATCTTACCGTGGTGTTGAAAAATACGGTGACCCCCTTCTATCCCGGCGACGATAAAAAATTTCCAGGCCAGATCAACCAATCCGACCATAACCATGCGGACAACGGAGAGGTCTTTGCCTATCGAAATGGCGAACCGATCCTGGTTGAGCCGGGTTACGGCGGCCATGGATACCCGAACCCCCATCGGTACACGATCTTCACCAATTGGAATCATCACAATGTCCCGATGATCGACGACGGGAAGGGCTATACCGATGACATGAAGAAAACCATTGGTGAGAAGGGAAGCTTTGTCCTGATGACCCGCCATGCCACCGATGTGCGCCGCACCGAGGCCACGCAGATCGATGGACAGAAGGGCAAGGCCCTCCTCCTGCGCACCGACCTGGGTCCCGAAGAACGTTTTGTGATCGTGCCGGACAAAAACTCGATCCTGATCATCGATCGGCTCAAGACGGCGATGCCACTCAAACTGGCGTGGTGGGGCTATGGCTCCGCAGCCGGCCAGGCTCCGGTCAACACCGGGGATATGTCCAACCAGTTTACGGGTACCGCAACTCCGCCCCCTCCCCCTCCCAATGACAGCTCGATGACCCTCGACGATAAAGGCGCGGCCATCTACACCCGCAACAAGGACTCGAAGGTCCGCATCCAGACCTTGATGGCAGCCCCTCCCACGACCGAGCAGGTGCCAGGACAATACGGCGGTGAGAGTTGGGGCAGCTTGAGCGATGACATCACGGGCGTCTGGTACACCTCAAGCCAGCCGACGCTCTATGCCGTAACGCTGGTGGAAATCGGGGATGGAACGAACTGGAGCCTCACTCCCACCGTCAAAACCGACAGTAACGGGGCAATCAAGGCCGTTGGGATAAAATCAGGCTCCAACCAGGACGAGTGGACCCTGCCGAACTAGAACTTCAGCAGACAGATCAAAGGCCAATCATTTATATCTGGTATTACTTGATATTTTTGGATAGTTTTATCATTGTTTAAGAGCGCTATCGTTTGTTTTCATTGTAATTCTTCCATGATTCCATCCATTCAAAGCCAATCCGAGTGTGCTCCGGGCATCAACGCGGCGAACCACCGTGTAAATACCTTTACTCCTCTGCAAGACCGCAGGGCGCGCGCGAACATCCAGAGTTTTGCCCTCATCGCCGTACTCGCCATCCTGGCGGTATTTACCCTGATGGTACTCGCCTTCGTCACGGTGGTGAGCCAGGATTACCTCGCGACGAAAAACTATGGTTCCTCCATCGCGGCGGACCAGATTGCCTTGGGCGGCCTCGACCAGGTCATCGGCCAGCTTCGGCAGGAGGCCACCAATACTACCGGGAGTGCCGGTGCCACTGCTGAAATTGCCAAGGGAGGCGCCGGTGCCAATGCCTTTACCAACTACGTTCCTTTTACCGCATCCGCCGTCCTCCCACAGTATGTAGCAAACCCCATCGTTGGGATCAGCAGTTCCACAGCGCCCCTCTTTACGGGAGGCCCCGCCGCCCTGGCTTCTCTTTCAAGTGGCCACGGGTACACGACCAACAATTCGTTAAACAATCGCAGCGTCAGTCTCACTCGCTGGATGAAGCCCCAACTGTTGTTCACCAATTTCACTTCTGCTCAAATCCCGCAGTGGATTTTGGTCACCCGGACAGGCCCCAAGCAGTTCACCAGCTTTAACTCGACCCCAAGCCTCTCCTCAACGCTGACGGACAACTCCGTCATCGGGCGCTACGCCTATGTGATTTACGACACCAGCGGGCTTCTCGACGCCACGGTTGCGGGGTATCCGGGACCGGGGTCTTCGGCCTCGGTGAATACATCGACGATGACCAACAGCGCGGCAAAAGGCCCCGTGGCTTGGGCTGACCTCACGCAACTCATCAATCCAGTTACCCATCTGGGCCCTCAACAGTCCGATATCAACACCTTCGTAGCATGGCGCAATGCAAGCACTGCCGCCAACGCCTCCTCTTATGTGACCTATGTTACGAACTGCCTGGCATCCAATAACTTTACTACGGTGGCGCCTGGCGACACCACCTTTCTAAGCCGGCAGGATCTCATCAAATTCGCTTCTCAGAACGGAAATGGCACCATAACAAATATCCTGCCCTATCTGACCACCTTCAGCCGGGAACTCAACGGACCGACTTGGTACCCCACAACCACCCCTCCCTCGGCTCCCTCCTACTATGGCTACTCGGCTAACGCATGGGCTACCGCGAGTGTTGGCAGTTTGCTTACCATTACCAATCCTGCGGTCATGAATCCACGCATCGGGGCCGAATCGGTTTGGACGCGCCGTAACGGAACCTCAACCATCCTGGGCGAACCGCTCGTCAAATACCGCTTTCCGCTGAGCAAACTCTCGCTGCTGGCGCTGACCTCCGCTCCGACTACCGCGCAGGCAAATCAGATCAAGCAATACTTCGGATTGGATTATATCTCCGGAACCGGCAATCCCGCCGTCGACTCCAATCCCAGCGTCGGGTTCAGGCATTGGCACTATCCCACGACCGATGCAAACTACCCACACACTCAGGGCCAAATCCTGACTATCTTTGCCGTGCAGCAGTTGGCAACGCAACGCGAGCCCGACTTCTTCGAGTTGCTTCAAGAGGGAATTCTGGGGGGATCGGTCGGCGAGACCGGAGGCCAGCTCAACGCCCTGACGGGAAATTCAGGCCCGCCGGGATGGGTGGCATCACCGGTACAGAACCCAACCGCCAATTTTGGAAGACCGGATATAGGCTCTGGTAACGTCACCCGCAACATGAACGATACCGATAATTCCTCAATGATACAGATCATGCGCATCGGGGCGAACATCATTGACCAGGCCAAGGCTGACAGCTTCCCGACTGATATCAATGTCACCTACAAGATGTATCCCATAACCTTTGTCTCCGGTGGTAAATCAGCACAGGCGGCAACGGCGTCCACGCTCACCGACGATGTCTATGGGGCTGAGGATCTACCCTACATCAACAAGATCATCCTCAAGGAATATAATTCCACCGCCGCGCTCTCTACCGCCTATACGACCAACAGTCCCGGGCCTCCCTTTTCCGTCTATGTCGTACCCGAATTATGGAATCCGAACCAGGTGACCCAGACCAATGCCAGCCTCTACCCCGCAAATTTTCAAGTCTCCCCCCTGCCTTATAATGCCGGCGTAAACAACGGGGACTGGATGCAAGTTGGATTTCTCAACTTCAAGAAGGCTGACAAAGAATACGATTGGTATTGGAATGAAGGGCAGGGCGCATGGGAAACCAATCATATCAATCTGTCGCAACTGCAGAACAACGGCAATGTTCCCCTCGAGTCCTCGATGTCGCCAACGCACTATCTCCAACCGTCTCTGATTACGAATGGGACTCCCACAGCGGGGCCTTGGGGTGCCGTTTGGCCAGGTGGGGCTATCCCCGTCGTACAAAACATGTATTTTCCTCCGCCGGCTCAGATGGATACGGCTAATCCAACACATTATCCATGGGTATCGCCCAATCCATCAACTGCAACTAACAGCTACGACACGAATACCTGCGGCGGGGCATCCTGGGAGCTCAAGGGATGGTGTGATCTCGTGCTTCGCTCGCAATGGATCGATAGCGCCGGGAACGCTCACACCTACGGAACCTTTGTAGGTACTGACAATGCGACCAATAACGATGGCTTGATCGGAGCCCCTTATTTGGGAGGTTATCCTGGCAACCTCAACCCCAACCCGGGCTGTAACACCACAGTCAGTTCATCGTGCTTCATAAAAAACGATCCCCGCAGCGCCCGCTTTGGGTTTGGTTTTGACGATGGCGCCGCAGCCGCTGTCATTGGCACGAATATCACCGGCCTCCCCATGCTTTCAGGGTGTACCAATGTCAATACCGCGCCCACCGGACAAGTAAATTACCCCTTTCGTGGTCTGCCCAACTCAGGCATCTTCCGCTGGGATTTCTGGGCAGTCAACGACATCGCTGTCTATGGCAACCCGCTTCAGGGACCAAACCCGAATTCAACAACCTATCCCGGTTGGTATCCGGATCTGGATGGGATTATCCGGGGCGGCGATTTCAAATACGGCTACGTTAGCTCGACTACTGTTGCCCCTAGCGGGAAAGGGGGAAGCGATAAGTATCTGGAGCCGTTTTACCCCGACGCGATAACCTCGTATTCGCGCCCGCTCATCCTCCATCGGCCGTTTCAATCGGTGGGCGAACTGGGCTATGCCTTCCGCGATCAACCTTGGAAATCGCTCGATTTCTTTTCGCCTGACAGCGCCGATGCCGGTCTCCTTGATCTCTTCACCGCCGGCAGCGATACGCCAATCATCGCGGGGAGGGTCAGCCTGAATACGCCCTACCCTGATGTTCTCATGGCGCTCATCTCAGGCGGCTACCAAAACATGGGCGGCGGCTCGACGAATAGCGCCGCCATTGCACAGGCGATGGCCAATACCATCACCACTTCACCCAACGCGCCCTTCCTCAATATTTCCCAACTGGTAACTACGGGAACCATTGGTTCCCTCGCCACCGCTGGCACTCCCGTCTATATCAAGCAGGAGCAGGAGGGGGTAATCCGCGCCCTGGCCGAGACGACCGATACGCGGACATGGAGCTTTATGATCGATATCATCGCCCAGGCGGGCCACTACCCGACGACGGCGCAATCGTTCGATGATTTCGTGGTCCAGGGAGAGCGGCGCTACTGGCTTCACGTCGCCATTGACCGCTACACGGGCGAGGTCATCGGCAAGCAACTCGAAATGGTCGAAGAAAACTTTTGATGCATTCCACTTCTTATTCATCCTTGCGAAAGAGCAGGCCGGGAGCCTCCGCTGTGCGGGGCGGGGCGTTCGGCTCGCATTCCGGCTTTACCCTGGTCGAGCTGCTGACCGTGATAGCAATCGTGGTGATCCTTGCGGCGATCTCCGTGACTGCCCTTGTGGGAGTGAGCGGCGCGAAGCAATTCACGAGGTCAATCGACCAGATCCAGGGAATTCTTGACCAGGCCCGCGAGTATGCCATCGCCCAGAACACCTTTGTCTGGGTCCTGTTCTATCCCGTCGATCCGTCGACCCTGACGCCACCGGACAACAGCGGAGACGCTCTCTATGTGGCAGTCGTCGCATCTAATGATGGCAGCGATCCCGTGAACTTTGCCACTCCGAGCCCGGCCACCATTCCCTACGCCACGGGCACGACGACTGTTGCCCTGATCATGCCTGTCGTTCACATCAAACAAGTCGCGATCGGGACTGCGAGTTATTTTACCCAGGCGCAAATTCCATCGCTGCCAGTCAACTTCCCCTCCACTCCCACACCGCCGGGAGCCAAGCCGGCATTTTCAGTCACCGGGAATGGTCTTAGCCTTCCCGTGGCAAGCGCTGCCGGCGACATCTCAGGAAGCGGCAATGTGCAAAACACGCAAAACGTCTCCGTCGTCCAATTCACCCCCACCGGCGCGGCGCGGACGAGCAGCAGTCCGATCGACTCTATTTGGATCGATTTTGAACGCGCCAAGGCCTATAAAACAGGCGACCCTAAGAACATTGCCGCCATTCGAATCAATGGCCTTATTGGCCTGACAACCGTCTACCGGGATTGAATATGCCTGTACGCAATAGGAACTCTCACTCTTTCAGCCTCGTCGAAGTCGTTATCGCGCTGGGGATCATCTCCTTCGCCCTGGTCTCAATCGTAGGACTCTTCGGCTTTGGTGTGCAAACCAACAAGGGATCGTCCGACCAGATCGAGGCGGCCAACGTCGCATCGCTCATTGTAGCCTCCCTCCGTGGGTCGCCGACCGGCCTGACCAATTGTGCGCTGTATCCCACCATCACTACTCTCAACCAGTCTATAACAGCAACTACGGCATCCAACATGGCGGCGAGCTCAACGCCAATCAAGATTGGGCTGGATGGGATGCCGACATCGATTGTCACCAACCAAGTCTACAACCTCGAGTACAGCGCCTACGTCAGCCCGAACTCGCCGTATGTGGCGAATGTTTACCTGCTGCTTTGGTGGCCCCCGCAAGCGGCAAAGCCGGTCAGCGGTTCCGGCAACTACTACCAACTATCAACTCAGGTCGCACTGCCACTGCAATGAAAACTTTTCCCGTCCGGCGCACTGGAACCCAGTCCTCGTTTACCCTGATTGAAATCCTCGTCGCCGTTGCGGTGATGAGTCTTATTCTTCTCATCCTTGGGCAGATGACCGCGACGGTCAACCAAGCATGGCAAGCGGGAGTTGGAAGGATCGACGACTTCACGAAAAGCCGGGCGATACTGGATCTTGCGGTTTCCGATCTGCAGCACGCGGTGATACGTTCCGATTTCCCCCTATTCCAAATAAACGGAGTGCCTAATCAGTTGGGGGCCAATGGCTTTACCAACACGGGCACGGCTGCCAATCCGTATACGGGGTTTCTGGGATTTACCAATCCCCCGGGAGCTAATTGCTTTTCGCCTTCCTTTTATACCCGTGTGCCGGGTGTTCCGTCTACTACCGGCACTTCCGTCCGGGACGTATCCTATGTGAAATATGCGATCGTTCCCACGGGTGATTCGGATGTCGTCACCCTGCAACGAACCAGTCTGGCCGTTCCCTGGGTGAACGGCGCGAGCTATTTTACGAACAATCTGGCCAACGTCACGACTACCGACACACAGAACATGGCTCCAGGAGTTTGCGGTTTCGAGTTCACCTTCAGGACTGCCAATGGAAGCGTTTCCACCAATTATACCGGCTATGTTGAGGCCAATCCGGTTGTTGCGGTGGGAGTGACAATCGCGGTTATAGGAAAACCCACATTGACGAAGCTATCCGTCGCTCAGGTAACTGCCATCCAAAACAAACTATCGGCTGACGTCGCCAACGCCAACACCCTGACCAGCGTCAAGTATCTCTGGGACAAGCAGACCATCCCGAACGAGATTTTGACAACCGCAGGTTATCCGCATGACCTTGAAGTTAATCTCAAAACGTTTGAGCGCTGGGTTGCACCGCCGCAGCCGTTTTAGAACTTATTCTTAACTCGCGCCGGGTTGCGCTTTGCTCAGCTTGATGAGCAGCACGCCGTGCGACGCGATCAGCTGGCTGTCAAATTTGTCGCGGAAAGTTCCGATGTCCTGCTGCCGCCAGAGGTCCCGGATGATTTGCGGGCCCTTGAGTTGCAGGTCGCTCCAATTTACCGAACCGGTGGCGGGCGCGTCGCCCAGATTAAAGATGCCGACTGCGGTTGAACCGTCCTCAAGCTGCCGTGCCCAGACCTGGACCGTCGTCTGGCTCGCGCCTTTGGGTTTGACCACATGCGCGGCCTGACCGAGCGGGTCTTGATCGACATCGATCACCTCGTCATTGGTCAACAGCCCGAGGGTGAACGGATCGAGTTGGGTCAGGTCGCAACCGATCAAAAGGGGCGCGGCCTGCAGGCACCAAAGGCTGATGTGGGTGTATTGCTCATCTGCTGTGAGGTGCGTGGGATGAAGGTCGGCCGACCAGCCGATCTTGCCGATCTTGCCGACGATGAGCATGTCGGGATCGTTCCAATGGCCGGGGCCGGCATAGGATTCGATGCCATCGCCGCACTGCGCGTTGACCATCAGGCTGGTCCAGTTTTCCCGGATGTCCTTGGTCGTACGCCACGAATTGCCGCCGGCTTCGGTGCCCCATTTCCACACGTCGCCCATGCCGTACTGGCAAAAGCTGAAGACGATATCGCGATGGGTCTTGGCGAGCGCCGCCGCCATGATTTGATACGGCTTTTTCAACCCGGTCAGGCCCTCTTCCTTTGTGTAGATTTTCTTGTAGCTGCACCAATCGTATTTCAAATAATCAAAACCCCATGCCGCATAGGACACCGCGTCCTGATCCTCGTGCTGGTAGCTGCCCGTGCAGCCGCCGCAGGTGTAGGGCCCAGGCGACGAGTAGAGGCCCGCTTTGAGACCCTTGTCGTGGATATAGGCGGCGAGCCCCTTCATATCGGGGAAGCGGGAGTTGGGAAGGATCGTGCCATCGGCGGCGCGTTCCGGCCCATGCAGCGTCGGGTCCTTGGACGTGGGATTGATTTCCCAGTAATCGTCGACGTTGATGTAAGTCCAACCGTGATTAATCAGCCCGCTCTGCACCATGGCATCGGCGGCGGCGCGGACAGTGGCCTCGGTAACGGCATTGCCAAAACAGTTCCAGCTGTTCCAGCCCATGGGCGGAGTCAGAGCCAGCGTTTTTCCCGCTTTGATCAGGAGCGGGCGTTGCGTCTCGCCCAGCGCATTTTTTGCATGAAGGACAACCTTGTAAGAGCCGATCTTTGGAGCCGTGCCTGTGATCCGGCCCGTGTTGGGATCGAGAACCAGCCCGGCGGGGAGGTTGTCGGCGGAAAAAGTCATGGGACGATCACCCGTCGCGGCCACGGTGAAAAGAAACGGCGCCCCCGGATGCACGCCCAAGACTTTTGCGCCGTGAACGAGCGGCGTGGCGGGTGACGGCGGCGTGAGGCTTGGCGGCAGCGGCACGGTTGGCTGATCTGTCACGTTTGCAGCATTTGTTGCGGTGGACGGGCTTGCGCTTGCCACGTTTGTTGCTGCCGGAGTGTCCTGGGCCATCGCGCAAGACAAGCCAGCCATGACCAGGGGAAGAGCGAGCAGCCCCCGCCTAAAAAATGAAAACAGCATTACCAATTCCTAAAGACTTTTCCCATTGGTTGCAATGACATCGCGGTACCATGAATACGATTTCTTGGGCGTCCTTTTCAGGGTTCCGTAATCGACATGGATCAGGCCCAAGCGCTGCTTGTAGCCTTCCTGCCATTCAAAATTATCCATCAAAGACCAGTGGAAATAGCCGCGCACGTCAACGCCGTCCGCTACGGCCCGGCGCAGTTCACGCAGGTAGCGCCGGGTGAAATCGATCCGCTGCGGATCATCGACGTGTCCATCCAAATCGACCCAGTCATGGCAGGAGACGCCATTTTCGGTAATCACAATAGGCAACTTGTAGCGTTCCTGGAGATAGCGAGGGCCCCAATAAAGCGACTTCTCTTTTCTTTTCCAAAAAAAGAGCGAGTGGGGAAAACCATCTTCATCGCCGGACGCTTTGACCGGCGTGCCGTCCGGCCCGGCGTGATAAGTAACGCCGTTATAAATGTTCGCCCCGTAAAAATCGATCGGCGCGGAGATGGTTTTCATCTCCGCATCCGAATGGCGCGGCATGGCCTTTCCGTAAAAGGAATAGGCGTCTTCGGGATAGTGCCCAAAAACAACGGGATCGCCCCACAGCGTGTTATTCCAGAACTTGCACCAGTCGACAACGGACACGGAAAACATTTGCTGACGGGCCGCTTCCACATCAGCAGGATTATTTTCATCCTTGGGCATGGTGATGACTCCGACGGGAGCCCAGCCGATTGTCGGCGGTTTCTTCGCGCGCTCGCGCAAAATTGCGACGGCCCGGCCATGAGCGAGCAGCGCATGATGGCCGGCGCTAAGGACTTCAGCAGTCGGCAGCTTGAGCCCCGGGGCGTGCATGCCGAGATCCAGACTGAGTCCGATAAAGCATTGGGGCTCATTCAGCGTCATCCAGTTCGAAACCCGATCCGAAAAGTGGTCGACCACGACGCGGGCATAATCGGCAAACCAATCGGGGCTGCGGGGGTTCAACCACCCGCCGCGGCAAAAAAGGTCCATCGGATAATCCCAATGAAAAAGCGTCGCCCACGGCTCGATTCCGGCCTCGAGCAGTCCGTCGATCAAGCGATCATAAAATGCCAGACCAGCCGGATTCACCGCCCCTTCGCCCGTGGGAATGATGCGCGGCCAGCTCAACGAGAAGCGGTAGGCCTTAAGGCCCAGAGCCTTCATCAACGCGATGTCTTCCGGCCAGCGGTGATAATGGTCACAGGCGCGATCTCCCGTGTGGCCTTCCCAAATTTTGCCCGGAGTGTGCGCGCACGCATCCCAGACGGACAATCCCTTGCCGTCCTCGTTCCATGCGCCCTCAATTTGGTACGAAGCTGTAGCTGCTCCCCATGTAAAATCTTTATGAAAACTCATCTGTCTCCTGTTTGTTATGTTGTGCCTTTTTCAAAAATCGGAACTCTCATCTTTAGCGCCGTCCCATTCGTTTCCAAGCAACATCAGGCCGATTGCTTCGTCCAACCGCCAGCCTTTCTGGGATTCATGCGGCGAAAATCATTGAAGATGCGCGCAAAGTGGAAAAGCGGCACGATTAAACTCGTGACAAAAGAGTGCTGATTTGTGATTTTTTGTGAATGCGGAGCACTCCCTTCCTGGACCCGGCACTTTCCGTCGCCTCCTATTATAGCGATAAGGAACGGCGCGCATCGCCCCGTTATCGCTGGAACAACTGGGAACGGGGAGACCAACCATTTGTAATCCTGCAATGGACGCTTTCCGGAGAGGGCAGGTTCGAGAGCGCGCGCGGAGTGCAACCGGTGCCTGAAGAGTTTGCCTTTGTCGCGCTGGTGCCGGGACGATCAACCTACTTCTACCCACCGGAGGGCCGCGAGCCGTGGGTCTTCAGCTGGCTCAACTTTTACGGCGACCTGGCGTATGAACTTTTTCGGGCATTCGAGACGAAATTTGGGCCGGTGATTCCCCTGCCGCGCCGAAGCGCCGCTGCTTCCGCTTTGCGCCGCCTGTTTTCGCTGATCGCCAAATCGAAGGGGACGAGCCGCTGGCAGGTCAGCCTCCAGGCCTACACATTCATCCTGGAATGGTGGCGGGAACTGATGCAACCCCAGGGCCGTTCGGAAGATGGGCTGGAGCTGGCGATCCGGTTTTGCCGCGAACGCTTTCGCGAACCGCTGGCAGTGAAGGAGATTGCGCATGAGGCGGGGATGAGCCGCGAGCATTTTTCGCGCATCTTTGTCCAGCGGCTCGGGAAAACACCCGCGGCGTTTTTGCGCAGGCTGCGACTCAACGAGGCCGCGACGCTTCTGCGCGACACCCGGCTGCCGCTGGGTGAGATCGCGATGCGTTCGGGCTTTTATTCGGCGCGGCATCTCATGCTCACATTCCGGCGCGAGCGCGGGGTGAATCCGTCCCTCTATCGGAAGAGGAAGTGAGAGAATCGCTTCCCGTCGTCCCGCTTGAGATTTCTGCGAAAACCGCTCTCTAAACGATCCGTCATCCCGAGCTTGTCGCACACACATGTGGCGGGATCAGCTTCCGTGAGAGCTGCGAGCATCTTTCGGGGGCTGATCCTTCGACAAGCTCAGGATGACAGAATGCTGAAAGAGAGAATTTTATAGAGGTCTCAAGCAGGCCGGCCCACCCGATCACGGATACCATGTATAGGTCCACACTTCGCTGAAGGGCGAGCCATTGGGGGCCTGCAACTGGCAGCGCAATTCCGTCACTTTGTCCTTGTCGGGAATGGCGAAACTGACCCGCAAGGAATGCTCATGGGGGTTGCGAATAACCTGAACATCGGTGATCGGCACGCCCGAAGTGCCAGACACGATGGCATGCGGCAGGTTGTTGTCACTGAGGTCTTCGACGCCGGGCCCGACAAAATCGAGGACGATGCGGGCATTGGGGAATAGCCGCGTGGGGTGGTTGACGCGCGTGGCGGAGACGTGAGCCAGCGGTGGCCATTTCCCGTTCTCCATGAACCAATGCAGCCGATAGCTGACATCCATTTTCTCGCCCGCCACGGGGGCCTTTTCCGGCTGCCAGTAGAGGACGGTGTTATCCACCGTCTCGTCCGGGATGGGAAGCTGCACGAGATTCACCGCGCCCTTGCCCCATGTCCCGACCGGCTCGACCCAGCAACTGGGCCTAAGCTGATAATTGACTTCGAGGTCCTGGTAATGGTCAAAGTTGCGGTCGCGCTGGAAGAGGCCGAATCCCCTGGGGTTCTCGTCCTGGAAGCTATTGAAATGAATGTCGGGATAATTTTCGAGCGGACGCCACAGCCATTCTCCGTGGCCATTGGCGAGCAGCGCGCCGTCGGAGTCGTGGACTTCCGGCCGGAAATCGCCGAAGTGATTGGAGGTATTTTCGCCGAACCAGAACATGCTGGTGAGCGGGGCGATGCCGAGGTGCTCGATCGGCTTACGGAAGTAGAGCGTGGCGGTCACATCGGCTTCCGTTTCGCAGCCGGGGCGCAGCTTGAATTGATACGCGCCGGTGACGCTGGGGCCGTTGAGCAACGCGTAAAATGTAAACTCGTTGGCCTGGGGAGTCGGCTCCACGAGCCAATAGGTGGTGAAAAGCGGAAATTCCTCCTTCAAACCGTAGATGCCGCTGTTGACCGCCAATCCGCGGCAGGAAAGGCCGTAGACCTGCCCCTGCGCCAGCGAGCGGAAGTAGCTGGCGCCCGTGAAGACGATGACTTCATCGAGGTAATTGGGGTTGTTGAGCGAGTAGTGGATGCGGAACGAGCCGAAGCCGGTGTCCGGGGGCAGAGGCTTGTCCAGCTTGGTGCGGCCAAAGGTGAAGTAGGTGGGCGAATAGAGAAAGGGCTTCACACCGTCGGGAGTGACCGTAAAGATGTCGATCTTATCGCGAAGATAGCCGCTGCGCTGGGAGAACTTTGCCTGGAAGGGAAGGTTCTTGTCCTTCCAGAGCGTGAATTCGTCCTTCCAGCGGATGTCGCGCATCGCGTCGTAGTCGACGTTATCGATCTCTTTCGGCAGCGGCGGGGTGGTGTTCTGATACGGGCTCTGGGCGAGCTTTTGGGCAATTTCCCGCACATTGTCCAAACTGAAGGGAGCATCGCCCCAACAACGTGAACTTGTGAATCCAATAAACGCGGCAACAATCCACCAGGCACTCATTTTCATAAGCAAAGTAGATCAATCATTACACAACGGGGCGGGAGTCGACCAGACTTAGTATAAATAGGAATCATGACTATGGCCCGGTGTCCAGCCGCCGCTTGAGCGCGCGCGTGGCCAGGCGTGCGACGTAGATGGTGACGCCGATCGTGATGACGAGGCCTATCCCCTGAAAGATCCACTCGATGGGCCGATGCTGATTGATATCCGGCGCAAGCCGGGCGAGGTTGCCCACCAGCGTTCCGATGTAAACATAAACGAAGGTCGCTGGAACGCACCCCATGACCGTGGCGAGCATGAAGCGCCATGGAGAAATCCGGGTCAGGCCCAGCGAGTAGTTGATGAGGCTGAACGGCATGATGGGCGAAAGATGAGTCAGGAAAACAAGTTTCCAGTCGTCGGCGGCCACGGCTTTCTCCAGCGCCTGGAGGCGCGGATGCTTCGTGATTTGCCCGGCAACCCAGTCGCGCAAAAAAAAGCGCGTAATCAGAAGGCTGAGGACCGAACTCAGGCCGTTTCCCGCCACCACCAGCGCGCTGCCACCCCAAAATCCGTAGACCGCTCCCGCCGCAACGGTGAGCAGGGAGCCGGGAATGAAAACCAGGCAGCAGAGCGCATAGAGGTCGATGAAAAGGCACCAGCCAAGAGGCCCCGCCTCCTGAATAATCCGCATCCAGTAAACGATGTGATGCAGCCAACTGTGATGCACGATATGATGCCTGTCTTTGCTTTTGGTTTACTGTCCGCCCGGCATAAAAGGGAGCGTCGCAGGAATAGTCCCCGCGATAAAAGCAAAAGTTTTCATTTAGAGCCTATCTTTAAAACATACCGGTGGATTCCCCTCCCCGCAACCTGCCACCACGCCACCGAAACGGCCACCGGGTCATTTGACTTGCCTCCATAGCTATGGAATTTTACGATCCAAGCCCATGGACAACCTTCGCAGCCGAATCGTCTCACACGCTGAAAAGGTCAAAAAACTCGAGGAGATGGAAGCTGTTCTGGCGGGCGTTTTCAGTCACGAAGCCCAGGCCGGCAGGGAAAAATTCGAGGCCCTTGTTCGCACGGTCATCAAGCCGGCGTTTGATGAGTTCAAGACCACCGTGAGGGAAATCGGAAGGGACGCGGTAATCATCACCAACCTGACGCACACCCCCGTGCAGTCGATTGGAATAACGCTCTTGGATCGCTACCTGAGTTTTGGCGCGGGCAAAACCATCAAACTGGTCAATCCGAAGGAAGATATTTCCAAACGCACGAACACCAAGTTTTACGAGATCTATCGCTGCGATGATGTGATCTACATCCGGCAAAGAATCGACCCGATGGGTTCTCCGATCACCACTCAGGTTTCCCACGAAGACATCATTCCCAAGTTTTTGGAAAATGAGCTCGCGTCTTTTTTCGAGCGGGCGTACCCGACCACGACTTAATCTGCGCAGGCTGATTTCCGAGATGGGCGGGATTTCACGCGGCATCTAATGCTGCGGCTCGACGAGGGCAATTTTCGCGGTGCCGTCGGAGGCGATTCCAACCGGTTCGATTTCGGATCCCTGGGCGCCGCCGGCTTGCTTGAACCAAATTTGGATAAATCCGATTACCTTGATGTTGGGCGCGAACTTGATGCCACTAATGGTGGTGGGCTGCGCCATGGCGATTGTCTCCGGCAGGAATGACTTGTTTTTTGGGGCATCGGCGAGGCTGACGTATTCGATGCTGGAGTAAGTCCAATTAAAGCCTGCAGCTCCCTTGTCGAGGTAGGCATCAAATCCCCCGACCTGCTGGTCGATCTGGTACGGGGCGACACCCTCGCGCGCGAAGCAGGCCCGAAGCGCGTCCTTGCTTCCAGCCTGGCACGCGGCGGCGACCTGGCTCATGAGCGCGGACACGGCGGGCGGGGTCGTATCGCAGGCAGCGAGCGCCATCGAGCAGGCGAGGAGAACGAGCGGAATGACCGGCTTTTTCACCATACCTTAAACCTAAAGCCCGATGGCCCCTCCGCAAGATGAAATTGCATACGTGGATCCGCCGGCGTAGACGGGGAGGGATTCGACCCGAACAAACCGCTTGTCTACAGTTACTTATAGCTAATGTCAGAGGGTAGAGCAAGTCGATTCACATCTACTTTTCTGCTAATTTTACCTACTTTCGCCGAACCCTTCTCTGACAGTTTCTCTGACAGTTTGCCGTGCAAAAAGCTTAACGGCGGGCACTCTTACGTTAAGGATAAGCCATTATCCTTAATGTAAAAATTTGGCGTTGGCTATCAGGAGAAATTGATGATTATTTGGGCCTACGGATGGCAATGAAACTTGGGTTTAAAATGATACAAGGAGAACGATTCTATGAGTCCTTTTCATTCCGGCATGAACCATTGGCAGCGTCAATGGCTCAGTGATCGTCTACACAAGAAACGCCCCGTCGAGCCCGAACCAGCCAGCACATTTTTACCACCAACTCCGCCACCGCGACCGCGCCGTCCGAAACCGGTGTCTTCGAAGGCATCGATTGTACCCAAACGGAAGCCACCTCCGCCCCGGCCAGCCAAGATTATTTGGCCATCCGCCGAAGCACTTGAAAAACTTATTTGGGAGAAGCCAACATCCCAAGTCGCCAAAGATCTAGGAGTTTCAGACAAAGCCGTTGAGAAGCACTGCAAAAAGCTCGACCTGAAAAAACCGCCGCGCGGTTACTGGGCAAAGATTCAGGCACAGTCAAAGTAAGTTCCCCGGCCCAACCGATTCACCGCATCATATGCGGAGAATAAGCAGCCTATTCACCGCAAACGCCTGCCATCGGTCCCCTTTCCAAGACCACTAAGCCACTTCTGAAAATATGCTCTCCCCCTCGCCGCGATAGCTTTCAAAAACATGTTGAAAAATCGCTTCGCATTTGGAGCGATAAATTTCGGGCGAGTAAGCGCGTGGGAGATTTTCATCGAGAAGCCCTTTGATCGTATCCTCGACCTGGGCGCGAGAACTCTGGCGCTTGCGCCAGTCGAGTACCAAAACTTGTTGGAGACGACCCAGGAGCAATCGCGCGACCTTTTTGACCGCATCCGTCTCCTCCGTCGTCAAATCTGGTCCTGGCCGCGTCAGGAGATCAAACACGGTAAGTTCCGCGTCCGAGAGATTCTCCCGGACATGACGTTGCTGTTCTTCTGTCAGCGCGCGACTCAGATTGAGTAGGTCTTCAAATAGCTCTTCGATGTTCCTGCTGCCCGCATTGTATAACTCGATCAGTTCCTCAAATTTTCTGCGGAAATCGGCTCTCGTATGGTTGAACCTGATCATTTTGTCGAGCTGAGCTTGAATCGCCGCCTTCAGCCGCTCCAGATCAACATTTTTCTGTTTGGATTTGGCAAAACGTTTGGCAAGAACTTCAAAGTCAATGGCAGACAGGTCAATCACCCGATTGCCTCCCGGCTCCCCAGGCGGCGATTCCCGTATGCGAAATCCATCCGCAGCAATCGATTCGTCGAGCAAAGCTGCGATTTTTCCCATGACCGACGAGATGTCGGCTGGTCCTTCGCCCAATTGCTCGCGAATAACGCCCGCTAACATCGAGAGGCAGGATACCGGCAAGGAAAATTCGATCACGGCCAGATCGGGCATCACGGCTTTGTACAGCGTCGCCACCAGACGCTCATGTCCAAGGAACTCCTTCCGAATCGGGTCTGGTGAAATGAGGACGTTCACCGCTTCCGCTAACAGGTTCAATCGCTCCAGGCTTCCGGCGGCGGCCTGTTCGATCTTCCCGACGCAGACACCATGGCTATCGCAGAATTGCAACGCAGTACGCAGCGCCTGCCTCAACTGCTCCACCAGCAAAGCCTTATCGCGGAGAGGAGCGACTCCATCTTTGCCTTTCCCATAAATCGCCAGGGCCTTTTCCAAAGAAGCGAAGACGTTGGCGTAATCGACGATGAGGCCGTTGTTTTTTCCGGGAAAAACACGGTTCGCCCGCGCAATGGTTTGCATCAGCGTGTGATTCCGCATCGGCTTATCGAGATAGACGGTGGAGCAACTGGGCGCATCAAAGCCGGTCAACCACATGGCGCAAACGAACACGAGCCGAAGCGGGTCATCTGGGTCTTTGAATTTTTCGTCCAGCGCCTCGTCATTCATCCGCTTGCGATGGGACGCGATCTCCAGCCCCAACTTTCTCATCTGCTCGATTTCATTTTGTCCGGGTGAAACGATCAATGCCATGTCCGTGCTTTCCAGAAAGGCTAACCGTTCCTGAAGGGCCTTAATTTCA
>Ga0302319_10006203_pt1 | contig 23784 bp, 18 predicted proteins | sample Bog_T0_2_FD_203319 | JGI IMG/M metagenome (GOLD analysis project Ga0302319, IMG submission 203319) | Peat permafrost microbial communities from Stordalen Mire near Abisko, Sweden - Bog_T0_2 | ecosystem: Environmental > Terrestrial > Soil > Wetlands > Peat | place: Sweden: Abisko, Stordalen Mire...
GATTACCTTTCCACTTATTTGAAGCTGGGCACCATCTCGCTCCTCATCGTCGGCATCATCGTGGTTCATCCGCAGATGCAGTTTCCCGCCTTCTCCCAGTTTATTCACGGCGGCGGGCCGATCATTCATGGCAAGCTGTTTCCCTTTCTGTTCGTAACCATTGCCTGCGGCGCCATCTCCGGATTTCACTCGCTGATTGCTTCCGGCACCACGCCCAAGATGCTGGATAAGGAAACCGACGCGCGCTTCATCGGTTATGGCGCAATGCTGGCGGAGGCCCTGGTTGCCGTGGTGGCGCTGATCGCGGCTTGCTCGCTTTATCCCGGCGACTACTATGCGATTAACGTTCCTCCCGCGGTCTTTGCGAATCTGGGCCTGCATACGGTCGATCTCCCCAGGTTATCGATGGAAACAAGCGAGAACCTCTTCGGGCGCACCGGTGGAGGCGTCTCTCTGGCCATCGGAATGGCGCACATTTTCCGCCGCCTGCCGTACATGGATAATCTGGTGGGCTACTGGTATCACTACGCCATTTTGTTTGAGGCGCTGTTTATCCTGTCCACGGTGGATGCCGGCACGCGCGCCGCGCGCTATGTCTTGCAGGAACTGCTGGGCAAGGCCTACAAGCCATTGGGGAATACGAAATCGATTCCGGGTATGCTGATAGCCAGCGTGCTGGTGGTTGTGTCGTGGGGCTATCTAATCTACACAGGTTCAATCTCCACGATCTGGCCGCTATTCGGCGTAGGCAATCAACTGCTGGCCACCATTGCGCTGGCGGTGACCACAACATTTCTCATCAACAACGGAAAACAGAGATATGCCTGGACAACGGCAATTCCCATGGTGTTCGTGGGCGTGACCACACTGGTTGCCGCGGTGCTTTCCATTACGACGATCTTTTGGCCGCTGGCGCACGTGCCGGGTTCACAGTTGCAGGGCTCTCTGGATGCCTTGCTGATGAGCCTCTTTGTGGTGGGAGTGATTCTTGTGGTCTCCGCCGCCATTCGCCGCTGCTGGGCCACTCTGCATGGAGCGCCGCTTCCGGTGGATTCCTTTGGCGCCGAGAAACCGGCGGGGACAACCATAAAAGGTGGGTGCTGCTAAAGCCATCGGTGCGGATTGAACAGAAGCAGCAGTTCATGGATGAATGGTTTGGCTGCTATGCAGTGCGGCGCCTTGAGTTCTGCTGGTCCATACGGCAAACGTTACCCCAGGAACTCCTGCTCCCAGACGCGCACCATCATAGCGCCGCTCGCGTGGCGGAAGGCTACCACCAGCGAGTCCTCGGTTTGCGCCTCGGAGCAAAATCCCGCAGCCTCCACGATGGACTCCGGAACGGTCATGGTGCAGGGCCGTGGCAATGAGGATTTGATGACCCCGGCGATCATGTTGGCAATCTCTTTGGTGGCGTCAAGGGCATCGGCCTCGCCCACGGTCTCCACAGGCTGCATCATCATCGCCGCCGTTGCCTGGTAAGCCAGGCCCTCGCCCATGCGCACCTCGATGCGTCCCTTCCAGACGCCGCCCAGGGTGACGCTGCCATGCAGATGCCCGGCGCTTACGCAAAACTCACCCGGCATGGGCATCGGATTCAAGGTCATGGCCAGCATCTGCTCCCAGAACTGGGAATTGGCCTTGATTACGCTTTGTTCGTCGAGCTGGACCCGCATTCGCCGCTCTCCCCTTGGTGCAATCGCAACAATACTGAGTTGCTGGTTATCTTATCGGGTAAATCTCAGAACACGTTAAGGTCAAGGGTGCGGGAGCATTTCTGTGGTCATTGGAAACCCCTTATGGAACCGGCCGACCTTTCGGCTTGGTGAAACTCCTTGATTCCACACGCATTGGGCCGCACCACGCACGCAATGCCGCATAAAAATGAGCGCCGAAAACGGAGTTGTCGGGAAATTCCAGGGAACCTCTGATCAAGTGCTTCTATTGAGCATGCATTCCCTCGGGGGCTAAAGCCCACGTTGATTTTGCTGGATTTATGTACGGGCTAAAGCCCGTACCCTTCAAAATTTCGATTTATCAGAGTTTCCCTGGAGGGGATTACGATTTATGTACGGGCTAAAGCCCGTACCCTTCAAAATTTTGATTTATCAGAGTTTCCCTGGAGGGGATTACGATTTATGTACGGGCTAAAGCCCGTACCCTTCAAAATTTCGATTTATCAGAGTTTCCCTGGAGGGGATTACGATTTATATACGGGCTAAAGCCCGTACCCTTCAAAATTTCGATTTATCAGAGTTTCCCTGGAGGGGATTACGATTCATATACGGGCTAAAGCCCGTACCCTTCAAAATTTCGATTTATCAGAGTTTCCCTGGAGGGGATTACGATTTATATACGGGCTAAAGCCCGTTCCCTTCAAAATTTCGATTTATCAGAGTTTCCCTGGAGGGGATTACGATTTATATACGGGCTAAAGCCCGTACCCTTCAAAATTTTGATTTATCAGAGTTTCCCTGGAGGGGATTACGCGGTAAGCCGTTCAAGCTCGTCGGGCTTGGTAATGGTCAGGCTGGAGCCCTTGATGGTGATCCACTGGTCGCGGCGGAACTGGTTGAGCAGGCGGGTGACGGTCTCGCGCGAAGTGCCGGCCATGTTGGCGATCTCTTCGTGGGTCAGGGCCATGGTGAAGCGGATCTCGTGCTTGCCGTTGCCCGAGGCGCGGCCCCAATCCAGCAAGAGGCGCGCCAGCCGTCCCGCCGCCGAACCGGAGAGCGCCAGCCGCTTGGCGTCATGGAAAACCGTGAGGTATTCGCCAGAAAGAGACTGCGCGGCGTGCATGGATGCGATGCCGTGGCGGGAGAGGAAATCGACAAACTCCTGCTTGCGAACGGTTTTCACTTGACAGGGTTCAATGGCTTCGGCGGTCACTTCGTGGGGAACATTGGCCAGCACCGCGCTCAGGCCCATTACGTCGCCGGGGCCGGCGATCTTCAGGATCATGGTTTTGCCGTCGCGGGAGGTGGAGGAGATTTTTACCTGGCCATAACAGATTACAAAGACATTGCGCGCCGGATCGCCCTCTGAAAACAGCTTGGCGCCCCGGGCATGACTCATCATGATGCCAATGCCGTCGTAATCGGTGAGCGCCTCGGGTGTGAGATTGCAGAACATTCGCAAATGGCGATGCTCACAGTTAACGCAATCTTCCGGAGGGTGGTGGGGATGAAAGGATGCCATAGCTCAGCTGCAGTGCAATTTGAAGTATAGCGCACTTTGGCGGAATGCAACGGTGGCAAAACAGGGATTATCCTTCGGTCTCCTGCCGGGGGATGGTCCGGCACGAAGGCTAGCTAGGCTAAATTGTCGTCCCGCAGCCAGTTACGCTGCGGAGTTTGCCCGTCCTGGCCTCTCCACTCGGCTAAGGCAGCACGCGTAATAAGCGCGGGAAACCTCGCGGGCCAGTTCCTCCAGCAACCGCATCCGCAAGGGTGGATAGCCCTGAAACGCCTGGTTGAGCGCTTCAATGGGCAGCATAAGGACCGATCCGGCGGTCTGCGCGGCCAGCGTGCAGGTGTGATGCCTGTCGCCCAGGGTGGCAGCCAGCTCCACCAGTTCCCCGGCGCGGGCCGGACCCAGCGTCAGCCGCGTCTCCAGCCGCTCGGCGCGTCGCAGAAACTGGCCGGTGATCACCAGATAGAGTCCCCGGCAGATTCCGGACTGGCGAAAGACAACATCTCCGGCCTCAAAACTGAGGCACTGAGACGCGCGGTTCAGCAACAGTCCAATGGCCGGAGGGCACTCCAGCAGCTCTGCCACGGGATGCGCCTGAACAGCTTCCACACGCCTGAATCTTGCCTCACGCTGCAGGCCGGCCTCAGCCTCCGTCTCCGCCTCAGCACCGGTCCTGCGCCGGGCCGGGACTGCAACCGGCCCGCCGGCCGCTTGCGGGCGAGCGCGTTTGGTGCTGCGAGTTTGCGGTAAGCCAAATTTCATAAAAGACAAATCGCTCCAAATGCAACGAAAAATCAGGATGGGCGGTCAGTAAATCACTTGCCGCCTGCGCCTTTGCTTAAAAATTGAGGGCGCGCTTCCCGCGTCGGCCCAGGCTATCGGACCTGTGCGAATGCGCGAGCCTCCGGCTTATCTCCGGTTTGCGACCCCTCCGGCGGCACACACAGAACCGGCACACGCGAGCGGGCCAGAAGGGCAAAGGCCGTGCCATGCGGCCCCGGTGTGCCGCTGGCGCGCTTGACGCCGGCCACCAGGATGCAGGGATGGTTCTCGGCGATGCCCTCGGCGATGGCGTCCACAGGATTGCCGTCCTTGACGATGCAACGCACCGGAAACTTCCCGCTGGCCTTCATGCCAAACTCTTCCAGAGAGGCGCCGCAGGGGTTCTGAAAAGCCGAGGCCTCGGCTGCGGTGCGCGCATGAAGCACCAGCAGGGTACGCTGAAAAATCTGCGCCAGCGAACAGGCCGTGGCCGCCGCGGCAGATGCCGCTTCGTTGCGCTCCATGGCCAGCAGCACCGGCCCGCCCGGAGTGGGACGAAACGCACCCGCATTCCAATCCGCCGCCACAGCCAGCACCGGACACGGCGACAGCCGCACCAGTTGCTCGGCAATGGCGCCCACAATCACCGGACCCGCGCCCTCCATCCCCTTGGTGCCGATCACGATCAGCCCGGCCTCGTATTGCTTGGCCACATCCAGAAGCATCTGCGCCACCGTGCCCTGTCGAATCTCCGAGTGGCTATGGATGCCCTCCCGAAGCAGGTCGCCGGACAATTTGTCCAGCACCGCGCGCGCCTCTTCGGTCAGCCCGGTCAAAACCTGCCCGGGAACCGCATCCACCTCGGCATATTCCAGGGGATCGATGCCGTGGGCCAGTACAATCCGCGCGCCATAGGCCGTGGCCAGCTTGCGGGCATACTCCAGCGCGGCTTCTGACCGGCCGCTGAGGTCGGTGGCAACAACAATGGTTTTCAAGCCGCTGGCAAAGCTCATGAACGCCTCCGGGAAATTGCCTGCTATCTGCCTATCGGACTTTGAGTCTGCGCTCCCGTCAGCAGCATGGGCAGTGACATTATTCACCCCGCACTGTGACTCGGGTCACAAGCGATGTCTCAAGGAGAGCGCCAGAACAGGCCCGCGTGGCCCGGAAGATGGTCAAAGCGTTAGCTGTGCAATATGAAATGATGTGCAGTGGCGAGCAGGATTCTCAGAAGTGGTGAGGGGAGCTTAAGAAACAACTACGATGCTTGCATGTATAGGCTGAGCAGCGCTGCACCAGACAAATCGTCGCCGATTTCGGGGATCGATAGCCGTTCCCCTTCTTCCATTCTTCGCATGAAATTGTAGATTGTCACGCCAACGACTTGCTGCGAATCATCTTCTATGCGCGTTATTATGCCGTTCGGCAATTCCACGTAGCTGCAATGATTCGCAGTCGCAGATAGCACAATGTAGAGCACATCAGCGTGTTTGCTGTATGAGATCTTCACTTGGCACCCGCCTTCGGTTTTGGCCAAATAATTTGGCCAAGTTCAGGGTGTGGATATGCCTTGGTGTCGATAGGATAACCAGTCTTAACGTCACCAACCTTATTTCCGGTAGGCCACAATTCCGAAGAAAATCCTACTATGACACGAACACCCTCAGGGTTATTCTGATCAGGAGGAAGCACATACGCGGCGGTTACAGGATTTCCGGCTTCTTGGATGAATATCGGCTTCTGAATGGCGAGCTTTACCAGCTCTTCCCTGCCAGCCATTTCGGGGTGACCATCGACAATGTGCTCCCAGTCCTCCTGATTGAGGTTCACCTCATTCGCGAGGATGCACTGGGCTGTCCAAATGGTTTTCACTTTGGGCTACTTCATCTGGGATGCGATGTTCTGCTCACGCTGCTTCTTGAAGGCCTCAGCATTACCTTGGTACGCAGAAAGGACTGCGCTTAGCCCTGCGATTGCTTGAGCAACCTGCATAATCGGAATTGTCACTATTGCAACAACTCTGTTTTCTGGGCGCAATTCCCCCTTCGCGCCAATTCCCTGTGCGACTTGGGTAAAAATCATCTCAACATCAGTCATTGTTGCCCCAAACCCAGCATTATTTGCGTAAACGGCGCGAATATTATCAGGGTTTGTTACAACCGGAACAGGCTGCGGAGCCGTGGACTCGTTCGCTTTGAGTTCGTTAGCCATGTAAAGAGTCTACCGCAGTAATTCTATAAAACATGCAGAAATATTACGCCGGTCGTTTTTGACCACTTCTCCTTTGTTTCGCCTACCGCCGTCAGCCTGAATGCTCTATACCTGTGCAAATCAAATTGCACCGATACTTCAGAGTCCAAAAGATGCACACAGCAAGGCAAATGCGTTAGCCTTCTCATGTCATGAAAAACGAAAAAATCCTCACTACTCATGCGATTTTCTCTTTGGGAATCGCATTTCTGCTCTCGATCCTCCTGAATTGCGGCCTGGCCGCCTCCGCACAGGCGCCCGTGCCGGACTCGCCGCAAATCGAGGCCACGGCCCATGCACTGCTGGCCAAACTCACACTGGAGCAGAAGATCAAGCTGCTGGGCGGCGTGGACAGCATGTACACGCAAGCCGTCCCAGCCATCGATCTGCCCCGCTTCAGGATGTCCGATGCTTCCGTGGGAATTCGCACCTGGGGACCGACCACCGCCTATGCAGGCGGCGTGGCTCTGGCCGCCACCTGGGATAAGGACTTCGCCCGCAGACTGGGCGAGGGCCTGGGCCGCGATGCCCGCGCCCGTAGTGTGCATTTCCTGCTCGGCCCCGGCGTCAACATCTCCCGTTCGCCCTTGGCCGGCCGCAACTTCGAGTACCTCAGCGAGGACCCCTTCCTGAATGCGGCTCTGGTGGTTCCATACATCGAGGGCGTTCAGTCCCAGGGCGTGATCGCCACGGTCAAGCACTACGCGTTAAACAACTCGGAGTACAACCGGCACAACGTGAACGTCGAGGTAGACGAGCGAACCCTGCGCGAGATCTACCTGCCGGCCTTCGAGGCAGCCGTCACCCAGGCTCACGTGGACGCGGTGATGAATTCCTATAATTTGATCAACGGCGACCACGCCACCCAGAACGAATTCCTGAACCTGAAGGTGCTCAAGGGCGAGTGGGGCTTCCAGGGAATTCTCATGTCAGACTGGGACGCCACCTATGACGGCGTGGCGGCAGCCAACAACGGCCTGGACCTGGAAATGCCCTACGCACGCTTCATGACCGCCAAAGTGCTGCTGGCCGCGGTCAAAGCCGGTTCGGTGAAGGAAACCACCCTCGACGACAAGGTGCTGCGGCTGCTGAGGACCGAGCTGCGCTACGGCTTTCTTGACCGTCCGCAATTCGACCCCTCTGACTCGACTTATTCGGTGGCCGACCGCGCCATCGCTTTGGACGGCGCGCGCGAAAGCCTCACGTTGCTGAAGAACGAGGGCCACTTACTGCCGCTGGATGCGGCCAAGATCAAAACCATCGCCGTCATCGGCCCCGATGCATGGCCCGCGGTGACCGGCGGCGGCGGCTCCTCCGAGGCTCAGGCCTTCGAGCCGGTCAGCATTCTCACCGGCATCGCCAACCTCGCCGGACCCGGCGTGCGCGTGCTCTACGCCCGCGGCCTGCCCGATGAGAACGAGATTTTTCGGAAAACAGTTTGGGCGGGCAGCGTGAAAGAGGAAACCTTTCCAAATACCGAATTTTCCGGCACGGCTGAAGTGAACGCCCTGTCGAAAATCGCCAACTGGAAGCTCGCGCCATGGGGCGTCAAGGACCCGCACCCGCGCAGCATCCGCTACACAGGCGTCTTCCAGGCGGAAAAGCCGGGCAAGTACCTGTTCCTGGCTGCTGCCTCCGGCGAAGACTCCTTCAAGGTGCTGGTCAACGGTAAAGAGCTGCTGGCGCATCCACACAACGAAGGCCAGGTTCCTCAAACGGCAACTCTCGAGCTGGCAGCCGGAGAGACGGTGAATATGGTAGCCAGCTATCTGCCCCACGCACCCGGTGTCCGCCTCGGCTTAGGCATTGCGTATGAGCCGGAACTGATCTCGGAAGACGCGAAGAAGTTTGCGGCCCTCGCGGATGTGGTTGTCCTAGCTGCCGGCTTTAATCCCGCCACCGAGAGCGAGGGCTACGACCGCACCTTTGCGCTGCCCTGGGGACAGGACGCGCTGATCGAGGCCGTCGTTGCTGCCAATCCGCGCACCATTGTTTCGCTCACCGCCGGCGGCTCTCTGGATACGCGGCGCTGGCTCAGCAAGGTTCCCGCGCTGTTGCACACCTGGTATCCCGGCCAGGAGGGCGGCACGGCCGTCGCCGAAGTTCTGTTCGGCAAGCAAAATCCTGAGGGCAAGCTGCCAGTCAGCTTCGACCGCAGTTGGGAGGAGAATCCCTCTGCGCCATACTACTATCCCATCCAGGGCGCGGATACCAAGCTGCATGTAACCGAAACCGGTAAGCCGCCGGTGGATTATGTCATTCCTCATGTGAAGTACGAAGACAAGCTGCTGGTGGGTTATCGCTACTGGACCACCGCCGGCAAGCATCCGCTGTTTCCCTTCGGCTTCGGGCTGAGCTACACCACCTTCAGCTTCGCCAATCTGCAAGTACCGGCGACGGCTGCTTCCGGCGCGACTGTCCCGGTCAGCTTCGACGTAACCAACACCGGCAGCGTGGCCGGTGCGGAAGTGGCGCAGCTCTATGTCTCCGATCCATCCGCCAAAGTCAGCCGCCCGGAGCGCGAATTGAAGGGCTTTGAAAAGGTGCGCCTGGCTCCCGGCGAAACCCGGCGCGTGACTCTGAATTTAGATGCCCGCGCCTTCAGCTACTGGGACGCAACGGCCCATAAGTGGACCATCAATCCCGGCAAATTCGTGGTCCGCGTCGGCGACTCCAGCGAAAACACTCCGCTGAGCGCGGAACTTACTCTGAACTAGCAAAGCAACGGCCGAAAGCAAGAGGCCTCAGATTCCGCGGGGCCTCTTCGCGCTATTTCCTCCGTTGACTTGCCTGCTCCAGCAGATCGTCCACCGCGGGCGGATTCATCCGATTGGGACAGGTCAGGGGGGTCAGGCCGTCCTTGTTTGCGGCGTCGATGTTGGCGCCCTTTTCCAGCAGCAACTTCACCAGGCCGGTTTTTCTGGTTCCATCCTTATCGTTATCCGAGTCGAAGCAGGCTGCCGCAATCAGCGCCGTTTCGCCGTCGTTGGTTCTGGCCTCAATGTTGGCGCCCTTCACCAGCAGCAGTTGCGCAACTTCACCGCGATGGCGTAAAGCAGCCCATAGAAGGGCTGTCCCGCCGTCATTACTCCTGGCCTCAAGGTTGGCGCCTTTTCCCAGCAGAAGCCTGACAATTTCAATCCTTCCGGACAGGGCGGCCTCCATCAGCGCCGTCTGCCCATTGCCGTTTCTCGCCTCGATGTTAGAGCCTTTATCAAGCAGCAGCAGCACAACATCCGCATACCCATTGCTGGCGGCCCTGGTCAGCGCCGTCTCGTAGCCGGAAGAACCCTGGGGTTCAATCCTGGCGCCCCTCTTCAGCAGCAGCTTCACAATGTCCGCATTGCCGTTCTTGGCGGCCAGTATCAGCGCCGTCCCGTTGGCCATGTTTCCCGTCGCCTCGATGTCCGCTCCCTTGTCCAGCAACAGTTGCGCAGCATCCGTCATTCCCGCTTCGGCGGCTGAGTCCAGCGCCGTTTCACCCATAGCGCCCACGACGTTGATCTTTGCGCCCTTTTTTAATAACAATCTGACAGCCTCGGTCTGGCCCACGGTGGCCGCGGCAATCAGGGCGGTGTTGTTGTTGTCATCCGTGGCCTCGACGTTGGCTCCCTTGTTCAGCAGCAGCGCCATCACATCGAGCTTTCCGTTCACGGCAGCCGCTATTAACGGCGTCCGCTTGGTGTTGTCCGTTGCCCAAGACTGTATTTCGCCGTTGGACACCTTGGCCTCGATGTTTGCACCCTGCTTCAGAAGCGGTTGAATCTCACCCAATCGGCCTTCCCAGGCCGCGCGGTAGAGCTGTTGATCCAGACTGTTCTGGCCCATGGCCGGAAGGCTACAGGAGCTGAAAACAATAAACAGCAAAAATACAGGCAAAACAATCTTCATGCATTCTCCCACGAGAGCAATAACTATATGGCTTAGACGGCGTGCAAGACGCAATCGACTCATTTCGGGCAGCCGCTTTCGGCAAAGCCATGTAGAAAGGCCTCGAAATTCTCCAATGGCAGCGGGCAGCTGATCAGGAACCCCTGGAAAGAGTGGCAGCCAAGACCGGCAAGGTAGCCCCGCTGTTCTTCCGTTTCCACGCCCTCGGCAATTACCGATATGCCCATGGCGCGGCTCAACGAAAGAATAGTTTGCGCAATAGCACCGCTGGTGGCATCCACCAGCATATCGCGCACAAACGCTCGGTCGATCTTCAAGCGATCCAGGGGGAGGCGCTTGAGGTAAGACAAGGACGAATAACCGGTACCAAAGTCGTCCAGAGAGAATCTTAAACCATGCGACTTGAGTTCGGTCATCTTGGCGATGATGTCCTCGATATTGTCTACCAACATGCTCTCGGTGAGTTCCAGCCGGAGGTTATCCGGGTTGGCGCCGGTGCGCCGGAGGGTTGCCAGAACATGCTCGACAAACGATGGCTGGCGGAACTGCAGGGCGCTGATGTTGACAGCGACCGTCAGATGGGCAGCATCCTTCCGGCCCGCCCACAGCGCAAGCTGCTCGCAGGCAGCCTCCAGCACCCAATCTCCTATGGGCAGAATCAGCCTGGTTTCCTCGGCCAGGGGGATGAAATCGTTGGGCTGTACGAGGCCACGTTTGGGATGCTCCCAGCGAATAAGGGCCTCGACGCCCGTCAAGCGGCCGCGCTCCACCTGCGGCTGATAGTAAAGCAGGAATTGTTTTTCCTTGATCGCCTGGCGCAGATCCTCCTCCAGCGCGGCGCGAGCGTTGACGGCATCCTGCAAGGCTGGGGAGAAAAAGCGCAGGGTGTTGCGGCCCGCCGACTTGGCCTGATAGAGGGCAATCTCGGCCTGCTGCAAGATCTCATCCGTGCTGTCATGCCGGTCGTCGAAGACGGCAATTCCGATACTGGCCGTGGAGAGACATTCATGATCCCCAAGCAGGAAGGGCTGGTCAAGCACAGCCAGAATTTTTTTACCCACGGCTTTGGCCTGGGCAGCGGCTTCCTCGACAGTCTTGCTCAGGTCTTCAAGCACCACCACAAACTCATCGCCGCCCAACCGGCACACAGTATCGGTTTCGTGAGCGCAGGCAAAGATGCGCCGTGAAACTTGCTGGAGCAGAAGATCGCCGGTTTGATGGCCGAGGGTGTCGTTCAGGGTTTTGAAATGATCCAGATCGACCAGCAGCAGCGCTTGCGAACGACCGCCTCTGGCGCCGGCGTCCAGGGGCTGGCGCAACCTCTCCATCAGCAAACGGCGGTTGGACAGGCCTGTCAAAGGATCGTAGAAAGCCAGGCTTCGGATGGTTTTCTCCGCTGTTTTGGCAGCGGAGAGATCCCGCGTAATGGATAGGACGCAGGGCGCGCCTTCAATCTCCATCACAGACGCCGACATCTCTCCCCAGAAAATCTCTCCGTTCTTCTTCCTGAACTGGACCTCGATGCGGCGGCAACTCAAGTCTTGGACCAGCATGGCTTTTATGATCTGCTGGTCACGGGAATTTGCCCAGATTTTCAGTTCCTGCGGAGTTTGTCCCAGGACTTCCTCGCGGATAAATCCCGTGATGTCTAGAAAAGCCTGATTGCAGTCAATGTACATCCCATCACTGAGGCGGTTCATGGCGATGGCGTCGAGGCTGGTCTGGAAGGCGGAACGGTAGCGTTCCTCGCTGGCCCGCAAGGCATTCGCGGCAATAGCCAGGCGCTCCTCGGCAGCCTTGGCCTCAGAAATATCTTGTGCGAAGACAAGCCGGCATGGGATCCCCCCAATCTCAATTGAGGAAGCAGACAACCGAATCCAAAATTCCTCCCCATTCCTTCTCCTGGAGAGTAATTCCATATTCCGGCACATATTGTTCCTGGTTAATTCGTCGAGTAATCTCTGACTGTCGCCTTCATTCACCCATAGGTTGAGTTCCCTTGTTGTGTGCCCGATGACTTCGTTGCGCTGGTACCCCGAGGAATCGAAGAATGCCTGATTGGCGTCGATGATCTTCCCATCGTTCTGACCGGCAAGAATGACGGCGTCGGAGCTGGTCTCAAATATGGTTCTATAGCGCTCCTCATTCCCCCGCAATGCCTCGGCGGCCGCGGCCAGACGCTCTTCGGCTGCCTTGGCATCGGTGATATCGCGGGTAATGGACAGAATACAGGCCATGCCATCGAGCTCGATCACAGAGACTGACAACAAGCCCAAGCGCAAGATCCCTTCCCGGTTTCGATACGGCGCCTCGAAGGTGCAGCGCCCCTGATTCCGGCGTAGCGCATCGAGCAATTTCTGCCGGTCGCTGGGATCGTTCCAGATGCCGATTTCCATCGCCGTCCGCCCGATCACGTCTTCGCGCGCAAAACCTGTGATGCGGACGAAGGCCTCGTTGACGTCAATGAACCGGCCATCCTCCACCCGGCAGATGTCGATAGCGTCGAGATGCATCTGGAAGGTGGTGCGATAACGCTCTTCGCTGTCGCGCAGTTGCATCTCCGACAGCTTGCTCTCGGTGATGTCTTTGACGACTCCGCGCAATTTCATGGGCTGGCCCTTGCCACCTAATTCCATTCTGCCGATTCCATGGATCCAGCGCTCCGCCTGATCTGTCTGACGTAGGATGCGGAATTCCTTGTATGAATTCCGGCCTTTGCCGGCAACTTGTTCCATGAAAGCGGCGTTCATCATGGCGCGGTCATCGGGATGAATCAAGTGAATCCACCCCGCCACCGTGCGTTTGTATTCCTTGCCGATTCCGAAAATTTCATCCAGGACATCCGAGCTGGTCCACTCGCCAGTTCCGATATCCAGAACATAGCTGCCCAGCCCTCCAATCGCCTGCGATTCCTTGAGCAAATCCAGGCTGTCGCGCAGCGCTGCCTCCGCCCGCCTGCGCTCGCTGATGTCTTCCATGAAGCCTTCAAGATAGAGCACACACCCATCAGCCCCGCAAACCAAGCGGTGATTGATCGAAACCCAGATGTGCCTGCCGTCCTTGCGCTTGAGCTGGCACTCGAAACCCCGAACCGACCCAGTCTCTTCAAGCAGTCGCAGGTACTTCATGCGCTCATCCGGATTCACCCAGACATCCCGAGCCATGTCTGTGACCATGGAGATGAGTTCCTCCGGCGAATCATAGCCCAGTATCCTTGCCACGGCAGGATTTGCGGAGACAAATCTGCCTTCGAGAGTTGTCTGGCACATCCCTTCCAAAGCTTTCTCGAAGATATCCCGATACTTCTTTTCAGCATCCTGGAGCGCACGCTCGGCCTGCTTGCGCTGGCTGATGTCGCGGGCAATGGCAGAGGCTCCCGTCACCTCTCCAGCCGAATTCCGGATGGGAGATATGGAGAGCGATACATCAATGTTGTGTCCGTCCTTGCCGCAAAGAAATGTATCGAATGGAGCGACGTGTTCCCCCCGCGCAACGGCCCCCATGAAGGAAGGCACTTCCAGGTTGCGGCCGGGCGGGGCAAGGATGGCGATGCTTCTTCCGATGACTTCCTCGGCCGTGTACCCAAACAACGCCTCTGCGCCCCGGTTCCAACTGATGACGGTCCCATCCAGATTGACGGCATGAATCGCATCGCCGGAAGATTCAACCACCGAGGCCAGCAAAGCCCGGGCCTTTTCGGCTTCATAATGAACGGAAACATCTCGAACGATGGTACTGATGGCCGTCACTTCGCCAGCGAAATTTCGGATAGGCCACGTGGTCACCGAAACGTGAGTCCTGCTTCCATCCTTGCGCAAAGCCACTCCTTGAGTTTGGAGCAGTGGCGCCCCGTTTATGAGCTCCTTGAGTTGTCTATCCGCAAGCTCCCTTATTTCCGGCGCGATAACCATGGAGAAGGGCTTTCCAACCGCCTCACCCGCGGTATAGCCGTAGATGACCTCCGCAGCGTGGTTCCAGGTGAGAATCTCGCCGGATGGCGCGTTGGTGATGATGGCTTCCTCGCTGCTCTCCACCACTTCGGCGAGAAATCGGCGCGACTCCTCGGCCTCTTTTTGCACCGTGATTTCTTTGCCGAAGATTGAGATGCCCGTAGTTTTACCGTCGACGACGATGGGATTGAAATTCAACTCCATGATGCCGCCATCAATCCGGGTATACTCGACTCGGAACGGGCCTTCCGCAAGCACCCGTGCATAATACCCCGGCCACAGCGCCGTCCGCTGCTGAGAAATCACCTCGTGGAAGCGCATCCCTGCCTTGATCCGGACGCCATAGTCTTCCAGGATGTTCTGCTGCAATGCCTTATTGAATGTAATCAGACGGTAATCAAGGTCCACCGACCAGATCAGGTCTTGCGTGCTTTCAATCAGGGCCAAGAGATTTGCTTCAGCGTGTTTAAGCATTTAGGCCTTCCCTGACCTCGATGATCAACCGCCTCATCGATACGAAACGGCTTCCTGAGGGCAAGGCATACGTCGAGCCGGCTGGCGAAGCCGCTTGCATGGGGTTCCTCAAGACGCAGTTCCTCCACACAACTGGTATACCCCTTTCTTCGGAAACTACGTGCAATTTCTTTAAGATACTGGCAAAAAAACTCGGGAAAATCGCCTTCGGGGCCAAACCGGGGAACCCGTCCCGGTTGTTTCCCCAAAAAACCGTTCGAATAAGGCTCAGCAGTGTCTGGAATCGGACATCATGCAAACCGGCGCCATTCCGCAGGGGAGATGGCGCCGGTTTATGGGATCGGATGGGAGGTATAGCGGAATCAGAGTAGCTGTACCACGAAAGCACTACCGCGCAGTGGCTTTTTCCTCAAGAAAAAGCCACCTTCAATACACTTTGTAAGGGCACGTTTACTCTGATTCCGCTCTAAAACTAAGCCTTGCCCAACGGATGCTCGGCATAGTGCAGCAGCACGGCCACGGCGCAACTGGTAAGCCGCGTCTCGGCCGAATCGGCCCTGCTGGTCAGGATTGCCGGAACGCGCGCGCCCAGCACGATGCCGGCCAACTGCGCTCCGCCCAGGTATTCCAGTTGCTTGGCCAGCATATTGCCGCTTTCCAGGTCCGGAACCACCAGGATGTCGGCCTGCCCGGTGACCGGCGAAACCAGCCCCTTGATTTTGGCTGCCTTCACGCTGACCGCGGTGTCGAAGGCCAGCGGCCCGTCGAGGATGCCGCCGGTAATCTGGCCTCGGTCGGCCATCTTGCACAGCGCCGCGGCGTCCAGCGTGGACTTGATCTTGGTGTTCACCGTCTCCACGGCTGAAAGCAGCGCCACCTTGGGCACGGGGATTCCCAACGCATGCGCCAGGTCGATGGCGTTCTGCACGATGTGGATCTTGTCCTCCAACTCCGGCTCGATGTTGATAGCCGCGTCGGTAATCAGCAGGGTGCGCGCATAGGCCGGCGTGTCCATCACAAAAACATGGCTGATGCGCCGCGAGGTGCGCAGCCCGGTATCGGCCTTCATGGCCGCCTTCATCATCTCGTCGGTGTGCAGGCTGCCCTTCATCAGTGCCTGGGCGCCGCCGCTGCGGCACAGGGCCACGCTTAACTCGGCGGCCTTGCGCTCGCTGTCTGCATCGACGATGGGATAGGCGGAGATATCCACGCCGATCTTTGCGGCCAGAGCCTTCATCGCGGCCTCGTCGCCGATCAGAGTAGGCTTGATAAGCCCCTCGACCGCCGCTTCCACCGTGCCTCTGAGGGCCACGTCCGACAGCGGCCAACAGACCGCTGTGGTGATGGCCGGCAGCTTCTTGCAGCGAGCCAGAAACTTGTGAAAGACGTGGTAATCGGCGGGATGGCCGACCAACGGATCAACGGTTACGGATTCAGCCAGCCCTGCAAGATCACTCATCGATTTACTCTCCCGGCCCGCGCAGCGGATGGCTCGCAGGCCTCACAAGCAATTCTCTCTCCGCAGCCAATCCGTGCCTGTGCCAAAGGTCACACTCCGGCGCTGTGTACCGCATGGTGATATGCGTGAATCCCTCTTTCGCCCATCTGTTTCCGATCCCTAAACAAAAAATGTAATTTCCTTGCGTAACTACATTATATAATTATATATTGCACGTAGGAGTTGTACATGCCCCACGTTATTGCCCGCCCAAGGGAATCAACCCTGAACCTGCGCATTGATGCCACGCTGAAGGAGGAGTTTATGGACGAAATGAAGGCGGAAGACCGTCCTGCTGCCGAGGTCTTGCGCGCCCTGATGCGCGGCTACGTGGAAGATGCGCGGAAGCGCCGTTTTGCGGCGGAGGCACGCCGCCAGTCCCAGCTGATCGCCGCCTCGGAGGATGAGGCCGAGGTGATGCGCTGGATTCAGGACGTGAGCGCTCCCTTGGGCGGCTTCGAAGAAGGCGGCAGATGAAGCGCGGCGACCTGGTAACCGTAGCCGTCTCCGGCGATTACGGCAAGCCGCGCCCGGCTCTGGTGGCGCAGGCGGACGCATTCGACCGGCATCCCTCGGTGATTGTGCTGCCGTTGACCAGCGAGATGCACGACGCGCCGCTCTTCCGCGTGATGGTTGCCGCCAGCCGGGAAACAGGGCTGCGCAAAGCCTCCCAGATCATGGTGGACAAGGCGACAGCCGTGCCGCGCGTGAAACTCGGGGAGCGGATTGGCAAGGTGGATGGAACCACGATGCGGGCCGTGGACGAGGCGTTGCGAGGGTTTCTAGGGCTATAGAAGTTTTGACTCTGATTGAATGGGACGGCGGTTGATGGTCTCCCACCCATTTCGCTAAGAACGCGAAATGATGGGGCACGGGAGATTCGTGGTGGCATCGACGCAGTTTCACAGCCAAAGCGGCGATGCGTTAGCCTTGTAGATGAAACCCGATCGTCGAGGCACTCCTGATGCGCCGTTTTTTTGCTGTTTTCTCCATGCTGTTTTTGTGCGCCGCAGCCGGCGCGTTTGCCCAAACCGCCCCAGCGCCCTCCTGCACTGATCTTCACTTGGTGCCCGCGCCGCGGGAGTGCTCCGCCGTTCAGGCAATTCCCATCGGCGGCATCGGTTTCTTCGTCATCGCGGAAAAAAATGCGGAGGATCAATTTACCGTCGAGGATCTGATCGAGGATCGCCTGGGAAAAAGAACCGTGCGCCAGGACGCTCCCTTCATTCGTCTGGAGCGGGCTCAGAGCGATTCGGCCCAGGCGCTGCTGTCCGCAAACCACCTGAGCTTCGACCCGGCAATGCACGACGAGGGCTACATCCTAGTGCCCGACGGGCAAGGCGGCCTGGCGGTGATTGCCGAATCCTCCGCCGGCATCTTCTACGGCGCGCAGACGGTGAAGCAATTGATTCGCGGCAGCGGCCAAGGCGCGGTTCTTCTGGTTCCCACGCTGCGCGACTGGCCGGCGATGGCCCATCGCGGGCTCTCCGACGACTGGTCGCGCGGTCCGCTGCCCAACATGGAGTTTTTGAAGCGCGAGATTCGCACCCTGGCGGCCTATAAGATCAACATTTTCTCGCCCTACTTTGAGCACACCTTCGCCTATGATTCCTCTCCGGTCGCGGCATTCCCCGGCGGAGCGATGACCCCCGACGAAGCTCGCGAGCTGGTGGCCTATGCCGCCCAGTACCACATCACCGTTATCCCTGAGCAGGAGTCTTTTGGCCACCTGCACCACCTGCTCAAGTTCGAGCAGTATTCTTCCCTGGCCGAGACGCCGCACGGCTCGGTGCTTGCTCCGGGCGAGGCGGCCACGCTGCCGCTGATCGGCAGTTGGTTCGGCGAGCTGGCCAAAGTTTTTCCCGCGCCCTACGCGCATATCGGCGCCGACGAAACCTTTGAGCTGGGCCTGGGCAAGACGCGTGAGCCGGTGGAGAAGCAGGGGCTGGACGCGGTCTACATCGACTTCCTCAAGCAGATTCACACGACGCTCGAGCCTACTCACAAGCGGCTGCTCTTCTGGGGCGACATCGCGGTCAAATCGCCGGAGCTGGTCAGCACCTTACCCAAAGACATGATCGCCGTGCCCTGGGAGTATCGCGTCCGGCCGGATTACAAATCGATCATCTCTCCGTTTACCAAGGCTGGCCTGGAAACCTGGGTGGCGCCCGGCGTCAGCAACTGGAGCCGCCTCTATCCCAACAACACCGCGGCGCTGGCCAACATTCGCGCCTTTGTGCGCGACGGACAGGCGCTGGGCGCAACCGGCTTGCTGAACACCGTGTGGAACGACGACGGCGAGGGCATCTTCGACCAAAACTGGTATGGTGTCCTCTTTGGCGCGGCGGCCGGCTGGCAATCGGGCGAAAGCTCGGAGGAGGCTTTTTCGTCTTCCTTTGGCCTGGCGTTTCATGGCGATCCGACAGGCAAGATCAACGAGGCGCAGCGCGAGCTGATGTCCGCCCACGCCGCGTTCAAAGAAGCCGACCTGCACGATGCCAGAAACATTTACTTTTGGGCCGATCCCTTTTCGCCAGAGGGCGAGCGCGTGGCAGCCAAGCTGCGGCCCTACGAGAGCGCGTTGCGCCTGCACGCCGAGCGCGCCATTACGCTGATCGCCGAAGCCCGTGCCGCCGCAAAGCAGGAGAATCGCACGCTCGAAAATCCCGAAGCGCTGGATGCGCTGGAGTTGGGCGCGCGCCGCATCGATTTCGTGGGCCTAAAATTTCAGGCAACCGATGAATCCGTTGCGCTCTACAAGCAGGCGCGAGCTATAGCCGCCGACAAGAGCCGCAGGGACGAGGTCCTGGCCAAGCTGCTGACCATCGGCGCGAATAACGGCCTGCTGGAAGACGTTCGCGACGGATACTCACTGCTGGGCGGGCTTTACCGGCAGGCCTGGCTGCGCGACAACCGGCCTTATTGGCTGGAGAACAACCAGGCCCGTTACGACCGCTGCGCGCAACTGTGGGTCGGCCGCAGCGACCGCTGGAGCGTGGTGATGGAGCAGTGGTGGAACACGCACACGCTGCCGTCGCCGGCCGAGGCTGGGCTGCCCGAACAGACAGAAAAGTAAGATTCGCACTCTAGGGAAACTCTGATTTAGTGCTTCTATTGAGCTTGCATTCCCTCAGGGGCTAAAGCCCACGTTGATTTTGCGGGATTTATGTACGGGCTAAAGCCCGTACCCTTCAAGATTTCGATTTAATCAGAGGCTCACTAGCTCACACGCCCGGCGGCGCAATGGACTAGGCTATCTGCATGGACGCCGCGCGCTCTTCCGCAAACCCGATGCTCTGCTTCAACCCAGCCGAGTGCCAACCCAAGCAGATTTACAAGCTGATGACCGGCATGATCGTGCCGCGCCCGGTGGCTCTGGTTTCGACCATGAGCCGCGACGGCGTGGCGAATCTGGCGCCCTTCAGCTTTTTCTGCGGAGTCGGCTCCGTTCCGCCCACGGTGCTTTTCTGCCCGTCGCTGCGCCCCAACGGACCGCCAGAGACTGGCCATTGGCCCGGTATGCGGAAAGACACGTTGCGCAACGTCGAGGAGACCCGTGAGTTCGTCATCAACGTGGTCAGCGAAGCCATCTCCGCTGCCGCCAACGCTGCCTCTGCCGAAGTTGCCTTCGGGGTGGACGAGTTTCCGCTCTCCGGGCTGACGCCGGTCGCAAGCGTTGCCGTCCGTCCGCCGCGCGTCGCCGAATCGCCCGCGCAGATGGAGTGCAAGCTGCTTCAGATCATCTACACCGGCCATGCGCCGGGCAGCGGCGTCATCGTACTGGGCGAGGTGGTTCGCTTTCACCTGCGCGAGGAGTTGGTGGAGGATTTTCGCGTCGATCCGGCGGGTTTGGACGCCGTAGGCCGCATGGCCGGCAACACCTGGGTGCGGACGCGGGACAGGATTGAACTCATACGGCCGAAGTGAAAGAACAGGGAATAGGGAAATAGGGAGTAGCCGGGCGCCCGCATTAACAAGAGCAGTGAAGATGTACTAAAATTCCGTTTCATCGGCAATGTTGCACGGAAAGGAGCGGAGCATGCGCGCTTCGGCAAATGAGAACGGGCAGAGAGTAAGCGGAGCATTGTGGCAGGCGGCGCGGGTTGTTGCGGCGGCGCTTCTTTTCGCGGCTGCGGCGTTTCCGGGTTGCCGCGATTCAATTGCGAGGGGCAGACGATGAATCTAACCAGCACCAGTTTCAATGACGGAAGCCTGATTCCGGCGAAGTTTACGTGTAGCGGAGCGGGCATCTCGCCACAGTTAGCATGGAGCGCGCCGCCGGCAAAGACGGCGAGCTTGGCGTTGATTGTCACCGACCCGGACGCGCCTCGCGGAACCTGGGTTCACTGGGTGCTCTACAACCTGCCCGCCGGGACGCGCGCGCTTCCCGAGGGGCTGCCGGTGCTGGGCCAGCTTCCGGACGGCGCACTTCAAGGCCGCAACGACTTCGGCAATATCGGTTATGGTGGCCCCTGTCCTCCGCCCGGCTCGCCGCACCACTACGTCTTCACGCTCTACGCGCTGGATGCAAAGTTGAATCTGCCAGCAGGAGCGACGCGGGCGCAGGTTGAAGCCGCCCTGCCGGGACACATCCTGGCAAGTGGCAGGCTGGTTGGCTTGTATCAGCAGTAGGGTAGCTCTCATCACCTGGGTCCGCACCTAATTGCAGTGGTCCCAACTGGTGTCAGAGTAAAAGAACACAGTGTAATAGTGGCTCTCCAGACGGTGAACACGATAGACCTCGCAAGGAATACCGCCGAATTTCCCAGGGGAATGACTCTTGGCCGCAGCTGATAGTGAATCATTCGGGTCGTAAACAAGAAATACATCTGTAACAGCAATTCCAGCAAATCCCCAACCATCCCAAACAATATGCCTCAGTTCTCCGTTCGCTGGGACTGGTTCTGCCAAAACCTTAGCTTTGTATTCTTTCGACTGAAAAAGCCATCGGGCCTCGGAGCGCACATCGAGAGCATTCTTTAATAAGCCCCATGAGGTAGCCCAAAAGATAATCAGCATCGACAAGACTGCAAGCTGCAAGCGTCCTCTTTTGAAAAAAGCAAGAACGAGCAAGGTGATGCTGACGATTGGAATTACGAGAAGAACATATATAAACTCTCCGCCATCGTAGCCAAAGGTTGTGATGATTGGCACGAACAGGATCAACGCGCCAATCGCGGAATAAATCAGCAGCCACCATTTGAACCGATCTCGTTTGAGTATTTTCTCTTCCATGCAAGTGTTCTCGAAAATATCTCTGTCGATAAGAATTGTCATCAGCCGTACGCTGGCTCTTTATCAAGGCTTTGTACTACGAATTTGAGGACTGCCTCTATCTCTTCTAGTTTGACTCCGTCGAATACCTCAGTAATTTCCTGCGGCGACATACCGGCTTCGAGATTGGCAAAGACCGTCTGAACCGGCATTCGCGTTCCCTTGAAGACCCAGGCGCCGCTCACTTTGCCGGGGACGCTTTCGACAGCGGGGCATTGGGACCAATCGAGATTTGCCATGGATAGCTCCTCCATATTCACAGGTTACGCCCAAAAGCGTTTTTTGCGGTACTCCACTTATGCCGCCGTCATCTCCTGGCCTTTGGCTTCGCGGCCCATGAGCGCGAGGCCGGCCAGCGTCAGCGCGACAATAATCACGGTCATCGCCAGCACCAGCGGGTAGTTGCCAGTGCGCTCGGCGATGAGAGCCTGCGCCTTGCCGTTCCAGGAGGTGATGAGGCCGCCCAACTGGTAGGCGAGGCCGGGAGCCGTGGCGCGTACCGGAGCCGGCGACAGTTCGGTGAGATAAGCGGGAACCACGCCCCACGCTCCCTGCACCATGAACTGCATCAGCACCGCGCCGATGCCCAGCGTGACGGCCGAGTGACCATAGGCGTAAAGCGGAATCACCGGTATCGCCAGCAGCGCCGCGACGACGATGGCTCGCTTGCGGCCCCACTTCTCCGAGAGCGCTCCGAAGGCGATGCCGCCCGCGATGGAGCCGATGCCGTACAACACGCCGATCAGGCCGACAATCTGCGGCGTGAGCCTGACATAGGTTGACAGGAAAGTCGGATAGACGTCCTGCGTGCCGTGGGAAAAGCTCATAAAGGCGGTCATCAGCAGAACAAGGAAGAGAAACGTCGGCAGAAAGGCCATCACGCGGGTCAGATTCCCGGCCCTGGCGCTCAGGGCGTCTCCCGCAGAGCGCGCCAGCCGCTGCTTCTTCCCTTCCAGCCACACCGGCGACTCTTCAACCTGCATCCGCACATAAAGCACCAACAGGGCCGGCATTGCGCCCAGGATGAACAGCCCACGCCAGCCAATTCCAGGGACTTGCAGCCCCAGCAAGGTAAAGCCGTTGAAGAAGAGCGCGAACGCGCCCGCGGCCAGGATGGAGCCCAGCGCGTAGCCCTCCTGCAAAATTCCCGAGAATACGCCGCGGCCCTCGGTGGGCAGCGTTTCAAAGGCCAGCGCCGCGCCCACGCCCCACTCGCCGCCCATGGCCAAGCCGAACAAGGCGCGCAAACACAACAGCACGAAGAGCGAGGGCGCAAAGCCGCAGGCCAGCTCGATCACCGAGAAGCTGAGAATATTCACCATCAGCACCGGGCGGCGGCCGTAGCGGTCGGCCAGCACGCCGAACAGCACCGCGCCCACCGGCCGGAAGGCCTGCGTCAAAAAGACCGCGCCCAGCACCGCCGAGGGCAGTGTGTGGAACTCCGTGGCGATGGCTTTGACGCAGAAGACCAGCAGAAAAAAGTCGAGCGAATCCATGGTCCATCCCAGGAAGGCGGCCAGAAAGGTGCGCCGCTGGGACCGGGTGAGTCGCCGGAAGTCGTTCAGAATGGACATCTACGCGAGGATAGCAGGGAAAAGGGACCATGGACCAGGTATTAGTGACTCAAATTACATTTCCAGGGCTGTTCTATTGGAACCAGACAATAATTGTTGCAACAAATCACAATCAATCAGCATCGAAATTTTACGAGGAGACTTCGCTGGGAAGTCACTCGCCATTTTTTGCGCATACGGTAAGAAGCTTCCCTCTCACCACCCAACAACGGTTTAACAGCCCTGCAATGAAAGGAAATTACGATGAAGCGTTTGGCAATTTTGTCTGGCATTCTGGCTTTGGCGGCTCCCCTGGCGCTGGCGCAAACCTCCGCCTGGTCCACCGATCCGGCCCACAGTGCAGTCATTTTCAGTATTCGCCACGGCGGCGTCTCCAACGTGCATGGCCACTTCGGCGGGGTAAAAGGCACCCTGGTTTTCAACGATACGGATATCACCAAGTCCACCGTGACGGTCACCATCGACACCACCACCGTGGACACCGGCGACCCGACCCGCGACACGCACCTGAAAACCGCGGCATTCTTCGATGTGGTCAAATTCCCCACGGCAGCCTTTACCAGCTCCGGCATTGTGAAGAACGGCAACAAGCTGACGGTGAACGGCAACCTGACCCTGCACGGCGTCACCCTGCCCGTGACACTTGATGTGGAAGGCCCCAGCACACCGGTAGAAGGCGCGATGGACAAAAAGCCGCACTCCGGCTTCACAGCCACCACCACCCTCAGCCGGACCGCCTACGGGATTGGAACCGGCTTCCCGGCGGCCCTGATAGGCGACGATGTCAAGCTGACCATCGAGCTGGAAATCATCAAGCAGTAAACGCCGTCGGCGCAGCCTGCTCGATGTGAAACACCATGGCGCGGGCTGCGATAATGGCTGCGTGCGTATGAAGACAAGGATGGCGCAGTTGGCAGGCGGC
>Ga0302319_10006204_pt1 | contig 23781 bp, 20 predicted proteins | sample Bog_T0_2_FD_203319 | JGI IMG/M metagenome (GOLD analysis project Ga0302319, IMG submission 203319) | Peat permafrost microbial communities from Stordalen Mire near Abisko, Sweden - Bog_T0_2 | ecosystem: Environmental > Terrestrial > Soil > Wetlands > Peat | place: Sweden: Abisko, Stordalen Mire...
TCGCCTCCTGCAACCCTCCTGAAACCTCATCTCCGCCGAACCGCCGGATGCGGACCCGCATGTCCGGTGGTGTAACAGGGAAAGCCGGCAACGGCCTACCTATGTTTATTGTTGACGGGGATGCGTTCCACATGGTGAAACTAAACCCCTCCCTCCTTCCTATGGCCTACACGTTCGCTGGTTCGGAAAAGCTCTTCGCTCGCGCTCAGCGCAGCATCGCCGCTGGAGTCAGCAGCGGCATCCGCAAAATGGAGGCGCCCGTGCCCCTCTATTTCGCCCGCGGCGCCGGCTCCCGGTGCTGGGATGTCGACGGCAACGAATACATCGATTTTCAGCTGGGCCAGGGCGCCCTGCTTTACGGCCACGCCCCGGCCGGCATGGCGGATGCCATCTGCAAGCAGGCCCATCTCGGCACCCACTGGGCCGCCCAGTCCGAGCTCGAGATCGAGGTGGCGGAGCGAATCCAGGCCATGATCCCGTCGGCCGAACTCGTCCGCTACAACAATTCGGCGACGGAGGTCGTCCTGTCCGCCTTCCGCCTCGCCCGCGCCCACACCGGGCGTCCCCTCATTCTCAAGTTCGAGGGCCACTACCACGGCTGGGCCGATGAAGGCCTGGTCGGCTTCGCTCCGCCCCCCGACAAGTGGGGCCCGGACGAGAACCCGGCCCAGCTCCATCCCAGCAAGGGCGTGATTCCCGAAGTCTTGAAGCAGTTCGTGGTCGCGCGCTGGAACGATCCGGCCCACCTCCGCCGCCGCATGGATGAGTTCAAGGGCCAGATCGCCGCCGTCATCTTCGAGCCCGTCCTTTGCAACACCTGCTGCATCCCGGGCACGAAGGAACAGTTCACCGCCATCCGCGAGCTCTGCGACCGCGAGGGCGCCCTCATGATCGCGGATGAGACCATCACCGGGCTGCGCTTCGGCGCCGGCTGCGCCCAGGGCTACTACGGCTTCAAGCCCGACCTCACCATTATGGGCAAGGCGGTCGGCGGCGGCACGCCCTTCGCCGTCTTGGCTGGGACCAAGGCGGCCATGGCCAAGATCATTTCGGGCGAAGTCGTCCATGCCGGCACCCTCAATGGCAACCCCCTATGCCTGGCCGGCAGCAAATGGTGCCTCGATGAAATCAAGGCCTTGGGCGCGGCCCATCCCAGCCGGATCCAGGCCCTGGGCAACCGCCTGATGCAGGGTCTCTCGGAACTGGCCAAGAAGCACAATATTCCGCTCCGGCCGCAGGGCCCGGGCCTGATCTTCCATGCCGTCATGCTCAAGCCGGGTGCGGCCGAGGGTCCGATCCGCGATTACCGCGACTACGTCCAGCGCCAGGATCCGCCCCGCTGGGCGCATCTGCGCCGCTGCCTCCTCGAAGAGGGGGTGCGCGCGATCGAGCGCGGGCTCTGGTCGATCAGCCTCGCCCACACCGACAAGGATATCGACGAGGCGCTGGTCAAGTCCGACAAGGCCTTTGCCCGCCACGCCGCCGGCTGGCCGGTCAAGAGCTAACCCCGACTTTTCCCATGAATCCCCTCATCGAATATCCCCGCAAAGCCGGCACCCCGGTTTCATTCCGGCCCTTCAGCCCCGCCGTCAAGGTGGGCGACTTGATCTTCGTCTCCGGCCAAGCCTCGGTCGACCTCCAGGGCAACATCGTCACCGACACCTTCGAGGGCGAATTCCGCCGCTCGATGGAGAACCTCAAAAAGGTCGTGGAGGATTCGGGCAGCGACATGAAGCACGTCGTCCAGACGCGCAACTACATCCGCGACCCGGAGAACGTCGTCCGCTTCAACGAGCTCTACAAGGAGTACTTTTCCGCCCCGTATCCCTCCCGCACCACTATCACGCAGTGCCTCAAGGGCCTGCACTATGAAGTGGAGTGCATCGCGGTGGTGAAGCGCTAAAGGGCGATGGACCTTCCGCTCCACCACTTCGTCAAGCCGGGGCTGGTTCACTTCATGGCCTTTCCCTTCACCCAGAAGGGGGAGGGCCCGATCTTGGAGAGTTTGAAAAAGGTGCTGGCGGACGAGTATTTTGAGGTCCTGGAGTACACCTGGATCAAGGATCCGGCGCTGCGGGCCAAAGCCAAGGCGATGTTCGTCAGCAGCGGGATCGACGCGCGCTATTGCGCCCATCCCCGCATCCTCAGCCAGAAGCTCGATCTCAACAGCCTGGATCCGGCGGTGCGCGCCCGCGCCGTCACCGACCTCAAGCTCGGGATCGACGAGGCGGCCGAGTTCGGCTCGCGCGATTTCGCGCTGCTCAGCGGCTGGGACGTGCCGGCCGCCCAGCGCCCGGCGGCCATGGACGCCCTCGAGGTTTCGCTGGTCGAGCTCTGCGCCTACGCCGAGACCAAGGGCATGACCGTCGTGCTCGAGGTCTTCGACCGCGACATCGACAAGAAGTGTCTGATCGGTCCGGCGGCGGCGACGGCGGAGATCGCTTCCCGGGTCAAGCGCCGCCAGCGCAACTTCGGCGTCATCGTCGACTTGAGCCACATTCCGCTCCTGGGCGAAAGCCCGGAGCAGGCGCTGCTCCCGGTCAAGGACCACCTGCTCCATGCCCACATCGGGAATTGCTACCTGCAGGACCGCGCCAGCCCGGTCTACGGCGACGTCCATCCCCACTTCGGCTATCCCGGCGGCGTCAACGACGTCCCGCAGATCGTCGCCTTCCTCAAAACGCTCTTCGACATCGGCTACCTCAAGGCGGACGGTTCGGCTCGCGGCGCGGTTTCCTTCGAGATCAAGCCCCTGGCCGACGAGGATCCCGACCTGATGCTGGCCGGGGCCAAGCGCAAGCTGGCTGAAGCGTGGCAGAGATTGAAACTCTAAGCGGCCCCGGTCAGTGTCAGGCGTGCCCCCCTCCATGACCAAGGCTGCGCTGCTCGGATCCCTGGCTTTATTGGCGCTGGGGGCGCCTCCGCTCCCGGCCGCCCCGTCCGCTCCCGACCGGGTGGCGGCGGCCACCTCCGGCCAGGCGCCCGAGGCCGGCGACCTGGTGTTTTTCCCGCTCGATGACGTTTCCATCCCCTGGCGGCAAAATCTCAAGGTGACCCTGGAGCGGCCGGAGAAGTACGCCGGCAACCCGGTCTTGAAGGCCGGCCCGGTGGAGGGGCCGGACGGCTACGGGGCCCTGCTCTACGGGACGGTCATCAAGGAAGGGGCCAAGTACCGGATGTGGTATTTGGCCAGTCCGCGGGGCGACCCGAAATTTGCCCGCGACTTTGCCGCCGTCCAGCGGGGCAGCTACCGGCCGATCGCCTACGCCGAAAGCGCCGACGGCATCCACTGGGACCGGCCGGACCTCGGCTTGGTGGAATTTCGCGGCAACAAGCACAACAATTTGGTCGCGATCGAGCCGGCCAGCGCCGGCTACGCGACCGCGTATGATTTCGTCGCCGTCCTGCGCGACCCGGCCGACCCGGATCCGGGCCGGCGCTACAAGATGGCCTACATCACCCGGGACAAGCCCTTGGACCGGCCCCACGACGCCGCCAGCACGGCGACGGCGGTGAGCCCGGACGGCCTGCGCTGGACCCTGGCCAACACGGCCATGTTCACTCAGGGCAATTTCGAGAACACCTCCCTGACGAAGTTCGACGGCCTGTATTACCTCGCGGGCCAGGCTTTCGCTCCGTACGACGGCAGCTTGGCCGACGGCTCGTCGGCGGGCCGGGTGATGAAGGTCTTCTTCTCCCCCGACTTCGACCACTGGTCGAGCGGCCGGGCCCTCGCTTTCGCCCGCGCCGACTACCGGACCGCCCGGACCAGCTTCGGCCAGGAGAATCACATGGGTGCCGGCCTGTGGAACCGGGGCAACGTCATCCTCGGCCTCTACGGCCGGTGGCATGGCGACACGATCCTGACCGAGCCGGTGACGCCGTCGTCTCCGCTCAAGGGCCTCAAGATCGATCTCGGGCTGGTAGTGAGCAACGACGCGATCCACTACCGGGAGCCGGTGCGCAATTTTGTGATGATACCGCGCGGCGCCCCCGCGGCCTGGGACTCGGAAGGCATCCTCCAGGCCAACGCCTTCGCCAACACCGCGACCGAAACCTACATTTGGTACAGCCATTGGTACACCAGCCGGCCCAACGTGATCCCGCCGCTGCCCGCGGCCCTTTCGCCCGTGATGGCGCTGAAGGCCGATGCGATCGGCCTGGCCCGCCTGCCCCGCGACCGCTTCGGCGCTTTCTCCAAGCTGCTGCAGGTGTCGCAGGAGCGCCGGCCAGAGTATAACGGCCCGCTCGAGTCGAGCTGCCTCACCCGGTCGATCCGGCTCACCGTTCCCTCCCGCCTCTATGTCAATGTCGACGGCCTCAAAGCCGAAGACGTCCGCATCGAAAACATCCAGATCGACACCGCTTTGAAGATCGACCTGGTCGACGACAATGAGAAGCCGCTCGACGGCTACAGCTCCACCCTGACGGAGAATTCGCTCAAAGTCCTGGTGAAGTGGCCCGGCGACAAAACGGACCTGCCGGTCCAGACGCCCTTCCGGATCAAGATCACCTGGCCGGCGGAAGTGAGCGGCGGCAAGGTTTATGCGATCTACGTCGAGCATGACTGAGGGGGCGCCGCCCCGGCCTATCTCCTCTCCTCGTCCCCCTTTTCCCAACCAACTTTATGAACCCGTGGTACTCCCTCGAAGGAAAAACAATTTGGATCACCGGCGGAGCCGGTTATCTCGGCACGCCGATCACGGAGGCCCTCGACGGCCTCTGTAAGAAGACGATCTGCTTCGACCTGAACGGGCGGGCGGAGGCCCTGGTCAAGGCGAAGAACCTCCGCAACACAGTCGGCTACACCGCCGACATTCTCGACGTCAATAAGGTCGAAGGCATCGTCGACCAGGTTTGCAAGGAGCACGGCGTCCCGGACGGCGTGGCCCATCTCGCCTATGCCGGCTTTTCCAGCGGCAAAAAGTTCGAGGAGATCAGCGGCGCCAGCTTCCAGAAGACGATGGAGGTCGCCCTGCCCGCCACCTTCATCTTCGCCCGCGCTCTGGCCGACCGGATGAAGGCCGGGGGCGGCCCCGGCAGCATCGTCCTCTACGCCAGCATGTACGGGGTGGTTTCCCCGGATGTGTGGATGTACAAAAGCGAGCCGGCCAATCCCATCGATTACGGCGTGACCAAGGCCGGCGTCCTGCAGATGTCGCGCTACCTGGCGGTGCAATACGGCCATGACAACATCCGCTTCAACTGCATCACCCCCGGAGCCTTCCCCCAGACCCAGCACGACGCCCGCCGGCCCTCCGCCTTCAAGGAGGCGCTCGCCGCCAAGTCGCCGCTGGGCCGCTGCGGGGTCGACCGCGAGATCGTGGGACCGACGCTCTTCCTCCTGACCGAGGGCGCCTCCTACGTCACCGGCCACAGCCTGGTGGTGGACGGCGGCTGGACGATCTGGTGAGGCGGCCCGGACCGGCGGCTACATCTTCCCGATTTGGCCGACGGTGAGACCGCCGTCGATCGTGAGGATTTGCCCGGTGATGTAGCTGGCCGCTTCCGAGCAGAGGAAGGCGACCGGTTCGCCGCATTGCCAGGTCGCCCCGATCCGCTCCATCAGGATCTTCTTATGGTAATGGGCCACCCGCTCGGGCTTGTGGTCGATCCAGCGCGCGGTCAGGGGCGTGTAGATGAGCCCGGGGGCGATGGCATTGACCCGAATGCGATGGGGAGCGAGCGACTGCGCCAGCGTGCGGGTGAGCATCACGACCCCGCCCTTGGACGTGTCGTAGGCGCTGGAATTGGGTTCGGGCTGCAGCCCGTTGGTCGAGGCGACCAGGACGATGGCGCCCGGCCGCTGGGCCGCGGCCAGTCGGCGGGCGAACTCCTGGCAAAGAAAATAGACGGAGCGGAGGTTGAGCGCCATAGTGCGCTCCCAGCGCTCGAGATCCATTTCCAGAAAAGGGACATCGAAGAAGCTGCCGGCATTGCAGACCAGAAGGTCGAGCCCGGGCTGGCGGGCAAAGGCGGCGGCGACCAACTGGGCCGCCCCGTCCGGCTGGAACAGGTCGGTCCCGAGCAATTCCGTTCCGGCGGGCAGCCCCGGGTCGGGCGCGCCGATCCCGTGGAAGACGACCTGGGCACCCGCCCCGCCCAGCGCCAGGGCAATGCCCAAGCCGATGCCCCGGGAGGAACCCGTGACCAAGGCGGCGCGCCCGGCGAGGGAAAAGGGCGCGAGGGGGGCGGGCGGCGTGGTGTACATACGGCGGAGAGTGAGCGAGGGGCGTTCCGGGGGGGCAGTTTATTATTGAGATGGCAGCATCTATTAACCCTGATCGCGGACAAATGAAACCGGCTTCTTCCCGCCTCAATCCAGCATGAAGCCGACCCCGCCCCATGATCGCAGCCATGCGCGCTCCATGGTCATTTCCGACCTCGGAGTCGTGGCGACGAGCCAAATCCTCGCCTCTCAGGCGGCAACCCAGATCCTGGCCCGGGGCGGGTCGGCCATGGATGCGGCCATCGCGGCCAACATCGTCCTCTGTGTGGTCGAACCGATGAGCTGCGGGCTGGGCGGCGATCTCTTTGCCCTTTACCGCGAAGCGAAAACCGCCCGGATCACCGGCATCAATGCAAGCGGCTGGTCGCCCCGCGGCTTCACCCCCGGCGCCCTGGCGGCGGCCGGCGTCACGGGCGTCCCGCAGTACGGGATTCATTCCACGACCGTGCCGGGCTGCGTCGATGGCTGGGCCAAGCTCCACGCCCGCTTCGGCCGCGTCCCCTGGCCCGACTTGTTTCAAGCTGCCATTTACCATGCCGATCACGGCTTCGCCGTGACGGAATTGGCCGGCGAAGGCTGGCATTGCGAAGCGGACCGGGTGGCGGCCGATGCCAACAGCCGGAAGGTTTACTATCCCGGCGGACTGGCACCCCGGGTGGGGCAGCGCTTCGCCAATCCGCAGATGGGTGCGGCCCTCAAGGCGATCGCCCGCGGGCGGGCGGAGGTCTTCTATCGGGGCGAAATCGCCGCCGCCATCGTCCGGACGAGCGCCCGCCTGGGGGGCACCCTGGCGGCGGACGACTTGGGCGAATTCGAATCCGAGTGGGTCCGGCCGATCTCGACCCAGTACCGCGGCTGGTCGATCTACGAGCTTCCTCCCAACGGCCAGGGCATCGCTGCCCTGGAGATGCTCAATATCCTCTCCTCTTTCCCGCTCGCGAGCCTGCCGGCTCGCGGCGCCGAGGAATTGCACCTGCAGATCGAGGCGCAAAAGCTCGCCTACGCCGATTTGCACCGCTTTGTGGCTGATCCCCGGGTCAGCCGGGTGCCGGTGGCGGAGTTGCTGTCCGCCGCCTACGCCCGCCAGCGGGCCGCCCTCATCGATCCGACCCGGGCGGTCGACGGCGAGCGGCCGGGCAACCCGCTGCCGGCCCAGGGCGACACCGTCAATCTGGCGGTCGTCGACCGGGAGGGGAACATCGCTTCCCTGATCCAAAGCGTCTTCAAGTACTTTGGCTCTGGGGTGACCGTGGACGACTATGGCTTCGCCCTCCAGAACCGCGCCGCGACCTTTGAGACCGATCCGGCCCATCCCAACGCGCTCGGCCCCCGCAAGCGGCCGTTCCAGACCATCATCCCCGCGCTGATGGAGAACGGCCACCAGCAGATCGGCTTCGGGATCATGGGCGGCCTGAACCAAGCCCAGGCCCACGCCCAATTTGTCTGCAACCTGCTCGACCACGGCATGAACCTCCAGGCGGCGGTCGACGCCCCCCGATTCAGCCGGCTGACCTTCGGCGGCCGGGAGGTCACGATCGAGAGCCGGGTCCCCCCGGCCGTGCGGGCCGCGTTGGAGGCGAAAGGCCACCAGCTCAACGTCGTGGGGGATTATTCCTCCGTCATGGGGGGGGCCCAGGTGGTGATGCGGGACGCGCTCCAAGGGCTGCATTACGGGGCCTCGGATCCGCGCAAGGATGGCGCGGCGTTGGCGGAAGTGCCGGCCTACTTCGGGTAGGCGGGGCGGGCCGCGGCACCCCGACAAAGATTGCAAATCGCCCGGGGAAGGGTGAGTTTATCCCTTCTAAGAAGATATATCATGTTACGAAAGTTATTTGCGAAGCTGCGTGGAAAAGGGCCGGTGGCGGAAAAGCCGCCGGAAGCATCGAGCGGCAAAGGGCCTCAGCCGCGGAGCCCGGCGGCGCGAAGCCACCAGCCCCACGCGCCGTCCCGACCGGCCTCCCACGGCCCCACCCACGAGGGCCAGAGCAGCCGCGGCCGCAGCTCCGGAGGGCATCGGCCGGCGGCCGGGCATGGCCCGAGCTCCCATTCCTCTTCCCCTTCTTCGCCATCTTCTTCCCACGGTTCGCACGGGCATTCGTCCTCGGGCGGCGGCTCCTCCCATTCCTCCAGCTCAGGTGCCGGCGGGCGCGGCCCACGGCGCAATTCCGGGCGGGGCGGCCCGAGCGAAGATCGCGGTCGCGGCGGCCGGGGCGGCTCCAGTCACGGGGCGGCCCGGGCTCGGCCCCCGCGCGACGATTTTGAGCATCCCCGCACCGAGGCGATCAAGCCGGCGATCCCGGTCGACGTGCCGAAGATGGATACGGCCTTCTCCAAATTGGGCCTCTCCGACGCCCTGGCCTACGCGGTGCAGGAAATGGGCTACGTCGATCCCACGCCCATTCAGACCCAGGCGATTCCAGTCGTTCTGGCCGGCGGCGACGTGATTGGGTCGGCCCAGACCGGGACCGGCAAGACCGCGGCCTTCGCCCTCCCCATCATCCAGCGGCTCGGCACGCACGGCAAGATGCGCTGCCTGATCCTGGAGCCGACCCGCGAGCTCGCGCTCCAGGTGGAGGAAGCCTTCCAGAAATTTGCCAAGTTCACCGACCTCCGCGTGACCATCGTCTATGGCGGTGTCGGCTACGGCAAGCAGACCGAAGACCTGCGCCGCGGGATGGACATTCTCGCCGCCACGCCCGGCCGCCTCCTCGATCATCTTGAGCAGGGCAACACCAAGCTGGACGACATTACGATTCTCGTGCTCGACGAAGTCGACCGCATGCTCGACATGGGCTTCCTGCCCGACGTCCGCCGCATCGTCCAGCACTGCGCCAAGAACCGGCAGACGCTGTTCTTCACCGCGACCCTGCCTCCGGAAATCGAGCAGCTGGCCAGCTGGGCCCTGCGCGATCCGGTCAAAGTCCAGATCAGCCGCCAGGGCTCGGTCGTCGACACGATCTCCCATGCTTTTTATCCGGTGGTGGCTTCGCAGAAATTCGAGCTGCTCCAGCTCCTGCTCGAGCAGACCGATTTCAAGAGCATCCTGATCTTCTGCCGGACGCGCATGGGCGCCGACCGCATCGCCGGCCGCCTCGAGTCCAAGGGCCACTCCGTCGGGGTCCTCCATTCCGACCGCAGCCAGCGCGAGCGCGTCGAAGCCCTCGACGGTTTTAAGAAGGGGACTTTTGAGGTGCTGGTGGCGACCGACATCGCCGCCCGCGGCCTAGACATCGCCGGCGTCTCCCACGTCATCAACTACGATGTGCCGGAAAACGCCGAGGACTACGTCCACCGCATCGGCCGCACCGGGCGGGCGCTGCGCACCGGCGATGCCTTCACCCTCGTGACCGAGGACGACGTGCGCGATGCCCGCAGCATCGAGCGCTTCATCGGCGCACCGATCGAGCGGAAGAAGATCGAGGGCTTCCCCTACATCTATTCCGCGCTCTTCGACGAGAAGAGCATGGCGGAGGCCGCGCCGAAGGCGTCGACCAGCCGCCTCCACCGCGGCGCTCGCCGTTAGTCGTTTCCGTTGACCAGCCGGTAGGCCACGGCCGCGGCCGCCGCGCCGGCTAGGTCGCCTACGAGGTAGACCCAGTAGTGATTCCACGCGGCCAACCCCATCAGGGTGATGCCGGTGGCGACCGCGGGGTTGAAGGCGCCGCCGGACACCGGTCCGACCGCAAAGGCCCCGGTCATGACGGTCATGCCGATGGCGAGGCCGTAGAAGGAATTGCCGGAGGTGCCCTTGGCGGTGGCGCTGTTCAGCACCACCCAGGCCAGGGCGAAAGTGAAGAGAAATTCGGCCAGCAGCGCCGCCTTGACGCCGATCGGCAGTTCGCCGACGGCGCCTGGCAGCTTGAAAAAGTGCACCGCCCAGGCGGCGACGGCGGCGGCCGCGATCTGCGCGAACCAGTAGGGGAGGAGATCGCGGGCCTCGAACCGGCCGCGCAGCCAGACCGCGAGCGTCACCGCGGGATTATAATGGCCGCCGGAGACATGGCCGCCCGCGTAGACCATCACCATCAGGCTGGCGCCGATCGCGAGCGGGGCGAGGCTGCCCGCGCCAGGGGAAATCACGCAGCTGCCGACGGTGAAAACGAGGAAGAACGTTCCGATGAATTCGACGAGATATTTTTTCATGGGGCAGAATTCGAATGACCCAATCCCCGCCGGGTTTCAACGCTCATTTGCATCCGGGGACGGCCGGAAGATTCAAGGTTGAGGGTTTGAGCCGGGCCTGCTCCATTGCGGCGGATGAAACTCGAGTCCCTGGCCAAGCCTTCGGTCCTGACCCAGCCGGTTTATGAACCGGGCAAGCCGATCGAGGATGTCGCCCGCGAAATCGGCCTCGATCCGGCCGGGATCATAAAGCTGGCCTCGAATGAGAATCCCATCGGCCCGTCGCCCCGAGCCATCGCCGCCGCCCAGCGGGCGCTGCTCCAGGGACAGCTTTATCCCGACGGCGGCTGCATTGCCCTGCGGCAGAAATTGGCCGAGACCTGGGCCCTGGCTCCCGACCAATTTGTGGTCGGCAACGGCTCGAACGAGATTCTGGAGCTGCTGGGCCATGCCTTTCTCGCGCCGGGCGACGAGGCGGTCATGGGGACTCCGGCCTTCCTCATCTACAAGCTGGTCACGCTCCTCTTCGGGGCCAAGCCGGTCGAGGTGCCCCTGCGCGACTTTCGGCATGATCTGGCCGCCATGGCCGCGGCCGTGACGTCGCGGACGAAGCTGGTCTTTGTCGGCTGCCCCAACAACCCCACCGGCACGGTCAACCCGGCGGCGGAAGTGCTGGCCTTCGCCCGGGCCCTGCCCGACCACGTCATCCTGGCCTTTGACGAGGCTTACGCCGAATTCCAGGATCATCCGGCGGATCTGCGCCCCCTGATCGCGGAAGGCCGCAAGGTCATCGGGCTGCGCACCTTTTCCAAGCTCTACGGCTTGGCCTCGCTGCGCGTCGGCTACGGCTACTCCAGTCGGGAGATGGCCGCCCTCCTCAACCGCACCCGGCAGCCGTTCAACGTCAACGCCATCGGCCAAGCCGCGGCGGCGGCGGCCTTGGACGATCATGAATTTGTCGCCCGTTACCTGCGGGAGAACCGCAATGGCCTGCGCCAGCTGGAGGAGGGCGCTCGCGCCCTCGGCTTGGCCACCGTGCCGAGCCAGGCCAATTTCCTCCTCGTCAAAGTCGGCCAAGGCCAGGACTGGTTCGAGGCGTTGGAGGCCCGGGGCATGATCGTCCGCCCCTTGCGGGCCTACGGTCTGCCGGAGTGGATCCGGATCACCGTCGGCACCCGGGCGCAAAACGACCGGCTGCTGGCGGAGATGGAAGAGATCCTCCGGGCCTCTCGCGCCGGAAAGTGACAATCGCGCCCGGGCTTGCCCGGTGCGGCCGGGCGTCATCTCGCGGTTCCGCTCATGGGGACAAGGGGGCGGGCGCCGGCCTCGGACGGCCCGGATAGACCAGGTACCAGCCGACCGGCAAAATCGGCGCCCGGGTCGGCACGCCGCGCTGGATCGGCCCGCTGTACAAAGGCCAATCCAAGTTGGGAGCGGCCGGATAGACGAATTGAGGCGAGTCTGCCAACAGGACGACCAGCGCCAACGCGGCGGCCGTGCGCCGAACGCCGATGCCGCTGGAATAGGCCAGAATCGTCCCGAGCCAGATAAGGAAAACTCGTTCGGGAAAAAAATACCGGTCGCCGTTGGCGGCATCCGCCAGGTCCCAGTTGTAGTGGTAGCACTTGTACCAGCTGGAGAGAAGAACGGCCAGGCTGCCGGCCAACAGGATCCAGGCGTCGGGGACGGTCCGGCGGCGCTGCCAACACAGCCCCGCAAAAAATAGCGCCAGAGCAAGCCCGAGGACGGCGAAGAGCACTTCGTGGTCGCGGGCGCTGACGGGCAGGCCCAAAAGGAAGAACCGGGGCGTCATCCCGGCGATTTCGTGCAGGGCTGTCCAAAAATAGGGCGCCGCGGGGCCCAGCAAACCGCGCAGGTGCCACCACTGCAGGGCCGCGCCGCCGAGCGCGAGGGCGAGGAATCCGAAACTCCACCGCGAGGGGCGGGACCAAACCCGCCAGACGAAGAGGGGGACAAACAAAACGCCGAAAGGCCCGGTCAATTCCAGGGTCAGCAGCCACAAGACATCGCCCCATTTTTGCGCCGGCGACGAGGGGTCCTCGGTGGCGACGAACGCCAACAGCCCAACCGCCAGGGTAAATTGGAGGGTGCAGAGGTTGAGATAGACCTCCCCGGAGTTGGGAACGGCCGCGAGGGCTAGGGGCGCCGCCCAGGCACAGGGCAGGCAGACCCGGGGCGAAAGGACCGTCCAGGCGACAGTCCCGGCCACCACCAGCGAGCACCAGGCGTAAAAGCCCGGAACCCAGAGCACGGGCAGGGCCGATCCCAGAATCGCGATCAACCGGGGCAGCAGATGGAGGTAGCCCGCATACGGCTCCAGGATCGCCTTCCAGGGATGGGCGGCGGCCTCGACAAAGAAGAGCGAGCCGTCTTCCCCATAGAACTGCGGATGAATCAAGCTGTCGTGCTTGCGCAAGCCAATGATCAGGACGGCCGCGCCCGCGATCGCCAGCCGGGGCCAGCCGGTCTGCCACCACAAAGCGGAGGGGATTCGAGTGGTCGTCGTCGTGGCTTTCAGCCTGGGCAGAAGGAGACGGAACTCCAATCGCATTCTTCCCGCCGCCGGCGGCGAAAGCGGAGGAATTTATCTGAGCTTTTCCCGCAGGAAAGTAAGCGTCAGCGCCCACGACTCCGCCGCCGCCGGGGCGTTGAAGCTCGCCCGCTCGTCGCAGAAGAAGCCATGGTCGGCATCGGACATCTCGACGTTGACGAAGGGCTTGCCCCCCTGGCGGAGCCCGGCGGTGATCGCGGCGATTTGCTCGGCCGGAATGTGCTTATCCAACCCGCCCCAGAAAAAGAGCATGGGTCCGGCGAGGGACGGGGCGCGCGGGATCAGCTCCGGGGCGATCCGTCCGCCGTAGTAGGACACCGCGGCTTTGAAGGGCAGGATGCTGTTGGCCAAAAAGGCCATCCTTCCCCCCAGGCAATAGCCGATGCACGCGATTGCCGCCGGGTGCAATCCGGCTTGGCGCTGGACCCACTCCCAGCTGGCCCGGATGTCGGCTTCCATCCCGGCGACAGAGAGAGCCTGCATGTGCGGGGCGACCTGGGTGAAGTCGGTGTAGGAGCCTTCGAATCCCGGCGGGGCGGTGCGGTGAAACAATTCGGGGGCGATTGCGATGTAGCCCTCGCGGGCGAAGCGGTCGACGACGTCGCGGATATGATGGTTAACGCCGAAGGCTTCCTGGAAAACAATCAGGCCGGGAAACGGGCCGTTCCCCGGCGGGCGCGCGGTATAGCTGTGCATGAGCGTGCCGTCGGAGACGGTGAGGATGACATCATTCTGGGCCATGATCGTATCGATAGCCGGTCGGCGGGTTTTGTCCAGGCGCTCAGGCGGCGGCCGCGCGTCGCAAGCGGTCGTTGATCGCCTCGGCCAGGCCGCCGCCGCGGGCCAGCTCGGCGTGGATCCGCCGAAAGCCCGCCGCGTCGATCCGGCGCAGGACGGCAAAGAGCCGTTGCGCGGCTCGGGCCGGCCGGCCCGACTCGTCCAGCCAGAAGAGGTTCTTTCCCGGCCGGATCCCGGCCGGCCGACGCTGCCAGAGCCAGGCTTCGCTCGCCGGCCCTTTTTGCGCCGTTTGCACCGAAATCTTGGCGTGAAGGACGAGCGGGGTATGCGGGCTGTAGTGCCGGGCGAGCTGGCCCGGGGCCACGACCGGCGCCGATCGGCCCCCTCGCGCCTTTCCGCCCTGCACCACCCGGGTGCGGAGGACGCGCTCGATTTGGGGACGGGTGATCTGGCCTGGCCGCAGCAGCCGGGGATGGGCCGGATCGCGGAGGTCGACGATGGTCGATTCCACCCCGACCTGGGAGGCGCCACCGTCGAGAATGTGGCGAATCTTTCGTCCCAAATGGCTTTGCACGTGGGCGGCCGTCGTCGGGCTGAGGTAGCCGAAGGGGTTGGCGCTGGGGGCGGCCAGCGGCCGGCCGGTCAACTTCAGGAGGCGGCGAAAAAGGAGATGGGCCGGCATGCGCACGGCAACGGAAGCGAGGCCGGAGGAAACCACCGCCGGAACGACGGGTTTTTTCGGCAGGACCAGGGTCAGGGGGCCGGGCCAGAAACGTTTGGCCAGCTTCAATGCGGCCGGATTGGCCTCGGCGACGCGGGCCAGGTCCTTGAGGGAATGAACGTGGACGATCAGCGGGTCATCGGCCGGCCGGCCTTTGGCGGCAAAGATTCGGCGGCAGGCCGGGGCGGAAAGGGCATCGGCCGCCAGACCGTAGACCGTTTCGGTGGGCACGGCCACCACTTCGCCCGCCCGCAGGCGGCCCGCCAAATAGGCCAAGTTGCGGGCGGTGCCTTGATAGATTCGAGCTTTCACCGGAGAGCCCTTGACGGCAAAAAAAAGCCGGAGCCCAAGGCTCCGGCTCTCAAAGTGGATTCAAGCGCTTCTTATTGCGCGAGAAGGAGGTTACGGGAGCGCTTCAGGGCCCGGGTGATGGCGCGCTGATGCTTGGCGGTGAGGCCGGTGTACTTGCGGGGCAGGATCTTGCCGGTGTCGGTCACGAAGCGGCTCATCAATTGCGGCTGGGTGAACGGAAGTTCCGCCGGGGTCGGTGTCTGCTGCTGCTGCTCGGTATTGCTCATGGAAAAGGAAAATAGATTGCAAGAGCGGACGCGCTTGTCAACGCCGCATCTGGAGGGCATTTTCGGGTCAAATTGGGGGCTGTAGCTCAATTGGATAGAGCAGTTCCGTCCTAAGGAAAAGGTTGTGGGTTCAACTCCCGCCGGCCCCAGTTTTCATAAGCTCCCTGATTAATAATCTGATGCGAACTGAGTGGTCAGCCGAGGGATTGAAATGAAGGGTTTGAAATGGAAGGTCGACGAATACGCGAGTTACTTCGACCGCATGCGACTCCGGGGTTGGTGCTTCGCTGCCGGCGACGACATAGTGAGGGTCGAAGTCCTTTTTCCCGCGAGCGCCGGACCCCAGCAGCTGTCGAGTTACGGCTTGCCCAGCCCGGATGTGGCCCTGGCGGTCGACCCCAACGCCCACCATGTCCGTTTTGACGAGTGGGTCGCTCTGCCCGCGGCGCAGCGGGGGCGCGATTTCACCCTGCGTGTCCATTTTGCCGACGGCACCGCGACGGAGACGCCTTCCGTCGCCGACACCGCACGTCTCGGCGATCCCTCGCATCAATGTTGGTATAACTTTCTCGATCAGCTGGCCGTCATCGAAACGGGGTCGATCTTGGAAATAGGCTCCCGAGCCCGCTCCGCCGTTTCCGTCCGGCAGCTGCTACCCGCCAAGCTGGAGTATGTCGGCCTGGATCTTCTGGCCGGCCCCAACGTGGACGTGGTGGGAGACGCGCATAATCTCAGCGGCCTCTTTCCGGCAAGGCGATTTACGGCGGCCCTGGCCCGCTCGGTCTTTGAGCATCTCGCGATGCCTTGGAAAGTGGTGATCGAACTCAACCGCGTCCTGGAAATGGGTGGGATCGTGTTCATCACGACCCATCAGACGTGGGTGTTGCACGAGGAGCCCTGGGACTTTTGGCGCTTCTCCAGCCATACGTGGCCCTGCCTGTTCAATCGGGAGACCGGTTTCGAGATCATGGAGGTCGCCCACGGAGAGCCCGCGCGGATCCACCCGATGTGGGATTCTCCGATTGTTCGCGATATGCCGGCCCACCCAGCCTTCCTCAGTAGCGCGGTGATCGCCCGCAAGATTGGCGAGACGTCTCTGACCTGGAATGTCCCGACCCCGAGCGCGGTGAAGGGCCATTATCCTCCGGGCGATCTCGAGCGCCCGCCCCACAGTTTTTAGGGCCGCCGGGTTCCGGCGGCTTGGCCGGTCCAAGATATGCGTCGTAATCGACAACCTCTGCGTGAGGGTCGGAGGCGCCGGGGACGATTACAAGGGGTAGATGACAGCAGTAGAAGGACGCCTTCCGTTGGTCCTGAATCCCGGGGCGCTGACCGAGATCAGCGCCGCTCGGTTCACGACAACGGAGGGTCGTCTTCGCCGCTGGACATCGTTCCTTCTCGTTGCCGCCCTTCTCGGGAGGCTTGGACGCCAGGCGGCCTCAGGGTTTTTCGTTGTTCAGGCGATCGTCTCCGCCCAAACCGTTGCCCGCATCCGTCGAATCGGCAGGACTCCGATCGCCGCCAACATGCACAAGCCCCCGGCGCTCATGAAGGCGAGCGAGTACGTGCCCGAGGTCGTCCGCAAGACGCCGGCAAAATAAGCGGCCGTGGCCGCCCCCACTTGGTGGAAGGCCGCGACCCAGCCGAAGACCACGCTCGAACGCTCGCGGCCGAAGATATCGGCGGTCAGCCGGACAGTCGGCGGCACCGTCGCCACCCAGTCCAGGCCGTAGAAGACGGAGAAGAGGAACAGCGCTCCCGACGGTCCGACGAGGGCGGCCGGCAAAAACAGCAGCGACAGGCCGCGCAGGCCGTAATAGCCGAAGAGCAGATAGCGGTTGTTCATCCGATCCGATAGCCAGCCGGACAGCGTGGTGCCGAACAGGTCGAAAACGCCCATCATCGCGACCAGATTGGCCGCCTGGTAGGGCGAGATGCCGCAGTCGAAGGCGGCCGAAACCAAGTGGGTGCCGATCAGCCCATTGGTGCTGGCGCCGCAGATGAAGAAGGAGCCGGCGAGCAGCCAGAATTCCCGCACGCGCATCGCGGCCAGCAACGTCTCCACCGCCTCGCGGGCGGGATTCTGCTTGGGCGCGGCGGGCGCGACCGGCGGCCCGGTTTCTCCGAAGGGGCGCAGCCCGAGATCCGACGGGGCGTTGCGCATGCCGAACCAGATGACCGGCAGAATTGCCGCGGTCGCGCCCAGGACGAGGAGCGGAGCCGCCCGCCAGCCGTGGGCGGTGACGACGGTGGCGAAAGTGGGAAGGAAAATGAGCTGTCCTGTGGCGCTGCTTGCGGTCAACAGGCCCATGACCAGGCCCCGCCGTTCGGTAAACCAGCGATTGGCCACCGCCGCTCCCAGGACTGTCGCCGCCGTGCCGGAGCCCAGGCCGACCACCACGCCCCAGAGGAGAACAAATTGCCAGTAGCTCGTGGCGAGGGTGGACAGGCCGTAGCCCGCGCCCACCAGGACCATCGCCGTAAACATGCTGAGCCGCAGGCCGAAGCGGTGGTAGAGGGCGGCCGCAAACGGGCCGACCAGGCCGAAGAGGCAGATATTCACCGAGATCACGGCCGACACCTTGGCCCGGCTCCATTGAAATTCGTTGCCGAGCGGCAGGATCATGACGCTCGGCGCGGAGCGAGCGCCTGCGGCGATGAGGAGGGTTAGGAAGGTGACCGCCGCGACGATCCAGGCGTAGTGGATCCGGCTGGCACGACGAACGAGGGTGGGGAGGTCCATGGCTAAGGCGGAGGCTGGCTCGGAGCAGGCTGAGAGGCGCTCGATTTCGCCGAGATAGCGTTGCCAGGTCTCGGCGCCGAAACCCTCGACGGTGCTTTGCTGGATGCCGGTCCCGCGCTGTGCGGCCGATCAAGAAGGAGCATGGCGACTTTTCCGCGTCCAGGAATCGCGCGGGGAATTCTGAGACTGCTTTAGGGCGCCTCTTTCCGCAGGCGAGAAGATCGGATTTCCTTCCAGGGGGGCCAAGGACTCGAGCCACTCCTGCACGGTTTGGGCCGGTTGATTATCCAAAAGCCGGTCAATAATTCCGCTGTAGCTTTCGCCGGGTCCTTTCGACTCACGGAGCCTTCTTGCGGTATCGGCTCGGACGGTTAGGGTGGTATACCGCATACGTTTAAGGTGCCTGGCGCGTTCATAAAATCAAAAGATTTTATCCCCTCGATCCGGGCAGGGACGGAGACCCGAAGGTAGCCAGACAGCAGACAGGTTTTTTAGGCGTGCGAAGCCATCTTTGATTTGAAAGGCTGATCGTCCTTTCCTCCATGGCCAAAAGTTCTTCCGCCCAAAACGCCTCCGCCACTTTGCCGGTACCGAAAAAGGAGGTCTATTACACCGAGTCCGATCGTATCATCTGGGAAGAGGACCTCGATCCCTTTGTTCCCCAGCGGATCTTCGACGCCCACATCCATCTCTGGCGGCGCGATCACATTCCCGCGGACAGCCCCCACCAGGCGAGCCGCTTCCCCGCGGACATGAAGCTGACCGAGAAATGGAACAAGGTGATGTTTCCCGGCCGCAAGTTCGACTACCTGGTCCTGGGGATGCCCACTCCGGGCGTCGACGTGAAGAAGCACAACGAGTTTCTGGCGCGCGAACTCAAAGGCCGCCCGAATTCGCGGATGAACCGGCTGGTGACCCCGCAGTGCAAAGTGGAGGACATCCGGGCCGACGTCCTCAAGTACGGGTTCATGGGATTGAAGCCCTACCGCATCTTTTCGGTCACCGGCGACATCAACCAGTGCCGCATCCACGAGTTTTTCCCGCACGAGCAGTTGGAATTGGCCAACGAGATGGGCCTGTGGGTGACGATGCACTGGTCGCGCTGGCATGGGCCGGCCGACAAGTGGAACCTTAAGGACATCAAGGAATACACCACGAAGCGGTATCCCCGCATCAAGTGGATCCTCGCCCATTGCGCGCGCAGCTTCACCTATTGGGCGATCCGGGAAGGCGTCGAACAGCTGCGGGACCTGCCCAACATCTGGTACGACAATTCTGCGGTGTCGGACGTGATGGCGCATTATTATCTCTTCAAGCGGGAGGACCACCGCCGGATTCTCTACGGCTCGGACAACCTTATCGCCAACGCCTTCCACGGCCGGTACGTGCCGATGGGCCGCTTCTGGTATCAGATGGGGACGCCGGCCTATGCCTACAAAAAGTACATCCACACCGACTCCCGCCCCGTGCTCGCCATCTACGACGAATTGCTCGCGATCAAGCACGCCGCCGAATTGGCCGGCCTGACCCGCAAGCAGGTGGAAGACGTTTTCTACAACAACGCCGCCCGCGTTTTCGGCCTGGGCAAGCGCTGAGAGGGTTCGAGGCTCATGAAAAAAACAAAAAAGATTGCGAAAAAGTCTCCCGCCCGCCGCAAACCGGCCGCGGCCCACACCGCCCCGGTCTATGCCAGCCACACCGGCCAGGAGCTCTACCTCCGGGCCAAGCGCCGGATTCCCGGCGGCACCCAATTGCTGAGCAAGCGGCCGGAGCAATTCCTGCCTGACCAATGGCCGGCGTATTATTCCAAGGCCAAGGGCTGCACGGTGTGGGATCTGGACGGCAAGGCTCTGGTCGATTTTACGACCAACGGCATCGGCGCCTGCGTCCTGGGCTTTGCCAACCCGGTCGTGAACAAGGCGGTGATCAAATGCGTCACGAACGGCAGCATGTGCACGCTCAACGCTCCGGAGGAGGTGGCCTTGGCCGATCGCCTCTGCCAGATCCATCCCTGGGCGGAGAAGGTCCGTTATGCCCGCACCGGCGGCGAATCGATGTCGATCGCGATCCGCCTGGCCCGGGCCAAAACCGGCCGCAGCACCGTGGCCTTCTGCGGCTACCACGGCTGGAGCGACTGGTATCTGGCGGCCAATCTCGGGACGGCCAACGCCCTCGGCACCCACCTGCTCCCGGGGCTGGACCCGAGCGGCGTGCCGCAGCCGCTCAGCGGCAGCGCCCTGCCATTCCGCTACAATGAGATCGCCGAACTGGAAACGATCGTCGCCGCCCACCGCTCCGACCTGGCCGCGATCGTGATGGAGCCGATGCGCGGCGACTATCCCCGCGACAATTTCCTGCACAAGGTCCGGGCCCTGGCCCAGGAAGCCGGCGCGGTCCTGATCTTCGACGAAATTACCGCTGGCTGGCGGAGCAACTTCGGCGGCATGCACCTCACCCTCGGAGTCAACCCCGACATGGCGGTCTTCGCCAAGTGCATCTCCAACGGCTACCCCATGGCCGCCATCATCGGCACCGGTTCGGTCATGGAGGCCGCGCAAGCGACGTTTGTCAGCAGCACCTACTGGACCGAGCGGGTCGGGCCGACGGCGGCCTTGGCCACGATCAACGAGATGGGCCGGATCAAGGCCAGCGCCCGGATCAAGAAAATCGGCGACCAAGTGCAGGCGGGCTGGAAGAAGGCGGCGGCCAAGCACGGGCTGCCCGCGGTCGTCTCCGGTTTGCCGGCCCTCTGTCACATGCATTTCGAATGCGGGGACCTAAGCCGCGCCGCCATGACCCTGTTCACGCAGGAAATGCTGGCCCGCGGCTATCTCGCGAGCGGCGGCTTCTATCCCACGACCGCCCACACCTCGCCGATCGTGGTGCAGTATCTCAAGGCCGTGGACGAAGTCTTCGCCCTTATTCGCCAGCGGCTGGACCGGGGCGATCTTCTTCAAGCCCTGCGCGGCCCAGTGGCGCAGAGCGGTTTTGCCCGTTTAACCTAGCCCCTCGATCCATGAAAGCTGCCCAAATCCTGAAACAGAAGATCAACAGCGGAGCGCCGACCTTGGGCGTGCTCGCCACTTTCCATCTTTGGCCGGGTTTGATCGAAATCGCGATGCGGGCGGGGGCGGACTACCTGATCATCGATCTGGAGCATCTTACCCATAACCATGAAAAGGTGGCGCAGATGTGCGCCACCGGCCGGATGCTGGATTTCCCCGTGCTGATCCGTCCGCCCCAGGCCGACTTTATCCAAGTGCGCCTGGCCGGCGATCTCGGCCCCTGCGGCATGCTGATTCCCTATGTGGAAAGCGTGGCCGACCTGATCACGGTGCAGGATGCGATTTATTTGAAGCCGCGCGGCAAGCGCCGGCCGGGCGGCCCGGGGAATCGCTGGACGACCGATCTCAACTACGCGGGCTGGAAGGCCCAGGTCGAGGACGACTTCATCATTTTGCCCCAGATTGAAAGCAAAGCCGGCTTGGCGAATGTGGAGGCGATCGCCCGGCATTCCCTGACGACGGCTATGGCCATCGGCCCGTACGATCTCTCCGCCGATTTTGGCCTTTGCTGGCAGCCGGATGCACCGGAACTGGCCGAAGCCTGGAAGAAGATTCGGTCCGCAGCGACGGCGGCCGGCAAGCAGATGTGGGTCATCGGCGACTCGGCGGAACTGATCAAGCAGGGCTACAGTTTCATCTGCGTGGGCGAGCCGATGGCGATGGTCGAGGGCTTGCTCAAACAGACCGTCACGACGGCCCGCAATCTCAAGTCGCGAGCGTAGTTTTACTTAGAGAATCTCGCTTGGACCCCCTGAGTCTGCAGGTCAGGCTCAAGGCCGATGCCTATTCGTGCGGATAGACCCGGTGCCCTCCCGACCTCATTTGGCGTTCGCTTCTGTCGCAAGTATCGTTGCAACGAGGCCGGTTACGAGCGGCGGATATTTTGGCGATGCCTTAATCGGCGCACGCTCCCGTATGCCCTGGTCATCATGGTGTTTGCACCGACCGTCTTTCACGCTGAACGCGTGCTGATCAAGGATTTGTGGCGAGTGCGGAACCTGGAGGGCGCAGAGGAGGCGCTCCGCTATTATCAGGGACTGCAGGGCAGGCGGACCTCAGCCTGGCGGCCCCGAATTTCGTCCCGACGCGTAGTCCGTGTCGCCAAGAAGGTATTTGCGAGTTAGGGCTGGGTTTGCCGGCATGACCAAATTCCGCAAATTGACCGCCGCTTCCGTCTGGACGCTGATCTTTTTGCTCGGTCTCGCCCTGGGTCGTTATGGCGAACGGACGCTGCGCCAGCGCCTGCAGGCGGAAGCGATCAGCCAGGCGGTGGAGAGCGCGGCCGCTTTCAGCCCGGAGGAATTGCGCGGACTGAGCGGCACCGGCCGCGACATATCGGCCACCGCCTACCGCTCGACCAAGGAGCGATTGTTTCGGCTCGAGGCCTTCAATCCGCAGGCCCGGCTGCTCTTTCTTCTCCGGGTCTCTCCCGCGACCGGCCAGGGGACATTCCTGGCGGATTCGCAGCCGCCGGGACCCGGCGTAGGATTTCTGCCCGGCGAGGATATCTCGGGAGTCTTCCACTCCGAGGCGCTGCTCGGGGTCATTCGGACCGGCCAACCCGCTCTGGAAGGCCCGAATTCGGATCCGGCGGGCCCGCTCGTCCTCGCCTATGCGCCGGTCAGCGGCTCTTCCTTTGGCCAGGCCGCCGGCCGAACCGACGAAATTCTGGGCCTGGAGATCATCGCCTCGGACTGGAGCCGACGGGAGTGGCTCCGCGCCCTGGCCTGTGCGGCCGGCACCTGGCTCGCCCTTGGCCTGCCGTTTCAGGCCCTGCTCATGAACTCGCGCCAGCGCGAGCAGCGCGGAGCGCTGCGCAATCTCCTCACTGCGATCGAACAGAGCCACTCGGCGGTCATGATCGTGAACCTCGACAGCCGGATCGAGTACGTCAACGCCGGCCTGTGCGAACAAATTGGATACTCGCGCCGGGAGTTGATCGGCCGCCTCTGGCGCGACTTCCAGCAGCCGGAAACCCGGCCGGAGCTCCTAGCCGAGATGGTGGCCAGCGTTCGCTCTGGCCGCGCCTGGACCGGCGAGTGGTTCAACCGCCGCAAGAACGAGGAGCTCTATTCCGTCCGCGGCACCATCACCCCGGTGCGAAACCGCCAGGGCAAGCTCGCCGGCTTTGTCTCGGTCTTCGAGGACATGACCGAGATTCGGCGCAATGAGACCATCCTGCGCGCGGCCCTGGACCGGGCGGAGGCAGGTGACCGGACCAAGAGCCGCTTTCTGGCCACGATGAGTCACGAGGTGCGCACGCCGCTCAACGGCATCGTCGGCTTCACCGGGCTCCTGCTCGAGACGACGCTTTCGGCCGAGCAGGCAGAGTACGTCCAGACCATCCGGGCGAGCGGCGAGGCCCTGATCCAGCTGACCAGCGACATTCTTGACTTCGCCCGAATCGAATCCGGCAGCATGAAATTGGAGCTGCAGCCGGCCAATCCCCGCGCCTGCGTCGAGGACACCCTCGACCTCCTGGCCGTCCTGGCGGCGAGCAAGAACATCGAATTGCTCCACTGGGTGGACGAAGACGTGCCGGCCGTGATCATGGCGGACGATTCCCGGGTGCGCCAGGTGCTGGTCAATCTCGTCAATAACGCGGTCAAGTTCACGGAAAAGGGCTTGGTCGAGGTCACGGTCCGGGCGAAGCGGGCCGAGAGCCAGGCGGGGCCAGACAGCCCGGCCTGGACGATCAAATTTGCCGTGCGCGACACCGGCATCGGCATTGCCTCGGAATACGGGGAACGCCTGTTCAAGCCCTTCCGCCAGGTCGACGAATCGACCACCCGCCGGCACGGTGGCTCCGGCCTGGGCCTGGCGATCTCGAAGAATCTGGTCGAGCTCATGGGCGGGGAAATCCAGTTCCACAGCGCGATCGGCAGCGGCTCGGTCTTTGAGTTCACCCTCCCGGCCGTGGAAGTCGCGGGCATGGGGCGGACGCCTTCTGACCTGAGCCGGCTGCGGGTGGCGCTCGTCGCGCAGGCCGGTCCGCTTCGCGACGAGTTCGTCC
>Ga0302319_10006205_pt1 | contig 23778 bp, 21 predicted proteins | sample Bog_T0_2_FD_203319 | JGI IMG/M metagenome (GOLD analysis project Ga0302319, IMG submission 203319) | Peat permafrost microbial communities from Stordalen Mire near Abisko, Sweden - Bog_T0_2 | ecosystem: Environmental > Terrestrial > Soil > Wetlands > Peat | place: Sweden: Abisko, Stordalen Mire...
GGTTTTCTTTGTGACGAGGGGCATCTTAGCCGCGTAGTCCTTTTGCGCCTTGCTCTCGTAAAATGCGATCACCCCGTCGACGTCCTCCTGGGTGAAGTTTGCCGAATAGATCTCGGCATAGACCGGCCTCATCTTATCCCACGACAGGTCCTCATCAACGATGGCTTTCAGCCTCTTCCGGGCCGACTCCTCGAGTTGGGCGGCCTCGGGTCCGGGCTTTCCGCCAGGGAAGGTCCGGCTCACGATGTTGCCGCTCATCAGGCCGAGCTGGTGGATCACCGAGTCGTTGAGTTTCTCGATGCCGGTGAGCTCGAGCAGCCGGTCGATCGACTGCGGAGTCGGGGGCGGCGGCTTTGGGGTCGAGGGCGTGACCGGCGGAGCCTCTTTTGGCACCGGGGCTGCAGGGGCCTGGGCTGCTCCTTGGCGGGTGCAGGAGACCAGGGTCAGGGAAATAAGGGCCAGGAAGATCTTCATGGGGCGAAAGCGGGGTTGTCTCTCTTGATCGGGCCATAGTTGAGAATAGAATACAAACTGGCGGCAAAGAAAATCGGCGCGGTTTCGGGGTGGCATTTGTCAGCCTGAAGTCCAGAATGGGACCATGACCCCGGCACAGCGGACATTCCCGTTCCTTGCAGCTTCCCAATTCGCCGTTGCCCTCGCGGCAATGGCCCAGAGCCTGCCTGCGCAGGGCAACCTGGATACGATCCCCCGGCTTGTGGAACAGGACGGAAGGCATGCGCTGCTTGTGGACGGGGCGCCCTTCCTGATTCTCGGCGTACAGGCCCACAACTCCAGCGCATGGCCGGCCGTGATGCCCCGAGTCTGGCCGGCGGTTGAGTTTCTCCACGCCAACACGCTCGAGATACCCGTGTACTGGGAGCAGTTCGAGCCGGATCCCGGTGAGTTCAACACCTCAAGCGTGGACATGCTGCTCTCGCAGGCGAGGGAGCACGGCATCCGTCTCGTGCTGCTCTGGTTCGGAACGTGGAAGAATGGCAGCTCCCACTACATGCCGCTCTGGATGAAGCTGAATCCCGGGCTCTATCCCCGCATCATCGGTGTCGACGGCCGCAGGGTTGACTCGCCATCGCCCCACTCGGTGGCGGCCTTGGCGGCCGACACGCGGGCCTTTTCGGCATTCATGGCGCACCTAAGGGCAGTTGACTCGGCGCACACCGTCATCCTCGTCCAGGTGGAGAATGAGACCGGGAGCTGGGGCAGCGTCCGGGACTATTCCCCCGAGGCCCAAAAACTGTTTGACGGACCTGTCCCGCAGCGGCTGGTCGACGCATTGGGTGCAAGCACGGCCCAGGGAACGAACTGGCGGGCGGTCTTTGGCGCCAACGCCGATGAGTTCTTTCACGCCTGGTCGGTCGCAAGCTATGTCGGGGCGGTGGCGGCCGCAGGAAAGAAGGAGTATCCCCTGCCCCTCTACGTGAACACGGCGCTCCGGGACCCCCTGGATCCAGGACCCGCGAGCACCTATGAGAGCGGCGGGCCGACCGACAATGTGATCCCCATCTGGAAGGTGGCGGCGCCGGCGGTCGACATCCTCGCTCCCGACATCTACCTTAAGGGCGACGAACGCTATCGCCGCGTCCTTGAACTCTACGCCAGGCGGGACAACACCCTCTTGGTTCCCGAGACCCGCGGCGATGCCGAGGCGGCCCGCTACTTTTTCATGGCGCTCGGCCATGGGGCGATCGGCTGGTCCCCGTTCGGACTGGATTACAGCGATTCGACGCCGGGAGCCTTCGGAGTTCCGCGGGTTACGGAGGCGACGCTGGCCCCGGTGGCGCTGGATTTCAGGCTGGTTGAGCCGATGATGCGCGAGATCGCGCGCCTCAATTTCGAGGGTCATTTGCAAGCCGTGTCGGAGCCGGAGGCCGAGCACATGCAGAAGCTCGATTTTGGCCGCTGGCAGGCGGTTGTGACCTACGGAGCCCAGCCCTTCAGCCGGGGCCGGGACGGACTTGGCAATCCCAAGCCGGTGGGCGGAGCCTTGGTGGGAAAACTGGGGGAGAACGAGTTCCTCGTTTCCGGCGAATCCTGCCGGGTGGACTTCAGGGTGTCCGAGCCCGCCTCAACCCTTCAGCGGGACTTCCTGCGGGTGGAAGAGGGGGCCTATTCGTCCGGAGTATTCAAGCCGACCAGGATCTGGAATGGAGACGAGACGGATTGGGGCCTGAATTTCAACACGGAGCCGCGCATCCTGCACGTGCTCCTGGGCACCTACTGAGAGCTATCTTCCTTTGATGGAGATGTCGCCCCCGCTCGAGCGGAGCTTGAGGAGCGGCCCTCCGGAATTGACAATCCCCTTGAGCCGGCTGCTTCCCACGACGCCGTTCGACAGGGTAACCGTGAGGTTGTCCACGGTCACGTCCCCGCCGCTGGTTGCTGCATCAAGGGTGAAGCCCGCGGTGCCCGCCACGGTGACTTCCACGGATCCGCCCGAGGTCTCGAGGGCGCTGTCCCCCTTGAGAGGCCCGGCGATCCAGGCGCGGATGTCGCCGCCGCTTGTGGAGGCATCCAGCTCATTCTCGACGGACTCCACCTTGATATCCCCACCGGAGGTTGAAAGAACGGCAGGTCCCGCTACCCGCCCTACCTTGATTTCGCCCCCGGACGTTCTGAGTTCGGCGCGCCCTCCTCCGTCCCGTAGCGTAACATTGCCGCCCGAGGTCGAGGCATCCACTTCACCTCCGAGGCTTCCGAGCTCAATGTTTCCACCTGAAGTCCGTGCATGTACACGGCCCGCAAGGTCCCCCACGACCACGTTGCCGCCGGATGTCCTGAGGTTTGTCTCGAATCGAGCCGGTACGGTGACGACAAAGTCGACTCCGATAGGCGGCCAGGAGCCAAAATGAAACCCGAGGCCCTGTTCCGGATATTCGGCGGAACAGACAATGTCCGCCCCATGCTGCTCGATGGACAGGGCGAGTTTTTGCACAATTTTTTCCGCCTCGGCATCGGAGCCGGCATGGATCCTCTCGATCGCCCTCACGCTCGCGGTCCCATCCCGCGAGGTTTGGACCTCAATGTTTCCGCCGAAGGTTGCCACCTGGAGATGCCCGGTGGGCTGTGCAGCGAAGCTCTTTGCAATGGAACGCGTTATATCGGCGTATGCGGGAATGGCGAGCAACGCTGACAGGATTGCCGCGGCGACGGGGACATTGAGGTGCTTCATGATGTACCACCAAGAACCCGCGAGGACCGGCAAAGTTGCAGGAGTTACTCCGTCTCCACCCAGTACTCCGCGATCCCCCGCTTGCTGTTCTGCCACAGCGAGAGCGGCGTGACCCAGACCCTGCCGGAAACCGTCATGCCGCCGGCTGCAAGCTCCCGGGAAACCGCCGCGGCATGCCCGAGCCCATCGCGGTAGGTCCCTTGGAAATAGAACCGGGAGACCTTGTGTGCCGATACGTGGATTGCGGACGGATCCGAGAAGGCCTGATTGCGAAGTGCAGTGGGGACCTCAAGAAGCAGCGTCAGCTTTGTGTTGCTGTGGTCGTAAAGGTGGCGGGTCGGACCATCGACCAGGAGGCCATGAACCTCGACCTTCTTGAATAGCGTCCACTCGGCGGGTTCGCTGAACCTTCGGCCCCCAGGGGCATTGAGGACGCCGGACTTCCAGTAGGTGGTCGCCGGCAGCCCGACGATCTCGGTCCGGGAGAATCCCTCCTCGTTGAGCCCAAGCGAGTCCCGGGGATCCTTAGGCGGCGGCTCACCGCTCCGAGTGTGCTGCAGGTACCAGGCGACCACCGGGGACTGGTCGAAGTTCTTCGGGATATTGTGCGGTGCGCCGGGGAGCAGTGAGTACTTCGCCACGCCGCCGAAGGCGCGCAGCGCGGAGATCATCTGCTCGGCGGCCCCGGAGTAAATGACGTCGTCCTTCTCCCCATGGATGACCCAGGCGGGCACGTTCTTCAGCCGGATCGCCCTGTAGGGTTCTCCGAATCCGTCCCTCGGGGAAATCGCGGCGAACCTCTCGGGATTGTCGAGCGCCCACTCCCAGGTTGCCATGGCGCCCAAGCTGTGGCCCTCCAGGTAGACACGGTCCTTGTCGACTGGGAGGATCGTCTCGAGCTCGTCGAGGTAGGCGTTCAGGAAGTCGATCTGCCAGGGGCCGGCCTGGTCGATCGGCGTGACGCCAAACATCTCACCCCCGGTACCCTTCCCTCGGACAAAGGAGATCTTGTGCCCGAGCCAACCTGAGCCGTGGAGCCCCACGAGAAGCGGATACGTCCGGCCCCGCTCCGGAAATCCGCGGGGAAGGGTCAACCAGTAATTGCAGCCGACGACCCTGCCCCCATCGAGGGTCTTCTGGAACGCCAACGGAAAATTCGCGCCGAGGTTCTCGGCGATGAAGTTCCTTCCGTGCTCAAGCGCGTCGGCGAGCTCCGACGCGTACTGCTCGGGGCCGACCATGTTGTCGTCCACCGGATCGGAATTTCTCCCGCCCCACGACTCATACCAGCCGATCGCCGCACGGTAGATGGGCGCGTAGGCCGGTCCAAAGTCCCCTTCCCTGCCCTTCAGGGCGCGCAGCCGGGCAACGAGGCTGTCGTGCCGCTCCTGCCATCCCGGGGCCGAAGCCGCATGCGCGGCTCCGGAGACAACGAAGCAGGATAGGACGGCGGCGAACCAGCGCAGAAACGCCGGGGCAAGCGGTTTCATGGCGCCTATCAACCCCGGGCCGGCGCCGTGGTCAACGCTTTAAGGCCGGCCTCGATCCGTGTCCTCTGGCCTTCCAGGAACGGCGGAAGGGCCAGCTTCTCTCCAAGGCTCTCCTCGGGCTCGTCCACCGCGAAACCCGGCTCGTCGGTGGCGATCTCAAACAGGATCCCGCTTGGCTCGCGAAAATACAGGCTCTGGAAGTAGTACCTGTTCACCGGTCCGCTGGACGGCATGCCGGTTCTCTCGAGGTGTTCCGCCCACGCGACATAGTCGGCTGCGGTCGTGCGGAAAGCGACATGGTGGACGCCACCCGCGCCCTGGCGCACGGCAGCGAGCTCGGGTTCCACGGCCACATGGATTTCCGCCCCCGGCCCCACGCCGCCCATCGCATACACGTGAACCACGGCCTTTCCTCTTGCGCCCTCCCGCAGCTTTCGAAAACCCAGCACGGAGGTCAGGACGCGGTCGGTCGGCGCGAGGGCCGGGATGCTCAGGGTCACCGGTCCGAGTCCGCGAATCTGGTGCTCGCCGGGGACCGGGCTTCCCGCCCATGGATGGGCCGGGTCCGTTGCCCCTTCATCGAGCACCAGGCGGAGCCGCTGGCCCTCGGGATCCTCAAAGTCCAGCTCGGGCCGGCCATCGGTTCCCGATGCGGTGGCGTGGGTCAGGCCGGCGGCCGAAAGGCGGTCCTCCCACCAACGGAGGCTGGCTTCGCCGGCCACCCGCAGGCCGGTCCTTGCTATGCTGCGCGTCCCGCGCCTCTCGCGCGGGAGCGGCCACTCGAAGAACGTCAGGTCCGTCCCGGGCGAGCCGCGTCCGTCGGCATAGAAGAGATGATAGGCCGAGACGTCGTCCTGGTTCACGGTCTTCTTCACCAAGCGCATGCCCAGGGTCCGTGTGTAAAATGCATGGTTCGCGATCGCATTGCCGGTGACGGCCGTCACATGGTGAATCCCGTGTAGTTGCATCCCGCGACGGTAGCCAGAATCCGCGATTCGTCCAGCGGCGGGCCGCGCTGGTCCTGGGTCCATTTGACTGAAAACGGGTAGGGACGCCCGGCTCGGGCGTCCGGGCCTACGAATGGGCCTGAGGTATTCCCGGACCCTTCGATAAACTCAGGGCAGGCTTGGCGGGCCGCCCGTCCCTACCTCGAAAGGCATGCCTGATTCAGCTTGTTCAAATGGACCCAGGATCGCCCCGCCACCGGGATTGCATTATGGGTGAAGGGGCGGCAAACCTGCCCCCCGACACCATGACCTCCCCCGTCCCTCCGCGGATGAACGTCCACAAGCTGGCCCGCCTCGCCCTGTTCGGCTTTGTCCTCACCTTCATCATCGCCCGGACGTGCGTCCTGCTGATCATGTCCCGGCGGATCCCCAACCTGTACTTTTTCCTGAGCGGGACGCACGTGCACCACCTCAACTACGGCATCTTCCTCCTGGCTGCCGTGGCCGGGTACAGCGTCTTCCGAAGGCCGGTCGGCCGGGCCGCGGAGATGACCGCACTCTTGTATGGGCTGGCGATGGCGCTCACCTTCGACGAGTTCGGAATGTGGCTGCACCTGGGCGGCAGCTATTGGCAGCGGACCAGCGTCGATGCCGTAATCATTGTAGCAGCAGTTTTTGCGCTCTGCGCGTATGTGCGCTCGCTCGAGCGGTTCGAGGCCAGGCATCGGGTGGGCACGCTTGTCCTTGTGCTGGCGCTGGTCGGGTTCGGCTTTGTTGCCGTCAATGCCTCCCGGCGGCTTGCCCAGGTCATGGGCCCAAGGCTCCACGAACTCGAGGAATCGTCCTCGCCCTGAACCGGAAGCCTTTGTCAGCGGGCCGCCCAGGCCAGTCCGCGCAGCGTCAATTCCAGTTGTTCAGGCACGTCGACAAATTCCTGCACCTGGTGCCCGAGCGCGGAGTAGAAGACGCGGCCCAGGCCATGGCGCTTCTTCCAGACGACCGGGACCACGACGCCGTCGATCCATAGGGCGCTCCGGGAAACGAAGACGCTGGTCGCGAGCACCTCGTTGAGCGGATCGACGAGCATGTAGTACTGCTCGCTGCGCACGGTGAAGTCGGGTAGGCCCGCGACGATGGGGTCGCCAGGCAGTGCGATGTTCACCCGGTACTCCTTGATATTGTCCGGGTGCGAGACGAACTGCCCCCCCACCATCCATTGGAATCCTATCGCCCCGCGAAAAGAGTCTCCCATGCCCCCGTGGAAACCGCCGATTCCCGCTCCCGACTGGACCGCTGCTACGAGGTTCCTCTCCTGGGTCTCCGTGATGCTGCCCATGGTCCAGAGCGGCACGATCAGGTCGGATCCATGGAGTAGGTCCGGATCGTCAAGGCAGGCAAGCGAGTCCCGGAGCTCGACCGAGAATCCCCGCGCCCCCAACCTGTCGGCAAAGAATTCGGCACCCTCACGCGGCTGGTGTCCGGCCCACCCGCCAAAGAAAATGAGCGCGCGCTTCATGGATACCCTGCGGAATGCCGGGCTATCCAATCAGCGTTTCGTCGGATGGCAACTCTGCTATCTTTCTCGAGATCGCCCGGTTCTCCGCCTTGCGATCGTACCTGCCCTTCGAGGTCGACGGAAGCTGCTTCCATAGGTCCGGGGCCTTCCTCTTCAGATCTTCCAGGATCTGGAAGGGATTCTCCTTCGGGGCTGGATCTGGCGTGTCCGGGTTCATGCCGCCTCCCTGGAAAACGCACCGTCCTCTTCTTTCCGGTCATACCTGGCCTTCGGTGCCGGCGCTGCAGGCCTCCACAAGTGCGGGAACGTCTTCTTCAGATCTTCCACCAGCTTGAATGGATTTTCTTTCAGCGTTGAATTTGGAGTTTCTGGTTTCATGCCGCCAAGGATCGGGCCTGGGTTCCGGGCGTAAAGTACGGGAGCTACGCAGTTGGCTTGCGGAAGGGGGGAAAGATTACGTATTCCAATGGTGCCGGTAGTCCCCTGCCCCATGAAACCCTACCCCATCCTGTCCCTTGTCCCATTCCTTCTCCTGGCTACGGCCGCGCCGGCCGCGCCGGATGCCCCTTCCTCCGACGGCATCCCGCGGCTGGAAAGGCACGGGACCGCCAGCCGGCTCGTGGTCGACGGAAAGCCGTTCCTCATCGTCGGAGGGGAGCTGCTCAATTCAAGCTCGTCCAGCCGGGAGCATATGCGATCCGAGTGGGAGCGCGTGGCTTCGACACCGCTCAATACGGTCCTGACGCCCGTCTCCTGGGACATGATCGAGCCCGAGGAGGGGCATTTCGACTTCAGCCTGGTCGACGGCCTGATCTCGGATGCGCGGCCGCACAACCTCCACCTCGTGCTCCTGTGGCTCGCGAGCTGGAAGAACGGGATGTCCTGCTATGCCCCGATCTGGGTGAAACGCGACTTCGAGCGCTTCCCCAGGGTGCCCGGAGCCGACGGGTCCGGCCGCGAACTCCTGAGCACGCTGGGCGAGGCCAGCCGTGACGCGGACGCTGCGGCGTTTGCCGCGCTGATGCGCCACCTACGCAGCGTGGACGGCTCGGACCACACCGTGCTCATGGTCCAGGTGGAGAACGAGGTCGGGATTCTCGGCGACTCGCGCGACCGCTCCGCCGCCGCCGACCGCGCCTTCGCGGGCCAGGTGCCGGGGGATCTGCTGGGTTACCTCCGCGAGCACAAGGGCTCCCTCGCCCCCGAGCTTCGCGGGGTATTGAACGCGGCCGGTGCGCGGGATTCGGGAACCTGGGCGCAGGTGTTCGGGTCCGGCCCCGCGGCGGACGAGATCTTCATGGCCTGGAACTACGCGCGCTACGTCGGGGCCGTGGCGGCGGCGGGCAAGACTGAGTATCCAATTCCCTTGTACGCAAATGCATGGCTTCGCCAGCCTTACTTTCCGCTTCCCGGCACCTACCCGAGCGGCGGACCCCAGGCGGGCCTGATCGACGTCTGGCGGGCCGCGGCGCCTGCAATCGACATCTTCGCGCCGGACCTTTATGGCCCCGATTTCAGGGACTGGTGCGCGAAATACGCCCGGAACGGCAACCCCCTCTTTCTGCCGGAAACCGAGTCCGGAAAGCCTGGGGCGGCCCATGTCTTCTATGCGCTCGGCCAGTGGGGGGCGCTCGGTTTTTCGCCGTTCGGAATCGACCGGCCGCTGGACCTTTTTGGTCCGAAGATGGGTCCGGAACTGGGCCGCAGCTACTCGGTCGTGCTGCAACTCTCCCCGCTCATCCTGGAGCACCAGGGAATGGGTGAGATGACCGGCTTTCTCCTCGACAAGGACCACCCGACGGCGTCGGCCGAGATCGGGGGCTACCGGCTGGACATCGCGCTCGATTCCATCTTCGGCCACTCGGCGGAAGAGGGTCACGGCCTGGTGATCGCGACCGGCCCTGGCGAGTTCGTCGGCGCGGGAACCGGCTTCATGGTACGCTTCACACCGGAGTCGGCCGGCCCTCCGCTGGCAGGGCTGGGGCGTGTCGAGGAGGGAACGTACGAGGAGGGAGCCTGGGTGCCCGGGCGCCGGCTGAACGGAGACGAGACCGACCAGGGTCAGCATTGGCGGTTTCCTTTTTGGGCGACCGGGATCCAGCGCTGCACCGTGTATCGGTACCGTTGACCTTCCATGGAGCCATCCCACGGGATACCCCGCCTCCCATCCATCCTCCGCGCGGCCGCCTTCCTTTCTGCCGCCCTTTTGACGGCGGCGGCGCCCGCCTTTTCACGCGCGCCCCTGCCGCTCCACACCTCCGGAAACCGGATCTGCGACAGCAATGGCAATCCGGTGGTCCTGAGGGGCGTGAACATCCCCAGCGTCGAGTGGGAAAACGGCGGGGACCACGTGTTGGGCTCCGTGGATGAGGCGATCCGCCATTGGCACGCAACCATCATCCGGCTCCCGGTCAACCAGGACCGATGGGAGGGGAAGATGCCCGACGATCCGACGGGCCCGGACAGGTCGGACGGTGGAGCATCCTATCGGCGGCTGGTGGATCGCGTCGTACAAGCCGCCTCGGACGCAGGGGTCTATGTTATCGTGGACCAGCATTGGTCGGACATGGGGATCTGGGGGCGCGATGTGCAACAGCACGACATGCCCGACCGGAATACCGCCGCCGCATGGGCGGACATCGCCGCGAGGTACGCCAACAACCCCGCTGTCCTCTTTGACGCCTACAACGAACCCCATGACGTGAGCTGGGCGGTCTGGCGGAACGGCGGCCTCGTGACGGAGAAGAATGGCAGCTATGATTCACCGGGCATGCAGGGCCTGGTGGACGTGATCCGCGGTGCAGGCGCCGGGAATCTGATTCTCGTTGGCGGCCTCGACTTTGCGTTCGACCTCAGGGGGATTGCCGGCGGATACGCGATCTCCGGGCAGAACATCGTCTACTCCTGCCACATTTATCCCTCGAAGTCCCCGGATTGGGAAGGCGAGGTTGGCATCGCCTGCCGGATCGCACCGGTACTGATCGGCGAATTCGGGGCCGGCGACTCGTCGACCGGAGCCGCGAGTTTCCTCGAAAAGGTCCTTGCCTGGATCAACAGCCGGCACCTGGGTGCCGTTGCCTGGTCCCTGCACACGACCGCCGGTCCCTGCCTCATCTCTGACTGGTCGTACCGCCCCACGTTCGGCTTTGGCACCTATATCGTGAGCTGGCTTGGGGGCGGCCCTTCCCCGCCGTCCGGATTCGACTGCACGGGCGGTTCCGGCCGGATCCTTCTCCGCTGGGACGGCGTCCCCGGGGCCTCCAGTTACACGGTGTACCGGTCCTCGACGCCTATGCGCGAGAGTGCGACCGGGCCGGTGGCCACCGGCCTTGTGGCGACCCGGTATGCCGACGAGGGCCTGACCCCGGGCGCCACTTATTTCTACCGCGTGACCGCGTCCAACGCGGTAGCCCCAAGCGGCCCTTCGCGGGAGCGAGGTGCCACCGAGGGCCTTTTAGGCGGATTTGATGCCCCGGCGCCGGTTTTCTCGTTCAGCGCGGTTGTCGGGAACGCCGACCCGAAGCCGGGGGTTCCCGTGGCCGTGACGATCACGGTGACGGACAGGGGAAGGGCTCCGGGGTCGAGGATCCTGGTCTCGATGCAGGTTCACGACGCAAAGGATCGCCTTGTTTTTCAAGAGGACGCAGAACACCTGGACTTCGAACCCGGGCAGTCACACCCGTGCTCCTTCAGCTGGACTCCTGCGGCGCCAGGAACCTACACGGTGGAGGCGGGTGCATTTGGCGAGGATTTCTCCCCCAAGTACTCGTGGGAGCCCCATGCGATTGAGATTGTCGTCGGCGCAAGTCGCATAAATTAGTGCAGCTTCAAACGAACGGCAGGGAGGGAAAATCTGCCCCCAACACCGTTTTCGAGCGGCACCCGAGCCACCGGTCGAGGACCGTCCCATAGACGCTGCGAAAGTCCGTGCTGAAGGAGAGGTCCTGATTCCTGGGGAGATTGAGCCGCGGCGCCGACCCCAGGAGCCCGCCCTTGACCCGGGATCCGAGGACAAAGAGGGGCGCGGCCGTGCCGTGGTCGGTCCCCTTGCTCTCGTTTTCGCCCGGCCTGCGGCCGAACTCGGAAAAGGTCATGGTCAGCACCTGCCCGTCAAGCCCCTTTGCCCTCAGGTCGCCTTGAAAAGCGGCAAGGCCCTCCGAGAGCACTGTGAGCAGCCTTGCCTGAGTGGGGGCCTGGTCGACGTGCGTGTCAAAGCCGCCCAGGGTTACAAAGTACACCCGGGTGGGCAGCCCACCGGCGATCAGGCCGGCCACGCTGCGCAGCGAAGCCGCGAAGGGGTTGGATGGATAGGCCCCGTTAGGCCGATAGCCATCGAGAAGTTTCTGTACCCTGACCTCGGTTACGAGCGTGTCCATCAGGGTTTGGCGCAGGAAGCCCACATTGTCGTCCGTGTGGCCTTCGGGCGAATCGCGCTCGAGGATCCGGCGGCTTTCCTCGCTGCCTCCCCGCCTTGTCCCCGCAGCCGCAAGGCCGAAGGTGGGATGTTGGCGGGCACCCACCAGGGTCGGGGGCTCGCCGTTTGGTGTATTGGCGTGGACGGCGAGCGGATCATGGCTGTCAGTAGGGATCCCCCCGCACGCGCTGTCCAAGTAGCGTCCCACCCAGCCGGTCTGGACAAAGTCGGAACTTCCGCTCGCGGTTTCCCAAATCTCCATCGAGCGGAAATGGCTTCGGTTGGGATTGGGATAGCCCACGTTCTCCACGACCGCCAGGCGGCCGTCGCGAAAAAGGCCCTGCAATGCCCCGCACGACGGGTGAAAGCCCAGCGTGTCCGAGATGCGCAGCACGCGGTCGGCGGGAATCCCGATCGTGGGCCGAAGGCGGTAGTAGTCGGGATCCTCGAATGGCACCAGGGTGTTCAAGCCGTCGTTGCCTCCCGCCAGCTGGACAAGGACGAGGATGCTCCTGTCCTTTTCCGGGGCTGGCGCCGCCGCGCGGGCGGAATTGACCAGGAACGTGGGGGCAAACCGGCCGAAGGCCAGAAGCCCGGCGCCGCAGGTGGAAAGCCGCAGGAATTCCCGGCGGGTGGTGGGGGCGGGCGGCGGGAATTGGTGGGAGGACATCGTGGTGCTTCTAACAGACTTGGTATTCAGGAGATTCAAATACAGTCATCATGGCGCGCCGCAGGCGCCGCTTGTGCTCGGTCGGGTATCTCGCGCCTGTCTTCAGGAACTGCCTGAGTCCATCCAGGAAGGCAGCCTCAGGAGGGATCGCCAGGAACTCCTCGCTCAGGCGCGCGACGACGGCCTCGGGTTCAAGCGTGGCCCATGGCTCGAGGAAGCCATCCGGGACCGAGAAGCTTGCGGCCTCCCCGACGCGCACAAGGTCGACCTCGCGCACCTCGTCGGCTGTCAGGGTGTCCGCATCAAACGGCGCAAAGAGTCGTTCGACGACCTCCCTGCGCGCCGCGAGCGAAGCCGAGTTGATCCAGGCGCGTCCCCCGACCCACCCGCGGACATTGGGCGGATCGAATGGCGTCTGTCCCATCTGGCGCAGCGGGTTTAGGACAAGGCGCGGTACGGGCACCACCTTGAGGCCCAGGTCCTGGACGAGGCCGAGGTACAGTTGGACGGGGCTCTTGATGAAGTTGCCGCGAAATTCCGGGGCAAAGAAGAGCCGGCTGCCGAAGAAGGTCCGCACGAGCCAACGCAATTCGAGGTTCCCCTCGCCCCTCCAACGGTCGCCAATACCAAGCAGGAAATCGGCAGGCAGGGGAATGTCGCTGAGGTAGAAGGCAGCCATCCGCTTCGGAAGGTGTGCGCCCGCGGCCCGCTGCCTATAAGCAAGCTCGATGATGTCATCGCCCGTGAAACGGCCTGTGTGGCCGAACACCGTTTTTTCTCCGTCGTCGTGCTGGCGGGGCGCGAAGACGAATCGCCCCGTGCCTGGCTGCAGGCGGTACCCGGTGAATGCGCGCGCGGCGTCCTTGATGTCGTCCTCCGTGTAGTTGCCCTCGCCGAGCAGGAAGAGCTCAAAGAGCTCGCGGGCGAAGTTCTCGTTCGGGGCGTGCGCCCGGTTCTCCACAAGGTCGAGATAGACTTCCATCGCAGGGGATCGGGATACGGCCTTGGCGAGGCTCGGGGCGGATGCGAGCGCTCCCTGCGCGAGGATTTCGAAGTGTCGGTAAACAAAGGCCGCATTCTTCACCTTTTCGGTGGCCACGACGTAGACGCCCGAAAGGAAAAGCACCCACTTCTCGAACGCCGAATTCTCCGGGACGGCGGCCAGTTCCATCCAACGGACGCCCATGTCCCGGACCGCCACCTGCGACCGCTCAACCTCTTCGCGCCGCAGCAGGCGCTTTACCGCATCCGATGCCTGGGCGGCCTGTTGCCTAAATGCGGGCATGTCATTCTCCAGCGCGGCGACCAATGGCGGTTTCGGCCACGCACTTGGCGCAGCCGGAAAGAGCCGGTCCAGCGTCGCCGGAAGGCCCTCGCTTACGGCCCGGCCAACCTCCGCCGGGCCCGCGGCCCAGGTCGCACGGCGCAGCAGGTGCCTTGCCGCGGCGTCATCCCATGCTCCCGTCGGCAGGGGGTCCCAGGCCTCCGGTGCCGACAAGGACAGATTCATGCAAGCGTAGACGCACAGCCTTTAGTAAGGGTTCCCGAGGCACGCCAAGATCCGGCTACTAAATGCCAAGCGATGCGCCGACAGGCGTAGATTCCCCGCTACGCTTGGTGTCGGAAAGGAGGAAGTCATGCCGGTCATCAAGATTCACCTGGAGCACGAGGAACTGTCGGCTATCCAGCGAAGGGCGGAACAGCTCGGGATCACGGTGCAGGACTTGGTCTACGGGGCGGTAAACTGCTCCATGAGCCATGGCAAGGAGCCCGTTTGCCGGAACAGGATCGACCATGCGGTGCGGGATCGCGGCAAGGATCTCCCACTGTGGAGCGACAGCGCGCGGTCGATCGGCGCCTACGAGGGGATGCACGACGTCGGGCAGGGGCCCGGGCCAAAGGGCTGAAAGGTGCGGCGAGTCCCGACGAGCCGCGACGCGTCTGGTGCGTTGCAGGTCATTGGAGTTTGCGTGGGCGCTCCGGTCGACTACAGTCGACCCATGCTCTCCAGTGCCCCCTACCTCCGCGCCCTCGCGCTTGCCTTTCTCGCCGTCGCCCCCGCCTTCTGTGCGGAGAAACTGGTTCTCCTCGGCACCTACGGGTTCGGGCCGGGCATCGGGTTTTCCCTTGCGCACTTTGACGACGAGACGGGCAGGCTGACGCGGCCGGACTTCATCACGGCGGCCAGGAATCCAGGATTCTTTGCGATCCAGTCCGACGGGCGGCATCTCTACGCCTGCAACGAAATCAGTCCCGGCGAAGTCTCCGCATACCGGCTGGAGGCTGCGACCGGCCGGCTGACGCGGCTGAACACACGTTCTTCGGCCGGGCTGGGCCCGGCCTACATCAGTCTGGATCGCAGCGGACGCTTCGCCCTGGTGGCCAACTATGGCAGCGGCACCATCGCCGTGTTCGCCATCAATCCGGACGGCAGCCTCGGAAAGCAAACGGCCTTTGTTCAGCATTCCGGCCGGAGCGTCGACCCGGTGCGCCAGACCCACGCCTACGCGCATTCGATCATCGTCGATCCATCCAACCGCTTCGTGCTGGTCGCAGACCTCGGAACGGACAAGGTCTTCATATACCGTCTTGATGCATCAGACGGAGGTCTGTCCCCGAATGAACCCGCATTTGCCGCCGTCGCGCCCGGATCCGGCCCGAGGCACATCAGCTTCCATCCAAACGGGCGCTGGGTCTATGTCGTCAATGAGATGGCGTCCACCGTTGCCGCATTCACTTGGGACCCGGAGGCCGGGTCTCTCGCCCCCTTTCAGACTATATCGACCCTGCCGGCGGATTTCCACGGCAAGAGCACCGCCGCGGAAATCGATGTGCACCCAAACGGGAAGTTCCTGTTCAGCTCCAACCGGGGTTTCGACAGCATCGCGGTCTTTTCAATCGATCCGGCAACCGGGCGCCTTGCACCGGTCGAGATTGTCCCAAGCGGCGGGCGCACGCCACGCTTCTTCACCTTGGACCCCGGGGCTCGATGGCTCCTCTGCGCCAACCAGGACAGCAACAACGTGGTGGTCTTCGGCATCGACCCCTCCACCGGGCACCTGAGCCGGGCGGGCGACCCGGTCGCCGCGCACGTTCCGGTTTGTCTGGGTTTTCTGCCGCGGCAGTGAGACACCTCGGGGAAATCGAGCCCCCAGGCGCCTTTTAAGGGAAGGACTTGGGCAGCCCTTTTCAGGGTAGGGACGGGCGGCCCGCCCGTCCGGATATACCTTGGGGCCACGCACTGTCCATTGGCTCGACACGGACCGTGACCCATCTGCATCTTCGGTCCTCGATGAGCAAGGGTTCCAAGCACCGATTCTGCCCTGCGATTGGCGGCGAGCTTCGTCCGGAGGAGTGCGGCGCAGGCCGCAACAGCCGCTATAGTTGCCCCCCTGAATGCCCGCACAATCCGCTCGCGCCGCGCAACTACGACCAGCTTTTGATCCTTGAGAGCGGCCTGGACGCCAAGACGTTCCAGTGGGCCGCCCTCGAGGATCCGGCCCGGGACGCCTCCTTCGAGGGTCGACTTGAGGATGCGCAAGCCGGATCGCCGGCGCACGGACTGCACGCGGCTGTCGTGTGGCAACTTTTCTATAGGTGTGACGCCTCGGGCCTCACGTCCTCGCAGCGATGGGAGAGGGCCGGCTTTCCGGGCTTGAACAATGACGAACGCGTGCTTGTCGCTGCGAAAATCAAGATGCGGATTGTGCTCCTGGAGGTCCGGCAGGTCCTCGATGCCGAGCGGACCGAGGCAAGCGACCTGCTCGCCGGGGACGGCGCACCGATCCGATTTTTGGATCGTTCCTTTGCTGCAAGCGCGGTCCGTTTCGCCTCGCTGTTGGGGTGGGCCTATCCCCTGCCCCATTTCTGGCGGTTGTCGGGCACTGCCATCAGATTGTCCGAACTCGGGCCTTTCAGCGTGGAGGACGTAGTCGCCGAGACAATCCGCCATTTGGGCGGTCCGTCCGAGGCGGAAGCAAAACGCCGCTGGCTGGCCGAGCACTTTATCAGGACGGAGAAATCAATCACCGCCACCGCGAGCGAGCGCTTGCGGCGAATGTACCTCGAGTTGGATGCCTCGTGGGGCCACGCGGTCTACGAGCTGACGGCACCGTACGCCGACTGCCGCTCCGCGATTGATGCGGAACCGGCCGTTGAATCGGCGGATTTGGAAGGATCCGAGCGGGCCGAGGGATTCAAGGAGGTTCGGACATGGTTCGACGATAGCGCCGAGGCCCGCACCCAGTCGCTGGGCCAGGGGCGTCCTCTTCTCGGCACAATTCAGATGAAGGAAGGCTCGTGGAAAGTTGAGGCGTCGAGCGGGGCCCGGCTCGACCGCCTTCGTAAGCTATTTGAGGACCGGCTAGGGCAGCGGGTCCGGTTCGTTCGCGAACGGCGGGACGATCTGGGCGCCCGCATGGCAGGGAACATCCCGGTGGCAGGCGATTCGAATCTGATCCCACCAAGACTGCTGGAACACATCAATGCACCGGCGTTCACCGTGTCCAAAATGAGCTATTCCCTGTCGACCGATCCGGCAAAGTTGACCGAGACCGTCCGCCAGGCTTCACTGAAGACGTTTCCCGACGAGCCGGTTCCCATGCTCGACGGCCGAACGCCGCGCGAGGCGGCAGGCGATCCAAGCCTCCGAAAGCGGCTCATTGCGCTCATGAAGATCCATGTCCGCGGGGTGGATGAGGAAAACCTCCGCAAGGGCGCCGCAAGCGACATCAATCCTCTTCTCCGTGAGCTGGGGCTGCACGAGATCGACTTTCCGCCGCCCACGCGGCGGGCGATTCCGCGGGCCGAAGCCGCCGCGGACCATGACGAGGACGACGCCCCGTTGCCCCCTGGTGGAGTGCCGGGGGCGTCGGGGCCCCAGCTTCCGCCGCTGCCGAGTTCGCGTCCGCTTACGACCGGAGAGGCCGAGGAAAGGATTCGCCTGGCGATCGATGCCTTCGACCTGGCTGGCGAGGCCCTAGATGCGATGGCCGCCACGGGGAGCACCCTGATCGACGACCTGCTTCAGGTCACCGACGGCCTCATCAGCGATGATGATTTCAACTTTTTGGTCCCCAACCTGATTCCGGCTTGGTTCGCGCTGGTCCCAAGGAATGGGCCGGCGCCGCTCATCCCAAGGGAAGCCCTGCGGTCAGCCCTCGTCCGCGACCTTGGCTCATTTGAGAGCGTGCGCGCTTTTTCGGCGCCGGACCTCCTCCTAAAGGATCACCGGCAGCCGGCGCTCGCCCTTTGCTTGATGAGCCATTGCATGGACACCTTTGTGCGCGCGCCGAAGAAAATGAAGCCGAGACCCGATGCGCAGGCAGTCATCATGCTGGTCCTGCGCACTGTCATAAATGAAATCGATCGGGCAGTCCGCGGCTGAGCCCAAAGGCGGCGACTCGCCGGGTCTCCTGCCGATCCACCGGGGTCCCTTTGGCGACGCCAGTTCGAAGGAAGATTCGTGTTTGGCACGCGCGCCCAGCGGGTCCGGGCGGACACCGGGGCCCTTCATGGTGCCCGGACGGGCGAGCCGCCCGTCCCTACCTTCAAACGCGGACCGGGCCGGGCGTCCGTACCTCGCTTTCCGTCAAAATGGTGAGTTACCTCCCTCGCTGACATTGCCTTGACTTGATGCGGGCGGATTCTACGGTCCGCCCTTCACCCGGTTAACGGGGTGGTAGCTCAGCTGGTTAGAGCGTCTGCCTGTCACGCAGAAGGTCGCGGGTTCGAGTCCCGTCCATCCCGCCAGCCTTTCGCCATGCGAACGGCTGCCTCGGCGGAGCGAGGCACGGCCGGGCTCTCCGAAATCCTGATGGCATTGTCCGGCCGACAAAGCATTTACGTTGACGCGCCCCACCGATGGTGGGCGGAGTAGTATTGTGACTCCCATCCCCGAACCCTTCGCGGCCAAGGCGCCCGCGCGCTGGCTTGCGTTCGGCCTGGTCTGTCTGCTCTTTGCCGCGGGAGTCTCCACGCTGCAGTGGTTCAACGAAAAGCGGGAGTCGGACAAGGCTTCACTGATTACCGGACAGCCCGGGTTCTCCCTACAGACCCTTAGCGACCCCGGCGGGAAATTGGCTCTCGACGAAGTCCGTTCGCGCTTCGCAACCGGCGGAAATTCGGACGACAAGCCCGGACAGGGATTTGTACCGTGCATTTGGTACCGGCTCGCCATCGCGAATGACTCGTCCGCCGAACTGCATTCGGTGCTGGCGCCATCGAACGAGTTCCTGCCGGACGTCACACTCTACCGCGTCGGGTCCGACGGAGCCATCGAGGTCCAGAAGGCCGGAAACTCCCTGCGGCAGTCCGAGAGGAACTTCCCCGTATTTCGTCCCGCGTTCGAGGTGGTGCTTCCGGCCCGGTCCGAATCGGTGTTCTATGTGCGGATCCTCGACCCCGTGAAGCATCCAAAGAATTTTCTCCTTTGGAAGGATGCGCAGGTCTTCTTCCGGCTCAACAACCTCTTTGGCATCCAGTTTGCCGGCTACTTTTCGCTCTGGACGGCGATGATGGCCTACAACGGTTTCCTGTATGCGGTGCTTCGGCGGAAGGACTACCAGCTTTACTTCCTCTACGTCCTCTCCATGGGCGCCCTTGTGTTTTCGGCGGGCGACCTGAGCTCGGCGGTCGTTGCATGGCCCCACTGGCCGCTCCGGGGAATCGTCGTCAGCGTGCTTCTCAATGTCACGTCGTTCTGCCTGATCCAGTTCACCCGCGTCTTTCTAGAGACGCCGCAGAGGGCCCCGGCGCTGGACAAGGGGACTCGATGGCTGGGATGGATTGTCCTGGCGCTGGCGCTGGCCACGCCCGCCTGGTTAAACCCCGCCTCGGCACGGTGGTTCCTCGCCGTGGACATGGGCGCCAACCTGGTTGTGATGGTGGCGCTTCCGCTCCTGGGCCTCTACTTGCTCCTCAGGCGCGTGCCCCAGGCGGGGCTCTACGTCCTGGCCTTCGTCCCGCTCGCCGCCGGAATGGTCTACACGATGCGCGACAACGTCGAACTCCCCGATGGCCGCACAAACGGAATACCCAGCCTGTGCGGGGACGCCCTCCAGCTTGTCCTGCTCGCGCTGGCCCTGGCGGCGCGCTATCGACGGATCAGCGAGGAGGCGCATCGCCTGAACGTCGAATTCACGAGCAGGCTCGAGCGTGAGGTCGCGGAGAGAACCCGCGAACTCCAGAGCACAAACGACTCCCTCGCCCGGGCAAGCCGCGACAAGGACCGCGTGCTGGGCATCATCGGCCATGACCTGCGAGGCCCGGCCCATCAGCTCTATTCGCTTTCCCAGGTCCTCTCCGCGGGGCCCGGGAACCAGTCGCCAGAGGAGTTGGTGCAGCTCGCGACCGAGATTGAGGAGACCTGCAAGGCGGAGATCGACCTCTTGGACAACCTTCTCCTCTGGAGTCGGGTTCAATCCGACGGACTGCAGGTAAGGCCCGAGATCCAGCCGGCCGAGGGCATCATCAGGGCGGCGGCCGCCGGCGTGGAGCGCACGGCCGGGGTAAAGAGCATCTCCATCGGGGTCGATGTCGAACAGGGCCTCAAGTTCGAGGCGGACCCGCAGGTCGTCCAGACCGTTGTCCGGAATCTCCTTGGAAATGCGATCAAGTTCACGGGCACCGGAGGCCGGGTGAACGTGACGGTGCGAAGGCGGGCGGGGTCGATCGAGATCGCCGTCGCCGACAACGGCGTCGGCATGCCGGCCTCGAAGCTTCAGGAGTTGTTTTCCGGGCCCGTCGCGAGCACGGAGGGGACCCGGGCGGAGAAGGGCGCGGGCATCGGGCTCGCGCTGTGCCACGATCTCGCGCGGGTGAACGGGGGCGAGCTGAGGATCGAGAGCGAGGTTGGACGCGGCACCACGGCGACCCTCATCCTGCCCGGAGCTGTCGCAGTGCCTCAAACGCTGCAATCCCAGCAGCCGTGCTCAGGTTGAGCGACCGCAGGTCGGGGTTTGCGTGGGGAATCGCGACCCGTGCCTCGCCCAGTTCGCCGTGCAGCCAGTCAGGCGCCCCCTGCCCCTCGTTTCCGAAGACAAGACCGTCCTCGTCCGCATAGGAGACATCCCAGAAGCCCCTTTCGGCCCTGGTTGTGAATAGCCAGAGACGGCGCGGCGCCTTCGGGCTGCTTCTGAATTCCCGCCAGTCGGCGTGCTCAACGACATCGAGCGAACGCCAGTAGTCCATCCCAGCCCGCTTGAGGTTGCTGTCGGTGATCCGGTACCCGAGGGGATGGATGAGATGCAGGCGGGAGCGAGTGATGGCGCACATCCTCCCGACGTTTCCGGTGTTCTGGGGGATCTGGGGCTGGAAGAGGACGATGTGCAGCATCCGAAAAATCGGGACATCCCGCGCCCGTCTTATTCCACCACAAGCCCCTCGTTGTCCGCGGCGAGGATGCGGGCCCCCGACCTCGCCCCGGCCGACGTGAAGGCGTTCCTCATGGCAGCCATCACCTCGGGCGCGCCCGTCTGCTCGCATACACACAGGACGCTCGACCCGCTCCCGCTCAGCCAGCCGGTGAAGGCGCCGGCGGAGACCCCCGCAGCAATGGCCTCGCGGCTTCCGGGAATCTTGGGCAGGCGATACGGCTCGTGCATGAAGTCGCCCGCCGCATGGCTGAGCCGGGCGAAGTCGCCCGTGGCCAGGGCAGCCACCAGGTAGGCCGCGCTGTTGATGCTCCGGACCGCGTCAAAAAAGGGAATCTCTGCCGGAAGCGCCCCGCGCGATTCCTTGGTGAGGAGTTCGGTGTCCGGCGAGACCGCGACGAACGCAAGTTCGGCGGGCACGGGGAACCGGATCGTGTCGACATAGGAGCCGGTGACCGGGTCGCTCCGGGACACGCAGAAGCCGCCGAGAATCCCGGCGCTTGCGTTGTCCGGATGCCCTTCGAGTTCGGAGGTTATCCCGACCAGGACATGGCGGCCCAGATGAGTCGCGTGGATGGCGTCGAGACCGGCGAGGATGCCGGCAAGGACGGTGACGCTCGAGCCCAGTCCGCGCGCGGGCGGAATGTCGCCTTCAATGCGGTACTTGAACCCGGACGCGGGGATCCCGGTCCTGCGGAAAAAGGCCAGCGATGCATCGCGCACCATCCCGGAAGCGCGGCCGTCGGTCGGCCGCTCCGGCACGGGCTGGTCGCCCGGGGTCCGCGAGAGCGAGACCCGGTTGTGGATGCCAAGGGCGAGGCCGAGCGTGTCAAAGCCCGAGCCGCAATTTGAGGTGCTCCCGGGTACCCGGACGGTGGCCGTGTCGGTCGCCTGCATCAGCGTCTGAACTTGAACTCCTTCGAGGCCTCGCGCAATTGGATCTTCTTCTTCAGATCCTCGCGCTTGTCGAAGAGCTTCTTTCCGGTGCAAAGGGCCATCTCGACCTTCACCAGCGCCTCCTTGAAGTACATGCGCAGCGGAACGACGGTCCTGCCCCCGGCCTCCAGGGCCTGGGCTATCTTGCGGATCTGGTGGTCATGAAGAAGGAGCTTGCGGGTGCGGCGGGGTTCGTGGTTCTGGATATTTCCAAAGGCGTAGGGGTCGATGTGCATGTTGTGCAGCCAGAGCTCGCCGTTGTCGCAGCGGCCGAAGGCTCCGGTGATCTGGGCCTTGCCGGCCCGGATGGACTTCACCTCGGTCCCACGCAGCTGGATTCCGGCCTCAAAGCGCTCGTCGACAAAGTAGTCGTGCAGCGCCTTCGGATTGCGAATCTCCGCATACCGCTTGGGCTCTTTGTTCTGCGCGCACATCCCGGCCCATGTTCCAACTTTGTGCCGGGTTTGCAACCGGCGAAGTTGCCGGACTGCACCCCGGTCAGACTCCCAGCTCGAAGCTAATCTTGTCCTCGATGATCTCGCGCAGCGCCGTATCCTCGGGAGAAAGCTTCTCCAGGGATTCGACCAGGGGCCGGTTACCGCGCTTCAGCTGCTTGACCCGGCGGGAGACAACGTTGACCAGGATGTTCGGATCCGAGATCTTGGCCAGGGCCTGCTTGATATAGTCGTCTCTCATGAGTGGTGCTTCTCTTGGGTGGAAAAACGGGAATACTGGCAGGCGCGATGCAGGAAGGTCAAGTGAAACAGGGAAATGGTACAGGGTCCATTTGAAGGCCGTATAGGTCCTCTCCGGTCGCTTTTCGTTCGCAAAGCCTCACACAGTCGACCTTCGAGAACCTATCCGGCCTTCAGATTGGCCCTGTACCTACCCTGAGTTCGGCAAAAATCGAAAATACTTGTGATCGGGCTCAAATGGCCTATTTTCGACCTCTTTCAGCCACCTCCGATCTCCCTCCTCCACTCGCCATGTCCCAGCACAAAAGTCTCCAAAGTTCAGGCGGAATCATCGTTAAGCGCAACGTCCTGAAGCGGTTCGAACGCGTAGACCTCTTGAAAAAGCGCCTTCAGTGGAAGGACGGGGACAGGGTCGTCAGTCTCAAGAAGACCAAGCCCGACGTCTGAGCGCCTGCAGGCGGGCCGCTCATGCATCAGCTTCTGGTTTGGTATCACGGCCACGCCCATCAGCTCGGGGTCTGGATCCACGACCTGATCCACTGGTACGCCGCCTCCCTGGGCTCCGGGGGGTACCCCCTGATCGCCCTTTTGATGGCGATTGAGAGCTCAATCTTTCCCCTCCCAAGCGAACTGGTCATTCCCCCGGCCGTGTACCTTGCGAAGACGCAGGGGATCCTGAGCATTCCCGGCATCGTCCTTGCGGGCGCCGTCGGATCCTGGGCCGGGGCGAGCCTGATGTACTGGGCGGCCCGCGTAGCCGGCCGCCCGCTTGTCATCAAGTTTGGAAAGTACTTTTTCGTGACGCCAAACAAGATTGAGCTCGCCGAGCGGTGGGCCGCCCGGTTTGGCGAATTCGGCGTGTTCGCGTCGCGGTTCATCCTCATCGTCCGCCATCTCATCGGGATCCCCGCAGGGATCGTCCGCCTGAGCTACGTGAAGTATTCGGCCTACACCTTCCTTGGCTCCCTGATCTGGTGCTCGATCCTCAGCTGGGTCGCCGTCGAGGCCGGCAGGAACCAGGCCCTGATGCGCGGAGAGCTGAAGACCGTTACGGTCTGGATTGTCGGGACGATCCTGGTATTCGGCGCGATCTACTACTTTCTGGTCCACCGCCTCGCGCGAAAGAACGTGCTCTAGCGGGGAAGCGTCACCCACTTCGCCCCAAGCCGGGAGCTTCGCACGGCAGCCTCGATGAAGGCCATCCCGGCGACGCCGTCCTCGATGGTCGGAAAGTCCAGATCGCGCGGCAGCGCCTTGCCCTCGACCTCGGCCTCGATCGCACGAAAGGCCTGGCGGTAGATGTTGCCGAAAGCCTCCAGGTACCCCTCAGGGTGGCCCGAAGGTGTCCGCGCGGCCGCCTTCGCCGGCCGGCTCAGATAGCCATGGCCCCTGCGCTGGACCTCCGGCGCCCTGTCGGGATACTTCACGGTGAGTTCCTCGGGAAACTCCTGCTCCCACTCGAGCCCTGCCTTGGTCCCATAGACCCTGAGGGCCAGGCGGTTGTCCTCCCCAACCGAGATCTGTGAGACGTGGAGGACGCCCTTGGCGCCC
>Ga0302319_10006206_pt1 | contig 23775 bp, 21 predicted proteins | sample Bog_T0_2_FD_203319 | JGI IMG/M metagenome (GOLD analysis project Ga0302319, IMG submission 203319) | Peat permafrost microbial communities from Stordalen Mire near Abisko, Sweden - Bog_T0_2 | ecosystem: Environmental > Terrestrial > Soil > Wetlands > Peat | place: Sweden: Abisko, Stordalen Mire...
CCACGGTGGTTCCGGGGATCGGATTATTGTTGGCATCGAGTTCCGGACCCTCCCCTCCCAAAAACGTAAACGTGCCGCCAAAGTCGTTCACGGATCTATCGGTAAGGAAGTATTGGCGCAGCCGTCCGCCCCACTTAAAGGCATGCGTTCCATGGGTGTACGAAGTGGTGTTGGTGACTTCCCACTCGTTGTTGACGGTCCCCGAATTCCCGATTTGCGCGCCGCCGCCCGTGAAGGCGCCCGCGACACTGAGGGCCGGAGTGGTATTGTTGGCCGCATCGGAGAGGTAAGTGTGCATGAACTGAAAGCGCGTCTCGTTAATCGAATGCGGGCTTAAGACCGATGTTTCGGTTCCTTGCACGGTGTTCTCCACGTTGCTTTGGTTATACGCCTGCGAGGCCAGGTTGAAGCCGCCGACACCCTGTTTGTCGAGTTCGATGCGCGTGTCCTGATAGCGGATCGTGAGAGTATTCGAAGCGTTGATGGCATAGTCAAGACGCGGGGTAATGGTCTGGCGAGTCTGGGGCGTCACGATACCCTGGTTGACGGTTTGCGGGTTTAAATTGCCGTCCAAATCGGTGGCCAGCACGAATGCATTCTCGTTAATCAGCCGGCGCTCGAAATCGAACGTGAACGAAGCTTTCTGTTTGATGATGGGTCCGCTGAGGTTCAAGCCGAAGAACTCCTGCTTGTACGCGGGAAGCGCGGTATCGAGCAGCGGACTGCGGGTGTTCAGATCCTGATTGTTGAACTGGAAAAACGCTTGTCCACGAATGGCGTCCGTACCGGGTTTGGTGAAGATTTCGATACGTCCGAAGCCCGGGCGGTCATACTCCGGCGAAAACGGATTGGCATTGATGCGGACCTCCCGTATGGAAGATTTCGGCGGAAGATTGCCACCCGTAAATCCATCGATATAAATCTGCCCTCCGCTGGGACCCGCGCCCGGACCGGCCATGGCTTGCAGTTCGTTCGATAGCTCGTCGGGATCGTCCGACAGCGCCGCCAGTTCTTTCTGGCCCAAAACCAGCGCGTCCGCGTTGGAGTTGGGATCCACCGTAACCTTGTTCGCTTCCTCCTCCACGTTGACCACCTGCGATTCGGCTTCGATACTCAGTTGCAGGTCGAGCGAGGTAGAGGCGTCGACCTCGACGTCCTGCTGCTGCAAGAGCGTGAATCCTTTGGCGATTACGCGCACGTTGTATTTGCCAGGCTTGAGGGCTGGGAAGGCATACACGCCCTGGGCGTCGGTATACTTGCGCTGCTCCGCACCGGAACCGCGCACTTGGACCAGGGCTCCGGGCACAAGCGCGCCCGAGGGATCGGTTACAACGCCGTGGAGTTCGGCGGCCGATAGACTAACTCCGATCAATGAACACACTAATAGCAATTTCATGGTTATCCTCGAATCAGTTGTTACAGCTGGAGGTTACGGGATCATGCCGGGTAGTTCGACGCCACCAAGCCCGTTTGACAAACCGCTTAGACTCGGGCCACTCACTTGCGGCCGCCCCGGCGCGCCGCTCTGCGCCGACGCCATGCGGATCAACATTCCCGCATTAGCGAGTAAAGTGATGGCAGTCACCTGATCGCTTCGAGCGCCCTTCGTGCTGGATACCACGATCATCTCGCCCGGCTTCAAATCCGCCAATTGCGTGGCTGGCATATGTTCCAACATCTGCGAGAGATCGGGCGGCGCGCCCCCGCCAGGCGGTCCACCCGGACCAGGACCGGGAGGGCCGCCGCCGGCCATCGTGGGAGCCATATCCGGCATCTTCTTCAACTGTGAATCGGCAGTAAATTTGATGGTCAATGGCTGATTCGAAGACAAGTCGGAGATCGTGATCTCCCGATTGTCGGGGTTCACCGCGGTAATCGACCCAACTTTCGTCACAAACGTCCCGAACACGACATCGTCGGCCGTAATCTTCGATCCGTCTTCGCTCTTTGTCCCGCGCGCACGCAACTGGTCGCCAAGGCTTACGTCCGCTGAGTTACTAAGTAGGGCGTCGGCGAACTTAACTGAGTCGGGAGCGTAGCGGCGAAAAGCGGTCGCTGGACTAACTACCACGGTGGTTTGCGTGGTTCCCGCCATGGATCGTACGCGCAGCGTGATCTCGTTGCCGATCTTTGCGGTCACTACCCCGGCCACGCCCCGCCGCATCCAATCCTGGCGATCGGCTTCATCACGCCCGGAGATATCCTTGGCGGACATAACCACGATGCGGCGTATATCTTGACTGCCGTCCGCCAAAACGACCAGCACACGGTCGCCCGCGGCGATATCGGTAGCTCGAATTGCCTCGGCATGTTTAAGATCCTTTTCGCCCGGCGCTACCTTTTGTACTAGTGAATCCGTAGTCAGCCGTACCAGCACTTTATCGCCCTTGTCCGGCTTGATTTCGATCTCGGACGCATCCGGTTTGACGGAGGCCACCGTAGCCACCATCCGGACCGTCTGGGCGTGAATCGACGATGCCGACAGGCAGAGAAGCAAGGCCATTCGAATGAACTTTTTCGTCACTCTTCCAGTTAACGATAAGATCGTTCGATTTTCCTTTAAGAATTGTTAAACGAAAACCGGCCTACAAATTGCCTAGGCTTTACCCTAGATCACCCAAACCGCGCAGGTTCATGGACTTAGGCAGGGTCACAGCAGTACTGGACGCCTTGACTTGCGCAGCGTCAAGCCGTAACATGGTCAAGCTGGTCCAAAAAGCCCATCCCAGGAGAAATTTTGATGCCCCGTAAGAGTCCGTTAATCGCCATAGGTTTGCTTTGTGCGGCCATGCAGCTCGCTGCGCAACCGAACGTCCTGACCTGGAAATACAACAACACCAGGCTGGGTGTCAATTCCAGCGAGACAACTTTAACGCCAGCCAACGTCAACTCATCGACTTTTGGACTTCTGTTTCATATCTATCCGCAATTCGGCAAGCCCGACCCTCAACCTTTGTACGTTTCGAACCTGAGCGTTGCCGGTGTAAAGCACAATGTCATCTTCATGGAGACCGAGATGGACTATGCGCTCGCGTTCGACGCTGATACCGGAGTCGAGCTTTGGAAGAGCCGGGTGCTACTGCCGGGCGAGGTTCCTTCGGACGACCGCGGTGTTGGCTCAGTTACTCCGACCATCGGAGTTACGGCCACGCCCGTGATCGATCTCTCCATGGGACCGCACGGCACCGAGTATCTGGTGGCCATGAGTAAGGATGCTTCGGGGAATTATCATCACCGTTTGCATGCGCTGGATATTACCACCGGGGCGGAAGAGTTCAGCGGGCCGGTCGAGATTGCCGCCACTGCTCCGGGAACAGGACCGAATTCCATCAACGGCCAGCAGGTCTTCAATCCAGCTCAATTGAAGGAACAGGCCGCTCTTACGCTCGTTAATGGAACGATAATCACAACGTGGTCGTCGCAGGACGATACTGCTCCGTACAACGGCTGGGTGCTGGGCTACAACGAACAGACCCTGGCCCAAACACAGGTTTGGTGTGTCACGCCCAATGGAAAGAGCGCCTCCATTTGGATGTCCCGCGCCGGTCCGGCGGCCGATGCCAGCGGCAATATCTACTTACTGACGGCGAATGGAACGTTCGACACAAAGCTGAACGCGCAAGGCTTTCCGTCGATGCAGGATTACGGGAATTCGATGATGAAGATGTCCATCTCCGGCTCGACTTTTACCGTGGAGGATTACTTCGCCATGCACAACGTGACTTACGAAGTAAATCACGATCTTGACTTTGGATCGGGTGGAATCATGTTACTGCCGCCACTTACTGGCGCCGCTGGCATGAAGAACCTGGTAGTGGGCGCAGGCAAGGATATGACTATTTACCTGGCCGACACTACAAACCTGGGTAAGTTCAACGCCACCACGGACCAGATCTATCAGGAAGTTCCCGACGCTTACACCGGGATCGAGTACGCTTCGCCGACATTCTTCAATGGGTACCTCTACTATGCCGCCACCAAGGATGTAGTTCGCGTTTTCCAGATGCAGAACGCTCTGATCAACCCGACTACTCCGGTGGCTACGGGCACGACGGCTATTCAACTTCAAGGTATGAACCTGATAGTGAGCGCCAATGGCGCCAGCAACGGGATTCTATGGGGGATCGAGAATCAGGGCAACAAGACGCAGGTGTTACATGCGTACAACGCAACCAGCTTCAACAATGGAGTTTTGACTGAGCTCTACAACAGCACCCAGGCCCCCAACGGGCGCGATACTTTCGGGGTGGGCGATCACTTCGCCACGCCGATCGTGATCAACGGCAAAGTCTATGCGGGCAGCGCGAATGGCTTTGGAGTCTTCGGCCTTCTACCTCCTGCAAAGTAAACTGAACCGAGGAATTGAACTAAAATGCAATTTAACCGCAACCTCTTGAAAGTCGCGTTGGCGCTCAGCGTACTCTCTGCGCCAAGCTTTGCGGCGGACGAAAAGGACAAATCTGAAAAACCCGATGTCGTAAAACAAGCAACCGGCATCAATCAGATTCAACACATCGTCTTTTTGATTAAAGAGAACCGCAGCTTCGATACCTACTTTGGCACATATCCAGGAGCTTTTGGGGCCACCAGCGGGCCGATCTCGAACGGCACGGTAATGCCCTTGACACACGAAACCGGCCCAACGCTGGTCGATCCGGGCCACCAATATTACGACGCTCTCGCCGCGGAAGACAATGGCAAAATGGATGGCTTCGATTTACTCGGCCTCGGAAACGTTCAAGGCCAGATCGAACCGATGTCCCAGTTGCAGGAGTCCGATATTCCGAACTACTTCGCTTACGCGCAGAACTTCGTCCTGAGCGATATGATGTTTTCCGGCATTCCCAGCGGAACGTTTCCGAACCACTTGTATGCGGTGGCCAATGATTCGGACGGAACGTTCACCACCCCTGGCACCGCTTCCAATGGCGATTGGGGTTGCGACGCGCCGATGAGCGTAACCGTGGCGCAGGCGCTGCCCAGCAATGGCGTAGTAAATCAAATTTACCCGTGCTTCAGTTACACCACGCTGGCTGACGAATTACAAGCTGCCGGAATCAGCTGGAAGTATTATGCGCCGCCAAAAGGTGTTAATGGCTACAGTTACTCGACGTTGAACTCCTTCAGCCAGTTCCGCGATACGTCCCTGTGGACCACCAATGTGGTCGATTATGATAACTTCGCCAGCGACGTCGCATCCGGAAATCTGCCGGCCGTCAGTTGGTTGTCGCCGGGGCGCATCCAGAGCGAACATCCCCCCCAGGATTTCTGCGAAGGCGAAGGCTGGACGGTTACCCAATTGAACGCGATTATGGCGAATTCGGCGCTGTGGAATTCCACCGTGGTTTTCATCACCTGGGACGATTTTGGCGGCTTCTACGATCACATCTATCCCCCGGCGCTAGGGGTGGAAACTCAATTTCCGCTCGGGCCCCGCGTTCCGCTCTTGATTATTTCGCCGTACGCGAAGGCCGGTTACATTTCGCATACGGTGTATCAGTTCGCTTCGGTTCTTAAGTTTATAGAGGAACGCTTCAATCTGGCTGCGCTTGGCGATCGCGATGCCAACGCCAACGACACAACCGACAGCTTCGACTTTTCGCAGACTCCGTTGAACCCATTGACGCTGACTCCGCGCACTTGCAACGTTGCGCCCACGTCCACGGTCAACATGGGTTACCAGACCGTCAACACGAGCAGTCAAATCTATGCGGTCCAGTTCACCAATCCCTCCTCGACTACCAAAATCACGATGGATTCAGTATCCACCACTGGCCCCTTCAAAGCAGCCAGCCTTTGCGGCGGCAGCGTCGCGGTCCTGACCAACTGCAGCATCAATATCACCTTCACGCCGACTTCCGCCGGAGTCCAGAATGGAACCCTGACTTTCGTTGACAGTGCCGCCGGCAGTCCGCAGGTGGTGAGTCTGACGGGAGTTGGCACTGAACTCTCGCAGTCGGCGACCAAACTGGCATTCAGTGGAACCACGATCGGCAATTCTTCCTCGCCGTCCAGCTTCACGCTGAAAAATATAGGCAGTTCGTCCATCACCGTCTCGGAAGTCCAGGCCACCGGTCCCTATACGCAAACCAACACCTGCGTGGGCGCACTGGCCTCGGAAGCTTCCTGCTCAGTATCGGTCACGTTCCATCCAGTCCGGGGAGGAAGCAGCTATGGCGCGGTTTACATTACCACCAACCAGCCCGGCAGTCCGCAGGTAGTGAACCTGACCGGAACATCCTCGGCGCTTTCGTTCAAGCCGGCATCCTTCACGTTCCCTTCGACGAAAGTGGGAACTACCAGCGCTCCCAAGGTGTTTACCGTTAGCAACTCTACGCCCTCTCCTGTAACCATTGGCAGCATTTCGATCAGCGGTCCGTTCGCGCAGACCAACACCTGCGGCACTAGTGTACCGGCCAGCGGCAGTTGCACCATCAGCGTGACCTTTACGCCTACCGCTACTGGAACGCAGACTGGAAGTATCAAGACTTTGGCGGCGGATCTGTTGAGCCCGTTCACCACCAAATTGACCGGTACCGGAATGTAATTCCGATTCGTTTCAACAAACAACGGCGCTGTGGCCATTCCGGTCCCAGCGCCGTTTCTTTTCTAAGGAACACTACTTGGTGCTGGGCCATTTATAACCTCAATACCCAAGTAGTCACCCGATATCAATTCAAGGCTGGTTATGTTATCAGATAGTTGTGGTCACAGATCTGATCGTCGGACGCTACGAAATCGTCGAGGACGAAGGCGATAAAAGAAAAGCGATTGATCGGCTAACGGGGCGGATGGTGGTGGTTCAGTCGAAGCCTTTGGACGCGCCTCCCAGTGAAGAGCATCTCGAGAGGCTGGTCCGCCTGCGGCACGCGAATTTGGCCGGTTTTTTGCATTATTTTGCGCTGAACGGCGAAATGTGGATAGTGTCTGAGTTCGCGAACGGCAGCAGTCTGGAAGCACTGCTCAGCGAATCCCCGGTTATCGAGTCCGAAAAAGCGCGGGCGTGGATGCTGCGCATGGCAGAGGGTGCCCAAGCCACGCACACCGCTGGATTACTGGTGGGCGAATTGTCGCCATCGAAAGTGATGATTGCGGAAGATGGCGCTGTTAAGATTCTCGACGCGGGCCTTTCCGGGCTGGCGGCCGATGAAGCCACCGTTCAAAACGAGGTGGCCACGCTGGCGGCCATCTTTCGACGCATGTTGGGAGAAAAAGCCACTGCCGAACTGGCGCTCGGACAACTGGACGCGGCCCAGAATTGCTCGGGCCTACTCACCGCCCTGAAAGAGATCGTGTTGGCGACCCCGGTGGCGCAGCGCACGGCGGATCGCCGGCCAATTTCCAAACGCAAGAAGACTGGCCCGTTCCGTAATTGGAACCGGCGCATGGTCATTGCCATCGTCGCCACGCTGATCGGCATCATTTTCGGCTACAAGGTTGCCACCCACGGCCAATCCAGCCAGGGGTTCATCACGCACATGTTTGAACGCGACCGTTAATCCTCCTCATCGATCCCCTAGGCCCTCATACAGATTCAACCCGACAGTAATTTTTCTGGAATTCTGTAACTATTAGGTGGCATCGGTTTGGAGACAGACAGACTTCAAACCGCTCATCCTCACAAGGCAAGCCCGCCCCGGTCGGTATATCGCTGACCCGAGCGGGCCTTTTTTTGAACCTTGACATATAGATCGGAATCCGATATAACGGAATCCGATGATGAAGGAAGATCTAAGCCCTTTTCTCCCGCTCTCGCCGGCGGTCCTCCACATTCTGCTGGCCCTGGCTGCGGAAGACCGCCATGGCTACGGCATTATGCAGGAGGTCGCTCGACAGTCGGAGGGCCAATACAAACTGGGTCCGGGAACACTTTACGACAACCTGCAAAAGTTGATGAACCAAGGAATGGTCGACGAGGTTCCCCGCACCCCGGACGAAGATCCCCGCCGGCGCTACTATCGGCTGAACACTTTGGGACGGCGCGTCCTATCGGCGGACATCCATCGCCTTGAAAACGTCGTCCATCAGGCCAAACGTTATCTGCAAACGGAAGGGATGGGTGAAGCATGATTCCGCGTACGTTTTACAAGCTGCTGTTGTTCTGTCATCCACCTTCATTCCGCGGGAGATTTGGGGATGAGATGCTTTGGATCTTTGAAGAAACCCTAACAAGTCATCAGCGTTGGGAGCTGTTGGCTGACGGCTTCGCCTCATTGCTACGCCAGTGGTTCCTGAGATCGGGCGCCATTTGGAAACTGCCGCTGGCCGCCCTCGGTGGTCTGCTAGCACCGCTGTTCGGTTTAGGACTCGTCCCGGTGTTGCGCCTGACCTCCAGCAACCTGCGCATTCATTCGTTGGAAAGCCTGATGATACTCACTGCTCTCTGCGCCATGCTGGTAATCACCCTGACGCTGATCCTGTCCGTTTCCTGGTTCCGATTTTTTCAAAAGCGCCGTGCTTGAAGTCTGCCACTTGACCAAGTTTTACCGGTCCGTTCCAGCCGTGGAGGATGTGAACTTCACGGTCGGCCCGGGCGAGATTCTCGGCTACGTCGGACCCAACGGCTCCGGTAAGAGCACGACGGTGAAGATGATTACGGGCCTGCTTGAGCCGAGCGCGGGGCAGGTTCTCTTTGATGGCAAGAACGTCCGGGACGATCTGGCCGCGTTCAAGCGGCGCGTCGGCTACGTGCCCGAAGAACCTTATCTGTACACGCACATGAGTGGTTTAGAGTACCTTACTCTAGTCGGGCGACTGCGGGGCATGCAAGCTACGGCTCTCGCTGGCAAGGCGGAAGCTCTGCTTACCCTCTTCGATTTGCGCGACAGCCGGTACAGTCCACTGACCTCCTACTCGAAAGGCATGCGCCAGCGGGTTCTGATCGCGGCGGCCTTGCTCGACGATCCGGAGTTAATCATTCTCGACGAGCCTTTCTCCGGCCTGGACGTCAGCGCCGCCTTGTTGTTTCGCCAGCTACTTCATGATCTGGCCGCGCAAGGCCGCATGATCCTGTTCAGCTCGCATGTGCTCGAAGTAGTAGAGAAACTGTGCTCGCGCGTGCTGATTCTCTACAAGGGTAAAGTGGTGGCTCAGAATTCCATAGCGAACCTGCGCGACCTCTTGGCGCTACCTTCTTTAGTGGAAGTGTTTTCGCAACTCACGCAACAAGAAGATTACGCCGCCAGATCGCGCCAGATTGTCCGGACGGTGACAGCGCGATGATTCGCGATTATTACGACGAAACCCGTTCGCCCTTCGCGGAACTTGGCCGTCACTTCTTCCTATCGCTGTTCCATCCGGAATCCACCTCGGGCGAAGATTCGTTTACAACCTGGCTCGCGCAGATCCTGGCGGTCCTGATCACAGCCAGTTGGTTCCTGCCCGTGCAACTCTTTCGCCGCTACTCGGATCTCCACGGTTTGGATGGTCCCGAACCGTATCGCCTGGCATACGCCTCCGACTGTCTTTCGGCGTTGGTGCTGATGTGTCTGCTGGTCGGCGTGTTGACTGTGCTGGAGTGGCCGGCGCTGTTTCCCAGCCGGCGCGATCAACTGGTGCTGACTCCGTTGCCGCTGCAGCGCACGGAGTTGTTTGGAGCCAAACTGGCAGCTCTGCTGGTATTCGTTACGCTTTTCATCGCGGCCATTACGCTGTGCTGCAGCGTATCCCTACCGGCCATCGCGTCCGGACGATGGGAGCCTCGATCGGTCTGGCTGCGGATGTTCGCCTGGTTTTTCGCGTCTACATGCGCTTGCTACTTCGTGTTCCTGTCGCTGCTGGCCTGGCAGGGTCTGCTGATGATGCTTCTGCCGGTGCGCTGGTTCGAACCTGCCTCGTTTACCGTACAGATGACCTTGCTGGTTGCGCTGCTCTCGGGCTTTCCGCTGTTCTTCTATTTCCCCGCCAGCCACCTGATCGCCAGCCGGTCGCCTTTGCTCGAATGGCTGCCGCCTGCCTGGTATTGGGGCGTATCGGAGTGGATGCTCGGTTCGCGCGATCCCGCCATTGGCACGCTGGCTTCGCATGCCGGGTTGGCATTCGCGATCGCGCTTGTGACCGCCGCGACTTCGTACCTGGTGTCTTATCTTCAATACAATCGCTACGCCCTGGAGTTCACGCGTCCCGCCCGCAAACCCCATATCCGCTGGAGTGCGATCTTGGCCCGCTTCTTCCACGCGCCCCAGGCACAGGGCGTGGCTGAATTCATCACTTGCTCGATCGCCCGAGGACGCCAGCAGCAGATGGTGTTTCTCCTGATCTTCGGCCTGGGACTCGCGTTGATTTTTGAAAGCTCCGTATACGTGGGGCTCCGGCTCGGCCAGCGTGGGTTCGAACGGCACTCGGTAACCGTCCAAAGCGCGGTCCTGGCATTGCCACTGACACTTAGTTTTTTTGCGATGGTCGGCCTGCGCCGCGCGTTTCGCGTGGCACTGGATTTACCCGCGAACTGGCTCTTCCGTTTCGCCGAATCGGAATCCTCGCGCCGATCGCAAATGGACGCAGTATTTCGAGCGTTCGTACTGATGGGCGGGATGCCGATGCTCCTCCTCGGCCTGCCTGTAGAATGGCTGGCGTTCGGGGTACGCGGACTGTGGGCCTTCCCGCTACAGTTCCTGCTGATGCTTACTCTCGCTGAACACCTACTCACCGACTGGCGTTCGATCCCATTTACGTTTGCGTCCGATCCCGCGCGCCGCCACTTGATCCATTCCGCCATTCTGCATTTCGCGGAATTATCCATCTATTCCTTCGCGAGCTCGGCCTGGATTCTGGCAGCCCTCTATACCACCAAAGCACTGCTCTGGTTCGTCGCGGTTACGGGGACCATACTCGCCATCCTGCGTTACCGGAGGCTACGCACCTGGGGCCGAGAACCGCTGGAGTTTATCGAAATCATTCCCCCCGCAGTCGAGCCGCTGCAACTTGTGTGATCCTGGGCGCCCGTCGTTACGGGCGGTTTGCCAACTTCTCCAGCGCTAACTGCACCGCGGGATCCCGCCGCGCTTCCACTTCATCGCCTTTCGCCACGCCCAAACTCTGGTTCACAATCTCCTGCTCCAGCCGATTCTGGATCCAATCGCGATCGCGAATCCATTCGCCAATCGGCGGCTGGATGTTATGCTGCGACGCGTAAAGTTGGAAATCGTCCAGCAGCGATGCCGTCACGTGAAAATCTTCCGCCACCTTATGTGTCTGCAAGTAGTCGGTAGCGAAAGCGGTCAAAATACCGCTAGCCTCCAACACCGCGCGCAACTGCGTCACACCCTCCGGTTCTACGATGAAATCGGGCTGAATCCCGCCTCCCCCGATTACGGTTCTTCCCGCATCGGTTTTAAACTCCTTGGGTGATTTCGCGAATTCCAACTGCCCGGTTTGAAGAGGCTTCTGAATGGAACGGCCGCTGGGCGTGTAGTAGAACGCGGTCGTAAGCGCCAGCCCGGTATTGTTCGAAAGCGGCATCACGGTCTGCACCAGTCCCTTGCCGTAGCTCGGGACACCAATCACAACGGCCCGGTCATGATCCTGCAGAGCGCCGGTGACAATCTCGGCCGCACTGGCCGTTTTTTCATTCACCAATATCGCGATCGGAAACGAATAAGGTGTCACACCTTTAGGAACCTCGATCTCCTCGCTCTTTACATGGCGGCCTTTGATGCTGAGAATCTTCTGTCCTGGCTGCAGAAACAAGGATGCCGATTGTAGCGCCGCATCCACTACGCCCCCCGGATTATTGCGAAGATCGAGCACCAGCCCGTTCAGCTTCGCACCCCCTAAATTCTCGATGGCTTGCTTCAAAAGCTTGCCTGTTTGCGGGTCGAAGCTGGCCAGCCTGATATAAGCGATGCCCGGCTTCAATAAATAAGCGCGATCCAGACTGGGCGAATTAACCAATTCCGGATTCAGATTGAACGTCATGAACCGCGCATTGCCAGGACGGCGCACAACCAGGCTCGCCTGATGCTGGTGCGATTCGCCGAGGAACTCGACTAATTGCTCGAAAGACAGGCTAGCCAGGCTCACGTTGTTAATGGCCAAGATCTCGTCGCCAGGAGACAGCCCGGATTTGGCCGAAGGCGTTCCTGACAAAACCTGCAGGACGATCACCCTGCCCGGCAGAACCGACACAATGCTGCCAAAGCCTTTACTTTCCGACCGCTCCATCTGCTTCAATTGCTCGAATTGCTGGGGATCGAAGAAGACAGAGTGCGGGTCCAACCGCCGCAGCATGCCCGGAATTGCGCCGCCATAAAGAGCCTGCTCGGTGCTAACCGGATCCGCGGCCTCCGCCTGGACGGTGGTAAGAACGTCGATCAGCTTCTTAATCGAATCCTCGACGTCCTTCTCCGGCGCCACGGCGAACAACAAAAGTAAAGGAAGGATCATTCGCGGGTATAGCGGAGGTTCTGCTTCGTTTCATGCCGGGCCAGTGCCAGCTCAATCAGGCGGTCGATCAGCTTGGGCATCGGCAGGCCCGAGTATTCCCACATCTTCGGATACATGCTAATGGAGGTAAAGCCGGGAATGGTATTGATCTCGTTAATAAACATCTGGCCCGTGGAGTTCTCCATCAGGAAGTCGACCCGTCCCATGCCTTCGCATTCGACAGCGCGATAACATTCCACCGCGAGCCGCTGCATCCCGGCGGTCTGTTCCGGCGTCAAGTCGGCCGGCAGCACCGTCTGCGCTTTATCGAGCAGATACTTATCTTCGTAATCGTAGAACTCACGCGACGGCAATATCTCGCAGGGCACGGCCGCGACCGGATCTTCATTGCCCAAAACGGCGCACTCGAACTCGCGCCCGATAATGCCCCGTTCGACGATGATCTTTCGATCGTATTTCGCCGCCAGATCGAGCGCGGCTTTCAGCTCCAAGCAGTTGCGCGCCTTCGAAATCCCAACCGATGAGCCCAGATTTGCCGGTTTCACGAACATCGGGAAACCCAAGTGCTCGCAGACACCCTCGACATCATGGAGATGCGACGAATGCAGCACGACGTAATCGGCCACCGGTAGCCCGCGTTCTTTGGCGAGCCGCTTCATCACTTCCTTGTCCATCGATGCAGACGATCCCAGAACACCCGCGCCGACGTAGGGCAAACCGGCCAATTCGAGCAGACCTTGAATGGTGCCATCTTCGCCGAAGGTCCCATGCAAACAGGGAAAAACTACGTCGATTTCAGGATTGCCATGCGGCTCCGGCGCGATCGGCCGCGGATGCCATTTGCCGTCCTTGGAGATCATGTAATGAAGGATCTTGTACTTCTCCGGATCCATCGCTTCCATGACGGACTTGGCGGAGCGCAGCGAGATCTCGTGCTCGCCGCTGCGTCCTCCATAAAGCACTGCTACGCGAGTTTTCATAGAATTCTCTGGCCCATGGCCGACATCACTAGTTCGACGGCTAAGGCGGCCGTACGGTTCGCCTCGTCGATCACCGGGTTCACTTCAACAACTTCCATCGACGTGATGCATGCGCAATCGCCTAGCAGTTCCATGGCGAGGTGCGCTTCCCGATAGGTAATACCGCCCTTCACCGGAGTCCCCACGCCCGGCGCTTCCTGCGGATCCACCGAATCCATATCGAAAGAGACGTGAAAACCCGCAGTCCCATCGGTCGCGAAGCGAACCGCTTCTTCCATGACGGTGTGCAGACCGCGCTCGTCGATATCGCGCATGGTAAAGGCATGCACGCCGGATTGCTGCACGTGCCTCCGCTCGGCGGCATCGACAGACCGAATGCCGATCAGCACGACATTGCGCGGATCGACTTTCGGAGCGTATCCAAAGATGTGCGTCAATTCCGGTGGACCCATGCCGATGCAGCAAGCGAGCGGCATGCCGTGAACGTTTCCCGTCGGGCTGGTTTCAGGAGTATTCATATCGGCGTGCGCGTCGATCCAGATCATTCCGACTTTTTCGCCCTTCCGCCTTAGATGAGCCGACACTCCCGACACGGTGCCCACTGCGACGGAGTGATCGCCGCCCAACACCAGCGGAACACAACCGCGGTCCATGGCCGATTCTACGATCGACGCCAGCCGCGTGCAGGTATCCGTGATTTGCGGCAGATACTTAGCGTTTGTCGGACCTTCGGGTTCGCTTTCCTGCTGGGACACCGCTACGTTCCCGAGATCCTCAACGGCCCAACCGAGAGAAGCCAATCGGGCGTTGAGATTCGCCAGGCGAACCGCCGATGGCCCCATATCCACGCCACGCCGTCCCGCGCCCAGATCCAGCGGGGCGCCGATAATGGCGATGTGCGATGGCTTCATTACGGCCTGGTCCGATACAGCATGCGGGGAAAAGCGATCGTTTCGCGAATATGTTCCAGCCCGCACATCCAGGAGACGAATCGCTCCACGCCCATCCCAAAACCGGCGTGCGGTACAGATCCGAACTTACGTAGATCCAGATACCAGTCGAAAGCTTCTTTCGGAAGATGATGTTCTTCCAACCGCTTCAAAAGCAGATCGAAATCGTGAATGCGCTGTCCACCGCCCACAATTTCGCCATAACCCTGGGGCGCTATCACATCCACTCCCAGCACAACCTCGGGACGCTCCGGCGCAGGCTGAAAATAGAAAGCTTTCACGGCGGCGGGGTAGCGGTCGATCATCACTGGCCGGTCATAATCCTCGGCAACCAAAGTTTCATCGGTGCCGCCGAGATCGCCGCCCCATTCGATTTCGCTGCCCTTCTTCTTCAGCACAGCAACCGCATCGTCGTAGCTGATGCGCGGAAAGGGCGCTTTTATGGCTTCCAACTTAGAAACATCGCGCTCCAAGGTCTGTAGTTCGGGCTGGCGATTCTCCAGCACCCGGTTCACGACGAAGACGATCAACTCTTCAGCGACCCGCTTCACGTCGTCGAGCGTGGCATACGCCATCTCAGGTTCTACCATCCAGAATTCAGTCAGATGGCGGCGCGTCTTCGATTTCTCCGCGCGAAACGTAGGCCCAAAACAGTAGACCTTGCCGAATGCCATCGCGTCGGCTTCGTTATAAAGCTGGCCCGATTGCGTCAGGTAAACTTTTTCGTCTTCGAAGTAATCCACCTCGAAAAGGGTGCTCGTCCCTTCACAGGCAGATGGCGTGAAGATCGGCGTATCCACCAGCGTGAATCCGTTCGAATCGAAGTAGTCGCGGATGCCGCGGATGATTTCATGGCGTACGCGAATGATGGCATGCTGGCGTTTGCTGCGAAGCCAAAGATGGCGGTGATCCATGAGGAAATCGGTGCCATGATCCTTGGGTGTAATCGGATAAGGGTCGGACTCCGCTACCCGCTGCACGATCTCCGCCGTTTCGAGATCCAGCTCCACTCCACCGGCCGCCCGCGGTTCCGCACGCAGCTTGCCGGTGACGATTAGCGACGATTCCTGCGTCAGGTTCTTCAGCGTCTCGAACAACTCTTCGGGCAAGTTTGCTTTCACGGCGACGCATTGAATAATGCCCGTGCCGTCCCTTACAAGCGGGAAAACTATCTTGCCGGATTTGCGAAGGTTGTAAAGCCAACCGGCGATCTCTACCGTTTCACCGGCGTGCTGGCCGGCCTTATCTATCGTGATCCGTTGTGACATCCAATGTCTCTAGTTTCTCGAAGACCTGCTTCACGTTATCCAACGAACTTGGAAAATCGGGAACTTCCTTCAGCTCCAGAAGCAGTGGATACTGGCCGGGCCGCGAGCGAAGTAACCGCATGGTCTTCTTCCAATCGATCGTGCCGCCCTCGCTCAGAAAGGGGAACAGGTGACTATCGGCCTTCCCGTCATTGTCGTGCAAGTGCGTGGAGCGGATCTTGTCCTTCATTGTCTCAAACGCTCGTTCCACACCCTCGGCCATGTGAGCGTGCCCGACATCGAGGCAAAAGTCCAGCTTTAAGTGGGTCTGCTTCAGAAAAATCATCAGACGCTCGGACGACGACAAAGCGTTCGGCGTGTTCTCCAGCAAAACCTCAACTCCGCGCTGATGGGCGAACACAGTAATTTGCTCCAAAGCCGAAAACGCCGCGTCGATTTTGCGCTCGTCGTACTCTTCACCGGACACCCCCAGGTGCTGGATCAAATAGCGGAAGGGAATGGTCTCGGCGATCTCCAGCGCTCTCTTGATCTCGTCCACCATGGCCAAACGCTTGGATTTTTGGGGTTCGGTGATATTAATCACGGCTTGCGGTCCGGATCGGCCCCAGCAATCGTCGTTATACATCGGCGAGTGCAGCGAGTGGAGTTTCAGGTGCGAGTCGCGAAACCAGTGGCCTAGCTCCCCGATCTGTGCCTGGTCGCGATAATCCAGGTGATGGCGGGCGCAGAAGATCTCAACGGCGGGGATGCCGGCACTCCAAATGCGGTCCAGCCAGACGGAAGTCAAGCGGTGATTGACGAATACGTGGGTCGAAAGAACGTGCTCCATCAGTATCCAGCCGCCTTACCCGAACCGCGCCCGTCCGATCCGCCTTGCAGCCAGCCATTGTCGTTTACAATCGCCTCAGTCCGGGCGATGACAACGGAAGTTTTTTCAGAACTCTCGACGTTGTAGCCCATGCCCTTTAGCAAAGCAGCCGTGTCGGGAGAAATGCCACGTTCCAGATAAAGCTTATCCGGCATCCACTGATGATGGAAGCGCGGCCAATCCACTGCGTCCTGCGCGTTCATATGAAAATCGATCACGTTAAGAATAACCTCTAACACTCCGTTGATAATCCGCGATCCGCCGGGCGCCCCGGCCAGCATGAAGAGCTTGCCGCCGCGCAGCACGATGGTCGGCGTCATGGACGACAGCGGGCGCTTCCCCGGCTGGATCGCATTCGCTTCACCCTGGATCAACCCGAAGAGGTTCGGCTCGCCCGGCTTCGCTGCGAAGTCGTCCATTTCGTTATTCAGCAGGAACCCCAGCCCCGGGACGGTAACACCGCTGCCATAACCGCCATTCAAAGTGTACGTTACCGCGACGGCGTTTCCCTGGGAATCGACGACGTTGTAATGCGTGGTCTCGGTGGGCTCGTTCGGCGGCAGCACGCCGGGCCGGACTTGATCGCTGGGTGTGGCGTGATTTGGGTCGATCGAATCGCGCCGCGAGGCGATGTAGCGCGGGTCCAGCAATTTTGCGATGGGGACTTTAACGAAATCGGGATCGCCCATGTACTCGCTACGGTCAGCGTAGAAGCGGCGCATCGTCTCCGCGACATAGTGGATGGAGGCAGCCGAACCCGCGCCGGTCTTTTCGTAACCCGACCCCTCCAGCATGCCCAGCATCTGCAGAATTCCGACCCCACCGGAACTTGGCGGCGGCGACGTGATGATGTCGTAATCGTGGTAGCGGCCGGACAACGGTTTGCGTTCCGCCGCCTGATAGCCCTTCAGATCCTCCAGAGTGATGGGGCCGCCATTGGCCTTTTCCGCTGCGGCGAACTTACGGGCGATTTCGCCCTGATAGAAATCGTTGGCGCCGTACTTCTTGATTCGTTTGAGAGTAGCGGCCAGTTCTGGCTGGCGGAACAGATCGCCTACCTCATAATTCTTCCCGTTTCGGAGGAAAATGCGCTTGGAATCGGGGAACGGCTCCATAATCTTCGTTCCCGCTTTCAAGGATTCCGATAGCGCATAAGAAACGCGAATGCCCTTGTCCGCCAGCGTGACGGCCGGTTGCACCACCGCACTCCAGGACTTCTTTCCAAATTTTTTGTGAGCCAATTCAAAGCCCCGGACGGAGCCCGGAACACCGGAAGCGCGCCAACCCACCAGACTGTCGTGCGTAAGCTTGCCGTCCGGCCCAACATACATGTCGCGTGTCGCCGCCAGAGGCGCCTTCTCGCGAAAATCGATAAAAGTCGACGTTCCGTCCGCCATGCGGATTAGCATGAAGCCGCCGCCGCCGAGGTTGCCCGCGAAGGGATGGGTCACTGCCAGGGCGAATCCGATAGCCACCGCCGCATCTACGGCGTTTCCGCCCGCCTTCATTACTGCGACGCCGACATCGGTGGCCAGCGGTTCCTGCGCCACGACCATGGCCGAACGGGCGCGCACGGGATCCCGGGCGAGAAGGCAAGGCACCAGCAGGGTAACGCACAGGAACCGCAGCGAACGCATAAGATCCGATTTTAGCGGATCACGTTTCAGAACTTATGCGCCGTATTTGGAATACGCGCAAGTTTAAGATCCTATTGTCGCCCGGTAAGCGGATTCCCCCGGCTGGCGCTACCAGCCTAAAAATGGCCGATCCAGAAGCGATCTCCGGCAAATTCAGCGTAATCGGGTGCCGGTACGACACTGTAGCGGCGCCGATACGTTCTCCCTGTTCACTCATAAGAAGAAGCTCGAAAGCCTCGCATTGTCTCGAAGGTCCTGACTCCACGTCGATCACGAGTGCGCGGGGCGATGCGGTAAGGTTCGTGACAATCACTTCTCCATCCGTATCCAGCCACCGGAAAAGCTGCTCTCCCTCGCATTCCAACCCATGCCAGCCGCGCCCAAGAAAGAGTCCATCCCATGGAAGATCATCGCCGGAATGCAAGGCCGCTAAGCCCTCCAGCGGAACGATATCCCGCTGGTTGTTAAAACTTCGTAGTGCCCCCGGATCGAGATAAACCGGCAGATACTTCCGTTCGCCCTCAACTCGCGGCAGGCCCTTCCATGCGCGCCATTGGTCGACTGACCAGCCAGTCGGCGCGCCCGCGGGCGGAGCCGCAAAATCAACTGGACTGCGCACGTTTCCCTCGGCCACGGCGAGCGCTAGAGCCGTCAACTCCTCGACCAGCAACGCTGGGTCGCCCAACCGGGCGAGATAGGCTTCCTGCTCGAACGAAGCTTTGGTCTTGTAAATGTCTCGCCGCCACGCGCCGTTAAACTTCAGAACAGTCAATTCGCGAACGGGCGCGAACCGTTTTCCTGCCGCCCATGCCGCCGAGAGGAATGCGATGTCGCTGGCTGTGTGTAGTTCGCGGTAATCCCGCCAGAGACCTGTGTCTCGCACCATGTCGGCTCGATGGAGCACTGTCGATGGCGGGATTAAGGCATCCGGTTCATACGATCCCGATCTAGTCGCCCCGGTCAGCACGCGCACCTTGCTGCCGGGCGGCCCGATCATGATCGAAAGGCTGTAAGCAACATCGGCGCGCGCGAGTTCAATGGCCCGAACCAGAGATTCGAGATGGGTGGGAACCCAGAGATCGTCGTGTCCGAGGTAGGCAACATATCGCCCGCGAGCCAACGCGAGGCCGGCATTATTGGGCGCGGCCTGATATCCGCTATTCCGTGGAAGATTGTACCAGCGGATGCGAGCATCTGCGAACGAGGCGGTCACCGCTTCGGAATCGTCGGTGCACCCATCGCCCATCACCAGCAATTCGAAATCGCGAAATGTTTGCCCTAAAGCGCTCTGGATGGCGCAGCGCAATACACTGCTGTAGTTGTAGGTGGCGATGATTACACTAACGAGTGGCGCCAGTTCGCCCGCCATAGCTTGCCGGTCTACCAGCCTTTGCGGTCTTCAAATCGGTAGGGAATCTGATCGCTATCGATAGGAAAGCGATAGACGTCGGGGCTGTGGTGGTCGTAGGGCCGGCTGGGCATGCTGATGAATAGCGCATCCGCGAGCCCTACGTTCTGATGAGCGTGGTAAACAAAGGCGGGGATCACCATCAGGTCCCGGCTGAGGTCGCTGCGATAAATCTCGTTGATCATGCCGAATGTCGGCGAGTCCGCCCGGCTGTCGTAGAGCACCACCTTTACCTGACCCTGGCTTAAGAAGATCCGGTCGTCGTGCAGGTGATGGACATGCCAGCCCTTGATCTTGCCCGGACGAATCGTGAATTGGTAGACATAAACCAGGGGAGCGGGATGAGGCGGCCGATGTGGACTGAAGATTTCGCACAGCGTACCCCTATCGTCTAGATGGGTTGTGCTTTGGTGAACGCTGACGCCGTGAATTAACTTCTGGACGGACTGTCCATCAACCGTAACGGTCTGGACGTCCTTTTTGGGGCTTGGGGTCAAACAGAACCTCAGCTAAAAGAGTCCCCGAGGCAGGTTCGGGGCTACCGTTCAGTATATAACCCACAAACGGTACTGCGTACCTGATTCGATCTTGGTACTGGCATTCGGAACGGCTCGAACATTACTGCAGCTTCAGTAGCGTTTCGACCCCGCTCGATCTGGCCACCGGCGCGCACATTCAATGATGTATCGGTAGACGGCCTAGTACGCAAGACGGTGGCATCCTTGCCATCCAACCCTGTATCGTGTGACAGGAGGTCCACGGGTTTCTGGGTAACAGGGCTGCGTTGCTATCGCTGGTGGCGTTCTTCGGGTTGCCCGCGCTCGGGCAGCCGGTGATTTCCGTCCACGCCGGCCTGATCTTGTTCGCGGAAGGCGCCGTTCTCGTAGGTGGGAAACCCTATCAGCCTTTTACCGGCCGCTATTCCGAAATACCGGAAAGCGCCAAGCTGGAAACCGAGGATGGTAAGGCCGATGTGCTGCTGGCTCCCGGCATTTTTCTCCGGTTAGGCCCTCATAGCGGAGTACGGCTGATCTCGAATAAGCTCTTCGACGTGCAAGTGGAATTTCTCGCCGGTTCAGCGGTTCTCGATTCAGGTAGCCCGCAGCCCGAGAACTGGGTCCGCTTAATCTATCGCGGGCATCGGATCACCATGCCCAGCAAGGGTGCTTATCGAATCGATTCCGAGCCGGCTCGAATCGCGGTTTACAGCGGCCAATTGGAGATCTGCCGGGAAGAGGTGATGCTGGTGCCCGACCATCACCTGTTTTCTCTTGACTCTGGGGAAGTACGGGAGGCCTTGGACGCGCCAGTGCGTCCGCCGGATGCGTTGGATCGGTGGGCCCAAGACCGCCACCAAGTGGACAATCCAGACCCGCCCGTGAAGCGCGAGGGACGGAAAAAATGGTGGGCTCACCTGTGGGAACTAGCTGTTCCGAGGGGCTAACGCTACCCTGACCGGCTTAGCCTAAGCCCGTTTGGCGCGACCGCGAGCCTTTTTGACGGGAGCTACCGCCTCGACGGGAACTACCGGCGGAGCATCTTCTGGTGCGGCGATCTCCATTCGGACCGGATCAATCTGGGCGCCAAGCTCTGAGAGGCTCCCATCTTGGGGGATGGGCTCTGGAATCGGCCCAGCTCCGTCGCCGGCCGGTGCGTTTCCTGCCAGGACCGCGTTGTAGAGATCCTCCTGTTGCTTTAATTCCTTTTTCGTAGGAGGCGCCTTCTCATTGCGGTAATCGTGGTCGTTGTAACAAGTGCGGCAGCGTACCTTGGCCGGGTTCCCGTCCACAAGAGAAACTATGGCATGGTTCGTCAGCCGGCGGCATTTCACGCAGTAATCGTCGATAATATCGCCTAAGCGAAGCTCGCTCTTAAAGTGCTCCACCATCTCCAGGAGTATATCAAAGATAGAAAGCCAATAGCCCCGCCAGAGCGGCACCTAGTACTACCCAGATGGAATCGATTTTGGTCAGCAGTGACAGCAGCAAGCTGGCGGACGCGATGACAAAAGGTAGCGGTCCGTGGATGGCTTCGCGAGCCAAAGGAACCGCTGCGGCGAGGAGCAAGCCGGCTCCCGCCAGAGTGATGGCGCGGATCATGCCGCGTACCCGGGGATGTTCAGCGCGGCGGCCGACGAAGCGGAGCAGCACGATGATAACGAATGCCGGTGTAATCATCGCCAGCCATCCGGCGGCGGCGCCAGGATAGCCGCCAATCTGGTATCCGACGCTGACGACATAATTGCCCACTGGGCCGGGTCCCATGCGTCCGGCAGCGACGGCGGTATTCAGCTGGGCGTCGGTGAGTACGTGGTAGCGGATCACCAGATCGCTTCTTAGGACGGGCAGCGAGGCGAGTCCGCTGAAGGAAGTCATGGTCGCTTTCAGCAGCAGCAAATAGAGCAGAAGAAGATTCAATCACGGTCTCCAGAACAGTCCTGCCACACCTGCCAACGCAATGATTTCAAGGGGCGTCAGGCCTACAAATCGAAGGCCGAACGCACCGCCGGCGATCAGCAGCGGAATCACCCAGCGGTTGTTTGCAATAATCTGCGAGCGGATGAGCGTCAGCGCGGCAGCGATCATGATGCCCAGCGCAGCGGCAATAGTGGAGGCAACGACGGCGCCGAGCCAGCGGATCTGCGTTCCGGCCCCATAAATGCCAGTGAGCCAGACCACCAGCAGGCTGGACGGTATGGTGACCGCGAGCACCGCTCCGAGCGCGCCGGCGAGCCCGAAGATGTACCATCCGGCGGCTGCCGAGAAAGCCAGCATGTTCGTGCCTGGCGTAATGCGAGCGAGGGCGAAAGCGAGAGCGAACTGTTCCTGCGTAATCCAGCCTCGGCGGATCAATTCGCGTTGCAGAGCTGCAATGGTGGGGTCGCCACCGCCGAGAGTCGTGTTGCCGATACGGAGAAAGACAAGCGACATATCGCGAAGAGAAGCGCGCGGCATGAGAGTACTGTAGCAAGGCACTAACGCTATGATCGGGGTATGCGAGGAAAGTGGTCTCTCGCGGCTGGGCTGGTAGTTTTACTGGCGGTGTTAGGAGGCGTAACGGCCGTGGTGCGGACGAATTCGGAGCGCAAAAAACCGGTTCCGGTGGTAGTGCCCGCGACTCCCCCGGCGCCGGTGGACATAACCTTGGAAGCACCCGTCCAGGCGCGAAAGGTGGTGAATATACCGGCCTCCACCGATGGTTTGATTACCCGGTTCCAGGCGGATGTCGGCGAGGATGTCTTCGAAGGTGAACTGCTGGCGCAAATCAAGAACGCCAAGGTGGATAACGCCGCGCAGAACGCGGAATCGGAGGCTACCCAGGCGCAGGCGAAAGCAGCGGATTTGGAGAATGCGCTGATCGGCGCGCGGCTGGAGGCATCGAGATCGAGATCGGACGAGACGCGGGTGAAGTCGGAACTGGAGCGCGCGCAGCGCCTCTACATACAGCAGAAAGCTTTGATCGATCAGGGCGCGACGCCTCGGCTCACCTTCGAGAAGGCAGAGAAGGACTACAACACGTACAAAGCCGATGCGGAGAACTTGGAACGCACTGCGGCGGCGGCCGAGGAACGTGTCACGTCGCTTACCGCGGAATTGGAGAGTGCTCGCAAACTAGCTGAGTCGCAGGCACAAAAGTCGGACGAGGCGAAGGCGGATCTGGGAGCCGGCGAGGTTCGGTCGACCGTCGACGGCGTGGTGCTGGCGCGAAATGCGCAGCTGGGTGCGATGGTAAGCCACGAGTTGGCGGATTTGTTTCAGATTGCTGTGGAGTTGAATAATTTGCAGGTAACGGTGACGCCCTCGGCGGCGGTGGTAACACGGATTAAGCCTGGCCAGCCGGCTACGATTGAGATCGCCGATGCTCCTGGCGCCGTGGCTGGGACTGTACGAGAAGTGCAGGGCGGTCAGGTAGTGATCGACTTCACGAGTCCGGGCGCCACGGTTAAACCGGGAAAGCCGGCCAAGGTGAAGCTGCATCTGAGTTAGCGATGATTGCAAGTGCCCCGCAAGAAGCTCGCTGGGTTCGCGCAGAGCCTCGTCGTATATTGGCGGGAGCGGTTGTCGAGCGGATCGTTCAGCGCGCATTTCCGGGCTCACGGGTGTTGAGCATGCAGCCTTTTGCCGGCGGGATGCGCAACGCCAATTTCAGGCTCGAGCTGAATCGATCGCCCAGTCCGGTGGTGCTGCGCATGTACGAGCATGACGCCTCGTTGTGCCAGAAGGAGGTCGACCTGATCCGTTTGGTTGGGGCGTCGGCGCCGGTTGCGGAAGTGTTGTACG
>Ga0302319_10006207_pt1 | contig 23775 bp, 28 predicted proteins | sample Bog_T0_2_FD_203319 | JGI IMG/M metagenome (GOLD analysis project Ga0302319, IMG submission 203319) | Peat permafrost microbial communities from Stordalen Mire near Abisko, Sweden - Bog_T0_2 | ecosystem: Environmental > Terrestrial > Soil > Wetlands > Peat | place: Sweden: Abisko, Stordalen Mire...
ATGGCAAGCGCCGGAGTTTGAGTATCGCGAGAAGGAGGTTTCGTGGTATTGGATATCCATCATCGTTGCCGCGCTCATCATCGCGTTCTCGGTGTGGCAGAAGGATTTTCTTTTTGGCCTATTTATCGTTATCGCGGAAATGCTCTTTATTGTATGGGGTAATAAAGTGCCGGCCGTCGTGCCGTTTACCCTGACCGACACGGAGATCACGATCGGCGGATATAAATCATATTTAATAAAAGAGTTCGAAGGGTGGAGCGCGGATTCGGGCGGCGACGGCGCGGAATGGGCCGAAATGTTATTTCATTTCCGCTCGCGCTTGCATCCACCGCTCCAGCTTATCGTGCCGGAAGCGATGCTCGCGGAATTGCGCGCGAACATGAAGACCGTGCTGAAGGAGATTGAGCATCAGCCGACGCTCATCGACTCCATTGAAAAATTCCTCCGTTTCTAGTATCATCCATCTGTTCTCTTCGTCTGCTTTGTAATCGGCGAGGAGTGTGGCAGAGCGCCTTTCTCTGCCATCCCGAAGGGTGAGCCCGGCAGAGAAAGGCGCTCTGCCACACGAAGAGCCCTCGTCGTTCAACGGATAGGACGCAAGCTTGCGGAGCCTGTAATCGTGGTTCGATTCCACGCGGGGGCACAGAGCAGTGAGACCAGACCGAGAGGCTTGAATGCTGAGTTTTTTGATGGCGAAAAAGCTGTACCTCGAATGGAAATCGAACTCGCAACATTTTTCTGAGTACCCTGGCAGGGCGACTGAGCAGGCTCGATTCTTTCAGGTCTTCGTACTAAATAGTTTAGATAGGAATATAATGAGCTTATGAAAAAGCTCGATCCCCGCGAGTTCGGCCTGAATGACAATGCTTCCAGCCCCGCTGAAAGCGCCCGCGTAAGCGGACGATTCTACGGAGGAGGGATTTCAAAACTCCGGAAGAGAAAATTGGTTTTTTGGGCCGTAATCGCCCTATTCATTGCTGTCATCGGCGTTTATTGCTACCTGAGTTTTTATCCTCAAACTTCCGCGCCGCTCGCCTCGCGGATTCCTGTTGCGACGTCGACCGCGCCGCTCGCGGCCGCGATGCAGGATGAGCTTTTTTACGTATATCAAGGCGGTCTCTTCGCTTACGATCTAAACACGAATGAGACGGAGCAGATCCCCGCGCCATTCATCACTCCGAGTTCGTCTATTATCAACGCACAGCGGCTGAGCGATGGCTTGTTGGGGTTTGAGGTCGCCGTCGGAAGTTGGAGTTCTTCTTCGTCCGTCTATGTTCTCGACTTGAAGTCGGGCGAAACGGCAAAAAAACTGGACATCGCTCCTAGTACGGGCATTCAAAGCTTTGATTTTATCTCTCCCGATGAGTTCGCGTATACCGAGTCGGAAAGCTCGACGAGTGGAGGCATGCCTCCGCCGGTGGATATATTCCTCGCGGCGAGCGGTACGACAAAACAAATCGGAACAGGCTCGGCCATGATCCCGTACGGATCCATCGTCAGCCACTCTCCTAACGGACGGTATATCTTTTTTGCGGAACAGATCTACGATACTCGCACGGGTCGATGGCAGGATATCTCAAAAGGTTGTTCGGGCAACAACAGTGTATGGCTCAACGACAACATCGTCGTGCTCGATAGTATGAATGATTGGGGCTCGCGATTGTGCTATTACAACATGGCATCAAAAACGCAGACGGTGATTGTGCCGCTTCCGGGCGTGATGTCGTTCGGTATCCTCGGGAACCGGATTGTATATTCCGATCCAGCGACTTCGTCGATCTCGATCGGCGCCCCTTTTGAGATCAGCGCATATGATGTGAATACCGGGAGCAGCACTGTTCTTATAAAGAACGCCTTGATGATGCCGTATAGCGGTCGCGATTTAGGCAATCTTGAAGGGATCGTTTACCAGCCGCTCGTGGCCGTGAATCCGTGTCAGGACTTGGGCTGTTACGGCGGTGTCGCAACCGGAAGCTTGATGCTATTTAACCCGCAGACCGCGAGCAGTGCGCCGCTCATATTCCAATCGCCGCCGCCTTCGGAATCCATTACTTTCTAACTATGACTGCATTCTTTCGTAAAAAATATTTTATCGGCATCGTTATTATCGTTGCGACACTGATCATCGCCGCAGCGCTCGTTTTCTTCGCACTTAAGGATCGGCCGAACGATGCCGTTTTAGCGTTGCCGGATATCGCCGCGCCGAGCGGCTGGTATCCCCATCGCGTGAACGATATCGGCCCTCAATTTATCCTTTATACCCGGAGTTCCACCCTCCCTAATATCGGTGCGACCGAAGGGACGGCATGGGGTGAGCAGATTGACGTAGACGTTGCGACGACCACGCTTTCTCCGGAGGACTATATCGCGCATGAAGGCTTCGACGGACCGGCAGGTCAAATTTTCGAGTCGGGCTGGGCCATGCTCAATAACTATCGCCTGTTTACTATTCGGGGGCAGGGAGCAGAAGGTGAGCTTTTTAAATCGGAATTTTTATTCGCGAGCGGAACGGTATACAACTTCAATCTTTATCCCGATGACGCGAAAGATTATGCCGATCTTGATCGAATCGTAGGCGAGATTTCTGTGGGGTTGCGCTAAAGAAGCAGGTGCCATTTTATTATATTTTACGGGCTCACCCCGCCTGTGCGCCCATGACGGGGTATGAAGTAAAGAGGGGAAGCACCAAGATGCATGCCGGCGGCGTATTTAGTAATATATAGGAATGGCAAAACAGGCCGAAAACGGGAACTGGCGTGGCAAAAAGTGGCTGTATTGTGGAATGGCAATCGTCGCATGTGCGGGGAGTTTTGGTTTGGGGTGGCTGTTAAACAATCTGACAACCACGATCACCGTTCCGCCACCGTTACGGCTTGGTGGTTATCAGTACATCAGTCCGTTGCTCAGCTGTAATCTGGGAAGCATAAAGGCCTTTTCGCAGGACCAGTCGATGATCAATACGCTCCAGTCCACAATTTCGCAGGACCAAAACGCTGGCGACGTTACGGAGGCATCAGTCTATTTCTCGGATTTTACGACGGGGCGGTGGGCCAGCGTGAATGGCAATGATAAATACTATCCCGCAAGCTTGGGGAAAGTACCGATCATGATGGCGTATTACGCGATGGCAGAAAATACGAGCAGTATTCTTGACGAAGAGAATGCGTATCCGGTGGGTATGCCGGATCAGAATGTTCAGCAAGAGATCCCGCCAGCGAATGCCATCACTCCCGGGCAGGAATATACGAATGAGCAACTCATCGAATATATGATCAAATATTCGGATAACGACGCCGCAGAGGTGTTGACCGCGCTTACGACCCCCACCGAATTGCAGGGAGTGCAAAGTGTGTATTCCGATTTGCAGATTCCGCTCGATAGTACGATCGTCGCATCATCGAGCGATATTATGACACCATCACAATACGCGATTCTCTTTAAGACGCTCTATAACGCGACGTATCTTTCACGCGATGATTCGGAAAGGGCGCTCAAGCTTATGACGCAGACGACATTCACGCAGGGAATCGTGGCTGGCGTGCCGAGCTCCACGGTCGTGTCGCATAAATATGGCTTGGCATCGTATACATCGGGCGGCGTGCCGTACCAGTGGGAACTCCACGACTGCGGCATCATCTACGCGCCAGGACACCCCTACCTTTTGTGCGTGATGACGAAGGGGACCACGAGTCTCGCGGCGCAGGAGAAGACGATCGCGGATATTTCCGCGGCGGCGTATCAGGAGGTGGAGAGTGGGAGTAATCAGTAAACGTGCCGGGTGGCAACGCTCGCCCTGCCGATGCGGATTGATTTTTTTGCGAAGCTCTATATAATGAATCCGTAAAGAAAGCGGGTATCGTATAACGGTATTACATCTGGTTGCCAATCAGACGACAGGGGTCCGACTCCCCTTACCCGCTCCAGAAAAGACGCGCTGGAGTCAAATTTTATATCATGCAAATAGCTTTGATTGTAGCAATGGGGGAGAATAGGGTGATCGGCGGAAGCGGGCACATTCCGTGGCATCTTCCGGCAGACTTTAAACATTTCAAAGAGCTGACGACGGGTCATCCAATCGTGATGGGGCGCAAAACGTTTGAGTCGATTGGTAAGTCGTTGCCGGGAAGGGCGAATATCGTGATCACGCGTGACGCAAATTATCAAAATGAGGGAATCGCAGTAGTGTCATCTCCTGAAGCTGCATTGGTGGTGGCCGCCGCTGCGGCGGGCAGTGAAGAGGTATTTATTATCGGCGGTGCAGAAATATATAAACTTTTTTTACCGCAGGCAGATAAGCTGTACATTACAAAAGTGGACGGCGATTTTAATGGCGACGCGTTTTTCCCGGAATGGGATGCGGAAGGATGGCGCTTGGTGAGCTCAGAAAAGCATGAAAAAGATGAGAAGAACGCACTCGATTTTACCTACTTGGTATACGAGCGAAAAAGTGCTTAACTATTAGTACTATGAATATGAAGCCTTTCGCGGACCGCACTCCGGACGCACAGTATCATAACCTTCTTAAGAAAATATTTGAGGAAGGCCAGGATGTGCTCCCAATCCATGGCGAGAAAGCAAAGATGCTTATTGGCCAGCAGCTACGCTACGATATTTCAAATGGATTTCCGGTGATCACCGAGCGCGATCTGTCCGGCCCACTTTTTACTGGCGCGCTTGCCGAGCACGTGGCATTTTTGAATGGTGCGCGCACGCAAGCAGAGCTCGAGAAGTTCGGCTGTAAGTGGTGGAGTAAGTGGGTTACTAAAGAGAAGTGCGACATCTTTGGTTTGCCCGAAGGCGACCTTGGTGATGGTTCGTACGGCGCCGCATGGGCGACGTTTCCAACGAAGGAAGGCACGCCGTTCAATCAGATTCGGCACGTGGTGCAACAAGTAAAAGAGCGTCCGTATCTCCGCACGCACTTTATTTCCCCATGGATCCCGCAATATACAATCCAGCATGAAGGGCTTACGCGAAAAGTAGTGGTTGCACCATGTCATGGATGGATTCATATTCTCGCATTTCCCGAGACGAAGACACTTTCCATCCATCACTTCCAGCGCAGCGCAGATTTTCCCGTCGGTGTTCCGTTCAACATTATTCAGTATGCGGCGTTCGGTATGATGCTTGCGCAAATCGTTGGCTATGAGCTCAAAGATATTGTTTATACTTTTTCGGACGTGCATATCTATGAGAGCCAGTATGAAAAGGTAAAAGAGCTTCTCGCACGCGAGCCGAAGCGGTTGCCCACGGTGACGCTTGATCCGTCGGTCTCGACTGGCGCGGTGGATGATATCTTCAAGTTCCGTCCGGAGCACTTCACCCTTACCGATTACGAGCCACATCCGAAGATGTTCATTCCTACTCCGGTCTAGTCATGAGCGATTTCGTAAATCTTGAGAATATCGCACATCGGCCGACGGGCGTCTATAGCGGCGTCATTAGTCAGATACAGAAAGACGGCGTGTGTCCGTTTTGTCCCGAGAGTTTGGCAAAGTATCATAAGAATCCAATTATCAAAGAAGGGAAATTTTGGTTGCTAACCAATAATATGTATCCGTATGAAGGAGCAAAGTATCATGCCCTGCTTATCCATAAAGCGCACATCACGAAGTTTTCGGAAATTTCAAAAGAAGCATGGGCTGAGTTGAATGAGTTCATGAATTATTTTACTGGCGAGAATAAAATTCCGGGCGGCACGTTCATCATGCGCTTTGGGGACACGCGGTATACCGGCGCGAGCGTCAGCCATCTCCATGCGAATTTAATCTCTCCTGACGGTGAGGATAAGGATCGGAAGCCGATCATCGCGCGGGTTGGATAATAAAAAAGCTCATCTCTGCGGACGAGCTTTCGGTGCCCGATCTTTCTGGTATCGAGCATACCCTCTTCGTATGAGATTTGCCACATTATGGCAAAATAGAATCGCCGCCATGCCGAGAATAGTCACGGCGGGAATGCCGAACTTTCCCATTGCGGGGACTCTGTGAATAATGCGTTCTATCCTTGTGTTGAGGATGACCACAAGAAGACATAGCAGTCCGGCAAGGAAATCGAATCCCTCCCACCGCAAATCTTTTTTCATGAAACCTCTCCTGCGGCTAAGATAGCACGCTGATAATATAAAATCAATAATTATTTCACCAGCGTGATTTTGATGCCGAACGCTTTTAAAATATCTTCTGCGTCGAGCATGGAATATCCTTTCGAATAGTAGACCTCTTTAATGCCGGCAACGGCGATGAGTTTTGCGCAAGCGGGGCAGGGGAAGGTGGTCACGTAGATGGACGCGCCCTCGGTGGAAATGGCCTGCTTTGCAGCTTGGGCAACGATGTTCGCTTCACCATGGATAAACTTGCCGAGGTCTTTGTATTGCGCTTCACCCGCATCGAAGTTGCTGCGCGGATCGCCGAGCGTGTTCAGCGTATATTCGGAAGGGAGCGCCGCGTTGTGCGCGATGATCACCGATTTTTTATCTTGCACGAGGATCGCGCCGATCTGTCGCCACCAATCGGGGCTCTTTTTTGATTCCTCAAACGCGGATGCCATGATCTCTTTATCGAGTTCGCTTTCGGAGATGACGCGACCGGGCGACACCTGAAATTCCGTGGTGGAAATCTGACGATCCCATCGGAGAAAGACAGAGATATATTGCACGGATTTATCTTTTAAATATTCGTTGGCGAATAGGCGATTTACTTCTTCGTCGGGTGTGATAATTTGCGTGGGATTGTTCAACAACTCGGAAAGATTATTCTTATCAAGCACGACGATCTTGGAAAATAGCTTTAGGCCCTCGACGAGCGATTTTATTTCCTTCGGCGTAAGGGCGCGGATGTCGCGATCCATGCGCGGCGCCGTAAGCACAAAGTCAGGCCCGAGAATATATAAGACGCCGGGATATTTTTTAAAAAAGTCGATGTACCCTTTGTGGAGCGCGGGGATATAAGAAACAGTTGCGTATGACATTTTTTAGTTCGCGGAACTCACTAGTTCTTGCGGATCTCGTTGATGAAGTTCTCCGTCAGCTTTTGTATCTCCGTCGCGAGTTTTTCCGCACCCTCAATTGTGAGATTGCGGATGCGTGCCGTGGTAGAAGTGGCCGCTTGCGGAGGGAGCGTGACGATTGCACCACAAAATTCATCATATATCCCTTTCTCCAGATCTTTTTTAAAGTCTTCAGTGCTGGTGGAGGTGATCAGTACATCGGGACGAATGAGGCGGATGAGCTCGCCGATATCGTGGCGTGCTTCGCGCAGAGTGACGATATCAACGTGGCGGAGATGGATGAGCATTTTGACCCGTTCCTCCTGCGGCACGATCGGGCGGTTCGGCCCTTTGCGCAATCGCGTGAGCTCGTCGGAATCCACGCCGACGATCAAAATGTCGCCATGCGATTTTGCCATCTCGAGATAGAGCGCATGCCCTTCATGGAGAAGGTCGTAGACTCCTTGGGTAAGCACCACTTTTAGCCCTTCCTTCTTAAACTCCTTGACCAACTCTTTCAGCTCGGCATGATCGGGAACGAACCGTGATGAGAAGTTGGTCTTTGTTTCGAGTATTTTTTTGGTGGAGGGGGACATAGATGAAGTACTTACAGCATATGACTTGAGGGCTCTTATGGTCAAGTGAACGTCCCGTCTAACTTCTTCGTGTTGGCGATACCCATATAAAAATGCCGCCCTCATAAAGACGGGCGGCAGGGATGTTCGCTAAGAGTGTGGTTTCTTTGCCCAATTTTCTATCTTTTTTGCCAAAGCTTTAATGTAGCGCGTTGGCCAGTTGATAAAATTTGGGTCGGGGACCGTTTTCGTGATCAATTTCACGATAATGGGCCGGTCGCTTTCGACGCCTTTCCCGCAATAGGCCAAGGCCGAAAAGAATGGTGGAGTTGAGGAAAGCCTCTTCAGAAGTTCCTTTATCACGGTAGGTATCGCTTCAATCTCCTCTGGCGAGTTGATGTAGCCAGAAGTGAGAAAGTATCCGTAGCCAAATCGTGCCCACCAAGCAGCTCGATCGCAAAGCTCATCGTCCCCACGAGGGTTGCCTTCCTCATAGAGGAGGTTTTCTCCCTTCTCCATGGGCTTCAATGGCAGGTCAAGTTTTAGCGTGAATTCCAAAACGCAATATTGATCTCCGCTGGGTAACTCTTTGTCTTTTGGTTTCCACGAAACTGGCTCCGGGAAACTCCAGTCGATTTCTCCAATCCCTCTGATCCGCGGCATAGTATTTCTCCTCTCGTTTTGTCCCTATTTGCAGGGCAAAAGAATGCATATGTTTCAAGAGCTTGCCAGCTCATTTTTATTTGAAGGTGCGCGCTGATTATAGATTATTTTTGTTTTTAAGTCAAATCCCTAAAAAGAAGCTTTGCCACTCCGCCCCCAAAGCGCTATAATAGACGTATATAAGAATGCCCTATGTTGTGTGGGGCATTTTTGCTAGAAGGGGCACCGCTATACGGGTGGCGCAAAATCGCCAATAAAACCCCAAAAATCAGTAACTTATCCACATAATTTTCGTTCTACATGATAGACGGTGAGGAACAACTCATTCGGTCAGCCGTCGGGGGCGATTCCTCGGCTTTTGGCTCTCTCTACGACCGTTATCAACCGGCAATTTACCGTTTTATCGTGGTTAAGGTGGGCAGCCGTGAGGAAGCCGAGGATATCACCCATCATGTGTTCCTGTCGGCCTGGCAGAACGTAGGTGCCTACAAGCACCGCGGCCATCCGTTCTCGAGCTGGCTCTACCAGATCGCGCGGAACATGGTGATTGACCATTATCGCGCAAAGAAGGACGAGGTGAGCCTCGACAAGCTCGACCCGGAGTCTTCCATTATTCCCGCCGTCGCGCAGTCAGACCTTTTTACAAAGTTACGGCTCGAGAAGGTTCATACGGCCATCAAAGAGCTCAAGGCCGATTATCAGTATGTTATCATCCTTCGGTTTATTGAAGACCTCCCGCTGAAAGATACCGCGGCGATCCTCAAAAAATCGGAAGGCGCAATAAAGCTTGCCCAGCACCGCGCCATTAAGGAATTAAAAAAGAAGCTGGGCGAAGAACATTACGAAGACGATGAAATTATTTGACACCCTCAAACAATTCAAAAAGATAGAGCCTGATGCGGAATTCACCCAACATTCCCGCACGGTGATTTTGCTTTCTCCACGAACGGAACGCCGCACCCTGCGCGGCGTGTTCACTTTTTTGCGCGTACTTGAGACGGGCGTCGCAGTGACACTCGCCGGATTTTTCATATTCATACTGGTGCAAGGTTTTTCTCCGGTGCGTTCGGTCGGTCCCGTAAAATATTCAGTGATCGATCCGGCCGGATTGCATGCGGAGGCGCAGGCGATCGATATGCAGATCCAGCTTGCCGATATTAATTATCCTCAGGTGACCTCGACCGCGGGGACGGAATTGGTTGCCGCGTCGCCGGCGGTGCTCAGCAAGGTGTTCGCTGCGGCGCTCGGCATCCAGTCCACGTCTTCCGCGTCCACGCCGGCCGCGACGACGGCCGGCGCAAGTTCGACCGCCTCGACGACCACCACGCTTTCCGTCGACCAGGCATTGCAGCAACTCTCCCATTAAATGAAAAACACAAAGACAGTAATGATGGGCGCCTTCTCTATTCTCTTCGCCACAGGCGCATTTTTTGTTTTTGGATTTCTTCGCGTGCCAACCGCGAGCGCGGCAACGGTCACCAATTGCGGCATCACCGCCGGTGAGGTTGCCCAGATAACGGCGATAGAGAACGATGCTTCGCTTACTGCTTCGTCCGAGATCACGCAAGAACTCGCGTTGAGAAAGCAGCTCGTCGGGAAAACGATTGTGTGCGCGCAACAGGAAGCAAAGACGTTTCAGATAAATTTGGCGAGCACTACCGTTGAAAGTAATGCTCAGCCGTTGCAGGCACAATTGTCGAGCAACCTTGCCGCCGCATCAAGTTTTTATGGCTTGGAATTGACCAAGTTGAATACCGTCGGCATTTCCGGCAGCGAGGCGATCGCGCAAGAAGTGCTTTCGTGGCGCGCGGGAACATTCCTTCCGCTCAGCGAGAACGTGAATAACTTCATCCTGTGGTCGCAGAATCAAAATCTTTTTGAGACGGCGCAGACGCGGATGACGCAAACCCAACAAGTGGTTTCGTTTATTGAAAGCACTACGCCCAATACCGCCCTGCAGAGCGCATTCAATACGGCACAAGCATCCTTTAATAATGCAGCGAGTGAGAATGCACAGGCAAAGTCTGCGCTCGCGCAGGGACTTTCACCCGATCAATCCCTCGCGCTTATCAAGCAATCGCTTGGTTCGCTTTCCGCTGCATATCAAAACTTGTTTACCGTGAGCACGCTCGTCACTAACATCCTCCCGCAATAGCACGCTTGCGCAGGATATTTTTCTTTTCTGGCACGACGTCGCCCTCTGCTGAGTGCGCGTCTCGTTCTCGCCGCCTTCGCGGCTCCGAATTTTAAATTACAGCAGGCTTATGCCTTGGCTACCGCAAGCGCCAATATTTTTTTCGCGCCGCTGGCCTTGAGAATGCGGGCGGCTTCGGTAAAGGTGGTGCCGGAGGTGGTGACGTCGTCCACGAGGACGATCTTTTTATTTTGCACATCCGCGCCGGCGCCGGGCGCAAGTATGAAACATCCTTTAACATTTTCTCTGCGTTCGAAAATATCTTCCGTTTCGCTTTGCGGTTTGCGGTGAGCTATGCGTGCGAGAAGATGTTCTTCAAAAGGGATGCCGAGCGTGGCGGCAAACGGGCGCGCGATGAGCGCGGATTGGTTGAACCCGCGCGCCCGCGCCCGCTCTATAGAGAGCGGCACCGGCGTCACGGTGTAATCGTGCAGGTCGAGATGCAATCGCGTGACGTATCCGGCGAGGATCTCCGCAAGCGGCGCGGCAGCAGCCTCGATGCCTTGGAATTTGAGCGCGTGGATGAGCGCCCGGAGCACCTCGTCGTCGTATGCCGCCGCCGCGCCGAGGATGTACGGCGCATCCTTATGGCAAATTTTCTTTTGATCCGGAAGCCGCGCGGCGCAGGTGCCGCAAAACAGCGTATCGAATCCATCGATGCTTCTTTTGCAGGTATCACATATGACGCCGTGTGTGATGGAATCGCCGCATTTTACGCACGCCGGCGGAAAGAAAATGTCTCCGATGAAGTTGAAATTCATGCTATTATATAGTAAAGAACCCGCATTAAAATCCTATTAAACGGATGTCATTATTTTCCGGAAGCAAATCATATCTTGGCGTTGATATCGGCACGACCTCCATAAAGATGGTTGAGGTGACGGCCGGCAAGAAGGCGCCCCGCGTCGTCAATTACGGCATGTTGGAGTCGAGTGGGTATCTCGCGCGCGCCAATCAGGCCTTGCAGACGAGTGGATTGAAGATTTTTGAACAGGACGCGGTGGCGCTTCTTAAAGCGCTCGTAAAACAACTCGGCACGTCCACGAAGGACGCGATCGCCTCGTTGCCGCCATTCGACGTTTTTATGACCATCATCGACTTTCCCGCGATGGATGCAAAGGACGTTGCGAAGGCACTCGTATATCAGGCAAAACAATATGTGCCGATGCCGCTTTCCGAAGTGGCGCTCGATTGGATGAAGATCACGGATTATCAGGATGACAAGGGATTTGCGCACCAGAAAATATTGTTGATCTCCGTTCCGCAGGAGCAGATCAAGAAATATCAGCATATGTTCCAGACTGCGGGATTGCGCCTGCGCGCATTGGAGATCGAATCATTGAGCGTCGCGCGTATCTTTGCCGGCGATCCGACGCCGACGATCATTGTGGATATCGGCAGTCGTTCCACGAACATCATTTTTATGGAAAAGGGAGTGCTCGCGTGGAGTGCGCAGAGCGATCTTGCCGCCGCGTCGCTTACGCAGGCGCTTGTGACAAGCCTTGGCATCAATCCGATGCGGGCAGAAGAGCTTAAGCGGGAGCGGGGGATATCGGGAACGGGACCCAACTACGAGTTATCCACAATAATGATGCCGTTTTTAGATGCTATAATTAATGAGGTAAAGAAGGTCACGTACAGTTACCGTCAACAATTTCCGACGGCCGCGACCGCGGAACGCGTCATCCTTGCAGGAGGAGGCGCCAACCTTTCCGGCATTGAGCGCTATTTTGAGAAAGAGATTGGTATTCCGGTGGTACGGGCGACGCCCTTCTCGAGGTTTGAATGTCCGGACGCGATCCTTCCGTTCATTCCGGAGCTTGGTGCCCCGATGACCGTCGCGCTTGGCCTTGGAATGAAGCAATTTACCTAAACGCACACTATGCCCCTTCCAGAAAAAGTCATCGAACAATTAGGCCGTGAAACCCCCAAAACACAAGGATGGGCTTTTGGCGCATTGCTTTTCTCCGGAGGCATTCTTTTTCTTGCGATAGCGATCTATTTTGGACTCACCCTCGGCTACGCTCCCTATTTACAAAATCAACTCAAGAGTACGCAGGCGCAAGTGACGACATTGAATAATTCCATTTCCGCGAGTCAGCAATCAGAGATCATTGATTTCTATTCTCAGATAGTAAATCTACAGACATTGTTGAGGGAGCATACCTTCCCTTCGCAATTTTTTTCATGGCTCGAGCAGAACACGGAGGCGAATGTCTATTATCAATCGCTTGCCCTGACGGCAAAGGATCAGGTCGCGCTCGCGGGAGTGGCAAAGAGCGAGGCCGATGTAAATCAGCAGATCGCGATCTTTGAGAATTCATCCGCGGTCTCGTCGGTGAACGTATCCAGTGTGACCGCCCCGTTGCTTGGCGGGAGTGCCTGGAACTTTAGCGTGACGCTTATCCTGAACCCGTCGGTATTTCTCGCACCCACCCAATAATATGAAACAAGAAACAAAACGGCTCTCCAGTATTCTTATCGCGGCGTTGATCGTCGCGGGAGCCTTGGTGGTGTACTTTGAGTTCATTGTTCCTGCATATACTAATCTTGAGACCATCAAGGGTCAGGAAGAGAGTGAGCAGACGTTGTATACCAACGAGACCCAGATCGCGAGCAAGATAAAGGGTTTGCTTGCCACCTATCAGAGCGATAGTTCGTCGAGTCAGTCGGTGGCGATGGCATTGCCGGTGGGCGAGGATATCTCGGGAGCACTTGCGCAGATCTATGGCATTGCGGCAAACGCGGGCGTCGCCGTTCAAGGAACGTCGGTTTCGGCACAGGCGGTGCAGGCGGTAACGCCGGCTCCTGTTGCGAGCACGAGCAGCCAGCTTGCAAATGCAGCGGCGGCGGGAGCGATCGTCAAACCCACGGGTACGGTTTCGTTCCAAGTGGTTGGGTCCGGAAGTTATGAATCATTCAAAAATTTTCTTCAGGGGATCGAGACGAACATCCGCATATTCAACGTGACTGCCATTTCCTTGCAGCCCGCGCCGGGCGCTTCCTTAAAGGCGGGAGCGGCGAACCCGGATTTATTCAATTACACCATAACGGTCGTGGCCTATTATCAAGCCTCATAAAAATATCATGGCGATCATCATTGAAGAAAACGAAAAGAAGGGGAATATTTTTGGCATCGTGGGATGGATCGTATTCTTGGCTATCGCCGTCGGTGCGATCTACTATATATTCTTTGCGCAACCACAATTAGTGGTGATTCCCGCAGCCGGTGGTTTAAGCGAGGTCGCTCCCATCGCGCAGCTTTCTCTTCAGCCGGATACGGTGGTGCAAGGCGCGGCATTCCAGGCGTTGACCTCCACTATTCCTCCGCCGACCCCTCAAGGTCCCGCGGCGGTGGGGCGGACTAATCCATTTATCGCCCCTTAGCGCATTCCTGCCCATCTCTTTTTGGGCACGACGTCGCACTCTACTGAGTGCGCGTCTCGTTCTCGGCACCTTTGTGCCTCCGAAAGCCCCTTAAAGATATAAGCTCATGCCTTGCCTACGGCGTATATATAAAGATGAAAAGATACAAAACTATTTTGCTTTGCGGCGCACGTGGTAGAATATACGTATGACGAACGATGAGTTGCTCCAGCAATTACAAAGCAGGGGATTGATCACGGAAGCGATTGCGACGCGCCTTCGGCGTGATGCGATCGTGGGCAATGAATCGCCCGAGGATATCATCGGGCGTGAACGACTCGTTCCTGATGAACAGGTCGCATCGCTCAAGAGCGAACTGCTCAAGGTTCCCTATAAGAAGATCGACCCCAATGCGATCGACGAAAGACTCATGGGCATCGTGCCCGAGGAGACCGCGCGCACCTATCATGCGGTTCCCATCAGCCTGCAGGACAATCTGCTGATCGTCGGCATGCTCCATCCGGATGACGCAAAGGCGCAGGAGGCGATGAAGTTCATCGCGCGGGAGAATCATATCAATCTTGGGGTGTATCTTATTTCCTATGGCGACCTTCAGGCGGCGCTTCGAAAATATTCCCCGTATCGCGCGGAAGTGGAGCAGGCGGTGCGTTCGTTAAATGTAAAAGAAGGGGGAGACGTTGAAGGCGCGATCGAACTTGAAGGTGGCGACAGCGCGGACGCGCCGATCATCAAGATCGTCGCCGATACTTTTAAGGAGGCGGTGCTCAATAAGGCGTCCGATGTGCACGTTGAACCGCAGCAAAAATCATTGCGCATTCGCTTGCGCATCGATGGCGATTTGCGCGAGGTGGCGTCGATGCCGGTGGAACTTGCCCAGCCGATCACGTCGCGCATCAAGGTCATTTCAAATCTAAAGATCGACGAGACCCGCGTGCCGCAGGACGGTCGTTTTCGCGCAAAGCTTTTTGATCGCGACATCGACTTCCGCGTCGCCACGTTCCCGACGCCGCTCGGCGAGAAGATCGCCATCCGCGTGCTCGACCCCACGACCGGCCTGAAGAATTTCGACAGCCTTGATCTTCTTGCGCCGACGCGCAAAGTCATTAAAGAAGGCTTGGAGAAGCCGTTCGGCATGGTGCTCATCACCGGTCCGACCGGTTCTGGAAAGACGACCACGCTCTATGCATTTTTGCAATCGTTGAACACCGAAGATGTGAACATTGTATCACTCGAGGATCCTGTGGAATATTTTGTTTCCGGCATCAACCAGTCGCAGGTGCGCCCGGAGATCGGCTATGACTTTGCGTCGGGCTTGCGCCAGATATTGCGTCAGGATCCGGATATTATCATGGTCGGTGAGATTCGCGACAACGAGACCGCCGGGCTTGCGGTGCAAGCCGCGCTGACCGGCCACGTCGTGCTCTCGACGTTGCACACCAACAATAGCGCCGCCGTGATCCCACGCCTCATTGATATGAAGGTGGAGCCGTTCCTTATCCCAGTATCCCTTAGTCTTGTGATCGCGCAACGTCTGGTTGGCGTGCTTTGCCCTGATTGCAAAGTTCCCGAGGCGGCGCCGACTGCGGTGCAAGATATCATTGCGCGTTCGCTTGCCGACCTTCCGCCCGACATCACCGCGGAGTTCAAGACGCCCTATCAGATCTATCATGCAAAGGGATGTGCCACGTGTAAGGGGCGCGGCGTGCTCGGCAGGACGGGCATCTTTGAGGCGTTTGCCGTCACAAAAGAGATTGAGAATATTGTGAGTGCCGGCGTCACCACGCAAAAGATTACGGCGCAGGCAAAGGCGCAGGGCATGATCACGTTGCGCCAGGATGGCATCGTCAAGGCGCTAAGAGGAGTGGTTTCAATAGAGGAAATTATTCGGGAGACGGAAGAAGCGTAGGAACTCACTCTACGAGGTACGAGCCCAGCGCTTCAAGAGGAAGGGATTATTTCCTGTTCACTGCCTGAAGGTGTTACTATTACAGCATGATTGAAGACCCCAACAAGAGCCACGAGGGATTAAGTGCGGAACAACAAGAAATAGCGGAGGAATGGCTTGCTAAATATGAGACGCCAGAAATCCCAAAAGAGGAGAGAAAAGATTGTAAGAAATTAGTCGCCGACCTTGAGGCAGCCTTTAGAAGCTTTGAGAATGCTTTTAGCGTTGAGCAGTTGTATGCAATTATTAATCCTACGCCGACGAGTATTCCCGAAAATGAAATACGGGATACCGCCAAAGAATGGTTAAAGCCCATGACTGATGCTTTGAAAAAGCTAGAAGAAACAACGGATATTACTGCGGATAAACTCGCAGAATTAAAAGCAACCTTCAAAAATTATTCAAACGCGGTTGGTTTCGTCAGCAGTAAGCCGGGGGGCGTGTATGTGATCGAGCACGATCGATAAGCACAGCGGTTCGAACGTCGTTCAGGAGCCTCCGCCGTCAAGGAAAGCCCCCTGCACCTTCTTTTATGGGTATGGTAATATTAGTGCATGGATGATTTTAAACAAAAATTGAATGATTTGTTGACGACGACGGCGAAGGAGAATGCGTCGGACCTTCACCTTGCGGTGGGACGAAAGCCGACCCTGCGTATTGACGGAGTGCTGATCCCGCTGGAAAAGGAAGCGGTCATGACACCGGAAACGGCGGAGGGGATCATTTCAGAGATGCTTTCGCCGGAGCAGAAGGCCAAGTTATTGACCCAGCGGCAGATTGATTTTGCGTATAGCTACGAGGAGAAGGCACGCTTCCGCGTCAACGTGTATTTCCAGCGTGGCTATCTCGCCGCGGCGCTACGGCTTATTCCGACGCGCATCAAGACCATCGAAGAATTGAATCTCCCGCCGCTCTTGCATGACTTCGCACAGCTCTCGCAGGGATTCGTGCTTGTGGTGGGTCCCGCCGGACACGGCAAGTCTTCCACACTCGCCGCAGTTGTGGATGAGATCAACCACACGCGCACCGATCATATCATTACGATCGAAGATCCGGTGGAGTACCTTTTTACACAGGATAAGTGTATCGTTTCGCAACGTGAAGTCGGGAGCGATACCACGAGCTTCCATTCTGCGCTCCGCACCGTGTTGCGTCAGGACCCGGACGTCGTGATGATCGGCGAGATGCGCGACGCGGTTTCGATCGGCACCGCTATGACCGCATCCGAAACGGGCCACCTTGTGGTCTCCACATTGCACACCAACTCCGCGTCGCAGACGATCGATCGCATCATCGATTCATTCCCGGCGGATCAGCAGGGGCAGGTGACGTCCCAGCTCGCCGCGACGCTCGTTGCGATCGTCTCTCAGCGGTTGCTCCCGCGCATTTCCGGCGGTCGTATTCCGGCGATGGAGATCATGATCGTGAATCCCGCCATCCGCAATCTTATCCGCGAGCGCAAGACGTATCAGATCGATCTCGTCATTGAAACGAGCTTGCAGGAGGGGATGGTGACGCTCAACCGCTCGCTCGTCAATCTCATCAAGAACAAAGAGATCACACTCGATAACGCAGAATTATATTCTCTTAATCCCTCCGAATTAAGAATTTTATTAGAAAGAACATAACAAGAATGTGAGTGTGTGGTCTTTGTGGGCATTAAAAGAAGCCCATGACCACAAAGACCACACTCTCACATTATTCTTATGAAATTTAAGTATCAGGCCAAAACAAAAGAAGGCGCGACGCAGGTGGGGTTTGTGGAGGCTTCGAACCGCGATTCGGCGACTTCGATCCTTACGAGCCACGACCTTTTTGTGCTGAGCGTCATTGCGGATCGGCCGCCAACATTCCTCGACACACTCGCGGGATTGTTCAATCGCGTAGGGCGCAAAGACCTTATCGTGTTCGCACGCCAACTGGCAACACTTCTTGAGGCGCGGCTTCCGCTCAACAACGCGCTCAAGATCCTCTATGAACAGACGGGCAATGCCACGTTAAAGGAAGCCATCGCGGATGTGACGCAGGATATTGATGCGGGAGTTTCTTTCTCTCAAGCGCTTGCGCGGCAGAGCAAAGTATTTCCTGATTATTATATTGAACTGGTGCGCGCCGCAGAGGCCACCGGCAACTTGAACGAGATCGCATCGTTCCTTGCCGATTACACCGAAAAGGAGGGCGATCTTGCCACCAAGGCGTCATCGGCGCTCGTGTATCCCGGCATTGTTATTGCGCTGTTCATCATCGTCGCCTTTATTCTCCTTACCTTTGTGTATCCGTCGCTCGGTGGCGTGTTCGCAGAGAATGGCGTTGCGCTTCCGTGGTATACGCAGGTGTTGTTGAACACGGGAACGTTTTTAAATAAATGGTGGGTGGCTGTGGTCATCGCCGTTATCGTGCTCGCGACGATCGCCGCCAATTATTTTCAGACCGATGAAGGCAAGGCGTTGCTGGACGACGCAAAGATCCGTCTGCCGATTGTAAAGCAGATCTACGTGCCCGTCATCATGGCACGGTTCGGTAATTCTGCAGCGCTCCTTGTGCATGGCGGCATCCCCATCGCGCAGTCGCTCGAGATCATCGGACACATGGTGGGCAATGTGTTATATCGTGACGTAGTGCACGCGCTCGCGGAAGATGTGCGCCAGGGGTCGCTCCTTTCGCAAAGCATCGCAAAGTATCCGCAATATTTTCCGCCGCTCATCTCCCAGATGGTCGCGGTAGGGGAAACGACGGGAAAGATCGAAGAGATGTTCACGCGTCTCTCGGGTATCTATACTCGCCAAGCGGACGAGATTACCAATAACTTGGTGGATCTTATCCAGCCGGCGCTCATGATCGGCATCGGCGTCATGGTGGGTCTGCTTTTTGCCTCAATTCTTATCCCCATATACAGCCTTACGGAGAGCATTCACTAAATGTTATAATAAAAGGGTCGAAAAATTAGCTTAAAAATAATAATGAATATAAAACAAAATAAGGGATTCACCCTTATCGAAATTCTCATCGTCGTTGCGATCATCGCAATTTTGGCGTCGGTTGTGCTCGTCGGTCTCGGGCCAACACAGGAAGCCGGTCGTGATGCGCGCCGCATCTCGGATCTGCAAGAAGTACAAAATGGGCTTGAGCTGTACTTTAATAAGTGTGGTTATTACCCCGGAAACAATACAACGGCGGTTTGCGATGATACTGCGACCACTGGCTACGCTTCAATGTCGACCGCGCTCACGACCGTTGGGGTTGATATAAACTCAATTCCCGGTGATCCGTTGAACAGCGGCGTGCATATCTATTCTTTTGCAACTGATGGTGCGTCCGCTACTTCTTATGTGCTTGGGGCAGTTCTCGAAAACCCTAATAATTCGGTATTCACGAGCTATAATGCTCCTGCCGACTATAATACCGACACTATTCCAGCGGCGCTTTCTTGCACGGGTTCGGGCGACTATTGTATCTCGCTCTAGTTTTTGCGAAGGCAAGAAATTATCCCAAAAAACCCGCTCCGGCAGGTTTTTTGATAGAATGGATCTATGACGTGGCTCATTCTTTTTATCTTCGGCATCGTGTTCGGAAGTTTTTTGAACGTGGTGATCTTGCGTTACGACGGGGATCATTTTTTGTTCGATACCAAGATGATCGGCGGGCGCTCGCATTGCATGCATTGCGGTGAGACTCTGCGGTGGTTCGAGCTCGTGCCGATCCTGAGCTTTCTCATCCAGCGCGGGCGGTGCCGGCGCTGCGATGCCACGCTAAGTGTTCAGTATCCCGTCGTCGAGCTGGTCTCCGGACTTATTTTTATCTTCGTGCCGTTGACGCTCGGTGGCGGCACCGCTTTTATTTCCGCGTTGGCCGCGACCGTCCCACTTTTGTTGATCACCAGCTTGTGGGTTGCCGTCTTTGAGGCATTGCTTGTTATGGCGGTGATTGATATTCGGCTTGGCATCATTCCGGACGAGATCAATATCTTTCTGGGCGTCGTCGGTATTTTTCTTGCGATTTTTTCCGGCGGGCAGGGGAGTGCGGCGATGAGCGCCATCATCGGTGCCGCCGCCGCCGGTATATTTTTTGCCGTGCTTATCGCCGTCACGTACGGCAAGGGTATGGGCATGGGCGATCTCAAGCTTGCGATACCGCTCGGGCTCCTCTTTGGCTGGCCTGGGATCGTGCTTGTCGCGATCTTCGCCTTTGTGCTCGGCGCCATCGTCGGCGTGGCCGCCATTGCGCGCGGAGAGAACACCATGAAGGGAACATTGCCGTTTGGGCCGTTCCTCGCGCTTGGTGCGACGGCGGTGTTCTTTTGGGGCGCGCCGGTGCTCAGCTGGTATCTCTCGCTCCTTGGCGTTCGGTGAAGATGCCGGGGAAATGATAGAATATCCTTAATGGACGATCGAAAAGGATTTACGTTAATAGAAGTGCTCGTGGTGCTCGCCATCACGGCGATGCTTTCGGGTCTTGCCATCATCTATAGTCATATCGGGCAGAATCAGATATCGCTTTCTATAGAGGAATCAAAAGTTGCCCAGCTTATCCTTGAGGCAAAGGAGCTTTCCATTGCCACCTACGCTACGAACAGCGCCACGTGCGCCTACGGTGTGACGTTCGATTACGCGAATTCGACGTATTCGCTGTTTGCCTATAATTCGGCCACCACCACATTCCTTTCAGAGGGGAGTCATTTTTGTCCGTCGATCGCGAGCACTTCTGCGGCGATCGATCCGGATGCGATACAGCTATATGAGTCTGGCAGTTGGCAGGTGCACACCGCGCCGGGCGTGGTGCTCGTCAGCTCCACTGATCCTATCGCAAGCGCTACCATTCAAGATGTGCTTTTCTATCCGCCCGATCCGTGTACGCTGATTAGTCTCGTAGGACAGACGACATTCGCGAGTGATTGCAACTTTAGCGCGAACGACAACCCGCCATCGGAAGCGTATGTTTACCTGAGCACCTCCGACGGAAGCCTTTCCCGCACGATCACCGTCAATCCCGCAGGCCAGGTAAGTTTATAGAATGCACCATATACGATAAACTATTTTTATGAGCACCCTTATCCATTCCCGCCGCGGCCAGACGCTTGTTGAGGCGCTCGTCGCACTGAGTATTTTGACGGTGGGATTCGTGGGTATCGTCACGTTGCTTACGAAGTCGTTTCAGTTAAACCGAACGACGACGGATGACACGCAGGCAACCTATCTTGCGGCGGAAGGAATCGAGGTTGCAAAAAGTATCATCGATTACGATGTCTATTCTGCGTTTGCTACGGATCCTAATAACATAGGTTGGGGATGCAGTTTTGGTCTGACCCCTGGCGCACCGCCTACAGATTTTGCGCTCGCGTATGATACTAATCCCGGTCTTTGTCCGGCGGAGCCACAGACGGTAGCGCAGGTGGGGGATAAACTTTATTTTGATTCAAATGCCGACGCCGGCGCTGGTTTTTATACTTACAATAATTTTTACACTTCGACGGATTTTACTCGCGATGTGTATCTTTCCACACCGCTTAATTCTCCAAACGAGATTGACGTGCGATCGGTCGTAACGTGGACGAACGGACCTCTCTCGAACACCATTACCCTCCAGGATAGTTTTTATAACTGGCATCCATAATATGAATATGAAAAAAGGATTTACGCTCATAGAAATGCTTATCACGGTTGGGCTGTTTACGATCATCATCACGATCGCGGTCAGCGCGTTTACGAACGCGATCCGCACCCAACAACAGGTTTCTTCACTCATCTCCGCGCAAAGCAACGTCAGCCTTGCACTCGAGCAGATGACGCGCGATATCCGCACGGGATATCTTTTCTGCCACGCTCTGGGAGCAAGTTCCACCAGTCCGTCTTCACTATGCGATGACAATAGTGATATTCCCGATCCGGTGGGGCAGAATTGCACCATCGACGATACTTCTGGCTCTCCCGTATGGACGTGCCCGACCCTCGACTTTTACGATGCCGAAGGTAACCATATCAATTATTCCTGGGATGACGGTGCGCTCACGGAAAGTATCAACTCAAGCACTCCGCAATCTATTACCGGCGCTACCGTATCGGTGACGTATCTCCGATTTCGCCTTTTCGGCCAGCTGGAGGGCGACAACTGGGCGCCGCGCATCGGCATCGCGATCGGCATCGCGCCGAGCTCCACCGACCCGGCCATCGCGAATGACGTCTTTAACCTCGAGACCACGGTGAGTGCGCGCACGATCGACTGCGTTCCAAACTCCAGCCCGGCGCAGTGCTAAGTAAACTGCCTGCTTTATCCACAACCCCTCTTTGTCTGGTATCTGGTAAGATTATGGTATGAATGATCCAAAGCGCATCTGGGCGTGGGTTGGGGTAGCGATCCTTGTGATCGTGGTCATTGCGTGGGTTATATGGAGACCACAAGAGAAGGTTGCCTCTGGTCCGTCGCCGGTCTTTGCTCCGCAAGGACAGCTCGTTCCGCAATTTCCAAAGGATCTCATTCTTGATACGAACGCCGCGATCAGCGGAAGCTATGCCATCAATTATTCCTCAAGCACCAATCAATATACCGCAGAATATGATTCTTCGAGTACGGTGACCTCGCTCTTTGGAGCGTATCAGTCTTATCTTCCGGCAAATGGTTGGACGCTGACGGGATCACTTACGACTCATCCCACGTTTGATGTGCTTTCGGCAACACAGGACAACAATCAATTACAGGTGGTCATTAGCACCGAAGCGAAAGGTTCGCAGGCAACCATCACCTATGTTGCTCAATAATATGAATATAAAAAAAATAACACGCACAGTTATTTACTCGGCGGGGATCATAGCGACGATCACGATTCTTTTATTTGCATCCCGATCGACTAACGTATCGTCCGCACAGGCGATCATCACCACGTGCAATATATCTTCAAACGCTCTGGATCAGCGGGGCGAAAGCACATTTTCTGTGCAAGCCGGTCAGACAAATAGCGATATCTATTTTACTGCGGGATGCGGTAAGATAATCGCCGGCATTGAGTGGGTATGTTATTACAAAAAAATCACGCCATCTCCATACTTTACCTTGAATGACAAGGGCGATGGTTTTGGAGGTGGTAACAATGGCGCTGAACCATTTGATATTGTTGGGGTTGCTTCCGGGACGGGCAGTTCTACTGTGACGGTCGATTGCACCGATGGTAATGATCCAGATCAGCATCCAAAAACGACCATTACCGTTAATGTTTCTCCCGTCACTTCCACCTCAACCTCAACCACTCCTACCAGTACAACTTCGAATACCGGCACCATCATCGTCATCTCCGAGAACTCACAGACGAGCACGGTCGGAAATCTTTCCGTTCCTGCATCGGGATGGGATGTCCTTGATGGCGCGACCGATATCTGCGATGAGCAAGGTATTTCTTGTTCCGGCAATGCTCAAACCTATACCAACCAACCGGCGGGAATCTACAACATCTTAAATGCAACACTTCCTTCTGCGTATACTGGACTTTCTTGCGCAAATGCCCCCGATTGTTATGACGCGACGCCGATATATTATCCGGTCTCTACGCAGACCTTGCTTGCAAGTAGCACCGTTGGCTTTGACGTCCTCTGGAATCCACTTGCCAATATGACGGTCTCGCCGGCCTCGTTGAGCGTCACGTATCCCGGCACTCCTTCTGGGCAGGTGACGATCGGCAACGACGGTGCCCCTGGATCGGAGCTTTCATGGACTGCCAACACGACGACCACATGGCTCTCGCTCAGCAATCTCTCTGGATCGCTCGCCTATAATACTTCAAAAAATATCACACTTACCGCAGACGGCAGTTCGTTATCCGCAGGGACTTATCAAGGCACGGTTACCTTTACCGGCATTCCCGCAAATTGCACGGGATCGGACTGCTCGATCACAAAGTCTGTTGCTGTCGCGCTTACCGTGACGAGTAGCACGGGCGGCCCTAGCTACTACGTCTGTACTAATGCCACGACCGATTCCTGTCAGACAACTTCGACAAACACTGGATACACATCGTGCAACGATGCATGCAAAAATGG
>Ga0302319_10006208_pt1 | contig 23772 bp, 21 predicted proteins | sample Bog_T0_2_FD_203319 | JGI IMG/M metagenome (GOLD analysis project Ga0302319, IMG submission 203319) | Peat permafrost microbial communities from Stordalen Mire near Abisko, Sweden - Bog_T0_2 | ecosystem: Environmental > Terrestrial > Soil > Wetlands > Peat | place: Sweden: Abisko, Stordalen Mire...
GTCCGGCGATTCGCCGTTCGAACTGGTGCTGTGGGTACCGCTGGTCGATTGCTTCGGCAGCAAATCGATGTTCATCATGCCGCCCGCCGAGGACGAGCGCCTGCAGGCCGACATGGCGGCACGCAGCGGCCAGTCCGCCGAGGCATTGTTCCAGGCGATCGCCGATCAGGTGATCTTCTTGGATATTCGCTATGGCAGCGTGCTGATATTTTCCCAGAATCTGATGCATGGCAACCGGGTCAACCGGGTGCCGCAAACCCGCTGGTCGTTGAATTGCCGCTTCAAGGCGGTGCTGTCGCCTTATGGCGATAAAAGACTGGGCGAATTCTTCGAGCCGCTGGTGATTCGTCCGGCGTCCTATCTCGGCATGACCTATCGGTTGCCGGACGGCTTCGATGACTGAGCCGAAGGGATATCGCGGCTATATCACCTCGCGGCCGTTTTTTGGCGAACGCGTGCCGCAGCATGTTCAGCAGCTGGTGATCCGCGACTATTGCAGCCGGCGCGCTCTGCCGTTTCTGTTGAGCGCCACCGAATATGCAATGCCCGGCTGTTTCATGATGCTGAACTCGGTCGCCGACCAGCTGCCCGAGCTGGACGGTATCGTTCTCTACAGTATCTTCATGCTGCCCACCGCCGCATCGGCGCGCAGCGCGCTCTACGCCCAGGCGCGCCGGGCGGGTGCCAGCCTGCATGGCGCGCTCGAGGATTTTGCCATCGTGACCGACGACGATGCGCGCCGGGTAGAAGATCTTTGGCTGGTGCGCTCCTTCATGGACCGCCAGGGCAAGCGGAGCTGAGACGATGGCCGGACTCTACAGTAATCTCAAATTCCTCCAGCATGGCGAGCATCTGGAGTCACTCCGTTCCGGCCAGTTGTTGGCGCCGGTGCATATCCGCATCAAGCCGATCAATCGCTGCAATCATGCCTGCTGGTATTGCGCCTATCGGTCCGACAGTTTGCAACTCGGCAATCGGATGGATCTGCAGGACCGCATCCCCGAGGACAAAATGGCCGAGATCATCGACGACATCATCGCCATGCAGGTCAAGGCGGTGACATTCTCCGGCGGCGGCGAACCGATGCTGTATAAGGGGCTGCCGGCGATCGTCGAGCGCCTCGGCCGTGCCAAGGTCAAAGTGGCGTCGCTTACCAACGGCTCCAACCTGCAAGGCGACATGGCCGACAGCTTCGCCGAATGGGGCGCTTGGGTTCGGGTGTCGCTCGACGGCTGGGACGATGCCAGCTACGCTGCGGCGCGCAGCATCGCACCGGGGAGTTTCACCCGCCTGATCGCCAATATGCGCGCCTTTGCGCGCCGCAACAGCGCCTGTGTGCTGGGCGTCAGCTTCATCATCGGACGCGACAATCACGCCCATATTGTCGAGATCTGCCGGTTGCTCAAACAGGTCGGCGTCAATCACGTCAAGCTGGCCGGCGCGGTGGTGGCCAATGATGCCGCCGCCAACAATCTCTATCACCAGGATTTCAGAGCGGCGGTGTCGGCGCAGATTGCCGAAGCGCAGGGCATGAACGATGCGCATTTCACGGTGGTCGACCACTACCATGCCCTCGATGAACGCTTCCAGAAGGGCTATCACAGCTGCCCATTCCTGCATTATCTGACCGTGATCGGCGCCGATTGCGCCGTCTATAGCTGCCAGGACAAGGCCTATACCGATGTCGGCCGGCTGGGTTCGATCCGCGATCGGTCGTTCCGAGAATTCTGGTTCTCCGCGGAAAATCGTCTCACCCTTGCCCAATTGGACCCGTCCCAAGCCTGTCGCCATCACTGCGTCGCGCACGGCAAAAACCTTGCCTTGCATGACCTACTCGGCCTCGATCCTGATCACGTCGCCTTTGTGTAGAGAGAGTGCATGCCGGAACTCAATTTCCTCGCCACCTATCAGAATGCCACCAAGCGCGACTATGTGGCGCGGGTTACCGCCTTCGACAAGGCTGCCTGCGCTACCGCCGCCCGGCAGTGGGGCGCCGACTATTGGGATGGCGCCCGCCAATATGGCTATGGCGGCTACCATTATGACGGCCGCTGGCGTCCGATCGCCGACGCTATCGCCCGCCACTACAAGCTGCAGGCCGGCGACCGGGTGCTCGATGTCGGCTGCGGCAAGGCCTTCCTGCTCTATGAACTGACCCAGGCAGTGCCGGGACTGGAGGTCGAGGGTATCGATCTGTCGGCTTACGCGATCGCCCACGCCAAACCGGAAGTGCAGAGCCATCTGCAAATCGGCAACGCCACCAGCCTGCCTTTTGCGGATCACAGCGTCGATCTGGTGCTGTCCTTGAACACTTTGCACAATTTGGAAATCTTCGATCTTGCCACCGCCGTCAAGGAGATAAACCGGGTTGGAAAAAAAAATAAATGGATCTGCGTCGAATCATTCCGCGATGAAAAGCAAAAAGTCAATCTGCTCTATTGGCAATTGACCTGCCTCAGCTTTTTCACGCCCACAGCCTGGGCATATTTACTGAAAGAATGGGGCTATGATGGTGACTATGGTTTTATATTTTTCGACTGAGTTTTTTGTATTTTCCGTTCATCGCTTGGTAACGCCTCGACACTATGCTGTCCGGCCCACGCGTAACGCAACGGACTCTGCCTGATGGACAAGTTTCAGATCGACGGTCAAAAGCTGCATTATCACCCCGATCGTGTCGCCCAATGGATGGCCGGGCGCGACGATTGGCAAACCGCCAAGTCGATCTATCCGGTCTATGTCGAAATTTCGCCGATGGGGGCCTGCAATCATCGCTGCACCTTCTGCGCGGTGGATTATATCGGCTATCAGACCATCTCGCTCGATGTGGCGGTGTTGCGGCGGGTCCTGCCGGAAATGGGCCGTCTCGGAGTGAAAAGCGTCATGTATGCCGGCGAGGGCGAGCCGATGCTGCACAAACAGATCAGCGAGATCGTCGAGATCACCAAACAGGCCGGGATCGACGTGGCCTTCACCACCAATCTGTCGCTCTTGCCGAAAAATTTCGTCGCGCAAGCTCTGCCGCATGTCTCCTGGATCAAGGCCTCGATCAATGCCGGCAGCGCCGAGACCTATGCCAAGATTCACCGCACCAAGCCGGCGCATTTCGATGCCGCCATCGAGAATCTGCGCATTCTGAACGAGGCGCGCCGCAGCCGGTCGTTGCCGGTCACGCTCGGCGCGCAGTGCCTGCTGCTGCCGGAAAACCAGCATGAAATAGCCGATCTGGCACGACTATGCCGGGACATCGGTATCGATTACCTGGTGGTCAAACCCTATTCCCAGCATGAATACAGCCTGACGCGCACTTACGAGACACTCGGCTATCAGCAGTTTCTGGCGATGGAGGAGGACCTCAAGGCGCTGAACAGCGACAGTTTCAACGTCGTGTTCCGCGCCAATGCGATGCGCAAATATGAGTCGGACGACCGCTACCCGCGCTGTTTCGCCACCCCTTTCATGTGGGGCTATATCATGGCGAGCGGCGTGGTGTCGGGTTGCAGCGCCTATCTGCTCGATAAGCGCTTCGAATTTGGCAACATCAACGACTCGTCCTTTCAAGAGATCTGGGAAGGCGAATTGCGCCACCAGAATTTCGAGTTCGTCCGCAAGGATTTGAATATCGACGAATGCCGCCGCAACTGCCGGATGGATGAGGTCAATCGCTATCTCTACAAGCTGACCGAAGCCCAGCCGCCGCACGTGAATTTCATCTGATCCGGAGGAGGAGGGGCACATGGCCGGCAACCTTGAAGACTATCTGATCAGGCGCATCCGCCCGGGCCAGACATTCCAGGATCTGAACGATTTCCCCGCCTATTTCGAGATTGAAACGGTCAATGCGTGCAATGCGCGCTGCCCGATGTGCACGATCGAGGATTGGCACCGCCATACCCCTACCATGAAAGACGCGCTGTTCGACAAGATCGCCGGCGAACTGGGCGACAACGCCGACAAGGTCAAACGCGTCAGTCTTTACCGCGACGGCGAACCGCTGCTCGACAAGAAGCTGCCGCAGCGCATCCGGACCCTCAAGCAGCGCGGCATTCGCCAGGTCGCCATCTCCACCAATGTTTCGCTGCTCGACGCCGAACGGGCGAGCGCGATCCTGGAGGCGGGAATCGATCTGGTGATTCTTTCGATCGACAGTCTGGACAAGGACGTCTTCGAAGCGATCCGCGTCCGCCTGGATCACGGCGAGGTGATGGCCAACGCGCTCCGGTTCATCGCGCTGCGCGATCGCATCCGGCCATCGACCCAGATCTGGGTCAGGATGATCCGCCAGCAGAGCAATTATGACGAATGGCCGCGTTTCGAAGCCTTCTGGCGCGCGAAACTGGCCGCGCATGACCGCGTCAATTACCACAATCTGCACAATTGGGGCAGCCAGCTGCAGGGTTTCCAGGCGGTCTCTGTCAGCAGCGAACCAAAGCTGCCCTGCGTCGCCTTGTGGTCCTTGATGGTGATCTTCGCCGATGGCCGCGTGCCGCTGTGCAATGTCGATTATGACGACAAGTTTCCGCTCGGCAATGTCGCCAGCCACTCGATCGCGGAGGTCTGGCGCGGGCCGGCGCTGGCCAGCCGCCGCCTCTGCCATATGGCCGGCGACAAGGGCGCGATCGCCATTTGCGGCGATTGCAATGTCTGGGACGAACCCCCCGATCTGGCCCATGTCGCCCCTGATTTTGAACCGCAAGAGGTCCTTGCGGCTGCCTTGCCCTGATGCGAACGGCCCTGATTGCCGGCGGCGACAGCCGGATCGGCGCGGCGGTGGCCCGGCGTCTGGCAGAACAGGGCTGGAAGGTGCTGGCGACCACCCGCCACAAGGAGCGCGTCACCCCCGACCGGCCCTGGCTCGATTTGGAGTCTTGCACCGAGGCGATGCCGTCGCTGCCGTCCTGCGCGATCTGTCTGATCGCCGCGGCGGCGGTCAAGATCGACGAGTGTCGGCGAGATCCCGCCGCCACCCGGCGGGTCAATGTCGCCGGCACTGCCGCGGTGGCCGGCTGGGTGGCACAACAACAGGGCTTCACGCTGCTGTTGTCGACCAACCAGGTGTTCGACGGCAGTCGTCCGCTCTGCAAGATCGAAGACGCGGTTTGCCCGCTGACCGACTATGGCCGGCAAAAAGCCGACGCCGAAGCGGCTATTCTTGCCGGTGATGGTCACGCCGCGGTGCTGCGCCTGACCAAGCTGCTCGCTCCCGACGCCCCGCTGTTGCAGGGATGGCTCGCCGCCTGGCGCCGCAATCAGCCGGTGACCGCCTTTCGCGACATGACGATCGCGCCGGTCACCCTGCCGCAGACGGTGGAGGCCATCACCCTGCTGCTGACCGGCCGTGCCGCCGGCCTCCACCATTTTTCGGGCGACCGCGACGTAAGCTATCTCGCGATTGCCCGCGAGCTGGCGGCGCGCGCCGAAATCGACCCGGCGCTGGTGCAAGACAGCTCCTTCCGTGATGCCGGCATTCCACCCGAATTTGCGCCGCGCCATACCACGCTCGACTGCCGGGACCTGCGCGCCTGGCAGGTGACGCCGCTGACCAGCGCGCAATGCCTCGACCAGGTGCTGGGCCAAGCGCTGGCGGTCGCCGTGCCACCCTGAATCTTAACTTTTTGCTGCGATAAACGGCGCTCTTGGGAGCGCGCCGGGTGGCTCTCACAGAGGAAATGCTGAGATGACCAAGATCCTATTCGCCGACCTGACCCACACCGGAACGGTGATCGACGCCAACAGTTTTCCCCTCGCGATCGGCTGTATCGCCGCTGCCGCCAAAACCGCCCTGGGCGACGCCATTTCGGTAGAACTGGTCAAATATCCGGCCGCTTTGTCCTGCTCGCTCGACCGCGACACCCCGGACGTCGCCGCCTTCTCCAACTATATGTGGAATGAACGGCTGGGACAGGCCTATGCCACCGCCATCAAGCAGCGCCATCCCGGCACGGTGACGATCTTCGGCGGCCCCAATTATCCGATCGACGCCGCCGAGCAGGAAGCCTGGCTGCGCGGACGGCCGGACATCGATTTCTACATCGAGGGCGAAGGCGAACTCGCTTTCATCGCCCTGCTGGGCGCGCTCGCCGACTTCGATTTCAATGTCGCCGCCCTGAAGGCATCCGGCCGCGATCTGGCGAGTGCGCATTATTTCGTCGGCGACCGGTTTGTGCGCGGTACCTTGCTGCCGCGCATCGTCGATCTGGACCAGTCCAGTCCGTCGCCTTATCTGATGGGGCTGATGGACGGCTTCTTCGACGGCAAGCTGACGCCGCTGGTGCAGACCTCGCGCGGCTGTCCCTATTCCTGCACTTTTTGCCATGACGGCATCGCCTATGCCACCAAGACCCGCCGCTTCAGCCAACAGCGCATCGACGCCGAACTGGCCTATGTGCAGCAAAAGGTTACGGTGCCCAGCCTGACCTTGGCCGATCTGAATTGGGGCATGTTTCCGGAAGACATCGAGACCGCCAAGACCTTGGCGCGTATGAAGGTCACCAGCAAATGGCCGGCGCGGGTCAACACGGCGACCGCCAAAAACCAGAAGAAACGTATCATCGAAATGGCGCGCCTGCTGGGCGACAGCATGTATATTGGTGCCTCGATTCAATCCACCGATGCCGAGGTTCTGAAAAATATCAAAAGAACGAATATCGACAATGCGGCGATCGTCGAAATGGCGAAAGAATCCCGCCGCAGCAATTCGCTGACCTTCAGCGAGCTTATCCTAGGCTTGCCGGGTGACAGCAAGGAGAAGCATTTCCGGTCGATCGATGACATGCTCACCACCGGCATCGAGGAAATCCACTCCTATCAGTTCATCTTGCTGCCCGGCACCGAAGGAGCCAACCCGGCAACCCGGCAAAAATTCGGCTATCAGACGCGCTTTCGCGTCCTGCCGCGCTGCTTTGGCCGTTATCCGGTCTATGGCGGCGAGGTTCCCGTGGCGGAAATTCATGAGGTGTGCGTCGGCAATGACAGCATGAGCTATGCCGATTATCAGGACTGCCGCTGGTTCGATCTGACCCTGGCGATTTTCAACAATGGCAGCATCGTCAATGAAGTCATCAATCTGGCCCTGACACTGGGCGTCGATCGCGCGCAATTGATACGGCAGATCCACGATCTGGCGGTGGCGCCGGACAGCCCGCTGCTTTCGGTCTATCAGGGCTTCCGCGACGACGAGGAAAAGAATTTCTGGGACGAGGCAGCGCTGCAGGCTTTCCTGCCGCGCCCGGAAGGGTTCGATGCCTATCTGGCCGGCAGCTATGGCGCCAACCAGATTTTCAAATACCGCTTCCAGGCGGTGTTCACCATGCTGGATTCGGTGCTGGATATCGTGTTCGGCGCCACGCGCAGCGCTCTCACGGCGGTGATCGCCGAAGATGCCCGCATCGATGACTATCTCACCCAGTTGCGCGCGATCATTCTGGCCAGCCGTTCGGCCTTGACCGAGGTCGATCTCAGTTTTGAAATGGCCGTGAATTTCGACTTCGTCACGCTCGAGCGCGGCGGTTGGCAGGCCGACCCGCGCGCGCTGTGGTCGGCGGAGTCCCACCTCTTGCGGATTGGCCACAGTCCGGCGCAGCGTGATGTGTTGAACGCCTATTTTCAGCAATATGGCGTCTCGATGAATGGGCTGATGTATTTCATTCACCGCAATGCGGCGCGCACCCTCTATCGCAGCCTGGCGGCCTGAGGCCTAGCCCGGATCGCGACACAGCGCGATATAGACCAGTTCGCGACCAAAAATGGGCCGGAAGGCCACCATCCCGGCAATCTGCGCGGGCGTAATCGCGGGCTGGCGATAGAGCGCGATCACTTCTTCGAGACCGGCCGCCCACTCGGCCGACAGTGCGCCGAGTGCCAAACCGAGCGCCGACAGTTTGGCGATGATCTCCGCCTGGTCCGGAGCGACGCCCTGGTTCCAGCACTCTGCCTGCTGCAGGATAAGCGCAAAGGCGAGCTGCTCCAGACGCTGATTGCTGTCGGGCGAGCAGGCCGGCAGCAAACTCAGATGATCATAGAAATTGTGGCTGACAGCGTGGTAGTCGCGCAGAAAGACCGCGTTGAACTGGCGATGGTCACCATACAAACTTTTGTACCAGCGCCAATCTGTCGAAAAATTCGGGTAGGATTGATAGAAGGACAGCGCCGGATCAACGCTGTCGAGCAGCATGTCCGGCATCAGACAGCTGGTGAAGAACGCCGGGTTCAATAAATTGTCTTGGATCCAGTCTTCGTGAGGCCGCGACATATTGGGCATCGTCGCCAAATGTGAGGCAAAGGCCTGTTGCAGCAGCGCGGTTTGTTCGGCCAGCCCGGCCACCGATTGGATCAGGCGGTCGCCCAACAATCGCCGCAGGCTGGTGGCCAGCATGCCGATCGCCGAGGTGAAGGTGGTGATCAGCAGGCCGCCCGGTTTCACCATGCCGGACAATTTGCCCATCAGACGCTGTTCATGCGGCGAGCAGCCCAGCCATGCCTCGGCGATCACCACATCGTAGGCGATTTCCGGGGTGAAATCCTCCAGCCGCTGCTCGATCAGGCAGGGCGCGGTGTGCGGCCGGACAAATTCGCCGTAGAGCTGACGGATTCCGGCGCGGCCTGTCGGGTTGGGTTCCACCAGGTCGAGGCGCGACGGCCCGCTGCGGGCGACATGCAGGCTGTTGTGGCCGGAACCCGGCCCGACCTCGAGGACGGTGCGGCCGGCCAGGAAACCGGCCGGCAGCCCGAGATGGCGATAGAGCGAATCGCGGCGCTGCAAATGCCGGTCAAGGTCGGAAATATCCTGGCGCACCGGCGAAATCTGATGCTGCAGGTAATAGGCCAAATGGTCCTGGCGTGTGGTGATTTCGTTCTTCAACGCCCCGCTCCTGAAATCAGGTGTGGTGTGGCTGTTACGCCGCCGTGGCGGGAATGTTGCCGCGTCCGGCCGTCAGCCAGTCGCTGTAGGAGGGAAGCAGCCGTTCCCGTACGTCGGCCAGAGCGGTGAAGACGCCGTCCGCATCGGTCGGGAAATTGGCGACCAGCGCATCCAGGTGAAAATGCGTGAAACGGTCCTGCCAATAGTCGCCGCCGCTATGTGCCAGCGCCTGTTCGGCATGCTCGCGGGCGATCGCCGGCTCGCCGTTCAGGATTTCCGCCAAGGCGAGGAAAAGCAGCATATAGGGATTATTGGGATAGGCGCGCCTGACCGTCTCGATCCAGCGGATGAATTTGTCGGGGCGCCCGCCCGGGCGCAAATTCTTGTTGTGCACATAGTTGACCAGCACATTGAAGGTGAACCACACCTCGTTGATCTGTTCCTTGGACGGCACCAGATCGGCCGGCAGGCGGAACAGATCGAGGTTGCGCGCCAGGCTGGCATCGACGGTCAGGCGACCCTGGCTGTTGTGGCGGGTCGGAATGAAGTTATTGTGCAGCCCTCCTGCGGACTTCATCTGATGCTCGAAATATTCTCCGGCCTCGGAAAAAGCGGAGGCGCCGCGGATCGCCTGGCAAACCGTGAAGGCGGCCCAGTCGAGGTCGACCTCGAGCGCGAAGCGGAAAGTGTCCATCAGCTGAAAGACGGTCTCGTGCGGCAGGCCGACGATGAAGTTGCCGCCGACGAAGGGTTCCGGATAACGCGGCAACATCGCCGCGAAACTCAAGAATTTCGAATGTTTGCCGGGCTTCTTGACGACACGCAGCATTTCCTCATTGCCGGTCTCGATGCCGATCTTGAAACCGACGCAGCCGGAAGCCTGGATCAGTTCCAGCATTTCCTCGTCGATCGAGGCGGCGATCAGGCCATTATTGGCCGACCAGTGGATGTCCCAGCCCTTGGCGATGATGGTGCGCAACAGCTGCTTGATTTCATTGCGATAAAACAGCAGGTCGTCGTCCAGCCACTCGAAATGGCGGACGCCGCGCTGTTCATAGAGATATTCCATCTCCGCCAGCACGTCGGCGACCGGGCGGCAGCGCACTTCCTTGCCCATGAAATCGCGCACCGAACAGAAGGTGCATTGCGCCCGGCAGCCACGGCAGAACTGGATCGGCGCAAAGGGCTCCGGCGCCTGCGATCGGCTGAACGGATTGAGCGATCCGACCAGGCAATATTTTTCGATCGGCACCAGCCGGTAGCTGTCGATCAGCGTGCCGGAACTCACCACATGATCGGGGGGTCCTTCGGTCTGCCGGAGTTTGCCGTCATTGAAACGGATGCCGGGCGTAGGCGTCGAACCCAGATCCTCGGTGAGGTGATCGAGCAGAAAATTGATCTTGTTCTCGCCCTCGCCCTGCACCACGAAATGGCTCAGCGTCTCGGACAGCAGGCTGCTGGTCTCGTAGGTGGCAATCACCCCGCCGGCGATCAGGATCGCGCGGCCGCGCTGGCGTACCCGGCGCAAGACCTCGAGCAGGGGCCCGATTCCCATATCGAACAGGCAGGAGACCGCGACGATGCCGGGATCCCAGGATTCCAGCATCTCGTCGAGAATGATCGGCCAATCGTTGGGGTCGAAGCTTTGATCGGCAAAGACGCGCGCCAGCAATTCGTAATTGAGATCGAGAATTTTGATGTCGAAGCCACGGGTCTTGATCGATTCATAGAGGCACTGCAGACCGGTTGGCGGAAAGGCGTAATAGCCACGATGCAGCGCAATGTCGCGGTTGAAGCTGTCGAGAATGACCTGTGGAATCTGGACGAAAAGAATCTTGTTATTGCCGGGATATTGCCGTTTCAGCGCCTCGCAATAGGCAAAGAAGGCGCTGTTGTCGAACCTGCCGCTCAGGCTGTCGGGGTCGATCGTCGTCATACCGCCGGTGTGGACTTGATTCATCGTGCAAACCCTTGTTGCTGGGGCAATCTCATGAGCCGGCCACAAAAAGCGGCGGGTCGCCGCCTTGTGCCCTGTTTCCCAGGATCTCGGAAATCTAACGTCACAGCTATTCTATCATATTGATAAGAGAGAATCAGTTAATTTATAATGAAAGTCACCTGAACTACGGACTTTTCAATAAAACTGGAGCCCTTTTTTCAATAATACAAAAGATATTTTATGTTAATTTAGTGCGACGGCCAGCGATCGGCGGTATCTTTGAAGACGGCAACCAAGGCATCGATAGTCTGATCGGCTTCCGCCCGGGTGATGGTGAAGGGCGGCGTGAATGAAATGCGATGCCATTTGGCGCTGATGACGATATCGAAGCGATCTTCCATCGCCTGCTGGATCGCGGCGCCAAAAGCGGGGCGATCGCGGCAGCGATATTCCAGCGCGAACGCCAAGCCACGGCCGCGCAAATCGAAGAAGAACGGGTGATCGCCCAACTCGGCTTGCAAGCGGCCGGTCATGTGTGCGCTGATCGCCGACACATTGGCGAGCGTTTCGGGACGATGCACGATCTTCTGCACGGCCAGCGCCGCCGCGGTGCCGAGCCCGTAACCCTGATGGGTGTGTCCGTGCTGGACACGGCCCTGTCCGCGCCCGATGGCGTCGATGAAGGCGCGTTTGGTCACCACCGCCGACAGCGGCGCATAGCCGGACGCCAGCGTCTTGCCCAGACAGACGAAATCCGGGGTGATGCCGTCCCACGAGCAATTATAGATTTTGCCGCTGCGGCCCAGCCCGCAATAGACCTCGTCCAGGATCAGGTGAACGTCATGGCGGTCGCAGATCTCGCGGATCTTGCGCCAATAGCCGGGCGCCGGCGGCACATCGCCGATCAGGGCGCCCAACTGGGTTTCCGCGATGAAGGCGAAGACCTTGTCGGCGCCAAGTTCGAGTATCTTCTGTTCCAGATCCTGGGCGCTGCGCTCGCCATAGGCTTCGGGGGTCTCAAGCGGGTGTCGTAGCAGGGACGGATTGTGCTGCGCGATGCGGGCCCGTTTTTCGGGGAACAGCGGACTATAGAAATCCAGGATGTCGCGCTCGGAAATTGCCATCGATTGCAGGGTGGCGCCGTGATAGGACTGATCGCGCGAGATGACCCACTGCTTGTCGCGTTTGCCCTGGTCATAATGGGTCTGGTAGCTCAGCTTCATCGCCGCTTCGGTGGCTTCGCTGCCGCTATTGCCGCAGAAATACACCAGATCGAGCCCGTTCGGCGCCTGCGACAGCAGTATCTCGGCGAGTTCGTCATGGTCGCGGTTGCGCCACATGTCATAGTCGATATGGGTGAAGCGGCCGAGTTGCTCCTGCATGGCGGCGAGAACCTCGGGGTGCGAATACCCCAAGGTGGCGTGATGGGTCCAGCCGCCGCTGATGTCCATCAGCCGCCTGCCGCCCTCGAGATGAAGGTAAAGCCCGCTGGCGCGCGTCACATAGGGGCGCGGCACCGGGCGATTGGGAAATTTCAACAGAACCTTGCTCATCCTCGGCACCCTCGGCGACCAGACGGTTTCACCCGGGCAAACATTATGCGGCCGCCATCCGTTCATAGAACCCGATCAAACGATCGATGTTGCGTTCCATGCTCCAGACTTGCCGCGCCCGCGTGAAATCGAGCTGGTCCAGCCGCCCCACCAGGGCTTGCCAGAAGGCCGGATTTTGCAGATCGTCCCAGCTGCAACCGCTGCCGACTCCGAACCGGCGGGCCAGCCAGGTATTGAGCTGCGGCGCGTCGCCCAGGTAGTAGACTCCCGCCTCGAAGCAATCCGCCATTTTGTTGCCGGTCCACCGCAGAAAGGCCTGGTCGGTATAGCGGTAGCAATTGTCAAACAGCTTGGGCAGATCGGAGATCGGGCAGATATCGTACTGCGAGAATTCCGTGATCAGGGCCGGACCATGGACCGGCGCATGCAGCTGGAAATTGGGATTTTCCTGCGCCAGCGCGATATAGGGCGCAAAATATCGCTCATAGGAACCATGCACTTTGCCGTTGTAGAAAGGATAGACATGCAGCACGAAGCCAAAACCCAGCAGCAGCGTGACCAGCGGTTGCCAGGTGGCATAATCCCAAGTGCTGCCCGCCAAGGCGAAATGCACGCGACCATCCTGGTGGCGGCGTTTCGGCAACAAAGGGAGATCCAATCCCCAGCAATATTCTGGAAAATATAAGACCGGTTTTCCGGTCGGAAATGCCTGATTTCTTTTATAAAGTGTGAGCATAAGATCACGAGCGCACAATCCGGTGGCATTTTCTATGCAGAATTTTTCTTTTTCCGCGCTTTTCAGAAGCCAATCTGGACGCATGTTGTCGTCACGCCAAACGTAGTTTATTTGATCATATATATCGCAAACTATGGGACCAACTTTATAGTTTATCAGTGTTTCCGCAATCAAATAATCATTACTTGGACAAAAACAGTGATAGAGTCGGGGTGCCAAATATTTTGCGGTCACTAGCAGATCACGTAAGTTTGTGAAGTAACATATATTATCAAAATAATCACCCCGGTCTTCGCTGCCTTGTACTGTCAGCATGGTCACCCGCCAGCCACGCTTGCGCAGCCAAACCGCAAATTTCTGCTGGCGCGGTGAAATCATGAAAGCGCTGAAAACCACATGATTGTCGGGTGCGGACATGGACGTGACGATACCTCCGAGATCATTGCCGAGCGCCGCGGCGGCTTGGCCGGGCGGTCGGCATTAACGACTCCGACACCACTATGCTGCCAACTCCGTTCACCGTTTATTAAGACCGGACAGCAATACTGCGGCTCCTGGCCATTGCAACCTGATCGGCACGGCGCCCACAATGGATCAGCAACTCACCGCCTATTTCGACAGACTGGCGTCCCTGCCGGGTTTGACCCAGGCCTCGGACAATCGCGGCAACAGACTTGGTCTGGGGGCGGCGCTGGACTGGGCACATGGCCGGCTGGCCGGCTTGTCCCGCCGCGGTGGCCGCGTTCTGTTCATCGGCAATGGCGGTTCGGCCGCGATCGCCAGCCATTGCGCCATCGATTATCTCAAGAATGGCGGCTATCCGACCCTGTCCTTCAATGATGGGGCGGCGCTGACCTGTCTCGGCAATGATCTCGGCTTCGACCAAATCTTCGCCCGCCAGATCGAAATGCATGCCCGCCCGGGCGATCTTCTGGTGGCGATCTCGAGCTCCGGCTGCTCCCCCAACATTCTGCGGGCGGCGGAAGCGGCGCGGGGTCGGGGCGCAGCCATTCTGACGCTGTCCGGCTTCGCCGCCGACAACCCGCTGCGGGCCCTGGGCGACATCAATTTATACGTGCCGATGACGCATTATGGCTTCGTCGAAATATTCCATTTGACCCTGATTCACGCCATCCTGGATCTCGCCATGGGATGGCCGGGTGACAAAGCACCATGACGGTCTCTTCACAGGCGCTGCTCGAGCTGGGCCGCGAACAGCATCGCGCCGGCGATGCGCTGGCCGCCCGCGACTCCCTGTTGCGGGCGGTGATGGCCGACACCCAGAATATCGACGCGGTCTATTTGCTGTCGGTGGTCAGCCTGCAGCTGGGCGACAGCGCCCAAGCGCTGCCCCTGTTGGAACATGTCGCCAAGGTCGCCCGCCACGAGGCCGATGTGTGGTTCCATCTCGGCCAGGCACGCGCCGGCTGCGGCAAGCCGAGCGAGGCAGCTTTCGCTTTCTGGCGCAGCCTGGCGATCAGTCCGGGGCGGGTCCATGTGCAAGTAGCGCTGGACGCGGTCATCCTTCAGGCGGGCGGCCTGCAAGGGCTGGACTATCAGGTGCCGGACGACAATCAGCTCGAAGGTCTGGCCGCCATTTACAAGGAAATTTTCGGATTCAAGACCGATGGAAGGTTCCTCGAGATCGGCGCCTATGACGGCGAAATCTGCAGCAACACCTGTTTTCTGGCCGATATCGGCTGGGCCGGTGTCTATGTCGAGCCGATCAAGGAATATGCCGAGGCTTGCACCAACCGGCATTTTTTCAACCGCACGCTGACGCTGAACACCGCGATCGCCGCCAGCGACGGCACCGCATCGATTTCGGTGGCGAGCGTGCTGACCTCGCTGGCGCCGCACCATGTCGAAAAATTCAAGCAGTTCGAATGGTCGGAGGGTTACCACAAGGATGAGTGGCGCACCATCAAGACGATGTCACCCGATACCCTGTTCAGCCTGATCAAACCCGATGAGTGGGACCTGTTCGTGCTGGATGTCGAGGGGTTCGAGGTGGTGGTGATGAACGCGCTTGATCTCACCCGCTTTCGGCCGCGCGTCGCCATCATCGAGACGCGCGATCAGCAGCCGCAATTCGGCGATGAGATCGTGGCGGAAAGCCTGGCCGTGATGGCCAAATGGCAGACGCATGGCTACGACATACATTGGCGCGATGTCGGCAATATCGTGTTCCTTCGCCGCGACTGACAACTGACTTGGCAGATCAGATGGCGCTGGTCGGGTAGCGCTCGCTCGACCAGGGCCGGTAGGCGACCAGCTGCGCCTTGTCCTCGTCGCCGACCTGGTAGCAGTGCTCGGGCCGGTCCCGCAAAGCCGCCGCCAGTTTGCCGAAATAGCCGCGGCTGATCGCCAGCACGTCGCTTTGGGTGAGGATATAGAAATCCAGCAGATGCGACGCGATCGGCATCACATCGGGCAGATCGCTGAGCGAGAGCGACGCATAGCCGGCGAACAGCGCCTTGGCGCGTTCCGGTTCGTCGCTGGCTATATAGAGCAGCGGGGCCTCGAAAAGATGCCAGTTCTGTTCCAGCCAATTCTGATAGGCCGCGCTGTGGATGGCGCCGAAACTGGCGTGCCGCTCCATTTCCATGTCGCCCAGGCGAATATGAAAGCAGATCAGCGTGCGGCAGCGTTCGGCAAGAAAGGCCATCGGTTTTTCGAACTGCGCTTGCCAATGCGGGCGGATCGTCAGAATCGACAGAATTTTCGACTTGTTATGGTCGGAGAACAGATAGCTGCCATAGGGCGAAAACAGATCCGCCTGTGGCGGCGGCACATGAAGTTCGGCCAGCCCTGGGGTCGACATCAATGTGTCCACCAGGTCGGTGTCGCGGATCAGCGGCAAATCGGCGCCGGGCGCGATCGCCGGATCGTCCAAGGCGAAGAAGTAATGCCCCTGCCATTCCGGCGTCTCCAATTCGAAGCCGTAGAGGTCGGCATAGAATCGGGCGGCCAGGTAATTGATCACCGAGTGGGCGAACCGCCCCCAAAAAGCGATCGACGACACCGCCAGCCGCGGCCTTGTCCCGCCGGCCACGCGTCGGCCACAGGGAAGCGCGCGCGACATCAAATGATGCTTCAGATAAAATGTCTCGATGATCGGCGAATCATAATATTCCGGGCTGTCGCAGCTGAGGGTGGGGCCGTATTCCCGGGTCATACTATCGCGATCGAGCCACAGAATCGCCGTGATCAGGCGGCCGATCGGGCTGGCCTGGAACCCCGCCGGCGCCTGGGCGACGCCATCGGCGGTGTCGCCAAGATCATAAGATCCCAGGCAGCATTTTCCATAAATCCTGAGATATTCGGCGCGATGGCTCAAATCGGCCCGCTCGATCCTGCGATAGAGCGCCAGCGCCTCCGACGGGCGGCCGCGCTCGGCCAGGCATTTCATCAAAAAAAACACAGCATTGACCATGCCGTCGCTGAGCGGCGATTCGCCCATCGTCAGGGTGCCGGCAAGAATTGCGGCAGCGGTCAATCTCTCCTGCTTAATTTCATTGCCCAAAAGGTGATAATTGGCCATTGCCGTCAGGTCGGGCCGCCCGTTGTCGCTGAACAAAGCTGCCAGCTGGGTCCAGATCGCCGCCGCCTGGCCATAGTCCTGCTGCTCGGCAAGGCGGTGGGCGGTCGCAACCAGGGACTCGATATCGCTCATCGCTTCACTTCTTGGCCACCGCCAGGAACGCGTCGCACACAATGTCGACTTCATCGGCGGTGATGGCGGGACAGATCGGCAGGCTGAGGATACGCGATGCTACCCGCTCGGTTACCGGCAGATCGCCGACCTTGCCGCCATAGGGCGCCATCGCCGGTTGCAGATGCAAGGGCACCGGGTAATGGATGCCGCTGTCGATCCCGGCGGCCGCCAGCGCCGCCATGGTTTCCTCCCGGTTGGCCACTTCGACCGTATAAAGATGATAGACCGGCAGTGCGCCGGGCAGCGCTTCGAGCGTCTTGAAGCCCTGCGCCCGCAGTCTTTCGTCATAGTGGCGGGCGTGGCCGCGACGGGTTTCGTTCCAGCCGGCCAGATAGGGCAGCTTGACGCTCAGCACCGCGGCCTGCAGGCTGTCGAGGCGCTGGTTGTAGCCGATCACGTCATGGGTATATTTCGACAGCCTTCCATGGTCGACCAGCTTGGCGAGACGCGTCGCCGCGGCGGAGTCGCGGGTTACGATGAAACCGGCGTCGCCGGCCGCCCCCAGATTCTTGCCGGGATAGAAACTGAACGCACCGGCATCGCCGATGGTGCCGACCGCCTGACCCTGATAGCGGGCGAGATGGGCTTGTGCTGCATCTTCGACAACCACCAGGCCATGCTGGCGGGCCAGCGCCATCAACGCGTCCATCGCGCAGGGCATGCCGTGAATATGCACCGGGATGATCGCCTTGGTGCGCGGGCCGATCGCCGATTCCACCGCCCTGCTGTCGAGTGTATGGCTGGCCGGCTCGATATCGGCGAACACCGGGCGGGCGCCGACATGGAAGATCGCCTCGACAGTGGCAAAGAAACTGTGCGCCGAGGTGATCACCTCGTCGCCGGGCCCTATACCCAGCGCTTCGAGCGCCAAAGACAGCGCCGCCGTACCGTTGGCGCAGCCGACGCCGGAGCGCGCGCCCAATGCCGAAAGCCATTGCCCTTCGAATTCCTTGACGGCAGGACCCTTGATGAAGAGCTGGCTGTCGAACAGTTGCTCGACGACCGCGTCGATCTCCGGTTTGAGACTGTGATATTGGCGCTTGAGATTGACCAAAGGAATCGTCATGCCTTTGTCCTAATTCGGGTAAAAAAACCCATCATATTAGAAACAAGTTAACGTCTTCTCATATGAAATGAGCCGGTCGACTGGGAGAGCTTCCAGACAGAACCGGCGCCCCGTCAGCGTCATCAAGGACCGCTCGACCTAACATTTTCGTTCCTGCTACCAGGAAAGACTGCACGATGTCCGGCATTTGCGGTGTTCTCGATCGCGCCTCGCCCCTGTCACAGGCCGAGTTGGCCCGCTTTACGGCCGCGCTGTTGCATCGGGGCCCCGACGGGCATGGGCTGATGCAAGATGGCGAACTCGCGCTGGGCAATGCCCGCCGGCTGGCCGGGGACGGTTCCGGCAGCGGCGCCGGTCCCTTGCCGCATGGCGGCGCCGACGGACAGCGCTACTGGATCGCCTTGGATGGCGCGCTCTACGACACCGGGCCGATCGAACGTGAATTGACCGGGCTCGGCCATACTCTTGGCAGCCGCGCCAACGAGGTGGTGATGGCGGCCGCCTATGCGGCTTGGGGAATCGATGCCTTCGCGCGCTTCAACGGCGACTGGGCGGCGGCGCTGTGGGACCGCGAGGCGAGGCGCCTGCTGCTGGTGCGCGACCGCCATGGTGTCAAGCCGCTGTTTGTAATGACCGCCGGACCGCGTCTGGCCTTCGCATCCGAACTCAAGGCCTTTCTCGAGCTCGAGGGCTTTGTCGCCCGCCTGGATGAGACTGCCGCGCGCGCCGCCTTGGCGGCGGATGCGGCCGCCGCCGGCGGCGCAGAAGCGACTCTGTTGCAGGGCGTGCAGCGGCTGCTGCCCGGGCATGCGCTCAGCGTCGATGCCGAAGGGCGGGTGATGCTGCAGCGCTGGTGGGACACGCGCGCCCGTCAGACCGATATTCCGGCCGACTATCGCGATCAGGTCACCGAGTTTCAAGCCCTGTTGCAGGATGCGGTGGCGATCCGCAGCCAAGCTCCCCGTGCGCTCTGTCTGAGCGGTGGAGTCGGCGCCGGCGCGATCGCCGCCTGCCTGCCCTCGCCGGCCGACGCCTTCACCGCCCTTTTTGCCGAGGCCGGCATCGACGAGAGCGGGCTGGCCGCCGCGGTGGCCGGCGGGATCGGCGCGCGATTGCATCCGCTCGCCTTTCCACCGGAGCTCTTGGCCGAACACCTGGCCCAAGCGGTATGGGCGGCGGAGAGTACGGATTTGCCGGCCGCCTTGGCTTCCTGGTGTCTGTTTGGCGGCATAAGATCGCATGGTTTCCACACCGCCCTCGCCGGCTTTGGTGCCGCCGATCTGTTGGCCGGCCAAGCCTGGCATCTCGATTGGCCGCTGATCCAGCTCAACGATGCGCTGGCGCAGGCCGTCACGGTCAGCCGGCTGCCGTCCCAGCTCGCCTTGCAGGATGGCTGTGCGATGGCGCACGGCGTCGCGCTGCGTCTGCCTTTCCTGGATTGGCGGATTGTCAATTATTGTTTGGCACTGCCGCCGGAAGCCAAGATCGGCGACGGCCAAAGCCAGCGCATTCTGCGCGATGCCGTGCGAGGTGAAATTCCCGATCCGATCAGGTTGCGGCGAACCAAGCTCGCCATGATCGCCCGCCCGGCGTCGCTGCTCAATGGGCCGCTGGCGGGGGTGCTGCGGCGCGCGGTCGAGCATCCGCTCTGGCAGGATAGTCCCTTCTGGCAAGGCCGCGCGCTCGCCACCGAGTGTCTGGCAAAGAGTGCGGCCGGCGGTTGGCAGGACAGCGACGAATTGATCTGGCGGATTTTCGGTCTGCTGCTGTGGCAAATGCTGTTCATCGAGCGGCGGTCGCCATCGGCGCTGTGGGACTGAGTCATGCGCTTCATGCAGATCAACCAATTCTACAGCGCCTATCTCGACCAGTTTTATGCGGCCCGTCCCGGCCTTGCCGAGCAGCCCTTCCAGGATCAGATCGCCGCCATCCTGGCCGACGGATCCGGCGGCGTGCATATGCGCAGCCGGCACATGGCAGCGCTCGGCTATGACTGCCTGCATGTGGTCAGCAATTGCATTCCGGCGCAGTTTCGCTGGGCCGCCGAGAACGGCCTGCCGGTGCCGCAAAGCTATCAGGATTTGGAACGGCTGGTAGCACATCAGATCGACCGCTTCAGGCCCGATGTGCTGTATCTGCTCGACACCGTCGCCTGGGGCGCAGAGCGCATCCGTGCTCTGGCGCACCGGCCGCCGCTCGTCCTGGGATGGAACGCGGCGGTGATTCCGGCGCCGGTCGATTGGAGCGAAATCGACGTCATGCTGTCGAGCGACGAAGGCTGCTTGCGTCTGGTGGTGGAATATGGCGCCAAGTCCAGCCGCTTCTTCCGGCCGCATTTTCCTGCCTTCATCGCTGCCGCTGCCGCCGACCAGCCTAAACAATGGGACGTGGTGTTTACCGGGCAGATCACGCCTGATCATGGCGATCGCATCCACCGTTTGTGCGAAGTGGCCAAGGCGCCGATGAGCGCAAGGGGCGAATTCACGCCGGCGTTCTTCCTGGCGCAACCCAACCCGCGCCTGATGCCGGCCGGGTTGTGCCAGTATGACCATGGCTCGGTGTGGGGCATGGAGATGTACCGCGTCATGAAAAGCGCACGCATCATGCTGAACGTCCACATCGACATGGCAGCCAAAAAGTCGTTGAACATGCGGACTTTCGAGACGATCGGGACCGGCAGCTTTCTCTTGACGGAGTACAGCGACGTTCTCGAGGAATATTTTATCAGCGGCCAGGAAGTCGAGACCTATCGTACGCTCGATGAAATGATCGACAAGATCTACTACTATCTCGACCATGAGCGGGAACGCGAGGCGATCGCCCGTCGCGGCCAGCAGCGCTGTCTGCGCGACTATTCGGCCGAGCAGGGTGCGCTGGAACTCGACCAGATGATCCGCGAGCATCTCGGCTGACGCCTGGTTGTGGTGACCTGCGCTCGGGTTGACTACCCCCTGGGTCGGACTGCAGAAGCAAAAGCTGAGAGCATTACACCAGCCATACCAACCACCAAAGGTGATGTGGCTGTTGCGGTTCGAGACCATGGTCAAGAAAGCGCTCTTTTGACCCAAGGCCGTTAGTCGACGATCGCGTCGAGGGCTCGTTTCATTGCTATTGCGCCTGCCGTCATGGCTGCGTCGAACGCGGTGCTCAAATCGTCAGGAAGGAAGTCAGCAGTCCAAACAATGCGCGCGCCGTCACCATCGCCGAACACCTGCGCAGCGCCGTTATAGTGCGTCGACCGTCCGCCCTCCGCCGACCATACAAGCCGCCGACGCGCATCGTCGAGAGCGATAATCGGCTCTCGCACCACCGCGCCATTTGCGAAGGTCACGATTCGTGCGCCGGGTTCAAGTTTGGTGTCGACCACAAATCCAGGCACGAGCCGCGTATGCAATGCCCCGACATCGCGGATAGCATCCCACGCTGCCGAAGCTGAGCACCGAACAACGATTTCTTTGACGATGGAAGCCATCTGCTGCTCCTCAAATTTTTGCAACGCAATAATCCGCCACTCTGATATTTGCCCCATCGGGCAGGCCCTCACCCTGAGTGGTTCTTCCGAGACGCCGTCCCGGGCTGCCGTCAGGCGGAAGCGGGCATCATCAGCTGCTTTGGGAAAGGCTTGAAGGTCAAAGCGATCAGGAAGGCACTGATCCCCAGCGCGAAGGAACCGATGAACAGCCATGCATAGCTGGCGAAAGAATCGTAGATCAGCCCTCCCGTCATCGGCCCTGTCGCCATGCCAAGCCCACCGGCCATCGCCGTTCCTCCGATCACGGTCCCCATCATCCGCAGCGGAAAATTCTCCCGCGAAATGGCGGCGTAGAGGGGCATGACGCCTGCGTAGATGAAGCCGAACATCGCCGCAACGGCGTAGAAGGTCCCAAGCCCGTGCGCGTCGAGATAGGCGAGAGCCGCGAGCGCCTGAACGAACAATCCCGAGACCAGGATTCTCTTGGCTCCAAACCGATCGCCGAGGATACCAAACGCGACCCGGCCACCCAGACCCGCCAGCCCTTCTAGGCTGTAGATCGAAACGGCGGCCATCAGCGGAATGCCGCACGTCACGGCGTAGCTCACAGTGTGGAAGATCGGGCCGGAGTGGGTGGCGCAGCAGAAGAAGTTCGTCAGCACGAGGGTGATGAACTGGCGGGAACGCAGGGCCTGTCCAAGGGACATGGCAGACTCGGGAACTTCGCCTTGCATGGCCGTGGCGGTGGCGCCTTCGCCCGACAGCGCCGGTGGACTGCGGACCAGAAGCGCGACCGGCGGCATGATGGCCGCCACCAGGGCCGCAATGATCAGGAGCGACGTACGCCAGTCGTGGATCGAGACAAGCCAGGCCGCCAGGGGCGACATCGTCATCGGCGCCATGCCCATGCCGACGGAAACGAGCGAAACGGCCAGGCTCCGATGGGCGTCGAACCAGCCTATGACGCAGGCCATCATCGGGGCGAAGATCGCCGCAGTGCTGCCGCCGACAAAAAGACCGAACACGAGTTGGAACGCAAAGAGCGATGTCGTCAGGCTGGCGAATGCGAGACTGAAGGTCAGCAGAAGCGTGCCCGCAAGCACGACGAAACGCGGGCCGTAACGGTCGGAAAGGTTGCCCCACGCGATACTTCCCAGCGCCATTGCGACGAATCCGACGGTCATCGCACTGGAGACGCCTGTGATGGACCATCCCGTGTCCTGCGCGATCGGTCGCAAGAATACCGGCAGCGAGAACATGGCACCGATTGCGACGCAGCCTAGGATGCCGCCCGCCGCCACTATTACCCAGCGATAGTGGGAATGGGTCATCGCTCCGTAAATCAGTTGATCCCCTTATCGGCCCTTTTCGTCTGGCGGAGACGTCATGGTCCGACCGTGACCCTGTTGCAAATCCCGCTCATCGAACCGGACATGCAGATTTACCGCATCCGGCTCTCGAATAAAACATCACCAAGCAAGGTATTGTCGCCCTCCTTGAATTATGGCCATATGATGGCTATAATTATTGCATGAGCAATTACAGCGTCGCCGAAACCAAGAACCAGTTGTCGGAGTTGATTGACCGGGCCCTGAGGGGTGAGGGCGTCGTCATAACCCGGCATGGCCATCCGGTGGTGGAATTGAAATCCATTTCGCAGGCCATGGCGCCGGTGTCGCCCGCCGATCTGGATTGGCTTCGTGCGCACCGCGTTGGAACGGGTCCAACGCCTTGCGACGCTGCCAAATTGTTGAGCGATATGAGGGACGACGAAGAACGGTGAATGTCTACCTCGACGCCAGCGTTCTTGTTGCCCTATTCACGCGCGACCGGCTCTCTGCGCGCGCCGACGCGTTTTTACGGGCAAATATGCCGGTGCTGATTGTCAGCAATTTTGCGGCAGCGGAATTTTCTTCGGCGCTTGCCCGACGCGTGCGGACCGGAGAAATGCGGGCGGATGAGGCGCGGCTGGCCTTTTCCAACTTCGACGCATGGACGGCACGGTCGACCCAACATGCCGAGCTTGTTGCAGCGGATGTCACCGCTGCCCAAGCGTTCCTGCGGCGGCTGGATCTCGCGCTACGTGCGCCCGATGCTCTCAATATTGCTATTGCGTTGCGTCTCGCAGCGGATTTGGCCACATTTGATGACAAGATGGCCGCGAGTGCCGTCGCTCTCGGCACCCCGATTGCGGCGGCCTGACCCTGATTGGCTCAAAGCGACCCACAAGTGACGTTCGCCGAACCTTAGAGGGGACTTCGGAAAACCCGGGGCGATAAAGAAACCAACAGGGAGATAATATCATGAATATGTCGAAGATCTTTGCGACCACGTGTGCGCTTTTTTGTATTTCTGCGGCAGGGGCTCGTTCGGAGGAGACCGTCATTCCGAAGTTTGAGGGAGCCATCACGAATATTCCTGGGAAATC
>Ga0302319_10006209_pt1 | contig 23767 bp, 26 predicted proteins | sample Bog_T0_2_FD_203319 | JGI IMG/M metagenome (GOLD analysis project Ga0302319, IMG submission 203319) | Peat permafrost microbial communities from Stordalen Mire near Abisko, Sweden - Bog_T0_2 | ecosystem: Environmental > Terrestrial > Soil > Wetlands > Peat | place: Sweden: Abisko, Stordalen Mire...
TGATCTTTCGCTCACAAGTTGCCGATGACGATGCGCTGTACCTTGATCAGCAAATCAACCTCCTGCAGCGGTACTGCGAGAGCCGCGGCAATCCGATCCGGCGGGTCGCCTTGGCGATGCATACGCAATACCTGGGAGCGTTTGCCGAGGTTCAGTCCGGCTCTGGGAATCGCCGGTGGACCCACCGCCGCGAGTGGCTGTAGTTCGCGCAGTTCCGCGGTCAGCCCACTCACCGCTTTCCGCAACGTCTCGGTGGTTGCCTCACACCGCTCCAGCCGGGTGCGGACGCGCTCATCCGCCGCGAGGGCCAGGGCTTCCGTGCGCCACACCGCGAACAGGCTGACTCCTACCGCGGCCACCGCCAGAACCGCGGCGACCGCCAGCAGGAGCACCGGCGGGCCGGCGGACGGCGCCAACATGAGGAGGGCGAACGGACGCGGAATCACCGCAGGCTCCGTAAGCGGTCCTGCCGGCTGGCGATTTCCTGAATGCGTACGCCGTAGTTGCCTTCCACGACGACGACTTCCCCGCGGGCGATGAGACAGTGATTTACCAGCACCTCGACCGGTTCGTTCAATCCGCGGTTCAATTCCACGATGGATCCCGTAGTCAGCTTGAGGACGTCTTTCATGGGCAGCAGAGCCTTGCCGAACGAAATGCTGACCGGCAAGTCGACTTCCAGCAGCAGATCCATGGTGCGAGACTGCGCCGCAGGCCGGCTTTCGCCGACGGCTTCCCGGGGTGAAACTGGAGCGGCGACCGCCTCCGCCGCGACCGGTGGCGCGGCGATCAGTTCCAGCAGTTTGGGGCTGAACGCTACCAGCAAGGGCGGAGTATGCGGCCGGGCTTCGGGTGGCGCAAACTCCAGAGCCACCGATGCCCACTCCCCGACGGAGGCGTCGGCGGGGCGCGAACCGCCGTTTTCGGTGGTGACTTCGCGATGCAGGAGCGAGCCGATGGAACGCGCCATCACTGCCAGAGACTGACCCAGAATCTCGAACCAGGTGTTTTTCGCCTCGGCGGTTTCCACCGTTTCCAGTCCCGCCGCTTTGAGGGTGAGGGTGCCCGCATATTCCCAGGTGTCCTGCGGCGTGGCAATCCAGACGGCTGCTTCCGGCGAAATCTGGAACGGCTGCTCCCACCATAGGAAATCCTCGCCCGCGACATCGGAAACCGGGCCGCTTGCCGCCTCCCAGCGCACTTCGGGCCGCTGGTCGGTCATGGACTCTAGCACCTGCGCCAGGCTTTCCGTCCAACGGTCCAAGAGGAAGCGCGCATTCTGCACAGCGTCCAGGCGCGCGTGCCCTCCCGATTCACCGGCGCTCATGCCGTCACCGCCCCGTGCGAGAGCGGCCATTGCACCGCCATGTGGCTGCGCAGGCGCAGGATGGCCTGCGATTTCAGTTGGGAAATTCGCGATTCATGCAGGTTCACTACCTGGGCGATCTCCCGCAGGGTCAGTTCCTCCTGGTAGTAGAGTCCGAGCACCGTGCGCTCCATCGGCGGGATTCCGTCGATCCCCTCCGCCAGCAGACGCTCCAGTTCGGACTTCTCCAGCAGGGTGGAGGGAAGGTCATTCTCACCATTAGGGATATAGTGCAGCAGGTCCTTGCCCTGCTCCCCCGATGTGTACTCCAGGCTGGCGATGTTCAGGCCGCGGATCTCGACCAGCCATTCATGGTATTCCTCCAGCGGGATCTGTAGTTGCTCTGCAATCTCGTCTTCGGTGGGTGCCCTCTGCAGGCGTTGCTCCGCCGCCGAGATGGCCGCCTCGATGCGCTTTGCCTGGCGCCGCTTTTGCCGCGGCGCCCAATCGAGGCCTCGCAGGCTGTCGAGGATGGCGCCGCGGATTTTATATTCGGCATAGGTCTTCAACTTGACGTTGTGGCTGGGGTCGAAATGATCGATGGCGGCGATCAGACCGATCACTCCCGTCGAAACCAGATCTTCCAGGCTGATGTTTTCGGGCAGACGCTCCTGGATCCGCCGCGCAATCAATCGCACTTGCGGCAAATGTTGCAGAATCAGTTGCTCCCGTTCCTCGTCACTGGTCATATCGAACACCGCATACGAACGCATAGACCTAGGCCTTCCGCACATCTTCTAAGCCGCGGACGCGGCCGCGCCGGCCGTGCCGCCCAAAATCAACTCCGCCAGCCGGTTCTTGGTGGCGGCTTCCAGATCTTCCGGGATGCGCTGCCCCGTGGTAAAGAAAGACAGCGGTTTGCCGGTCCGTACGGCCTCGTTCAGAATCGGACCGAAGGAGCCCGTTTCGTCCAGCTTGGTGAAAATCAACCGCCGGGGATGGAATAACTCGAACCCATCCACGACGCGGGATAAATCCGCCGATTTCATGGAAGAGGACACTACCATATGCGTATCGATGTCGTTCCGCGAGGAGAGAAACCGCGCCAGGCTGGAATGGTCCGCCGTCTCGGCCAGACCGAGCCCGGGAGTGTCGACGAGGATTAGCTCTTTGCCGTGGTTTTCCTCGATTGCCTGGGCCAATGCCGTTACCGTTTCCGCCACATGGAAGCCCACGCCCAGAATGGCGGCATACGAACGCAACTGTTCGGCCGCGGCTACCCGGTAGGTGTCGATGGAGAGCAAAAGGACCGGCCGCCGGGCGGCCAGGCCGTAACTCACCGCGAGCTTCACCAGGGCCGTCGTTTTGCCGCAACCGGGCGGACCCACCAGGGACACGATGCGCGGGCGCGACTCTCCCCGGCCGAGCAGCGGCTCGACGGTGACGCGCGACTCCAACTCTTCCACCAAAGCCATGCGGAAATTTTCGCCTGCCACCCGCCGGACGGAGCGTAGTTTCGACGCCGATAGTTGGGCCAGGCGAGACTCGGCCCCCTGGACGATCTCGCGGGCGAGATCGGCGGAGAGCTCACTGGCCGTCAGGGTGGCGTAGGCATCGGCGCAGTCCTGGGTCGCCTCCCGCCAGGCCGGCGGAGCCAGCGCCGCGCGGCTGATGGTTCGCCGCATGCCTTCCAGCTCTTTTCTTAGCTCCGCCATCTGTTGCGCCAGCCGTTCGCCGGGCGCCGGCCTCAGGGCAGGTGCGTCCTCGTGCGGCTGGTCGGTCCCCTCAGCCGGCATGTCGGTGACGAAGACCACTTCGTAAGCGCCCAGATAGCGGTTGTCGGGGGACGTCTTGCGGCTGTTGACCAGCATGGCGTCGGCGCCCAGTTCCTGCCGGGCCGCGCCCATGGCCTCTTCGACGGTGTTTGCGAAATACGATTTGATCTTCATGGCTGGCGGCTCCTGGCCCGCGATTGTCCTCTGAGGGGCGCCGACCGGGCCGGGTTACGCAACTGGGAATCTATCGTCGCCGCGCCGGGTTTCCTGTAGAGGGGCTTCATTCGATGGTTCCTAACGACTGAATGCGCATCCCCGGCGGAATCTCGTTATGCGCCAGGAAGAAGAGGTTGGGCGCCGATGCTTCGGTGAGCTGGCGCAGGAAGTAACGCGCCCCCGTGGAAGCGATGGCCACCACCGGAGCCTCGGGGGAAGCCACGCGGCCGGCAATGCGATTCAAAATATCCCGGCCTGTCTTGGGCGCGAGTGACAAATGGCTCGACTGTTCGCCGTGCTCCACCGCCGCTTCCACCGCCTGTTCGATGGCGGGATCGACAAACCAGGCCGGCAGTTCGCCCAGCCGGTTCACGTACGGTTTCACTACCGTCCGCCGCACCGCCTGCCGCACGTACTCGGTCAGCAGCACGGGATTGCGCGTGGCCGTGGCCGCCTCGCCCAGGGCCTCCAGCAGCGAAACCGCATCTCGGATGGAGACCCTCTCGCGCAACAGGTTCTGCAGCACTCTCTGCACGGTGGCCAGAGGCAGCAGTTTGGGAACCAGATCTTCCACCACTTTGGGGTTTTCCACCGCCACGCGGTCCAGCAGTCTCTTGGTATCCTGCCGCGAGAGCAGTTCGTGCGCGTGGCGCCGCACCAACTCCGAAAGGTGCGTGCCCAGCACGCTCACCGGGTCCACCACCGTGTAACCGGCATTGCGCGCCCGTTCGGCGCGCTCGCCGGGGATCCACAGAGCGCTCATACCGAAGGCCGGATCGCGCGTGGGTTGGCCCTCCAGCGCCGCCTGTGCTTGCCCGGTGGGAATCGCCAGTTCGCATCCTTGCGGAAGTTCGTAGCGCGAGATTTCCACTCCCTTGAGCGAGATCAGGTATTCCCGGCTGCGCAAGGAGAGGTTGTCGGTGACCCGTACGGGCGGCAGCACGTAGCCCAACTCGCCCGCCAGTTGCTTGCGAATGGTGGCGATGCGCCGCAGGAGAGCCGAATTCTGCGCCCCCTCGACCAGCCCAACCAGCCCCAGTCCCACTTCGATGGCCAGGGGCTCGACCCGCAGCAGGGATTCGACATTGTCCTTAGACGCCGCCGGCTTTTGCTCCGCCGGCGTCGCCGCGGCTTGCACTTCTTTCTGTCGCAGCTTCCAGCCCACCGCCCCCGCTCCGCCTCCCAGCAGAAGGAACGGCAGTTTGGGCATGCCGGGCAAAGCCGCCAGCGCGCACAGCACTCCCGCCGCCAGCAGGAGCGGCCGCGAATTGCCGAAGATCTGCCGGTGGAACTCGGCGCCCAGACGCGCATCGGAGCTGGCGCGAGTCACAATCAGCCCGCCTGAAATGGAGATCATCAAAGCCGGGATCACGGTCACCAGTCCGTCGCCGATGGTCAGGACGGTATACGTTTCCAGCGCCTTGCGGAGGTCCATTCCATGCTGCAGCACGCCAATCAGAAAACCGGCCACGATGTTGATGCCGGTGATCAGAATGCTGGCCACGGCATCGCGCTGCGTGAAGCGCGAAGCGCCGTCCATCGCCCCGTAGAATTCGGCCTCCGTGGCCAGTTGTTTGCGCCGCCTCTTGGCTTCGGTCTCGTCGATCAGTCCGGCATTCAGGTCCGAATCGATGGACATCTGCTTGCCGGGCAAAGCGTCCAAAGTGAAACGGGCGGTCACCTCCGAGATGCGCACCGCGCCGTGGTTGATGACCACGTATTGGATGGCGATCAACACCAGGAAAATCACCGCTCCGATGATGTAGTTGCCGCCCACTACGAAGCTCCCGAACGCGCCGATCACCTCTCCGGCGGCGGTTGTCCCGGTATTCCCGTTGAGCAGGATCAGGCGCGCGGAAGAGATATTCAACGACAGGCGGAACAGCGTCAACAACAGCAGGGTTGTGGGAAACGAAGTGAACTCCACCGGGCGGATGAGGTAGAGCGAAACCATCAGCACCGTCACCGACATCAGGATATCGGTAACGATCAGCAGATCCAGAATGAAGCCGGGCAGCGGTGTGATCAGCGCGATCACGATCCCCAGCACAGCCAGGGGAACGGCCAGTTGGCTGAGCTCCTGGAGAGGAAGGGCCTCGATCCAGCGCGGCAGGGCGCCCGGCGCCGCCATACTCTTGGAAGGTGTCATGGCGCTAGCCGGGCAGCCTCCCGTTCATGAGCTTGAAGATGTATGCCAGGATCTCGGCCACCGCGCGGTAAAGATGCGGCGGGATCTCCTGCCCCACTTCCACGGCTTTGTACAAGGCCTGCGCCAGGGGTGGATTTTCGATAATGGGAATCTGATTTTCCACCGCTTTTTGACGGATTCGCAGTGCCAGATAGTTCTTGCCCTTGGCGATCACCAGCGGCGCGGCCATGGTCTCCATCTGGTAACGGATGGCCACGGCGTAATGGGTGGGGTTGACCACCACCGCCGTAGCCTTGGGCACGTCCTTCATCATCTGGCGGCGCACCCGGTCGCGCATCAGGCGGCGAATGCGCGCCTTCATCTGCGGATTGCCTTCCAGGTCTTTGGCTTCTTCCTTGATATCCTGCTTGCTCATGCGCAGGTCCTGCCGGTGACGGCGCATCTGGCGCATCAGGTCGACGGAACCGAAGACCAGAAAAACGCCGGACGCTTTCCAGAACAGCTCCATCAGCGAGCCGCCGAGGAATTCCCAGCCGTGGGCCACGCTGCCCAGCGGCAATGCCAGAATCGCCTCCAGTTTGTCCCGTGCGATGGCATACACCGCCCATAGAAAAAGAGGCAGCAGGAGGACCGACTGGAGCAGCACGGGCAGGTTCTGCCGCGGAAGTTCCTTGAGCCGCGAGAGCGGGTTCAAGCGCGCCCCATCGGGCACGAGTTTCTTGAGGCTGAAGCCGAAGCGGGTGGTCGTCAGACGCAATGCCACGGTCGCCAAGGCCACCGCCAGCCCGCCCAGCGCCAAGGGAAGGAGACTCTTCCCGGCGAGTTGCCAGGCGATCCGCGTCAGATCCTCCCGCCGCAGATCGGGCGCAAAAGCCAGCCCGAACAGCCACCGCGTGGTCTGGCGGAACTGCGCCCACCAGGCGGCTCCTCCGGCCGCCAGCAGCGCCAGAAAGACCATGAACTGCAAGGCCCCCACGAATTCCCGCGCGGAGGGGAACTGGCCTTCTTCGCGCGCCTTTTCCAGCCGCCGCTGAGTAGCCGGCTCGGTCTTGCCGGATCGATCGGCCATGCCGCGTCATGTCCCCCACATCCGCCGCGCGGTAGTCCAGGCCTGCCCGCTGAATTCCAGCAGGATGCGCGGAAACAGCACCGCGATCCAGCTCAACACGGCGAGCGCCGTCAGCATCTTGGCGGGAAAGGCCAGGTGCAGCAGTTGCAATTGCTGGTTGATGCGGCCCAACAAGGCCAACGCCACGTCTACCATCACCAGCAGCGCCACTACCGGCAGCGCCAGCCGCACGCCCACCGTGAACAGGCTTGCCCCCAAGCGGATCACCGGTTCCGCGGAGGCGCGCCCAAACACGTAGGCGCCCACCGGAACCCGGTCCAGGCTCTGCGCGAACAGCCGCAGGACTTCACGGTCCAGCCCCAGGGCAAAGAAAAGCATGCCCGCAACCAGTTGCGCCAGGACCAGTAGGATTCCGGAATCGGCCTCGGTATTCGGGTCGATGGTGGAGGCGTAGGCATAGCCAGCCTGCAATCCCAGGACCTGCGCCGCCAGCGTGAAGGCTTCGAGAACCAAAGCCACCGTCACGCCCATGGCGATGCCCATCGCCGCCTCCGCCGCCGCCCATTGCGCCAGCCTCATGGATGTGACTGCCTCGGCGTCGATCGCCGGCCAGCGCGCGGAGAGCGCCAGCGTGAATCCGCAAGCCAGCGCGGCGCGCACCGCCTGCGGCGCGCCCTTGATCCCCGGCAGGGGCACGAATACCAGGGCGCCTCCCACGCGTGCCAGCACCAGCAGGAAGGCATAGAGCGTACCCACCGATAGCGTCAGGCTAACGGGCATAGCGCCCCAAGTCCCCCAATAAGGCAGCGGTATACGCCATCGTCCTTTGCAACATCCAGGGCAGCAAGAGGAGGATGCCGGCGAGAAAGGCGATCAGCCTTGGTACCGTGCTGAAGGCGGTGTCCTGCATGGACGTTGCGATTTGCACCAGGCTGACGACGATGCCCACGAAGAACCCGATCGCCAGCATAGGCGCTGCCACCCAGAAGGCCAGCATCAGGGTCTCGCGTACAATCTGCACCACGCTATCGGGCGTCATTGGTAAAAACTCTTCATCAGAGACCCCACCACCAGGTTCCAGCCGTCTACCAGGACGAAGAGCATGATCTTGAATGGCGCCGAGATCATTACCGGCGGCAGTTGCATCATGCCCATGGAGAGCGTGCAGGAGGCCACCACCAGGTCGATCACCAGGAAAGGCAGAAACAGCACCGCGCCGATTTGAAACCCGGTTTTGAGTTCGGAGATGATGTAGGCGGGAACGAGAACCTGCAGATCCAGGTCCCCCGGAGTGCGCGGCGCGGGCTTATGCGCAATCTCCAGGAACAGCCGAATGTCCTTCTCGCGCGCGAAGCGCAGCAGAAACGCGCGCAGGGGGATGGCAGCCTGATCCATAGCCTGTGACGCCGTCAATTGTCCGGCTTCCAGGGGCTCCCAGCCCTGGTGATACATATCCGCGACTACCGGCTGCATAATCACGATAGTCAGGAATAGCGCCAGGCCCAGCAGAACCTGGTTCGAGGGCACGGTTTGCGTGCCCAGCGCCTGCCGCAGAAAATGCAGCACCACGGTGATACGCAGAAACGGCGTCATCGCCATGACCGCCCCGGGAAGCACCGTCAACAGAGTCAGCGAGATCAGGATCTGCATCGGCATGCTCAGTCCGGAAACTCCCTTTCCGGCGGACATTCCGAGCAGCGAGAACGGATCGGAAGTCGCGGCGGCTGCCGGAAATGCGGCCAGACCAATCGCCAGCAGACGCGGAGTCCTCACCGCGCCCTCTCCCCGCGGCTTTCGATTTCGCTCGCCGGAAAGCTGCCCACCAACGCGCACCCTCCGGGTGAGGAAGCTACCAGCAACGCCGTCTCGCCCAAGCGCAGCAGGTGGAGCGTATGTTGCGGTCCCAGCGGCAGCCGTTCCAGGCACTGCAATCGGCGGGCCGCCGGCCTTCTGGCGGCGAGCACCCCGGCGAAGCCGCGCCGCCGCAGCCACCACAGCGCCCCGGCCAGCAGCGCCAGCACCAAAACCACCGCCGACATTTGCCTCATTGCTTCCATTTGATCCGTCCTCAATCGTCGCGGAAGTCGGTGATGCGCACCCCCAGCGTGTTCTCGGTGACCACGATTTCGCCGGAGCCGCACAGCACGCCGCCGATGTAGATGTCGATGTTCTCGCCGGCGGAGCGCCCGGTTTCGATCACACTGCCCTCTTCCAGGCGCAGCACCTCGCGGGTCGTCATGATCCGCCGGTCCAATTCGACCTCTATCTCAACCGGGACTTCTCCCAGCGGCGCTATTTCTTCCTGAGGATTCATCGGCGGATTTCCCAATTAAGTTGAGGCTCAGCCGGTGATCAGGTTGATGGTGTCCTGACTTAATTGATCGGCCGTAGTGACCACTTTGCCGTTGGCTTCGTAGCCGCGCTGGTACACGATCAGGTTGGTGAACTCCTGGGCGATGTCCACGTTGGAGGCTTCGAGCGACCCGCCCTGGATGGTTCCCCGGCCGCCGGTTCCGGGCGTGCCGATGTTGGGCGTCGCGGTCAGCTCGCTGAGCACGAAATTATTGTTGCCGTTGGCGATCAGGGTGTCGGGATTGCGTATGGAGGCCAACGCCACCTGGCCCACGGTGACCTGCGTGCCATCGGAATACTGCGCCAGGATGCCGCCGCCATCCGTCAGCCCCACGTTCACCAGTTGTGCCGAGGGCGCACCGTCCTGGGAACTCGCCGAGGAGGCCGAGGCCTCGCCAAACTGGGTGATCCGGCCGCTGCCGTCGGCATTGGCGAGATCCCAGGTGACCGTGCTGCCCGCCTCCGCGCCGTCGGACAAGTCAGGCATGGTGAAAGTAACCGGGTTGGTGGTGTTGGTAAAGTCCATGGTCCCATCGGGCAGGAACGCCAGAGTGCCGGTGGCGACTTGCGCCGTTGTTGGGTCAACCACGTCGCTGGACGGCAAGGTAGCGGTGTAAGTCCAGGTGTTGGCGGCGGTCTTGGTAAAGCTCAAGGTCAAGACGTGAGAGGTTCCAAGACTGTCGTAGATGGTGACCGGAGTGGAAGTGGTGGAGGTGTCATCGGCGTTGGCCGAGGAATCCAGGTTCATGTCGACGGTCAGGTTGGCGGTGGCGACCGGCGCTTTCAGGCTGCCCACCGGAACCACGATGTTCCCCACGGGACCGTTGGTATCGATCTGACCGGTAGTGGGATCCACGGTGGTCCATCCCTGCACCAATTCCCCGGTTGCCGTCAGCAGATTGCCGTTCTTATCGGTTTGGAAATTGCCGGCCCGGGTGTACTCCGTGTTGCCCGCGCTGTTCTGCACTACAAAGAAACCGCTTCCCGAGATGGCGCCGTTCAGCAATCCGCCGGTGGTCTGGATCGCGCCTTGCGAGAAGTCTCGAACCGTCAACGGAGTCGCGGTGCCGAAACCCACCTGTGTGCTACCCAGCCCGGCGCCCAGGGATTGCGTCACCAGGTCGCTGAAGCTCACGTCGCTGTTCTTGAACCCGGTGGAGTTCATGTTGGCCAGATTGTTGCCCACCACGTCGATGGCGGTGGAAGTTGCATCAAGTGCCGAAAGTGCTGTCGAAAATGAGGTAAACATATGTTTCTCCCGTTTTAGGTGCTCGAGGCGGCCGGGGTAGCGGGGGTGCCACCCTGGGCCGTCACGATTTGGTTCAAATCGGTCAGTATTCCCGAGATGTTCGTGCCCTGGTTCATGGACTGCTCCATGGTTTGGAACTGCGCGAGCTGGGTTACAAAAGTCGTGCTGTCGGCCGGGTTGGTGGGATCCTGGTTTTGCAGTTGGGCCACCAGGAGCTGCAAGAACATGTTCTCCGTGACTGGAGGCGACGCCGCGCCGGTGCTGTTGCTCGAAGTGGCGGTTCCCGCCGCGGTCCAACTGGATATGGGGCTCATCGATTATTTCCTCCTGCTGCCGGCACGGCGGCGCGGCTCATCGAAGAGAGGACAACAGCCATGCGAAGTCCTTTCCTTGTTTCTTCCGTGAGGTAGGATCGTCCTGATCTTCCGGGTTCTTTTGTTCTTGCGGTTGCGGATCGCCGGGCTCGCCGCGCCCGTCCTGGCGCGACTGGCTTCCGGCGTCCTGTGAGGACGCTCCGGCCGGGGGCTCCGCCAGTGGCTGCCGATCGCCGGTAGCCGCCGGATGCCAGGTTTCGGCGTGGAAACCGGACTGCTCGAGCCGGGCGGCCAGGGAAGGCAGATCGGCGCGCAGTTCGCTTGCCAGCCGTGTGTCGGGGGTCGAAACGGCGACGCGCACGTCGCCAGCGCGCTCCGTCAGACGCACTTCCACACGGCTATTTCCGGGTCCGCCAACCTGAAGTTGGATTTCGTGCGCTGCCGCCGGCTTCGGGGCTGCGGCTGGGGGATCGCCTAGGGGCCGGGCCGCCGGCGCCGGCGGTTCCGCCGGGGCGGCGCGCTCTGGCGCATCGCTTGCGCCGGCGGCACGCACTTCCGGTATGCCCAGCGAAGCGGTGGGGAGGCGGCCCGGCGAACCGTCCGCCGGCGCGGAGGCGTCCGTCTCCGGAGTCTTTCGCCAGCGCGCCTGCGCATCGTCTGGCGCTTCACCGGCGGCCGGCGTCAACGAAACGGGGTTCGCGGGCGGTGGAAGCGCCACGTCGTCTGGCGCCGCGGAGGGACTGGCCGGCGCCTCGGGTTGAGGCTTCTCGATATGTTGCCCGCCTGCGGCTTCTCCGCTTCGCGGCGCAGGCCCAATCGGCGTTGGCTCGGTGGGGCTGAGAATTGCCGTAAAGGCCACCGGTAACGGGCGCGCCGGGCGATCGCCGTCGCGCGTATCCCCGGGGGCCGTCACTGCCGACGCCGGTTGCGGCGCCATTCGGAAGGCGTCGCCGGAGGATGCGGGAGGCGCCTCCCCATGAGGCGGCGGGTTGCGGTCTGGCGATGCCTCGGCAGAATGCCGCTCGGGAGGCATGGCCGTGTTCTCTGGTTGGCTAGCCTCGATGCCAAGGGCGATGGGCGCCGAGACCGGTAGCGGGATCGCGGCTGGCTGACTCAGGGAGGTCGCCGCGACCGCTCCGGGGCATGCCGGCGCGGTTGGCTCGGGCTCGGCGCCTGGTTGCCGCTGCCGAGAAGGCAGAGGCATGACCGCCCCGCCGGCCGGCACTGCGGCCTGCGCCGGCTGCCCGCCGGCAGTCCCAGCCCCCGCCGATGCGGGGAAGGCAACTGCCGGCTGCGGTGCGGGCCGGACCGGATCGCCGACGGCCGCGACAGGTGGTGTCGCGAATTCCGGCGTATTCCGGTCCGTTTCGGCGCTGTTCCGCCCCCGCTCCTGGCGCGGTTGGGGAGGCATCGGTCCGGGCTGTTTGTCCGCGGTCGAGGTCGTTGCCGGTGGTAGAACGGAGGCGGCAATCCGGATCACCGAAGACGCGGCGGCCGCCATCGCCGGTCCTCCGCCTCGCGTCCCCCGATGCCGCACTGGTTGGTTGAGATCGGTGATTGCGGTCCTCGCGGCCGTAGTTCCTATCAAGTCCGCAGGCAGCGCCGGTTGTGGTGTGGCGCCGGGCGGGTTGGGGAAAGCTGCCGACGGGGGAGGGCTGGGCGGCGTGTCGACGCCTCGCGCCCCCTGAGGCCGCGCTGGCTGGTTGGAATCGGCGGCATCGGTGGACGGTGAGGAGGCTTTCGTCGCGGCCCTGGTTCCGGTAAGGTGTGCCCGCGGGATCGGTTGGGGTGTGGTGGCGAACGGATGGCGGAAGGTTTCCGGCGGCTGTGGCCGCACTTGCCATCCGCGATCGGCGAAGCCGGCGGACGGCGATGCCGGCGCGGTTGGCGGGGTTGCAGGCAACGCCGCTCCCGCCGGTGTGGCGCGGCGCGGGTCGGCTGAAGCCGAGGAAGGGGGAACACCTTGCGTCGGCGCGGTTCCCATCGATGCTGTGCTGTCTCCTCCCCCCGCGTTCGGCGCCTGGGGCACTGGAGGCGTGCCGTTCACGGCGGAAATCGGCTGGTCAAGTTGGCCTCCATCGGTGAGCTGCACGGGAGCCACTTCGCTCCGCGCACCGTGAATTGCCACGAAGAACTGCCGGCTTTGCCCGCTTGCTTCCACCAGGGCCGATGCGCGCCGGCTCTGCTTCGCCGGTATTTGCGAGTCGCCGTACCGTGGCGATTCCGGGCGGGCAACTTTCTGAGTCTCCGGTAGAGCAGTTGCCGTCTGCCAAGAACCGGCCGCGGGTGGCGCCGGCACCGCGAACCGGGTTGCCCGGGAGAGAGAGTCCGGTTGGATATTCGCCGGCAAGCCGGCCGGTGTTGGTGGTCGTGGCAAGGAGATGCCGGCGTCCGGAATCGCTTCCTCCGCGGCCACCACCGCGCCTAATGGCGGCACGTCGCTCGCCTTGGGCATGGGCTCCGGGACCGGACCATCCGGTGCCGGCGGGGTGGCATCGACGGCGAAGGTTGCGCTTGCGCCAGCGTGTTCTGCGCCCGCTCCCGAGGCATCGCCCAGACGAGCTTTCGGTGGCCGGCCGTTGATTTGCAGAACTTGCAATAGGCTTTCTTGGTGTGCCGTGGGAACAACATCCACCGAAGACACCCACGGCCCGCTGGTTGAGGGTGACGAACCTGGCGTGGCAGGTTTAGCAATCCGCGGAGACGTGCCATCGGACGGGACGGCGCCGCATGTTTCCGTGGGGACCCTTAGCCAGGTGCGCGTAGAGCTTGGTCCCGTGGCCGTCTGCCCGCCTGGGCCCGCGGAACTGTCCGCCGCGCCGCACCACTCCGGGGCGAGGGCGGTCGAAGGTTGGCGTGGCGTCCGCGGGAATGGACCGGCCGGGTCCGAGAATGGTGGAAGTTCCGGCAGCGGAGCATCCGCGGCGGCATCCTCCAAAGGCGATCCGCCGGGGGGCCCGGCAGGCTCGGCGGAGCCGGGGCGCGCCGGTTCGCCCCTCAGCGGGCTCTCCCCGGCGACTCCGGCAATTGACGCCGGCGACGGAACGAGAGTTGTTCCCGACTCCACGGCGAGGCTGTTTACCGGATGGTTGCCGGCGGGAATCGCGGGTGGACTCCCGGCTGCCGCGGAAGTGTCGGGCGACGATTGCCCCCCAGCGTTGGATCGTTCGCCTGGTTTCGCTACCGGACCACCCAATGGATTCGCGCTTCGCGGGAACAAGTCCAGCGAACCCCGATCGTCAGGGACAGGCGCTTCCTCCCGACTCACAGCCCGCACCAGACCCGCTAACATCTCCGGGAACCGCACGGGCGCCGGCGGCGGGGCGGCGGGAGCGGTCGCGGCCGACGCCTTGGCCCCGGGATCCAGGGCCGAAGGGGGCACCGGGAACGGAAAAGGCAGCGCGCTGGAAAGTACGGTGTGTGTCGCGAGAGAGGGCACGCCGGGCTGAATGCAGATCGCAGTCCAAACGGCGCCTGCGCGTTTTCAACGTGTTAGTGCGGGGCGGGCGGCAAAGACTTGTCTCAGCCGCTCGGCCGCGGCAAGAACTTGCCGCGCGGGCACATCTTCCCGCGCCTTCCCATCGTCCCAATACGTCTGTTTTGAGATATTTATACCCGATAATTTCATTGGTCCGCCGCGTGCTTGCCTCGGGAGGCTATGGATCCCATGACCGCGATCGCGGCCAGCGGCCTTCGTGCCCGCATGGAGTCGCTCGATCTGCTGGCGAATAATGTGGCCAACGCTTCCACCGGCGGCTACAAGGCAGACCGCGAGTTCTACAGTCTGTACGTTGCTCCCGAGGCGCAGGATGCCGGCTCGTTCTCCACAATGCCCCTCGTCGAAAGGCCCTGGGTCGATCTGTCGCAGGGTCTGCTGACCACCACGGGCAATACTCTGGACGTGGCCCTCAATGGAAAAGGGTTCTTCTCCGTCGCCGGCCCCAACGGCACGCTCTATACCCGCAAGGGCGGTTTTCATCTGGCGGCCGACGGCAAACTGGTTACCGCCGATGGCTACGCGGTGCGCAACACGTTGGGCGGCGCCTTGACCACGCAAAGTACTCTTCCTATCCAGATTGCGAGCGACGGCACGCTGACCCAGGACGGTCGTGCCCTCGGCCAATTGGATGTCGCGGATTTTACCAGCACCGCCGGCCTGACGAAGCAGGGCAACAACTATTTCCGTGTGGCGGATCCGTCGGTCAAGCCCCACACTCCCGCGGGCACGTCCGTCGAGCAGGGCAAATTGGAAGGTTCCAACACCGGGACCGCCGAATCCGCCGTTCGCCTGGTCGACATTATGCGCCAGTTCGAGATGCTTCAGAAGGCCGTAACGATCGGCAACGACATGAGCAAGCAGGCCATCGAGCAGGTGGCCAAGGTGGGTTCTTAGAACAGGAGATGTCATGATTCGAGCCCTATACAGCGCCGCCAGCGGCATGAAAGCCCAGGAACTGAACATCGACAATATCGCCAACAACCTGGCCAACGCCAATACCGTCGGCTATAAGGCGCGCCAGGCGCAGTTCCAGGATCTGATGTACCAGAACGTCCTCGCCCCCGGGACCGCGGCCGGACAATCGACGGTAGTGCCCACGGGTCTGCAACTGGGGTTGGGAACGCGCGCCGCCTCCAACGAGATGGTCTTCACCCAGGGGGCGTTTACACAGACCAGCAATCCTCTGGACATGGTGATTCAGGGCAATGGGTTTTTCCAGGTGAGTCTGCCTTCGGGCGAACTGGCTTACACCCGCGCGGGCCAGTTCAGTCTGGACAAGAATGGAGTCGTCGTCAATTCCGCGGGCAACGCCCTTCAGCCTCAGATTACCGTTCCCGCCGACGCGCAAGCCCTTACCGTGGCCGCCGACGGCACCGTCACCTACACCCTGCCCAACCAGACAGCGGCCCAACAGGCCGGCCAAATCCAACTTGCCAACTTCCAGAATCCCTCGGGCCTCAACAGCCTCGGCAATGGACTGTACAGCCCTACCGATGCTTCCGGCGACCCAACAGTCGGGGCGCCCGGCGGTTCGGAAGGCATGGGCGCCCTGCTGCAGGGATACACGGAGAATTCCAACGTCTCCATCGTGGATGAATTCATCAACATGATCGAGGCGCAGCGCGGTTATGAAGCCAACTCCAAGGTGGTCACGGCCGCCGACAACATGTATCAAGAGGTCAACAATCTCCAGCGATGATACCCCTTGCCGCCGTAGCGTTGACGGGTTGCCTGGCGGTGAGCGCGGGCGCCGACCGCATTCTAGCCGGGGACATTGCCGCCGCGATTCCCGGGCTCTTCGTTCCGGCCGCGGACGTTCCCCTGGCGCTGGCCCCGGAACCCGGGGTCCAGCGCGTCTTCCGCGTGCCCGAACTGCGCCGTCTGGCGGCGCGCCTGCATTGGGACTTGGACCCCGTGGACGACGTCTGCTTCGCGCGCCCGGCCGCACCACCCGATCCAGCCCGGCTCCTGGGGGCCATGCGAAACGCCCTTCCGCAAGCCGAAATTGTCATCCTGGACTACCGGCGCCAGCCCGTACCGGAGGGTGAGATCGAGTTCCCGGTGAACGGACTGCGCGCGGGTGCGGGCGGCGCGCTCTGGACCGGCTACGTGCATTACGCGGGAACGCGCCGCCTGGTTCTTTGGGCCCGCGTTCAGGTTCGGGTCACGGTGTCCCAATGGGTTGCCGCGGTGGACCTCCAGCCCGGCAGGGCAATCGCCCCCGAGCAGGTGCGCTGGGAAACGCGCCAGGCGTTCCCGCCGGCGGCCCCGCCTTTGCCTTCCGGCGTGGATGCCATCGGCAAATGGCCGCGCCTTCCGATCCATGCAGGAACCGCCATCCGCGGGGAGATGCTGCAAAATCCCAAGGACGTAGCGCGCGGCGACAAAGTCCTCGTGGAAGTTCGCAATGGCGCGGCGCGCCTGGCCTTCGAAGCCCGGGCCGAAGGTGACGGCGTGGTGGGTGAGACGATACCGATTCTGAATCCGGCTTCCCACAAGCGCTTTGTAGCGCGGGTGGAAGGAAAAGGCAGAGTTTCGGTGGCGCTTTCGGTTGCCAAGGTGAATCCATGAAACGCCTTTCGATTGCAGTCTTCCTATTGAGTGTTGTGGCGAGTCTGCCGCTGAGCGCGGCGGCCAGAAAAAAAGCCACCAAGCCGGCCCACGATACTCCCCTGGATACCTATGTCAAACAGGCCACCGCGCGATCGGCGGACATATCCACCACGCCGGGCGCCATTTGGGTCTCCGGGTCGCGTCTGGCCGACGCGGCGCGCGACGTCCGCGCCAGCCAGGTGGACGACCTGCTCACGGTGGTGGTGGCGGAATCGGCTTCCGCCGTTTCCACCGGCTCCACCAAGACATCGCGGGTCTCCAGCACCAAGAACTCCATCACCGCCCTGGGGGGCGTCAAGAACCCGAACGGCCCCCTGGCAAACCTCGCCGGGACCGCCGGCGATACCGAGCTCAACGGTCAGGGAACCACCAGCCGCACTACCACCATAACCACCACGCTGACCGCGCGCGTGACCCACGTGCTGCCCAATGGCGGTCTGGTAGTGGAGGCCTCCAAAGACATCCAGGTCAATTCCGAAAACCAGACCATCACCGTTCGCGGGGTGATCCGCCCGGCCGATATCGATCCCACCAACAGCGTGCAATCCACACGCCTGGGACAACTGGAAGTTCACGTCAACGGCAAAGGAGTGGTGGGCGATGCCATCAAGCGGCCCTTCATCCTGTATCGCATTTTGATGGGGTTGCTGCCTTTCTGAGACACGAAAATGCGCCTGCTCACTTTTGCAATCGCCTGCCTGTTACCGGCCGGAAGTCTCTCCGCCGCCCGCTTGAAAGATCTCGTCGATATCGAGGGTGTCCGCGACAATCAACTGGTCGGCTACGGCGTGGTGGTGGGGCTGGCGCGAACCGGCGACAGCCAGCAGACCATCTTCACCAACCAGAGCCTTACCAACATCCTGGAGCGAATGGGGGTCTCCGTGTCACCCACGGCGATCAAGGTCAAGAACACGGCGGCGGTTCTGGTAACGGCCACCCTCCCGGCCTTTGCGCAACCGGGGGTGCACATCGATATCACGGTGGCCTCCACCGGCGATGCCGCAAACCTGCAGGGCGGCATCCTGGTGCTCACTTCCATGCGTGGCGCCGACGGCCAAGTCTATGCGGTAGCGCAAGGCCCGGTGGTTACGGGAGGCTTTCTGGCGGGCCGCGGCGGCGCCTCGCAGACGGTAAATCATCCCACGGTGGGGCGGGCTCCCAATGGCGCCACGGTGGAGCGCGCGGCTCCCTCCATCGCTCCCAAATCGGTGGTGCGGCTGCAACTGCGGCAGTCGGACTTCACCACTTCCGAACGGATCGTGGAGGCCATCAACCAGAAATTCGCCGGCGGCGCCACTCCTCCCGCGCATGCCGAGAACCCCGGGCTGGTCAGTGTCGCCATTCCGCCGGATTTCTCCGCGCGCACCATGGAGTTTATCGCCGAACTGGAGAACCTCGCTGTCGAAGCCGACCGTCCGGCGCGCGTCATCGTCAACGAGCGGACCGGCACCATCGTTCTAGGCAAAGAGGTCCGCGTGTCGCCGGTGGCCATTCTGCATGGCAACCTGTCCGTGGAGGTCGAAACCATAGAGACCGTCTCGCAGCCCGCCCCGCTGGCGCAAGGCGCCACCGCCGTGGTTCCGCAGACCACCGTCGGCGCGAAAGAGGAGAAGGCGCGCACGGTGGTTCTCAAGCAGGGCGCCACCGTCGAGGAACTGGTCCGCGCGCTGGCGGCGATCGGTTCCACGCCGCGGGATATCATCGCCATCCTGCAGAGCCTGCGCAGCGCCGGTGCGCTGGAAGCCGAACTGGAGGTGATCTAGATGAGTGCGGTGAGCACCGTTGGGATGCCGGGAATCGTCTCCCTCGCCACCGTCCCCGAAGCTGCCCCGGGCAAGGATCCCACCAGGATTCGTGCTGCCGCACAGCAATTCGAGGCGCTGCTTTTGGGCCGGATTCTGCATTCTTCGCATGAAGCCGGCAGCGGCTGGTTGGGTTCCGGCGAGGATTCCTCGAGCGGCTGTGCCGGCGACTACGCCGAAGAGGAATTGGCCGCGGCTATGGCGCAGCAAGGCGGCTTGGGCCTGGCTCAGTTGATCACCGCCGGCCTGGAGCGGCAGTCGGCGGCGCAGCCACAGACCGCATCGAACCGGACCTCGCCGGGCCGCGGTTGAGAGCCGCCGGCTAGAAGCTCCATCCCCCGGAAGCATGCGCCAGTTCCGGCTCCTGCGCCATGGCGTGCATCCACGGGGCCTGCCTGCGGGCTGTGCGCCGCGCATCCTGCATTACGCCTTGCCACGCCTCTTGCAGAATCGTCAGCAGGCCGGCGACTTCCTCCAGGGCCTCGGCGCTTTGCCGATAATTGGCGTCCAGCAGGAGGCGGTGCATATAACCATACAATTCAGCGAGCCGCCGGCTGAGGGCGCCGCCGCGTTCGTGGTCGAGGGAGGCCGTCAGTTCCAACAGAATGTCGCACGCCTTGGAAATCGAGCGCGCCCGTGGCAGAATCTCGCCCGCAACCAAGCGCCGTCGCGCATCCTCCACCGCGGTGGCGCATGCCTGGTAGAGCAGGTCAACCAGTTCTAGCGAATCGGCCGAGAGGATCCGGTCTTCCAGGTACGTATCGTGCGCGCTTTGCCACATTGCTTCTCTCCCAACCCTCTCATCGGCAGTTTTTCGGGTCGCCATTCGGCAACGGTAACTCTTATTTCTTGAGATCTTCCGCCAGACGCAAGACGTATTCCGGGGGAATCTGCGAAATCACGTCCTGAGTCTTGCGGTTGACTACCTTGATTACCATGCGCTGCGTTTGCGGATCTTTCTGGAACACCAGATCGTTGTCCTCGCCAAACATCTGGGTATTGTTCAGGGCCTTCACAGCCTGAACCACCTCGCGGTTTTCCGCCGCTTTGTCCGGCGTGATCGCCGTGGCCGCCGCTGGCATGGCTTGCGTGATCCGGCTCAGTGCGTTGATGTCCATACCAAGCTCCTGGGGAAAGGTCACGGTTGGCCAAGCCATGCTGCAACGGCGCCGCTGCTTTCCGTACCCCTCTTATCGGCAGCCAGTGGGCAAATTATGAGCGGTTACGGCGCAAGAGGAAACCGGGAGCCTGGCCGAAAAGGAAATGTAAGTGCAGCCGATCGGTGCGGAAATGGCGGGACGTAAAATTCCCGGCGAGACGGCATGGCATGAAACGGTGAACGGAATCATGGCGAAAACGGTATCCGTGATCGGGATCGATCCCGGCGAACTGCCCTGGCTGCGCATGTTGCTGCTGCTGCTTCGCCATCCCGATCCCGGCATGGCCGAACTCGCGCGGCAGGCATTGCTCTATCTCACCGAAGCGGCCCACCGGTCCGCCCGGCCACCGGCCACGCCGCTGGATTCCGCCGGCTGACGCGGCCCGGATCGGTCCTTATTTCTTCTCGTCCTTCTTCTCGTCGGGAAACTGCCGCACGGGGTTGGCGAAATAATACTGCCGGGTATGCACTCTCACCGAGCTCGTCGGCAAAGGCAGAATCCTTACCTCGATTTTTCGCTTGTCCTTGTATGCGGTGGCAGGATCGATTTCGGGGACGTAACGCAGGATGTATTGCGTGAAGATCTCGCCTTCGAGCGATTGCACTGCCTTACTGATGGCCGTGGAAATCGCCGACGTATACCCGCCGGTTCCCACGTGGAGAGCATAATTGCCTTCGTCGGAGGGATTGGAAAGGTAACCGGAAACTTCTCCATAAGGGCTACCCAGCGGATATTCCACGTGCCCGCCGGTTTCGTGGGTCAGGCGCTCCAGGTTATCCTCGTCGTCGCTGGCCGCTCCGAATGCCATGGTGCTCATGCCATAGATCGAAACCTGGTTGCGCTGAGCCAGTTCGATCACCTGGTCCAGAGTGTAATCGCTGGCGGTATCGTGCCCGTCGCCGATGACGATAATCACGCGCCGCGGCTGGTACGGCTCCCCGGGCACCAGGGTCCGGTCGGTGCAGGCTTTATAAATGGCGTTGTACAGGGCGGAGCCGCCCCCGGGCTGCAAACGATCCACCTGGTCCGTCAGCTTGTCGGGATCGGAGGTAGTGTCCATCACCACTTCCGCCTCGGTTTTGTAAGCGACCAGATATCCGGTGTAGTTCGGGTCGTTGGGGAGCAATCCCCAAATCAGTTCCTTGGTGGCTTCCTTAAACTTATCCCAGTGAATCCGGCTCCCGCTGCTCATGTCGACCAGGAAGCCGATTACCGTGTTTTGCCGTAAGCCCGGCGTATCGTGAAAGAAATAGGTGGTTTTCTGCGCCCGGCCTTCGTCCAGAATGCGAAAATCCTTCTCTTCCAGATTGGAGATGAAACGGCCCTTATCGTCGGTGACGGTCACCGGCAGGATCACTTCGGTACGGGTGGTAGTGAACGTCGGCTGCCCCGCCGGCGCCGCCGTTTGTCCCACCGCCGGCGCCTGCGGCTGTCCCTTTTTCTGATTCTGTTGAGGCGCGGCGGGAACCGATAGGAGAAGCCCGCAAAACAAGACAGCCACGGTGGAGCGAGTCATGATGATTACCAACTTTGCTCTATTCTAACCTGTGTGCGGCTGTGGCGGGGCGGGGAATGCCGGGGACCCCCTTATTTGACGGCCACTACATCCAGGGCAAAGCCTGCGTCCATGGAGGGTAATCCTTCGAAAAGCAACAGCGACGAAGCCGGCGGCCGGGCGCCGTCGAAGAACTCGCCGCGCACCCGGCGCAATTGCGAGGCGATCCCGGGCGCCAGGGGGTAATAGTGCACGAAGGCCACATTGCGAGTGGAAACGCCCGCCTGTTCCAGAGCCTTCAGTGCCCGCTGGAATGCCAGGCGCGCGTCTTTCTCTTCGTAGCCGAAGGAGACCTGGGTGCCCGTAAGCACCACTCTTGGCGCGGCCACCAGTGCTATTTGCGAGGCCCCCGCTTCGGCGGGCAGCCCCGGCGGATTCAGTTGTTCGAGCGGACCAGCGATCTTGCGGCGCAGTTTGGCCACGGCTTCGCAGGCCGCCAGACTGCGCACGGGCGCCCGCTGGGTCTGCACAAAGTCGGCAGCCGCGCCGCGATATTCCCGCTCCACCAGTTGGCGCGTGGCTGCCAGATCGTCCAATGAACTGAGGAAGCACGAGATGCGCGTCACGTCGGCAGGTTCCGACCCGGCCGCCTTCACCGCCGCACCCAGCGCCGCCAGCGATTTAGCCGCCAGCGGAGCCGCCGGCCCGGTAGGGTCCTCAGCCGACTCCGCCTGTGCCGCGATAAACACTAGTCCGCCGGGGTTGACCTCCTTCTTCCCCTCGGTGATTCCTTCCAACACCACCTGCGCGCCTTCCGGCAGGCCGCCGGCCCGCACCAAACTCAGTGCCGGCAGTGCTTGCTTGCGGTCGGTAAAGACCTCGCTCACCAGGTCGCGCACGCGGCGCACGTCGCCGGAACCGGCTACAAACGCGCGGATCTTGAGAATGGGGTCGCCCTTGGCCTGGCGGGTCAAGGCGCTCAAGGCGTCGCGCACCTGTTTGGAGAGGAGTCCCTTGGAGGAGAGGGGCGTGACCAGGAAGGTCAGATGCCGGGTATCGCCCTCCACCGCCGCCGGAAGTTCGCGGGGCAGTTGCAACGTCTGTGTCTCGTCCTTCTTTTGGGGGAAAGCCAGAATGGTCAGGCCGCACGCGAGGATTATCAACCGCAGACCAATTCCCGTGTCGCTCGCGCGTACAAAGCGCATAGAATTAGGATTGTAGCAGAGCATAATTCAAATGCCTGAAGATCGCGAGCCAATTGTTGGCGGACCGAGTGCGGCGTCATCCGGCCGAAGGCGGGTCCGCCGCCGCCGGCGCCCGCTAGTGATGCGCTATTGGTGGCTACTCCTGGTGGCAGCCCTGGCGGTTGCCGCCCCGGGAATCCTGCATTGGCTGATGACGCCGCACTTCAAGCAGGTGCCTTTGCAGGGCTACGTCACCGATCCGGCCAAAGTGGAGGAGGAGTATTTGGCGTTGACCGGAAAGTCGCTCCAAGACGCCAGCGCCATCCAGCAGTTCGAACAGGCAACTCAGTTGATGCTGATGGGCAATTACACCAACGCCGCCATCCTGATGGAGGGCGCCTCCAAGAAGGCCCCTGTCCCGGCGGTATTTAACAATCTCGGCGTCTTGTACATGAAGCTCAAGGATGGCCCCCACGCGATCAAAGCGTTCCGCGATGCGCTGGCCCGCAATCACGATTATCAACCGGTTCGCGCCAACCTCAAAACCATGAATGCCGGCGAATCCGTCGACCCGGGGAACTCCGAAGTCGAGCCCAACAACACCATCGAAACGGCCAATGTGGTTTGGCTCGACAGGCCCATGGAGGCCATCATCAGCCCGTCGCTCGGCGACATAGATTGCTTTTGGTTCACGACTCCCCGGCCGCCGCGCGACCGCATCGCGGTGGAAGTGGCCAATCGGTCCCATACCCTGATTCCGCGTTTGCGTCTGTATGATTCCACGGGCATGGTTCTCTCGGGCATGAGAGAGGCGCCGGGGCCGGGTGCGTCTCTGCGGTTCGACTTTTCGCCGCCCTCCAACACCCTCTATTACCTTGAAGTCGACGGCGCCAACGGCAGCAGCGGAGAATACGCGTTGAGCGTCAGCTCACTCCACGCCTACGATACTTACGAGCCCAACGACGATATTCTGAATGCCACGCGATTTGCCCTCGGCCAGACCATCGAGGCCAATATCATGGATGCCGACGATACCGACTACTTCTCATTCTCCAGTCCGGTCTCCGCTTCCGTGACCATCGATATCGTCAACCGCGGCAGCACTTTGATCCCCGGCCTGAGCACCTTCGGTCCGGACCTGCGCCATACCGGCTTTGGGCCGGATGTCAAAGCGCCTGGCGGCAATCTGCGCCACGTGATGAAGGTGGAAGGCAATCAAACCTACTATCTGCAAGTCTGGGCCAAGAGTGACACCACCGGCGATTATTCTCTCACCATCAAATAGGACATCCTAGTGTGGTGTCCAAGAAATAGCTGGACACATCGGGAACTGGCGTTTCCTCATCCGTGTTCATCGGTGTTCATCGGTGGCCAATAAACACCAAACAATTTAGCCACCGATGAACACCGATATCTGGGATTCCTTGACGGAGCGTGTACTGGGCGCCGGATTCCTAGAGAAAGTCTACGAGCATGCCCTGATTAGGGAACTCGCCCTGCGCAGCATCCGAGCTAGCGCCCCAGCCTCGCTAGCTGTTACCTACAAGGGTTAGCATGTTGGGGAGTATTTTGCCGACATCCTCG
>Ga0302319_10006211_pt1 | contig 23763 bp, 25 predicted proteins | sample Bog_T0_2_FD_203319 | JGI IMG/M metagenome (GOLD analysis project Ga0302319, IMG submission 203319) | Peat permafrost microbial communities from Stordalen Mire near Abisko, Sweden - Bog_T0_2 | ecosystem: Environmental > Terrestrial > Soil > Wetlands > Peat | place: Sweden: Abisko, Stordalen Mire...
CGCAGAGCGGTACCGGCTGTTTATGGCCATCCGCAAGAAGCGGTTGAGCATCACCGCACTGGCCGAGGAACTGGGGCGCAACCGGGGCTCGGTGACGCGCGATGTGAACAAGCTGAAGAGCTACGGTATGCTGCGCCTTCGCGAAGAGGTGAACCCCGGCCACGGCGTGGTGCAGATCGTGGAGCCGGTCGCGGAGCGGTGCGAGATGCGGATTGAGTTTTAGGGAATCTCTGGTTAAATCTCGATCCTCGAATCGTCCGCTCCCGCCGGGGCTAAAGCCCAGTGTTTACGGGCCTCTTACGGCGGGGCTGAAGCCCCGCCCCTTCAAAGCGAATCAGCATCGAGAGATTCGTTAGACGAAGAGCAACCTGCGGTGTGCAGAGCGCGGCGGATACAATCCGAGAGTCGCTCTTCCCTCTTGCGACACGGAGACCCCGCCATGCGCAGTAGAAGTTTGTTGTTGTGGAGTGCTGTTTTTCTTGCAAGCGGTGCGGCGGCGATGCAGGCGCAGTCGCCGGACACCATCCTGCGGCATGGACATATCTTTACCGGCGATGCAGCCGGCCCGTGGGTAACCGCCGTCGGGGTGCGGGGCGACAAGGTGGTGGCCGTGGGAGATGATGCCGCCGTGATGGCGATGGCGGACGCGCACACCCAGGCCATCGATCTGGAAGGGCGCATGGCGATGCCCGGCATCAACGATGCGCATGACCACGTGGGCGGTGCGCCGGTCGGCGTGCTCCTGCGCTTTCCTCCGGGCAAGGGCGCCCATGGGCCTGGGCCCGAGCCGTCGCTCGATGAACTGGGGGCCAAGCTGAAGGAGGCCGCGGCCACTGCGCCCAAGGGTGCGTGGATTACTGGAGATGTGGGCGAGTCAGTGATTCGTCATCCAAAGGAGGCGCGGGCCGTGGTGGATGAGAACGGCGGAGGCCATCCGGTGATGGTCGAGTCTTGGTGGGGGCATGGGGTGTTGCTGAACTCGGTGGCGCTCACCAAGCTGGGGCTAACCGACGGGGTGACGGACCCGCCCGGGGGACACTTTGACCGCGACGCGAACGGCCACCTGACCGGACTGCTGGAGGAAGAGGCCGGCAACGAGATTCGACGGCGGGTGACCGATGAGGCAGGCATGGCTGCGGCCATTCGGGCCTATCAAGGCTACGCGCAGGGGCGGCTGGCGCAGGGCGTGACCTCCGTGCAGGTGATGGCCACCAACCAGCGCCTGAGCTACCTGGAGCAGACGTTTGTGCAATCCGGGGAGCCGCTGCGAGTGCGCATTATGCGCTTCCCCATGCCGCGGGAAGATGAGCGCATTGGAGAGAAGTTGAAGACCGGGGAAGAGGTGCTGTCGCCCACGGTGCGCGTGGCCGGGGTGAAGTATGTGCTGGACGGTACTCCGATTGAAGAGCTGGCCTACCAGACCAAAGACTACGCAGACAAACCGGGATGGCGCGGGCGGCCCGACTACAGCGTGGCCTTTATCGACCAGCAGTTGAAGACCGCACTCAGCGGCAAAGACCAGTTGATGATGCACATTGTGGGCGACGCGATGACCGACGAGGTGCTGGACGAGATGGAGAAGCTGGCACCGGCGGAGAGATGGCGTCCGTTGCGCGTGAGGTTTGAACATGGCGACGGCTTTACAACGCCAGAACGGATGGCGCGCGCCAAGAAGCTGGGTGTTGTGATCGCGCAGCCACGGCCGGGCCGGCCGTGGAAGGCGCTGGAGGCAGCCGGCATTCCGCTGGCGTATGGCTCCGACGGGGGCATGGCCCCATGGTTCATGTTCAGCGTGATGACGGATGCGCGGAACCCGCAGGCGATCTCGCGGGAGGACGCTCTGCGGGTGATGACCAGCGGGCCGGCCTTCGCCGAGTTCGAGGAGACGAAGAAGGGCGTGCTGACACCGGGGATGCTGGCCGACATCGCCGTGCTATCGCAGGATGTGACGACCGCCCCCGCTCCGAGCCTGCCGGGAACCCACGCGTGGATGACGATGGTGGGCGGCAAGGTAGTGTACGCGCAGGGCGAAGGAGCGCCGGGAGAGAAGCGGTAGCAGCTCCGGTCTCTTGCCATTCATACGCCAAATGCTCGTCATCTCGACCGAAGGAGCTCCGGTCGAGATGACGCAGCATGGGTTCGTTTGGCAGACCTACGCGGGCTGCCAGGTGGTGTTGATCGGGCGGTCTTCCGGTCCGATGTGGCCGACTTCCACGCCGACCAGACCCTTGTCCTTCTTGTCCTCGGTGAGGGTGTTCAAGGCAAGAATCATGCTGGTGAGCAGCACGGCGTCAGCGTTTGAGTCCATTTCAATGGAGTAGGTGTGTCCGCTGCCGATGGACATCCGGTTGCGAGTGAATGCAGCGATCTGGGTTTCGCCCTTGAAGATGGAGAAGTGTAGGCTGCGGTGTGTGTAGAGCGTGTAGGTTTCCGTGGGGCTGACGGCCGTAAAGGTCTTCTTGATGATCTTTTCGCAGTGAAAGATGTAGGAGCGGCCATCGGCCAGCGTGATGGTCCACTTCGGCTTGAAGAACGAGAACAGCGGTCCCTTCAGGGTCGCGACGATGTCGCCTTGGGGTCCCTTTACTTCAACCTTGGGAGGAATAGGCATCCAGACCTTGACGGCGCTGAGTTCGCCATTGGGCGTGGTGATGGTGTACGTGGGACGAAGTGCAATTGCCTTTTCCTGCAGAATGACATTCATAGGGGCCCTTTTCTATAACGGCGAAGATGAGTTTGCTGCGTTGCAGCGTAGCTGCGATGGTACGTTACCGCGGGCCACCGGGCAATGGTGGAAGGCGATGGTGCGCTGCGCCTCCTCCAAAGCGACCCCGGCCATTGGTTGGTGCTGTGGACGGGCACACATCTTGCCAGCCGGCGACAGGCCACTTTATGCTCTGAGACGAAAGCCAGAGCCACGGTCGCGCAAGCCCGAACATTATCCGGGCGGCCGCTCAGGAGCCTGCATGAAGCCCTTTTGCCTGCGCCATCTTTCGTACCCCGCGCGCGTAACCGCTGCGATGCCCCTGCTGTTGTTTCTTGCTCTTCCTTTTGCGCTGGCAGGCTGCGGTGCCACGCCCATGGAAGAGCCAACGCCACTTGTGCTTGCGACCGGGCCGAGCGGGCTGGTGCGCGGCGGCCAGCAGCCCATCGGCGGCTCGCTGGTGCAGTTAATGGCCCCGGGCGTGAGTGGTTATGGCTCGGCGCCATCCGTCATCGCAACGACGACCACTAGTACCGATGGGGCCGGGAGCTTTACGCTGCCGGGCTATACCTGCCCCATGCCGGACAGGCTGGTCTACCTGCAGGTGACGGGCGGAAATCCCGGCTCCGGCACGAACTCCGCGGTGGGCGAGGCCGCGCTGCTGGGCAACTGCTCCACTTTGTCTTCCAGCACGCACGTTGTGGTGAATGAACTGACAACGGTGGCTGCCGCCTACGCGCTCGCACCGTTCGCCTTGGTGAGCAAGGGCGGAACGGCTATCGGGACATCGGCGACCAATGTGACGGGGCTGAACAATGCGTTCTATGCGGCGAACAATCTGGTTCCGTACTCGTCCGGTGGCGCGACCCCGACGAATGCTCTGCCGGGAATGGTGCTGCCCACCTACATGGTGAACACGCTGGGCAATATTCTGGCGGCATGCGTGAACAGCACGGGTCCCACGTCCATTACGTGCGCGCCGCTGATCACCAACACTACGGTGGGTATGGTCGCGCCGGTAGACACCTTTCAGGCAGCGCTGAACATTGCGCTGCATCCGGGGACAAACGTGCCGGCGCTGTTCGGGCTGGCCAGCACCAGTCCGCCCTTCGCGCCGGCCATCGCCTCCCTCACGCCGCCGGCGGACTTTACGCTGGCCATCGGCTACAACGGCTACACGATCTCCAACGAGGGTGCGTATGCGCTTGCCATAGACGCGAAGGGCGACGCGTGGGTCACCGCCAACGCCCCTAATACCGGCGGCCTGGGCGCGCTGATGGAGATTACACCGAGCGGCCAGTTCGCCGCGGGCAGCGGCTACCAAACGCCCACCTACGGCGTTATCTCCTTCACCGGCATGGGCATTGATCCGGGCGGAGTGATCTGGGTCGCCAGCAATAGTGAGTCCCTGCAGCCGACCACGACGGACGCGATGATCGGTTTCAATCCCAACGGTTCGGTCTTCAACCAGTTCCCGGTGCCCTTCCCCCTGGGTGTGGCTGTGGACGGCAGCGGCGATATCTGGAGCTCCAACTGGACAACCATGTACAGCACCTTCCAGGAGCTGCAGGACCAAAGCGGCACCTACACCAACAATGCTGTGACGGTGACGACGACGGAGTCGAACGGCGGCGCTGTGTGCATCGGGCCAATGTCGCGCGATGTGTGGGAGGTTGCTGCGGGCTACAACCAGGGGTCCGCTGTGACGCTGTATGACACGAGCGCGCTGACACAGACCACCCTCACTCCGGACGCCGGCGCGTCCTACATTACCGGCTGCGCGGTGGACCACGCGGGCAACGTCTGGCTAGCGGACGGCAGCAGCTTCAACGGCGTGGAGGTCTACAGCAATACCGGCGCGCTACTGCACTCGTACGCCATTGCGGGGCAAAACACGCTCACCGGGCAGTTCAATCTGCTGCAGGACATCGCGCTCGACGGGCTAGGCAACGCGTTTGTGTCTATCTTTGTCTACGACCAGGCGGGCAGCGGTGCGGCGACCTATCCTGGGCGGCTGATGGAGTTGAACAGCTCGGGCACGGTGGTCTCGCCGGCCTACGGGTATCAACCGACGAGCGGCGCGCCGAACAGCGGAGGCAGTGGCCTGACGGCCCTCACCTCCAACCTCTTGACCTCACCCGGCGGCATCGGCATCGACGGCTCAGGCAACGTCTGGCTGACTGGAGTGGACTACTACGCTACCGGAGCGGCCAGCTTCGTCACGGAGGTGTTGGGCATCGCGGCGCCGGTAGTGACGCCGAAGTCGGTGGCCGTGAAGACCAATGCGATTGCCAACCGGCCGTAAGGGCCGTGGCGTACGAGAGACGTGCTGGGAAACGCTTGTGGAGACCGGCGGGTTCGCGGATAAAATAGCCACACCATGAACAACATGATGAAAAGGCTCCTGACCGTTGCCGCGCTCTCTACCGTGATGCTGGCCCTCCCGCTGTGCGCGAACGCGCAGGCCAGCGGAGAGCCACCGCCGGCGGCGTGCCTCTCGATTCTGGCGAAGCCGTTCGACGGCGGGCTGGACCCGCGCATTGAGCCGGACTGCGATGCCACCGCGTACTACTTCGGCATAGGGCGCGACAAGGACTATGCCGCGGCGAAGAGCTGCGCATTGATTGAGCGCATCAATCATGTGGAGGCCAAGGACGGCAGCCCGTTTCCGGGCGCGGGCATCCTGAGCATGATCTACGCCAACGGCGACGGTACGCCGCGCGACCTGGACCTGGCCCGGCGTTTTGTGTGTGAGAACAAGGAGGCCTCCACGGCGGAGACGGAGGCGCGGCTGGCGCTGTTGGACAAGATCGCGAAGACGCCGCAGACCGCGGGGCGCTTTAGCGTGTGTGGCGTCGCCAACAGCACGCTGACCCTGGGGTGGTGTGCCAGCCTGCAGTTGCGGGTGGCCGACGGCATCCGCTACGACGAGATGGTGAAGATCGTGGACAAGCTGTCTCCCCAAGGGGTGGAGGCGTTCAAGAAGCTACAGGCAGCCGAAGGAGACTTTGAGGCGGCGCGCGCGCAGAAGGAGGTGGACCTGACCGGCGCAGCGCGGGCGGTGTGGGTGATGCAGGAGCAGGACCGGGTGCGTGCCCAGTTCGTCAGCGACCTGAAGCTCTTCAACACTGCCGGCTACGCGCAGCCGGTGACCCTGACCGTGGTGGACGCTGCGCTGAACAAGGACTACGCCAACCTGCGCGCCAACGGGGCCAGCCTCTTCCGCGGCACCACCCTGACCGTCGCGGGCGTGGAGGAGACGCAGGCGGCATGGCTGAAGTACCGCGATGCATGGCGCGCGTATGAGGGCGTGGTGAACCCCACGGTCTCCGGGGATGCCGTGGTCACGCAGATTGAGCGTGAGCGCCTGACGCAGTTGCACAAGCTCAGCACCATCTACTGAGCTGGAGGGTCTCTTCAGCGCGGGCTCGGGTCTGCCGTCTTGCCGGCGCCTAATCTCCTGTCTTGCCTATGATTAATAGCTGCTCGATTTTGCCGTCGGGCAGGCGGTAGGTGCTGACCAGCACGCCGCCGGCGGCGGCGAAGGTTGCCTTGTAGAGACCGAAGGTCATGCCACCGCGCTGGGCCGTGCGGGCGCGCGTGACGGTGGAGATTGCGCCCAGCGGTGACAGCGTGGACTGGAAGTCGGCCAGCGTGTCCGCGTCAAAGTAGCTGCTGCAGTTGGCGGTGAGCAGCGAGCGGTCGATCCGGCCGGATTGCAGTTGCGTGAGAATGCCCTGTAGTTCAGGAGCGAAGGTGTCCGCAGTGGCGGCGGCGGGGCTCGCCTTGGGCGGCAGAAGGATTTCGGTGATGGCGTGGGCGATCTCTCCGCCGGCGCTGGACGCCACCTCATTGGTGAGTACCACGATGGCGACACCGTCGTCCGGATAGACGACGTTCTCCGCGACGTAGCCGCCGACCTCGCCGCCGTGCTCCAGCTCGCGGCGGCCGTCGCGGTTGAGGACGAAGGTGCCCAGGCCGTAGTGTGCGCTGTCGCCGTTGGTGAGGGTGGCGGCCGTCTCAAACTGCCTGTAGCTGGCCGGCGAGAGCAGCTTCTGCTGTAGGATGCCCAGGTCCCAGGCCAGCAACGTGGAGGCCGGCATGGCGAGGTCGCCGTCGCCGAAGTACCAGCCGGTGGCTTCGAGCGGCAGCACGCGCGGCGGGGCCATGGCGTTCGAGACGTAGCCGGTGACCTTGAGCTTCTCCCTCTGCGTGTAGGTATTGAATACGCCCTGCAAATGCAGCGGCGCGAGCACGCGCTCGCGGATAAATTGCATCAGCGGCTGGCCGGAGACCTTCTGCACAATCAGGCCGAGCAGCACGTAGTTGGTGTTGGAGTACTGCCACGCGGTGCCGGGGTCAAAGTCTAGCGGCTTCTCCGCCCACTCATGCACGGTGTTGAGCGGGTCCACGGGGTGTCGCCAGGCGGGGATGATGTAGTCCTGCGGCGCGAAGTCCTCATAGCCGGAGGTCATGGTCATCAGGTTGCGCAGCGAGACCTCATTCGCGCGGGTGAGCTCAGGGAAGTATTTGGCGACCTTGTCGTCGAGCGAGAGCTTGCCCTCCTGCTGCAACAGCAGCGCGGCGGTTGCGGTGAACTGCTTGCTGATGCTGCCGATGGGGTAGGCCATGCTCGCAGTCGCGGGCCGGGGCGGCGTGATGTTCGCCAGGCCGAACGCGCGCGCGTAAACGACCTTGCCGTCCTGCGCGATGCCCACCGAGGCCGACGGAACGCCGGTGTCATGCAGAACTTTTTCGGCGGCGGCAGCGATCTTGGCTTCGGTGTCGGGAGTGAGCTGAGCGTGGGCTGAGACAGCGGCGAGCAGGAGTGCGGCAGGCAAGAGGCGCATGGTTTTCGCAGCATAGCACCTTCGCCACCCCACCCATGCGCGATGAGACAGCGCATGGATGGGGCACCCGGCGCAGTCGTCCTCAACCACATCATGAACATCCTCGACGGCCAAGACGATTGGGGCGAACTAACCAACCTCATCTATGCACCGTTGCTCCCTGCACAAGAAGCAGATCCTCCCCCTTCTGCAAGCTCAGGGTCAGGATGACAAACCAGGAGGCAACAGCAAAGGCCGCCTCATTCGAGTCGGCCTTTGTGTTCTTGCAAAGAGTTTCCAGTTGCCAGTTTGCCAGCTTCCAGTTACTCGCTGTCTTCGCTTTCGGACTGCTTCCATTTGAGCAGGTCGCCGAGTGTGGTCGAGCCGGAGTTCGAGGAGCTGGAAGAACCGCTGCCCTGGCCCTTGCCCTTGCTGCCCTTGCCCTTGGGAGCGGATTCCCGCTCCTTGTAGCTCTCGACCTCGGCGCGCGTGGCTTCCTCGCCGATGGCCTTAATGCTGAGGCCGACCTTCTTCTCTTCCTGGTTCATCTTGACGATCTTGAACTCGTGCTCGTCACCGACCTCCAGGTTGATCTGCTTGCCGTTGTCGTCCACTGCTTCGGAGACGTGGCACAGGCCCTCGACTCCTTCGGCGACTTCGACAAAGGCGCCGAACTGCGCTGTGCGCAGGACCTTGCCCTTGATCACGTCGCCCACGCGGTGCTGCGCGAAGAAGGTGTCCCACACGTCGGGCTGCAACTGCTTGACGCCGAGCGACAGGCGGCGGTTCTCCGGCTCGACGCCGAGGACGATCGCCTTGACCTTTTCGCCCTTCTTCAGGACCTCCGACGGGTGCTTGATGCGCTTGGTCCAGCTCAGGTTGGAGACGTGGACCAGGCCGTCAATGCCGTCCTCGATCTCGATGAAGGCACCAAAGTCAGTGAGGTTGCGGACGCGGCCTTCGATGATGGCGCCGACCGGGTACTTCTCTTCGAGCGCCTCCCAGGGATTGTCCTGGAGCTGCTTCATGCCCAGCGAGATGCGGCGGTCTGTCGGGTTGACTGAGAGGATGATGGTGTCCACCTCGTCGCCGGGTTTGACCATCTTGGAGGGGTGCTTCATCCGCTTGGACCAGGTCATCTCGCTGACGTGAACCAGGCCTTCGATGCCCTGCTCCAGCTCCACGAAGGAGCCGTAGTCAGTAACGGAGAGCACACGGCCGCGCACCTGCGCGCCCACGGGATAACGCTCCACGGCGTCCAGCCAGGGGTCGGGCGAGAGCTGCTTGAAGCCCAGCGAGACGCGCTGCTTTTCCTTGTCGAACTTCAGGACCTTCACCTGAATCTCATCGCCGACGTTGACCAGGTCGCGCGGGTGGGTCAGGCGTCCCCAGCTCATGTCCGTGATGTGCAGCAGGCCGTCGAGCCCGCCCATGTCCACGAACGCACCGTAGTCGGTGAGGTTCTTTACGACGCCGGTGAAGACCGCGCCCTCTTCCAGTGTGGAGAGCGTGACCGCCTTCTTGGCGTTCTGCTCCTCTTCCAAAATTTCTTTGCGGGAGATGACGACGTTGCCGCGCTTCTTGTTCAGCTTGATGACACGGACTTCGATCTCTGTGCCGATGTAGCCGTCCAGGTTGCGGACGGGGCGCACCTCCACCTGAGAGCCGGGCAGGAAGGCCTTGATGCCGATGTCCACGGTGAGGCCGCCCTTGACGCGCGAGACCACCATGCCCTTGACGGGAGTCTTGGTGTTGGCGGCTTCTTCGAGCTTGTCCCAGACCTTGTGACGCAGCGCCTTGTCATAGCTGACGAGGTAGCCGCCTTCCTTCTCTTCGCGCTCGACGACGACTTCAATCACGTCGCCGACGGCGAACTTAGGCGCGCCGGTGTGGTCGAGCACCTGCTCGATGGGGATCATCCCCTCACTCTTCAGGCCAATGTCCACGACAGCATGCTTGTCGGTGATCTTGACGACGGTGCCGGTGATGACGGCCTCGTCGGCGGTCATGGCCTGGGCGACGGCGGTCTCGGCCGCCTGCTCACGGTCAAAGCTCTCGAGCGCCTTGGCAAAGTCCTCAGCGTCGTACTCGGGCTCGGCGTCGGCTGCTTCGAGAGCAACGCCGGACTCGGGCTCGGGCGTGCGAGAAGTGGCCTCCTGCACGGAAGGGTTGACCGGGACGATGGTCTCGGGGGTGGAGGAGTGGTCGGTCGACGCCGGGGTCTCGGTCGTCGCGTCTGGGGCGGTTGGTTCCAATATCGTGTTCAGGGCTGGGCTCTCGGGTTGGAAAGAATTTTGGTCGTGGTCGGCCATGGGTAAAGCTGCTCCGGAACCCAGTTGCTCGCGTCTGCCAACACTCGGCGATTGAGGGTCTTCAGACGGCAGAACATCCTGCCTCCCGAGGAGGACTCAATACAAAACGATGATGTCGGCGGGAGCGAGATAAAGCATGAAGAAGAGCGGCTGCGACTGGATCCCGCGCGCAGATGGCTCTATACAAAGTGTAGCAGTGCAACCGGACGGGGTCAACGCATGTGTGGCGATGCTCGATCTGTGTCGAGGCATCCTGGCTGACCTGAGCATTGGACGCTCCCGCACCCACGCTGGTTGCGCATTGTTTGTGCGGCTGGTCGGGTGTGAGCCACCGATGAGGACGAAACTGCTATGGATGGGCCACCCATCGCATCTTTATGCGCCAGCGAGCCCTATACTCCCGGTATGGACCGCCTTTGGACACCCTGGCGCTATGCCTATATCACCGGAGCCGACCGCAGCCGCAGCCAGCGGGGGGTGCCCGAGGCATTGTCGGCGTGGCCTGGCGACCTGCACTGCGTCTTCTGCAACATCATCGCGGCGGCGGACTTCGCCATCGTCAACGGTATGCCGCGGGACCAGGCCGAGGCTGCCGCAGGTATTCTGGCGCGCGGCGCGACCTGCTACATGGTGCTGAACGCCTTCCCCTACAACAGCGGCCACCTGATGATCGTGCCGTACCAGCATGAGTCCTCGCTGGCAGCGCTGCCCCTGGAGACGGCCGAAGAGCTGATGCGGCTGGCCCGCCGAGCCGAGAGCGCGCTGCGTTTGGTCTACCACCCCGACGGCCTGAACCTGGGCCTCAATCTCGGCGAGTCGGCCGGCGCAGGCGTGGCCCAGCACCTGCACCTGCACGCGGTTCCGCGCTGGAGCGGCGACACCAACTTCATGTCCGTGCTGGCCGAGACCCGCGTGCTCCCCGAGCAACTGGCCGACTCCTGGCAGCGGCTGCATGCCGCCCTCGCCGCTGAATCCGACGCATCCGAATCGGCTGCGCCGGGCGCGTGAGGACGTCCGCCCTGCGGGAGAAAGAAAGCAACCGGCGGGGCGCTTTCTCCATCTCATTTTTATTGAGTTGATGACGTGGCTTGGCTCTCGGGAGTTCACAATGCAGGATAGAAACTTGGCTCCGTTGGCAGCATCCAGCCGGGTTCAGAGCGGCGCTCTACCGGCGACGGTTGAGGCGCGCCGCGCCAACCACGGTGGCAGCGCCTGGTCACTCCCATCGCGTTCACGTCAGTCCGCGGAGTTGCAGCCACAGGACGGCAGTCTGGCCAACCCCGCACGCATTGCCACCATGCCGTCGCGCAACAACGGAGCGAAGCTGGACTGCGAATCTGAGGACGCGCGCATCACCGGCGGAACGCGTTCGCTCTCACGCCGCGTGCTAGGGCTGAACGATGTGAACACGGCAGACCGCAAGGCGACGATGTCCAGAAGGCAGACGCCACTGCCGTCGCAGGTCGCCTGAACGCGCTCTTCTCCGTTGGACGATTGCAAGAATCCCGTCGAGAACCAACTCCTAGAGCATTTTCCCTGTTGATGGGTATCCCGAGAAAGCCGTGCAGTGGCGTTTTCATTGGGGAAAACGCCCATGGAACCATTCTCCCTGGACTACACCCACAGGGAAAATTCTCTAGCGCTGTCCGATGCCGGAGTCGACTCCGCCGTGCTGCCTGCTACCGGAGCGCGGAATGTGCGTGGCCTCAAAGCTGGTGACGTTCCAGGCGCCGCTGGGCAGCCGCTGGTAGACCCGCGTATAGCGGAAGCTGCCGGTCAGGGCCTTGCCCTCGGACATGCCATCCACCTGCGCCAGGGAGTTGACGATGGCAATCGAGCCGATCAGCTTGATCTTCACGTCCGAGACGTTGAGCGTAGTGATGGTGAGGTCCCGCGTGCGCATGCGTTCCAGTTGCTGCGCTTTGGTCAGCAACTCTCCGCTGGGCGTAATGCCCAGGTAGTCGTCGGAGAGCAGCTTGTCCATGGCGGCAGCGTCGTTGGTGAGCATGGCCGCCCGCCACTGACGCTCCAGCGCCTGTATCTGTTCATGGGCCAGCCGCCGGTGGTGCGGCTGTGCGATCAGCCGCAAGGGAAGGCACAAGAACAGCGCGACCGCCGTCACGGCCCCCACCGGCTGCAACCTTCCGCTGATCATGTTCTTGAACATGGGCGTAACGGATGTTAGACCGGAAACGCGGGGTGCGTCAAAGAGATTTTCCACCGCGGCGGCCCGGTAGTTCCATCCTGGATTATTTTAGATGCACGGTTTCCCATTCGCGGCCACCCCTTGACACGCCGCAGCCTGAGTGCGCGCACCGCTCAGGCAGCCTGTCTCAAGCGATGGCGGTCAGATTCTCGACAGACCGCTCCAGCATCTTCTGGTAGAGGCCGCCGACCGCGAATTTGGCAAAGTGGCTGCTCTCCCGATGGGCGTCCACCGCTGCCTCATCGCGGTACTGCTCATAGATCACGATGGTGTCCGGGTCGCTCTCCACGAAGTGCGGGACGTAGGTCACACAACCGTCCTCATGGCGAGTGAGCCGCGTCAACTCGCGCAGAATCTGCGCGATCTCCTCGCGATCATCACTGCGAAAGCTCATGCGTACCGTAAAGCTGACCATGCCTACCTCTTCCACTAACGATACAGGTTGCACGTGCTGCCAAGGCACGAAATGCCTAGGACTTTCCCATTAATTGCTGCTCAAACTGCGGCAGGGTCATGGTCTGCACGCGGTCCGGGCCGGTGGAGATCATGCCGATGCGCGCTCCGCTCTCGCGTTCAATGAACTGTAGGTACTCCTGGGCGCGTTTGGGCAGCTTGTCGTACTCGGTGATGCCCTCCGTCGAGCATTTCCACCCCGGCAGCGTGGTGTAGATGGGGTGGATAGCCTTGAAACCGCGCACGTCCGCGGGGATCACGTCTGTAACCTTGCCATCAATCTTATAGCCGGTGCAGACGGGAATCTCGGCGCACTCGTCCATCACATCCATCTTGGTGACGACCAGCCATTCTGTGGAATTAATCATGTTGCTGTAGCGCAGCAGTGGCAGGTCGAGCCAGCCGCAGCGGCGGGCCCGGCCGGTGACGGCGCCGTACTCCTGCCCGCGCGCGCGCAGCAGGTCGGCGGAGTAGCCGTCGATCTCCGTGGGGAAGGGCCCCTCGCCCACGCGGGTGACATAGGCCTTGGTCACGCCAATGACCGTGCCGATACGAGTGGGGCCGACGCCCGTTCCGGTGACGGCGCCGCCTGCCGTGGACGACGAACTAGTGACGAACGGATAGGTCCCGTGGTCGATGTCCAGCAGCGCGCCCTGAGCGCCCTCAAACATCACGTTCTGGCCTTCATCGATGGCGTGGTTCAGCAGGACGGCGGTGTCGGTGACGAAGGGCGCAATCTGCTCGGCAGCGCGGGCGTACTCCTCGTACATCTGGCGCGGGTCCAGCGGCTCGGTGCCGAAGAGCGCATGCGCGATGGTGTTCTTCTCATGGCAGGCGTTGTTGATGTGCGTCCGCAGCAGCGAGCTGTTCAACAGATCCACCACGCGCAAGCCGTTGCGGTGAATCTTGTCCTCATACGCCGGGCCGATGCCGCGTCGCGTTGTGCCGATGGGCTGGCGGCCAGGAGCGGTCTCCGCGGCGAGTTCAATCATGCGGTGGTAGGGCAGAATTACCTGCGCGCGGTTGGAGATGAAGAGCTGGCCGTCGACCGGCAGGCCGGCATCGCGCAGCTTCTGCACCTCGCCCAGGAAGGCCATGGGATCCAGCACCACTCCGTTGCCGATCACGCCCTTGCACTCTGGCCGCAGCACGCCGCAGGGGATGAGCTGGAGCACGAACTTTTTGCCGTGGATGATGACCGTATGCCCGGCGTTGTGGCCGCCGGCGTAGCGCGCAACGATGTCAAAGCGCTCGGAGAGCACATCGACGATCTTGCCCTTGCCCTCATCGCCCCACTGGGCTCCTAGAATGACGGCGGACGGACGGCGAACGGACGGGTTGGCTGGGTTTGGCTGACTCACGAAGGATGGCTCCGGGGATGATGCTTGGGGGGAAGTGCGCGCAGCGGGAACGCTCGCGCCCATAATTCATTTTATACTGCCGCGGCCGGCGCTACCGCTTCCTCGGCATGCTCAGGTCCAGGTCGTGCGCCACCATCTGCTTGGTCAGTACGATGATCTGGCCGGCATGCATGTCCACGTGTCCTACCACCTTGAAGATCGCCTCCAGGATGGTCGGATGCCGCCACGTGCCATTGGGCTGTGGGTCGATGATCTCGAGCAGCCGGGCCGCGTCCAGTGCGGCGATGACATCGCTGGCGGCATCGACCGTCGCGGAGAACCGCGCCCACGCAACGTCAGCAGTGGTCGTGGGCGCGAGCGTAAACTCGGCGTCGCGCTCGCGCACGTCCGGCTGTCCGGCGATGCCGTGCAGAATCCACTGGCGCAGGTTGCCCTCCAGATGCAGCAGCAGGTTGGCAACCGAGTTCTCATGGTCGCCGCCGCGCCGCCACATCTGCTCCTCAGAGAGCTGCGCGATGCAGGTCTGGATCTGACCTTCGAGTTGCTGAAGGCGTTTGGCGGCGTACTCGAGGAACTTGTCTGCGACAGCGTTGGTGGACATGGAGGCATTTTATCGCCTGCGCCTACGCAAAGCGCCGGCCAAACCGCGGCCGTACATCGGCGTAGATGGCGCGCATGCGGAAGACCCTCCACGCGAGCGCCCCCACGACGACCGCGCAGAGCGCCGCCAGCGCCGCCTGCCAAGGCAGCGGCAGCGGGGAGCTGCGCGGCAGCAGCACGATGGCTATGGCCAGTCCCGCGCCGCACAGCAGCGCCAGCCGCGTGATGTAGAGGGTATCCATCTGCTGCACTCTCGCGAAGAGCCTGCGGTTCATCGCGATCAGGCGCACCACCTGCAGGGTCTCGGCCGCCAGCCACGTCCACAGGAATCCGGTCACGCCGGCATAGTGAATCGTACCGACGGAGACCAGCACCATCGCTACATAGCTGATGAACATGGTTCGCGCCAGCTCGATGTGCGTGTTCGTCGAAAACTGGAACTGGAACTTGTGCTCCTTCAGGCTGATGACCATCGACAGCGCCGAGCAAAGCACATAGGGCGCGACCGCGAAGAGCGTACCGGCGCCGCCGCGCAGTTCGGCGTGCAGGCTGCCGCGCCGCTGCACCCAGACCGTAATCAGCACCGGCGAGAGCATCAGGACTGCCAGATTCACCACTGCGATGAGGAAGAAGACCAGCCGCTCGGAGGTGTCATAGAGCCGGGCCAGCGCGGGCCAGTCGCCGCGGCCGAAGAGGTTGGTAATCTCCGCGCCCATGGACTGCGTGACCATGGAGAGCAGTTGCCGCGCCATGGAGAAGATGGTCCGCATCAGCGTGAAGCCCGTGACCGCGACCGGGCCGAGCACACGCTGCAGGATCAGCAGCGGAGCCTCATAGGCGAGAAACGTGGACATCATGATCATGCCGAAGTGGCCGCTGCCGTGGAGGATCTCCGGCACGGCAGCTCCGTCCCAAAAGCGCAGCGTAGGCAGAAGTTGCGGCGCGGTGCGGCGGAGATCGATCCATACTCCAGCCAGGCACACCAGCAGACATCCGAGCTGAATCGCCGCCAGCGCGGGAAAGCTCAGGTGCAGCGCGACTCCGATCAACAATCCGATGCTGCTGAGCAAGGCCTGTGCGTTGTTCCAGTGGCCGCCACGGTGCGCCAGCGCCACGCCCATGAAGACCCCGCCGAGGTACCCGAAGAGAATGGTGAACAGAAGCTCCAGCGCCAGCAGATACAGCGTTGCCTGCGCCGCGCCGCGCGAGACGTCCAGCCGCAGGAGCGTATCGAATGGGATGGCGAAGAAGCTCACGCACAGCACCGCTGCCACCAGCACGATGCCCAGCAGCAGTCGCACCGCGGTGGACTGTCGCACGCGGTAGCCTTCCATGTCGCCGCGCTGGTAGCGCACGGCGAGGTCCTGGTTCATGTAGGTCTGCACGCCGAAGTTCAGGATGCCCAGCGCCGACACCGCGCCGGAGAGCACGGCCCACTCCCCAAAGCCCGCCAGTCCATAGCGATAGATGAAGATGGGCGGCAACACCACCTGCTGCAGGATGGAGAGCGCGCGGCCGGTGAGGATGGCCCCGAGGTTCTTGAGGATGCGCGGAAAGGTGCTCATCGGGGCGACGGTCTCCGTGCTCAGTGCTGCGCGGCTGCGGGCTTAGTGTATCGCGTGCGCTTATGCTGAGAGGGTGCCGGAACTCCCTGAGGTCGAAACCGTCGCCAACGGTATGGATGCCCGCGTGCGCGGACGGCGCATCGTCAGCGTGTGGACCAGTGGCAAGCCGCAGACCTTCAAATCGCCGGAGTCGCTGATCGCAGAGACGCTTATGGGAGCGCGCATCGTGCGCGTGCATCGCGTGGGCAAGACCATTGTGATGGATGTAGCGCGAGGCGCCGGCAGCAGGCACGCCGCTCAGTTCCTTATCCACCTGGGAATGACGGGGCGGCTGCTGGTCTCTCAGGCGGAGGTGCCGCTGCCGCTACACACCCATGCAGTGCTCACACTGGACGACGGCCGTGAGGTGCGCTTTGTCGATCCGCGCCGCTTTGGGCGGCTTTCGATTGCCGCCGAGAGATACCTGGGCCCCGGCGCGGAGCCGACAACGATCTCTGCGGAGGTATTTGCGACGCTGTTTCGCGGGCGCAAGCTGGCGATCAAGGCTGCCTTGCTCAATCAGTCCATCCTGCATGGCGTGGGCAACATCTACGCTGACGAGAGTCTCTTCCGCGCCGGCATCCGTCCGCGGCGGCAGGCCGGGCGTTTGACTCGCGCGGAGCTCGCGCGCCTGCACGCCGCGCTGCAACAGGTGCTGGCCCATGCCATTCAGTTAGGCGGATCTTCTGTATCGGATTATGTAGACGCCGACGGCATCCGGGGCTTCTTCCAACTGGAGCACATGGTCTACGGCCGCGCGGGTGAGCTTTGCAAGGTATGCAAGACGCCGCTGCGCAAGATCATCGTCGGCGGACGTACGACGGTCTATTGCCCGGTGTGCCAGCGGTAGAGCTAAAATCTGCATACGGGTGAACGATGCCGGACGACGCGAAATCGATCTCGTCAGAGTATGTTCCTAACGATGTGGAGACCTACGACGAGTGGTTCACTCGCCAGGTCGAGATTGGGCTCCGCGAGGCCAATGATCCCAAAGCCGTTTGGGTAAGCAGAAGAGGTCTTTCGCAATGCGGATCGTCACCTGAACGATTTACAATCCGCCTAGAGGTGCGTTATGGCTAACGATACCGTGGTTCTGAATACTGCTGAGATTCAGCCGACCGATGTAGAACAGGAGGCCCAACTCCTGAAAGACCTCGAAGAAGCCATGCGTGAAGCAGACGATCCCGCTACGGTCATGATTCCGCATGAGGAGGTCATGCGGGAGTTGAACGAACTCCGCAAGGAGTGGCGCGCTCAAGCGGCAAAGGAACGGACAGCCGCGTGACTTTGGAGTGGACTCCGCGGGCCTCTCGCGAGCTATCAGAACAACTCAAGTTCATCGCACGCGATAAGCCCTCCGCCGCTGATTGCATGGCGGAGTTGATCGAACAAACTACCTCATTGCTCCTGACGCTTCCGAGCATGGGCAAGATCGGAAAACTACCGAGCTTACGAGAGTTTGCGGTTCCCAATACACCCTTCATCATTGTCTATCGGCATCGGCCCGATCACTTGACGATCATTCACGTCCGCCACGGCGCTCAAAAACTGCTGTTCTAACGCCCAGGCTGCCTTGGGCTGTGGTCCTTTGTCGCTCAACAGCAATGCCTTAGGCATCGGATAACTGAATCAGAAACTGACCGTCTCACACCAACAACCTTTATGACAAAAAGAACGGCATTCTCCACGCTTGCTTGTCTCGGGTTACTCTTCGCGCTCGGATGCGGCAGCGATAGTTACTACCTTTTCCCGAAGACTGCCGCCGCGACGGGTGCGGCGGTACATATTTTGGTATCCCAGGGGTCGTTTGGGTCTAGCTCTCAAATCCTTCGGTTCTCCGCCACAGCCGATGGAAGCGTGTCACCTTTATCGACGATCTCTCTCCCCGCAGACCTGCTTATCGTGGAGTCCATGGGCATCGACCCCATGGGCAACATTTATGTTGCAGGGCGAGGCCAGTATGGAGCCGTTTTAGTTGTCGAATATCCGCCGGGGGCCAACGGTTCATCCGCGCCGATCCGCACACTCTCCCTGGGGCCGACTGCTTATGACAATCCGGGCTCGATGGGTTTCGACGCAGTGGGAGATGTTTACATCGGTCTTAATTACAGCATTGCAGTCTTCACACCGGGTAGCACACTTCCCACTCGGACCATCGCCGGTTCGGCAACGCAGATCGACTCGGTCAACGGGATTGCCGTCGCCGCAGATGACACCCTTTACGTGACTACCGGCGTCTTCGGTGTTGGATCTGTCCTCGTCTTCGCCCCCAACGCATCCGGCAATGCCGCCCCCGCCCGCACCATCACAGGAACAACCGCTTCGCCCTTCTACTCCCCCTCAGGGATAGCGATGGATAGGAATGACCATCTGTATGTCGCTGCCTTCATGGCGACTGGATCGCCGTCGATCTTTGAACTGGATTCCCAGGTCTCCGGCGTGGCCAGTCCAATCAAAACGATCTACGGCTCGGCAACAACGTTGTACGGCATCGGCTGTATACAACTCGACGGAGCCCAAAATCTCTATGTGGAGAACAATACGCAGCTAGGTGCGGGCACAAACTATGTGCCGTCTATGGTTGTTTTCGATGTCAATGCGTCTGGAAACGTAAAGCCGACTCATATAATCTCGTCGGCGGCGTGGAATGACCCTGCGTATGGGCAGATAGGACTTGAATAGTCAGCAGCCTACCGCCCCATCGCCTGCTCGGCGGCCACGGCTGCGCCCACCACGCGGGTGGTTTCATCGTCGCCTACTATCTCCACGGCGTAGCTCTGCAGCGGGCTCATCTTCACCATCTGGTGCAGGTAGTCCTTCAGCATATTCAGGTCGAGAAAGCGCACATTGTAGCCGGTGAGGTAGAACTTGCCCGGCCCACGGAAGTGGACAGACGTGGCCGTGGCCGCGGCAAGTGCCTTGTGCCACAGCTTCTTGAACTCCAGGCAGCGGGGATCAGGCTTGGCGCTATTGGCCGCCTCAAAGACCTCTTCGGGCTCCATGTCGAGGAACCGCAGGCGCATCGCGCGGTGGCCCATGATGCCTTCCAGATGCCCGCGGCCGCCGCAGCCGCAGAAGTTTTCCTTGTTGTCGAGCGACACGATGCTGTGGCCGCCCTCCCACACGCCGGGGCTGAACGGATACGCGCCGTAGCCGATGCCCGTGCCCAGCGTCCAGACGCGGATCAGGCTGTCCAGCTTGCCGTGCTCGCTGGCCAGGCCGGCGGCGACGGCGTCCGCATCGTTCATCACGTTCACCTGGGTCTCCATGCCCTGGGCGGCGAGCGCTTCGGTAATCTTGGCCTCCACGCGCGCGCCCTTCAACTGCGGAAGGTTCGGTGCCTCTTCCACCACGCCTTCGCGAATCAGTCCCGGCAGCGCTACGCCCACCGCCTGGATCGAGTCCTCATGGCCCTTGGCCGCCTGCAGCACCAGCTTGCAGATGGACGCAAACACCTCCTCGGCCGGCATCTCCACCATGGAATTGTCGTCCTCGGCGTCGAGGCTCACGGACTGCGGCGGCAGACTCAACAGCCCGCCGCTGAGCTTGTGGTCCACAATCAGCCCTGCATAAAGCCGCTCGGCCATAATTACGCCGATGGTCTTCATCTTTGCGGTATTCGTTGTACTCTCGCTCATGTCTTCGGCTCTCCGAACGGCTTGCACCCTCATCGGATGCTTCCCGCCCGTCTCTTGGCATATCAGGTCTGAGAAACTAGCTGCGGGAAGGCCCGGTCGTCAAATGCCATTGGCTGCCGCATGGCTGGATCTTCGATTCTGCGTCAGTCGAGCTTGGAGACGCGGTTCAGCCCGTTGAACGCTGCCACCTTGTAGCACTCGGCCAGCGTGGGGTAGTTGAAGACCGTGTCCACAAAATAATCCAGCTTGCCGCCCAGCGCCATCACCGCCTGGCCGATGTGCAGCAGCTCACTGGCGCCTTCTCCGATAATATGCACGCCCAGCAGCGAGTGGGTCTCGCGGTGGAAGATGATCTTCAGCCGTCCGGTGGTGTCGCCGCGAATCTGACCGCGCGCAATCTCGCGGTAATAAGCCACGCCGACCTCGTAGGGTACATCTTCCTCGGTCAACTGCTCTTCGGTCTTGCCGATAAAGCTGATCTCCGGAATGGTATAGATTCCATAGGGATAGAAGCTGGGGTTCGACACGATGCTGTCGTCACCGAACGCGCGCGCCGCCGCAATTCTTCCTTGCTCCATGGAAACCGACGCCAGCGATGGGAAGCCGATCACGTCGCCCACCGCGAAGACCGCCGGCGACTTGGTGCGGAAGTCCTTGTCCACCGGAATTCTGCCGCGCGCATCAGCCTCGATGCCCGCGTTGGCCAGGTTCAGCTCGTCCACGTTGCCCTGCCGTCCAACGGCGTAAAGAAGCGCGTCGCCCTGCAGCTTCTTCTTGGATTCGAGGTTGGCGACCACACCCTCGTCGGACTCCTCCACCGACTCCACCTCTTCGTTCATGCGCATGGTCACGCGCGCATCGCGGAGGTGGTAGCTCAGCGCCTCTACGATCTCCTGGTCTGCGAACTCCAGCAGGCGGGGGCGGCGCTCGACCAGCGTGACGCGCACGCCCAGTGCGGCGAACATGCAGCAGTACTCCACCCCGATGACGCCGCCGCCCACGATGATCATGGTCTTGGGCAGGTTGGGCAGGTCCAGTACCAGGTCGGAGTTGATGATCGAGGTGCCGTTGATCGGCACCTTGGGCGACGTGGCCGGCTTGGTTCCGGTCGCAATCAATACGTTCTTCGCCTCATAGACCACCGAACCCTTGCTGTTGGTCACCTTGACGTGGGTCGGGTCCTCAAAGCTCGCCACCCCGACCAGCATCTCAATGTTGTTGCGCGAGAGCTGCGCCTCGGTCACATCGATCTCGGTCTTGATGACGTGCTGCACACGGAAGGCCAGATCGGCCATCGTGATGCGCTCCTTCACCCGGTAGTTCATGCCGTAGATGGACTTGTAGTTGTAGCCGGAGAGGTGCAGCACGGCCTCGCGCATGGTCTTGGAGGGGATGGTACCGGTGTTGATGCAGGCACCGCCGACCACCTCGCGCATCTCCACCAGGGCCACCTTCTTGCCCAGCTTGGAACCGTAGATGGCAGCGCGCTGGCCTGCCGGGCCGGAGCCGATCACGATAAGGTCATAAACACTAGCCATAAGCGTCTGCGCGTGCGTCTCCGGGCGTCGTGACCCAACGGAACTGCGGAAAGGCATCTTCCCCAGCGGCGCGGAGCCAATCTTGTCTATCATAGCCCGGTTTCGTCAACAGGCTCCTGAAGGACACCGCACGGTTCGCGCTCTACACTGGAACAATGTTGCGCTGCGCGATTACCAGCGGCTCCTATTCGATGGGCGATGCAGCCCGTTGGGCTCAAGATGGCATCGACTTCATTCAGCTTCGTGAAAAGAAGATAAATGCCGAAGAACTCATCGACCTGGCACGCACGATGCTTGAGGAGATTGCCTCTGTTCCCGACGCAAAGACGCGGCTGCTGATCAACGGCCGGCCCGACGTTGCGATTGCCGCTGGAGCGGCGGGCGTACATCTGACCTCGCATCCGGACGAGCTGACGCCCACACAGGTGCGCGCGGTGTACGCGGCGAGCGGCAGCGGCGAGCCGGTTATCAGCGTCTCCTGCCACACGCTCGACGAGGTGCAGCGCGCACACCAGCAGGGGGCGGATCTGATCCTCTTCGGCCCGGTCTTCGAGAAGCGCATCGCACGGCAACTCATCCGCGACGGCTCCGGCCTGGAGGCGCTCTCCGCCGCCTGCCGCGCGGCCGCAGGGACGCCGGTACTGGCGCTGGGCGGCGTCACCCTGCAGAACGCTGGTGCGTGCGTCGACGCGGGGGGCGCGGGGGTTGCGGCGATTCGGCTGTTCGCATAGCGAATTGGTTTACAGAACAGCAGGTAAGGAATGGTATCTTTAGGTAAGGAGTGGAGGTAAAGAATAATGGTTGACAACCCAGAGCCGCACCCAGAAAAGCTTCTGGCGAAGAGCAAGATCAGCAGTAAGGGCCAGATCACCTTGCCGATTGAGGTTCGCAAGCGCCTCGGCGTCAAAGAGGGGGAGAGCGTAAAGTTCGTCGCCGACAAAGACGGGCGCACGATCATTCTGCCGGTGCGGTTGGAAGAAAACCCTTTCTTGAAGTGGATTGGTGTTGCCAAAGCTCCGCCGGGTTTCGACAGCGTTGCCTGGGTGCGCGATATGCGCGACGACGACTACGAGGCCGAACAGACACGCCTGCGCAGGGAAGCCGCCAAGAAGGACAAGTCGCAGGCTGCATGAAGACCGCGCTCGATACCAACATTCTCTCCGCGCTCTGGCTGGACGAGCCGACGGCACCCTCTGTGGCCAGAGCGTTGGAAGCAGCTCGGCAGCAAGGCGAACTCATCCTTTCGCCTGCCGTCTATGCTGAGTCCCTGGCCCACCCGTTTTATAGTGAGCCTGAGATTATGGAGTTTCTAAAACTTGCCGAGATTAGCGTCGATTTTGAACTATCAAAGGAAGTCTGGACGGAGGCCGGCCGCCGCTACTCGATATACGCCAATCGCAAGCGTAGTTCGTCATCGCAGGTTGGCCCACGCCGCATCCTCGCCGACTTCGTTATCGGCGCGCATGCTCTGCTACAGGCAGACCGGCTGATGACTCTCGACGCAACCTTTTACCGCCGCCATTTTCTTGAGCTGACGCTCTATCCGCTTGGGGAATAGCCCCGGGTTCCTTCCTCGTTCGTTGCATTGACGCGCCCCGTGCTACGCCCTACGCTTAACTTATGCTGATTACCCCCGCACAACTGGTCGACGAACCCCTCCAGCTCGACGAAACCCTGCCCGCAGGCACCATCGACTACGCTCCAGACATCCACCAGGTGGGCCCGCTGCAGCTCAAGGGGCAGGCCGAGCTGATCGTGGAGCACCGCGGCCCGCGCGACTTCGTGGACGACATCCGGCTGCGCGCCAGCTATGAGGGCGAGTTTTCGCAGCTCTGCGCGCGCTGCCTGGAGCCTGTCTCACAGCCCCTCTCCGGCGACTTTGACCTGATCTTCCGCCCGGAAGGCGTGGATGCGGTGGCTGGGGAGCGCGCCATTACGGAAGATGAGACCGAAATCGGGTATTATGGAGAGAGCGGCCTGCTGCTGGAGGACGCCGTGCGCGAGCAGGTGCTGCTAACCCTGCCCGGACGGAGCCTCTGCCAGGAAGACTGCAAGGGTCTGTGCCCCCACTGCGGCAACAATCGCAACCTCGCCCCCTGCGAGTGCGCGGAAAAGCCGATGGATCCCCGCTTAGCTGTACTTGCCGGGATTGCCGTGAGCGGCAAAGCCTAGCAAAGATGCACCACCAAGATTCCGGTCCTGCGATGCGCTGTGCCTCGCGGCCCAACTGATAGAGGTTCACCATGCCTAACCCGAAACGGCGTCACTCCAAGCAACGCACCGCCAAGCGCCGCAGCCATGACTTCCTGACCCCCACCGGCGTCTCCGTCTGCCCCAAGTGCAGCGCCGTCAAGCTGCCCCACCGCGCCTGCAAGAACTGCGGCGAGTACAAGGGCCGCGCCGTCGTCGCCGTCAAAGAGGCTTAAGGTCAAAGGACAAAAGCAAAGGCACTTCGTGGTCTTTTTATATGCCCATTGACATCGTTCTCGATGCCATGGGGTCTGACAAGGCCCCCGAG
>Ga0302319_10006215_pt1 | contig 23756 bp, 21 predicted proteins | sample Bog_T0_2_FD_203319 | JGI IMG/M metagenome (GOLD analysis project Ga0302319, IMG submission 203319) | Peat permafrost microbial communities from Stordalen Mire near Abisko, Sweden - Bog_T0_2 | ecosystem: Environmental > Terrestrial > Soil > Wetlands > Peat | place: Sweden: Abisko, Stordalen Mire...
CGTCTAGCGGGGGTACGGAGCCGGTTGGGGGGTTTCCGCGGACACGACTTGCAACGCACAGGACGTCGTTTCGGTAAAATTCGTCAAAAAAATTTTTCTGGCCGAAAGTCAGGAATCCGCACGGCGGCCCCCCTCGCCCCGGATCTGAGTTCCCCCGGCGGCGACTTCCCCGGACACGGAAACGACCGTCCCAGCCGCGGCGCGCAGCTGGAGGTGGCGGGAATCCGCACGGCGGCCCCCTCCGCCCCGGAGCTGAGTTCCCCCGGCGGCGACCTCCCCGGACATGGAAACGACCGTCCCGCGTTCGGCGCTCCGACGGCCACACCCGTATGGACGATTTTTTTTGCCAGCTCGGTTCGGCCGGCGCCGAGCCGCGGATCGTCGAGTGCGCCGCGCCGCGGCCGAGTTCCGGGGAGTGCGGGGTGCTGCACCTGCTGTGCGTCCGCGGCGCGCTGTCGGGCTGGCGCTGGCGCCGCGGGCGCCTCAAGGCGCGCGTCACGAAGACCCAGTACCGGCGGTGCGGGAACCGCCGGACGGCGGACCTGGTCGAGCGCGCCGTCCTGCGCGTCGCGCGGGACGGCAAGGGGGCGTTCTTCGTTCCCGCCGACGGCGTGGACCGCGGGATGGTCGCGGACTGCCTCGAGCGCGCCCGGCGCGGGGGGGTCCTCAAGGAATTCACGCTGGAGCGCAACAAGCTGGTCGTAATTGCTTGAACAGCCCCGTCCCCACCAGCGGACGCGCAGCTGCGCGCAGCTGCGCGTTCCAGGCGACAGACGCTGGGCTTTCCCACACTCGATGGAAGGGTTCTGCTCCGTCTGCGACATTGCGTGCGAAAACTACTGCACGCAGTGCCGGACCGTCTTCTACTGCTCGGCCGAGCACCAAAAGGCGCACTGGACGGTCCACAAGGCGTGGTGCGCCCTGGCGCCGCACGTCGGCGAGATCGGGTGGTTCCCGAAGGTCTTTGAGCTCGCGGAGAAGAACGCGGAGGTCGCCAAGTGCCTCTCCCGCGGCGGGCTCCTGCGCATCGCCGAGACGGCCGCCCACGACCGCGACCCCGCCAGCTTCCGCAACCTCTGCGCCCTCACCACCGTCTTGCTGGACTGGGACGAGGCGTTCGCGCACCTGAAACCCATGTACGACGCCGGGCTCTACGAGGCCTGGCGCAAGGCCCGCGAGATCGAGAACTCCGCGGTCATGGACAAGGTCCTGGCCGCGCGCGCGCGCGTCCGGTGCAACCAGCTCCCGGAGGCGTGCGCGGCGTACGCCCTGGCAGAGCTCGCGCGCGAGGACTGCGCCGCGGACCGCGGCGCGGCGCTGCTGTGCATCTACGCCGGGACGCGCGGCGACCTGGCCTGGGACGGGGCGACGGAAGCGACGATCCGGGACTTCTGCGCCAGGCACCCGAAGAACCTCGAGATATTCTGCATCGCGGCCGTGATCCACAACGGCAACCTAGAGCGTGGCGTGGCGTGAGGCCCAGTCCGCGTGCGCCCGCAGCCGCTCCGGGGGCACGCTCGGGATCGGGGGCGCGAAGTGCTCCATCGAGAGGGCCGGGCGGTGGACGGGCGCGCCGAGGTCGTAGACGCTCGCGCGCTCCGCCCCGCACGCGCCGCACACGCCCTTCTCCCGGGGACACGCCCCGCACGGCGGCTCCTTGCCCAGCGGGTGGTACTCGCCGCCCCGCAGCGCGAAGTAGTCGGACTGCTGCGCCAGGACGACGGGGCGGTTGAGCGCGGCGCGGAACATGACGTCGACGTCCGCGCACGAGCACCCGTCCGTCTGGCGCACCAGCTCCTCGACGTCGAACGGGTCCAGCAGGTGGTCCGGCCGGGCCTGGAGCTTGAGCCGGACCAGCTCGCGCCGCGTGTCCTGGTCGGGCATGGGGACGTAGATCTTGCGCTCGAAGCGCCGGGCGATGGCGATGTCGATCTCCCAGGGCGTGTTCGTCGCCGCGACGACGATGAGCCCCTCGCGCATGTTCTGCAGCTGCAGCAGCAGCTCGGTCTTGATGCTCCGCCGGCCGTCCGACTCGTCGTCCGTCCTGGCCCGCATCAACGAGTCGGCCTCGTCGATGAACAGCACGCACGCCCCGCTCGCCGACGCCGACTCGAAGATCTCCCGGATGAGCTTCTCCGACTCGCCCTGCCACTTGCTCACCGCGTCCGCCGCGCTGACCTGCACGAACGAGGCCCCGACCTCCGTCGCCAGCGCCGACGCCAGGAGCGTCTTGCCCGTCCCAGGGGGCCCGAAGAGCATGACCCGCGTCCACGCCGGGCACGCCTCGTCGAACAGCTCGGGGTGCAGCCGCGGCAGCACGGCCGCCTGCCGCAGCAGGTCCTTGGCCTCCGAGAGCCCCGCGATGTCGCTCCAGGCGACCCTGCGGGCCACGAGCTTGCGCCGCGAGACGGTTTGCAGCGTCCTGGTCAGCGCCTCCGCCCGCTCGACGTACTCGAGCATGTGCTGCGTGTACTTTGCGCGCTCCGCGCGGTCCGACTCGAGCTTCATCGCCTCCGCCAGCGTGTCCACGAGCTTAAGGTACAGCTCCACCGCCTCCTCCTTGCTGCCCGCAACGTCCGCACTCACCGCCCGACGCGCGAGCTCGTTCATGGGTGTGGGTGGGTGCGCCGGAACGCCCTCACATCCCCTCCACCAGCGCGGCAATCTCCGTCAGCGCCTTGACGCGCTTGCCGTGCGCCTTGAGAAACTCCTCGGCGCCGCGGTCGCCGAACGACTCGGCCATGCGCTCGAACTCTTTCTCGTAGCGCGCCGCGACCCAGACGGCGTAGTGGTCCAGCCGCGACTGCCCGGCCGGCTTGCCGAGCAGGTCCCGGTGCACGGCGGCGTAGAAGCTCCCTCTCAGGCGGAACAGGTTCATCTCCCGCACGAGGTCAATGACCGCGGCGTACGCCGCCAGGAACTCCTCCGACTGCTTCTGGAACTCGACAATCTCGTCTGCAAAGCAGGGGCCGGGGTCCTCGCGGTCCCCCGCCTCGAGATCCGCAATGTCCTCGGCGTCCCGCTTGCAGACCTTGAGGAGGCGCGCGTAGTCGTGCAGCTGGGCGAGATACGCCCCGAAGCAGTTGTCGGTCGCCGGGTCGGCGAAGGCTTCCGAGAAGCGCTTGTGGATGATGTGGGCGCGCTTGTGGAAGCGGTCCATGAAGCGCGTGTACGCCCAGGAGGGCTCCGGGAGGGGCGCGAGCGCGAGCGGGGCGGCGCGAGGCGAGGTGGTGGTGGTGGTCATCGCGGAAGAAAGTGTGAAGTCTGTTCCACACGACTCGGCCTCGCTAGACACACACCCATGCTCCCGCTGATCGGCCGTCTCGCGACCGTCGCCGTTTGCGCGGCGGCGTTTTGGGCTGTGCTCGGGCTGCGCCCCCGTTGCGAGGAGGAGGAATGCCTCCCGAGCGCGGAGTTCGTCTGGCTCTTCTACACCCACGTCCTCGTCTGGACGGGCGCCGCGCTGCTCCTGAGCGTCGCGGCGGTCGCCATGGGCCAGGCCTGGCCGCTGCGCAAGCTCTCCTGGGAGGCCGCGCAGCACGTTTGCGTCACCGCTAACCTGCTGCTGTTCGTAGCCAACTGTGCGTGGTTCGCGCCCGACGACGCTCAGTTCCGGGGCTGGATGTTCGTCGCCAAGGCGGGTCTTCTGACCTGGCTCCATTACTGGATCCTCGGGGGCGGGCACGTTTACCACGCGCTGACGAAAGCGCGCGTCCTGGACCAAGCCTTCGAGGACGTCTACGACTCGACCGGGCCCGGGTACTGGGGGTTCGTCCGCTCGGAGAAGCCGCACGCGTTCCAGCTCGCGGTCGGCGCGTACGCCGTGTGCTACCTGAGCTCGAGCATGCTCCGCGCCAAGTACCCCGTGCCGGCGGCCGGCGGGGTCGTTTTCGGCTCGATCGGCGTGCTCTGCACGTGGCTCATGCTCATGCTGAAGCTGCGCGACTGGCACCGGCAGGAGATGGACAAGCTGGACCCGGCCAAGGAACGGTTGCTGAAGCCCGAGGACGGGGTGGCGTAAACACATTTCGATGGGGTTCCGGGCGTACGGCTACGCGTGGCTGACGCTGCTCGCCGCCATCGCGACGGCGGCGCACCACGGCGACCCCTCGGTGCAGTGCAAGCTCCCGGGCCGCATCGGCGAAGCGTGCGCCAAGAACGCGTTCGGGGTGTACGCGGCGTACAGCGGCCTCATGCTCACGCTGGGCAGCGCGTTTACCATCCTGAGCCTGTACTGGATGGCGGCGTTCGTCCTGCTGCTCGAGAACCGCGAGCCGCCCAAGGTCTCGTTCCTGTTCATGTGGGGCGCCTGGCTCTGGGTCAACGTCAACGGCCTCCCGCTCGCCTGGCTCAGCAACGCCGTGGTGTTCTTCGAAACGACGCGCGACTTCTGGGTCGTCGTCCTCGTGCCCTACGCGATCTTCGTGGGGCTCCAGATCCTGTGCGTCGCCCTCGTCGTCACGCACGTGCTCCACCTCGCCGACAAGAAGCTCAAGTTCGACCCTCTGAGCGTCGCGTGCGTGTTTGCGTGGGAGCTCCCGCGCGTCCTGGCGACGTGCGGCTGGCTGAACTTCCTGATCATGGTCGGCGTGTTCGGCGGCGACACGCCCGCCAACACCTTCCTGCTCACGTTCGGCTCCGCCGCGCTCTGCGCCGCCGCCCACCACGTCCTGACGCGTCTGTACCGGTGGCACCAGGCCCGCGTCGACGAGCTGCAGCGCGTGGACGAGGACGAGGAGCAGCCGGGGTGGAGCTTCCATCTGACGAGCGACAAGACGGAAGCGTCGATATAAGCTCACTCAATGCACGCGACGCTCGACTTTGAGATGCCGCCGTGGTCGACCGTGAGCCGCGCCGCGGGCCCCGCGCGCTGGCGCGACGCGCTTGCGCAGCACCGCCTCTTCTTCCTGTACGCCAACGACGAGCTGCTGTACCTGGAGGCCGCGGGGTTCATCCGGTCCAAGGTCCCGGGCGCGGACATCCACGTCACGATGCAGCAGCCGCCCCTGCAGCTCCACCGCGGCCTGTTCAAGATGACCTTGCTGGACGAGAAGGAGTCCAAGGAGATTGCCGCGCGGGCGGCGGCGCGGGGCCCGCCCGGCGTCTGCTTCTTCCCGGACGCCCCGGCCGAGAACGTCGTCCAGGTCCTGAGGGCCGTCTTCCGCGCGGAACCAGTGCCGCCGGTCCCCGAGGCCGACGCAATCGGGGCGTGGATCGACGAGCGGCGGGGCTACTTCCTGGACCAGAAGCGCAAGCGGCTGGACGCGTTCCAGGTCGAGCTGGCCCGCGCGCAGGCGTACATCGACGACTACGACGCCGACGTCTGGGCCAAGGTCGAGCAGATCGGCAAGAAGCCGCAGGAAAAGAAGAAGAAGAGCAAGGAGCCCGAGGAGGACGCCGAGGCGATGATGCGCGAGCTGGAGAAGCGCGTCAAGGACAAGCAGGCCGTCCTGGAGGCCATCCGCATCCTGTCGCGCAAGTCCGGGCTCGACCTGATGCGCGATAGCTTTGCGGGCATGGTTTGAGCCGGACGAGCCTGCCCGCGGCGGGCCGAGGCCGCGGGCGTCTCCGCGAGAGAGGAGACGCGGGCGCGTAAGGGCACTTTTTCCGCGATGCAAGCCGCCTTCTTCCTGCAGGGCGTTCTCACCAGCCTGCCGGCGGCGACGGTGCTGCTCCACCTCGAGGCGCTCGGCTACTCCATCAGCATGGTCTCCCTCGTCGACGGGGTCATCAACCTGGCCTGGGTCTTCCGCTGGGTCTTCGTCAGCGTCCCTCCCGTCATCGGCATCGGGCTCGGCGCGCTCACCTGGCTCATGCTCGCGCTCGTCCCGTCCCCCGCCCAGCTCTACATGTTCCTGAGCGAGACGGCCGTCGCGATGCACCTCACGGCCATCGACCGCCGAGGCATCACGCCGGAGATGGCCCGCGCGAACCTCCTGGGCGCCGTCGCCGGGGCCTACGGCGGCGGGTTCCTCAACCGGCTCGCGGGGCGCCAGGGCGTCTACCTGGCCGAGACGCTCGTCTTCCTGGTGCTTTTGCTGATGCGCGTCGGCAGGATGCCCGAGGACCACGTCGCGCAGATGGCCGCCCCGCGCACGCCGCCCTCGACGGCCATGAAGCTCTTCGTCACGCTCGCCACCGCGCTCCCCGCCGCGGACACGGTTCTGTTCTTCTACTACTCGGACGCGCTGGGGTTCACGCCGCAGGACTTCGGCGTCATGGACGGCCTCTCGGCGACCATGGCGCTCGCCGGGACCTACCTGGGCAGGTCCACGGGCCTGCCGGTGCGCTACACGCTCAGCACCATCTTTTACTACGCGTGCGTCTTCGCCGTCCTGAACCGCTCCTTCCTGGGCTGGGACCGGTTCTTCGTCCTCGTCTCGCTCGTCCCGGTGAACTTCTACGCCTCGGCGCTCTCGACGCAGTACGCCGTGGACTCGGGCACGGAGCTGCCCTGGCTCTCGGCCATGTCCAACGTCGCGCGGGGCGCGGGGCTCGGCGCGAGCACCGCGCTGACGCTGGCCTTCGACGTGAACCACAACGCCTACGGCAACCTCGTCCCGATGGTGTTCGCCTGCGGCACGCTCTCGGCCGCGCTGGTCATGTGCGCCGTCTGCGTCCCCGAGCCGCCCAGGAACACACACGGCAGCAGCTTCGCGGATGCCGGGGACGGACCCTGAGCCCGAGGTGTGGACCTGCGTCCGCGAAGCAGCCGGCACCTTCTTCGTCAGCAGCAGGCTGCGGAGGCACGCGTGCGGCGCGCGCTGCGCCGTGCCCACCGTCCAGGTCGCGGGCGTCCACGTCTGCCCCATCTCGCGCGTGCGGCGCTGGGCGTGCATCGAGGAGGCCGCGCCGGCCGAGGAGCAGGAGACCAAGAAGCGGTCCGCCGTGACGGACCCCATGGACTCCAACGGCGCCGCGGACAAGACGCACCGCGGCATGGAGCTCGCGCGCAAGCTGTTCAAGAAGTCGCTCCTGAACAGCATGGACGAGCTCGGGGCCTTCGTCCAGAACCACCTGAAGAGCGCCCGCGCCCAGGGCGCCAACCTGGCCAAGGAGACGCCGCGGCTCGCCGCCGAGGCGCGCGGAATGGTGCTCCTCGCCGAGGACCTCCGCGAAACCATCGCCGAGGCCGTGGACATCGCGCGGTTCGCCAAGGACTCGGACTTCGAGGCGGTCCTGTGCGCCGCGTTCAACTACGCCAGCGAGGCCGGCCTCGCGTTCAAGGGCAGGTGCGTCGTCAAGAAGCAGGCGAGGCTCAGCGGGCTCATGCCCGCCGTCCGCGCCTTCGCCGGCCTCGGGGTCGACCCCAGCTTCGTCAAGCACGGCGTGAACACCATCAGCGGGCTGCTGCCGACGGTCGTCGCCGAGGGCGCCAACAAGCGCATCCGGGAGATCCTGCCCGTCCCGCTGTCGACGAAGCGGAGGAGGGTTATGTAACTACGCCGGGCAGCTCGGTAAACATGTTCAAGTTCGTCCCGCCCGACGACCCGCCAGGCAACGTCCAGGAGCGGAACGAGCTCTTCACGTTCATTTGCCAAGAAATGGCGGCGTTACGCGCGGTGATGCAGTCAACAGCTGTATCCCAGCAAGCGAAGGACATGATCTTGGCCGAAATTCGACGATTAAAGGGCATCGCCGTTTCCCGACGCGCGTTCGTCTTCCGGCAAAACACGAACCTCGATGACTTCAACGCGTATTACGATACATTCGAATCTTATATCAAAGCAAGCACCGATGGCGAGGCCGCGGGTCTCCTGGAGACCCTGCGAGCGAGATGCGGCCTCGACCCGAGCTCACAGGCTCCTTCGTTTCAGGAGGTCCCATTGCCCCAGGAGTACCAAGCAATTATCGGCACGTATGCGCAGTTACGGGCACCTCCCCCGGCCGCGGTCTCGTCGGCCGACGAGACTGATGGCATGTTCGAGCTCGACGTTCCGCTCAACGTCTTGTATACCCGCTCGACCAACTACGTGCCCGAGCCGCCGCCGGCTCCCGTCAAGGAGGCGCCAAAAGCCGAGGCACGAGTGGCGGAAATGGCAGCTCTTCCGGCCTCGACTGAGCCCGCGCTGACCAAGACTTCGGCGGACACGATCCTGGAAGTGATGCGTACGATGCAGGAGATCCTGCGGCTCTCGACTGCGGCGACGACGCCGCGCGAATCGGTCGTCGGGCAGATTCTGATGCAGGGCCACGCGAGCGCGGCGGAGCGCGCGGCGGGCAAGATGAAGGTCCCGCAGCACGTGTGGAACATCGCGCAGTTCTGGCGCCGCTTCTTCGACGTGCTGGGCTACGCGTTCGAGGTCCCCTACGACGTCCAGGAGCTCGGCAACAAGCTGCTGACGTCGAACGAGTACTACCCGACGGTCATGATCGCGCACGGCTACGCGAGGCTCATCAGCAAGAACGTGCCTTCGATCATGGACATCGTGCAGGACCCCGAGGGCCCGCTGTATTTCCCGTTTTACAACCTCGCCGCCGCGCTCGCCCAGCAGTCCAAAGTGTACGGCCCCGACGCGAAACTGGCGAACATCAGCCTCCACGAGCGCGGGCACACGGCGCGCAACCAGCTCTCGCGGTGGTACCAGGTGACCCGGGTCGTCGTGCTGCAGAACTACGCCGCGGCGCCGCCGAGGCGCGGCATGACGTTCTTCTGAGCCTCCGGCGGCGCGGGGAGGTTCTGCACCACGTCCCGCTGCAGCCGCGCGTTGATCATCTCCGTGACGAGCTTCACGGCGTTGGCCTCGACGGCCGTCGGCGCGGCGGCGCCCATGGCCGCGTCCATATCCGCGTTCGCCTGCGCGACGCCCGAGTCCATGTCCGCCGAGTCGGAGAAGGCGTCGATCTGCTGGATGCAGGCCATCACGACCGAGTCGTAGGTCGCGCCGCGCCGCATGTCGTAAATGATCGTGTTGATGTCGTTGTAGTTGAGCGCCGCGACGATGTTCACGATGAGCTGCTCGTGCTCCAGCAGAACGCGCTCCACGTCGCGCTGCGTCCGCTCCAGCTTGGAGAGGATGGCCGTGTTCGACTGCAGCGCCTTGGCGAAGCGCACCGCCTTGGCAACCTCCTCCTTGTACTTGGGCGAGGCCGTGTCCACGCTCTTGGCCTTGATGTTCTCCGCCAGCCGCTCGACGGCGTGCAGCACGGCCTGCTCCGCCAGGTTCTTCTTCTGCCGCACCTGCGCGATCTCGCCCTCCTGGAACTCGCAGACCTTCCCCAGCTTGTTGCAGCCCTCGCGCAGCTGCGCCATCTTCAGCTCCAGCTTGTACTGCAGCGCGTTGAACCACCACGTCTGCCACGTCGGGTACTGCGGCTGGGTCGACTCGAAAATCAGCGCCGAGTGCGGCTGCCCGAACTTGCCGATCAGCTGCTCCACGGCCGCCCGCGAGAGGGACGTCTTCTCGCCGAGCATTGTGCCATCGCCACTCATGTCCGCCGAGCGCGAAGTGGTCCTCGCGGTCGGCATCCTGCACGAGCTGCACGCCAGCCACCCGCGCCGCGTGCAGGACCTCTGGCGCGGCCGCGTCTTCGACCGGTACCGCGACCTCGCGGCTCGCATGCGCGCCGCGCGCGGCGCGGCGCCCGCGCTCGGCGCGGCGCTCGCGCTCGACGTGGCCCGCATGCTGCGCCAGCTCGACGAGCTGAACGCCGCGGCGGGCCTCCGCCAGGTCCTGCTCGCGGAGGAAGAGGAGGAGGAGGAAGACGACTACGCCCTCGTGATCATTCCGCGCGAGGCGGCGGATGACGTGGATTGATTTTGAAACATGCGCGCGCTGCACCGCGACCCGGCCGTCCCGCCCGCCCGAGCGGCGGGTGGCCGGGCTCGCCGACCTCCCTGGAGGCGCGGACCCGCGGGGGTGCGCCAACTCGACGCGCGCGAGGGCGCACACCTCGCGGCATGTACGCGCTGCACGGCCGCGAGTCGATCCTGAAAACCTCCGTGGCCGAGGTCACCAGCGACGCGAAGCACTTCATCAGCGCCGCGCCGTGCCTGCAGCGCGGCGTCCCCGGGCACTCGCCCTGCGACGGTCTCCAGGACCACGTCTCCCTGAACACGCTCTGCGACACGCGGATGGGCGTCCGCGCGCCCAACGAGACGTGCGTCACGTGCTGGGGCGCCTACGCCGAGTGCGCCGGGCACCACGGCCACATCTCCCTCGCCGCGCCCGTCTACGCCCGCCACTTCGTCCCCGAGCTCAAGCGGGTCCTCAAGAAGCTGTGCGCGAGGTGCCTCGTGAACCCCGCCTTCCACCCCCGCTGCGCCGAGGGCATGGGCGCCTGCGTCGGCGCGTGCAAGAACATCGCCTTCGGCAAGGAGGACGGCCTGCTGCACGTCGAGCGGCCCTCGGGGGCCGAGGTGTGGTCCGCGGCCAGGACGCGGGCCGTCCTCAGGAACCTCGCGCACGCCAAGCTCGGCGTCCCGCCCGACGTCGCCTGCCTCGTCGTCGACTGCCTCGAGGTCATGCCGCCCGCGCGGAGACCCTACGCCAAGTTCCGCGGCGGCGGCTCCGCGGCGAGGTGGGCCGCCTCGGAGATCACGCGGCTCTACGCCAAGGTCGTGCAGGAGAACCGCAAGGTCGCCTTCTGCCTCGACCGGCCCCAGCTGGAGCTCGACCTGGCCACCGGCGCGCTGCAGCAGGCCGTGAACATCCTCTTCGACTCGTCCAACTCCAAGGCCGCGGCCGCCGGCGGGCCGCAGCCCGAAGCCGTCTCCTCGCTCTGGGGCGACGTCCAGGGCAAGGAGGGCCTGCTCCGCGGCAACCTGCTCGGCAAGCGCGTGACCAACACCGCGCGGAGCGTCATCGTCGGCGACCCCGCCATGCGCACGGACCAGGTCGGCGTCCCGCGGTCCATCTGCAACACCCTGACCTTCCCCGAGGCGATCACCAGCCTGAACGTCCACAAATGGCGCGCGCGGGTCGTCAACGAGGAGAGCTGGGCGTCCGTCGCGATCGACGGCGAGGAGTACCTCCGGGCGGCGCTGGACTACCGGCACCTGTGCGAGATTTCCGCCAAGCTCAAGACGGGCGACCTCGTGCACCGCTCGCTGCAGGACGACGACGTCGTCCTGGTGAACCGCCAGCCGACGCTGCACCGGACCGGCTTCATGGGCCACCGCGTCGTCGTCATGGACACGGACGCCATCCACCTGCACCCGAACGCCACCAAGTCGTACAACGCCGACTTTGACGGCGACGAGATGAACCTCCACTCCCCGCGCACGATCGAGGCCGCGGCCGAGTTCGTCCACCTCATGGCCTTCGCCGAGAACCTCGTCAGCCCGAACTCGCAGCCCACCGCCAGCTTCGTCCAGAACGCGCTGCTGGCGCTGCACCTCTTCACCGCCGACGACGTTTTCCTGTCCAGGGACGAGGCCTGCCAGATCCTCGCGTCCATGGACTCGAAGGACGTTTTCCTGGCGCTGCCCCCTCCCGCGATCGGCGCCCCGCTCTGCCCCGAGCGGCAGCCCGACGGGCGCTGGAGGATGGCCGCGGGGACCAAGCGGTGGACCGGCAAGCAGCTCGTCTCGACCCTGCTGCCCAAGACGTGCACCCTGGAGCACAAGAACGTCGTCATCCGCGGCGGCGCGCTGCTGCAGGGCCAGCTGGGCAAGCCCGACCTGGGGAGCGCGCCGGGCGGGCTGTTCCACTTCATCCTCCTGAACGAGGGCGCGCGCGAGGGCCTGCTCTTCTTCGACCGCCTCAACTGGATGGTGACCGCGTTCCTGAACATGCGCGGCTTCTCCGTCGGCATGCAGGACTGCTTCCTGAAGGTCCCGGTCGACGGCGTCCTCGCGGACGCGACGGAGAAGCCGGCCATGCCGGCGCTGGAGCCCGGCGACGAGGCGGACCAGCTCCGCGAGGTGTTCACGCAAGGCATGGCGCGCGCCGCCGCGCTGATGGACATCCTGGTCGGCCCGACGTTCATCAACGCCGGGAACGCGTTCGAGGCGATGTACACCGCGGGGTCCAAGGGCACGCCGGGGAACATGGCGCAGATCATCTTCGCCGTCGGCTCGCAGGAGATCGACGGCGAGCTGCCCCCCCTGTACCTGGGCACCCGCGCGCTGCCGTGCGAGCGCCCGGGCGGGAACACCCCGAAGAGCCGCGGCTACGTCGCGAGCTCGTACGTCGAGGGGCTGGACCCCGTGGAGGTCTGGAAGCACCTCGCCTCGGCGCGCAAGTCGCTCGTGGACTCCAAGATGCTCCCGGCGGTCTCCGGGTACATGCAGCGCCAGACCGCGCAGTCGCTGCAGAACTTCCGCGTCAACGCCCTCGGCCAGGTCGTCGGCGACCGCGGCGAGCTCGTCCAGCTCCGCTACGGCGACGACGGCCTCGACTTTTGCTCCATGCACCGCACCCTCGTCGCGTACCCCTCCCTGGAGTCCGTCCGCCTGCTGGACCGCGAGGAGTTCCTGCCGCAGTTCAAGCCGCCGAACCCCGTCGACCTCGCCGTCTCGCTCGAGCACCGCGCCCGCCTCTTCTGCGCGCGCCCCGAGCCGCACGAGGACGAGGAGGAGGCCCGGCGCGTCTTCGACCTCCTCGAGGCCACGGGGACGACGCCGCTCGCGCAGAAAGTCCTGCACCGCCGCTTCCCGGCCTTCCTCCACCGCTTCGACGTCCTGCTCCCGCTCTGCGAGTACGTGGCGTACCACACGCTCAAGAGCGAGGCCGCGCCCGGCCTGCCGGTCGGCATACTGGCCGCGCAGACCGCCAGCGCCTGCGTCACGCAGCGCAACCTCAACGTCTTCCACCACACCGGGTCCAAGGAGGCCTCCAACGAGTCGGCGCACCGGATGAACGAGCTCATCGGCGCCAAGCTCGAGGACGTCGACATTCCCTTGCTGACGATTCTTTCCGACACCCCGGCCGAGGTCGGCCGCCTCCTGAGCGCCCGCCCGGTTGTCAAGGCGTACCGCCGCGCCGGGCCCGCCGACCTCCAGGCGCCGTGGGCGCGGGACTGGTTCGCCGAGTTCGGCGTCCCCGAGCAGCGCAACGTCCTGAGAATCGAGTTCGAGCGCGACGCCCTGATCGGCCCGCGCGCGCTCGAGGACCTCTCGCTGGTCTTCGACTGCCCCGTGGCGCACTCGCACGAAGAGTACGAGGAGGACGCCGCGATGCTCGTGTTCACGCACGATGCCAGGGAGGACTGGGCCGAGACGCTCGTCAGCAAGCTCGACAGGTCCGCGAGGATCGCGGAGCGCGCCAATCTCGAGAACGGCCTGCTTCGCGCCGTGGTGCGCGGCAAGGACGCGATTCACCGCGCCGCGTGCGCCATCACAAAAGCGGGGGGCCGGTTCGGCATCGCGTCCAACGACATTGGCGACGTTCTGAGGACGTTCGGCATAGAGGCCGCGCGCGCCTCCATGTACGACCAGATGGCCAAGCTCGGGACGTTCAGCGACGGCTATTTCAACCGCCGGCACCTCCTCCTGCTGGTGGACGCCATGTGCTTCTCGGGCAGGCCGCGCGCGGCCAAGCAGAGCGGGCTGGGGCTGCACACGTGGTCCCCGCTGGGCCAGGCGTGCTTCGAGCGGCCGGTGCAGCCGCTCGTCCGCGCGGCCGTCTGCAGGAAGAAGGAGAACGTGGAAAACGTCTCGGCGGGCGTCATCCTCGGCAAGCGCACGCCGCTGGGCACAGGGTCCCACGCCCTCCAGCTCCTGCTCGACGAGTCGGCCGTCTACAAGGACCTCTTGCCCCCCGAGAGCGAGAGCGAGGACGACGAAATGGAAGTCGAGCCCGTCGACGCCGCGGCCTTCGACGACTTTATGCCCGACGGGTACAGGAACGCGGACGCCCCCTTCTGGATCGCGCCCGACTCGCCCACCTCGGACGAGTCCTGGGCGATCCAGAAGGCCGCGCTGCAGGGCAAGGACGGCCTGCAGCCGAGGCCGTACAGCCCGTCGGGGGCCTTCGAACCCCGCTCGGAGCGCTCGCAGAGCCCGGCCTCCGAGCGCTCCGACGGCTCGCAGCAGTACGTCGCGGCGTCCCCGCCCGGGACCCCGGACATTTTCGATTAAGCACTCTTCCGGGATGGACCCTGCCGCCGCCGCCGAGCCCGCACGTCTGCCACGTCAAGCGCTTCAAGGGCACGCCCGAGGAGGTCGTCCAGGAGTACCGGCGTCCTCCGCCTCGGCCAGAGCGAGCCCTCCCTGTCGTTCGACTTTAAGGGCCATTTCGTCGCGGAGGCGCCGACGTTCGCCTGGCTCGCGGCGGAGGCGAGCGAGCTCCAGGCCAGGCTCGGGTTCGGCGCCGGGGACACCAGCATGCCGACCGGGGTCTTCCTGAAGGAGGTGTTCCCCGGCGTCCAGGTCCTCGGACCCTGGGGGCCCAGGGCAGTGCGACCGCGACGGCAAGGGCGGGATGGTTTTTAGGAAGATCTGGTACCGCGCGATCTAAAGACACTTTTCGCATGGCGCTCTACAACCTCAAGTTCCACGACTGCTGCCTGCTCGCGCGCGACGGCACGACGACGCAGCGCCTCCCTGGACTAGGCGCGCGCCGCCTGAGACTCGGCGAGGCGCGCCTGGTCCAGACCCGGACGGACGGCGATAGCTTCGCTCCGGCGCTCGGCTTCGCGATCCAGACCTACCACGACGACTTTGCCGAGGCCGCCAAGGTCCAGCGCGCGGTCGGGTTCAAGCCGGGCGACGCCGTCATTGTCGACAATATCCAGGGCGCGTTCCTCAAGGAGCACCCCGGGATATTCCCGGGCGTGAGCGTCCTCGGCGCCTCGTTTGCGCTGTGGGACGAGAAGATGAAGGCGGAGGTGTTCAAGTCGTTCGAGTGGTTCCGGACGTGCCCGCCGAGAACGGGGGCTGGCGCTGGCGCCGCGGAATAGACTCTCACTTTTTCCGCTCAACCTCACCGGAACGACCTGGCCGTCTGCCAGGACGCCGGCCTCCGCAAGTCCGCCGAGCTGAAACTCGGCGTGCGCCGCGCCGGCCCGGCGCCGAGCGTCAACGAGGACCTCCAGCGGCTCCTCGGTCTGCCAGCTGCCAGCTGCCTCAAGGACAAGCCGGGCGCCTTCCCGGGGGTCCACGTTCTCTGCGTAGACGAGAGCAAGGGGAACGGGTCGCGTGCGGCCGGGGAAATGGGTGGGGTAAGCTCTTCGACGGAGCCACAACCTCGCGCCCCGTCGCGAGGAACGCCGGGCCGCGAGCGGGTTCGCTGAGCGCGGGATCAGGAGTTGGGGCTGAACCCCTCGAGCGTCATCGTCGAGGGCGCGCGCGGCGCGACGTCCAGCGCGGCGCGCAGCCGCTCGTCGCGCTGGGCCTCGGCGCTCCTCGCCGCCGTCCTCACCAGGAGCTGGCTGATCGTCCTCGGGTCGGTCGGGATCTTGTTCTGCGCGGGCCGCGGCTTCTGGACCGCCATGGCGGTCGTCTGCATCGGCTGCTTGACGAGAACGGGCGGCGGCGCGGCCGTCGTCGGCGGGGGCAGGGGGACGAAGACGCGCTCCCTTATCGCGGTGTTCCGCGGGTCCTCGGGGTCGTCCTCGGGCTGGGGGCGCATCGCGGGCGCGAGGTCCCGCACGGCGACGGCGCCCATCACGGTCGCCACGGGGACGGCGAGAACCCAGATGGTCGCCAGGACCCAGAGCGTGTAGATGAACAGCCCCGAGATGTTGGTGTTGTGCGTCTCCTTCTTGATCCGCAGGAAGAAGAGCGAGTAGGCGAACAGCGCGTGGACCGCGCTCTGCGCGTAGAGCGCGAGCAGCGAGAGCTCGGCGGCGAGGTTGAACGGCGCGGTGCTCAGCAGCAGGACGGCGGCCGTGAACGCCTTGGCGCGGTCGTCGAACGCGACGAAGCTCTCGTTCTCGTTCCGCGCGAGGTACAAGCTCAGGGAAACCAGCAAGACGCCCTGCAACCCCTGCACGATAACCCAGAACGCGGTGTGCTGCAGCCTCGGCGCGAGCGCGCCCCACGCGAGCCAGACGATCCACGTGGCGTAGATGGACAGCGAGAGCTTCTTGAGCGGCAGCATGTTGCTCCCCGGCGTTTCCTTGCGGCACCGCCTGAAGAAGCCGAGCGCGGTCGCCGCGCCGACCACCAGCAGCGCGGCTCGGTGGCGCGTGTACAGCACGCTGCCGAGCGCCTCGGCCGCCAGCACGAGAGCCACGTCCGCGTACGTGTACAGCGATTCGAGTTTCATGAGGACGTTCCGCGATGTCATGTGTGACCGCGCCGGGAATCGCGGGCGGATGGTTGTTATTCTTCCGCAATCGGCCGCAAGCTCCCCGGCTCGGCGAGCGAGCCGTCCGACAGCCCGCTCCTCGGCGAGCCCTCCGACGACCTCGCCGCCTCGGCGACGCGGTCGTAGGCCTTCTTCTTCTTCTCGAGCGCGCGCGCGGAGCGGAGCGCTCGGAGCTCTCGCAGCGCGCTGAGCATGTGTGGTGAAGTGGGTGCGCGAACATATTACATATCCGGCAGCTGGCGCGGGACGCACTTGGTCTCCACGAGCCGCCCAAACTCGTGCAGCACGCCCTCCTGGTCCTCGGTCGCGTAGCCGCGCATGGAGAAGGCCGTGTCGAGGGTGCACGCGAAGACGCGGACGCTGACGCCCGCGGCGGAGGAGTTTGTCAGGAGGTACTCGGCGGAGTAGTCCGCGTCGTCGTCGACGACGAAGACCACGCAGCCGACGGCAAAGTTCAGGTAGCCCGCGGCGCCCAGGGCGCAGACGAAGAGCGCCGCGGCGAGGACGTGCGACTGCACGAAGACCCCGGCGAGGACCAGCGCGACGACGCCCAGCACGCCCCCCGTCGCCTGGGCGGGCGACATGTACGTCACGACGCGCATTCGGGTGTGGCGATTACCCGCCGACCATTAACTCCGGCTCCATCACGCGGCTCACCTTCTCCACGCTCAGCCAGCGCTCCCCGAGCATGTACGTCTTGCCCCACACGCGGTAGAACGCCCGCGCCGCGGCCGCGTCCCCCGAGTAGAGGACCGACTCCATCGACCTGGACGCGTTTGCGGAGAAGTTGAACGACCCCCACAGCACGGCGCGGGGCCGGAACGCGCGGTACACCGTCTCCGTCGACCGCGGGTACGCCCACGAGTACTCCTCCATCGCCGCGTCGGCGAACGCGTCGTGCTCTTCCGCCGTCTCGAAGTCGCCGAACACCACGAACTTGTGGTGCATGTTGGGCCGCGACTCGGCCCACTTCCTCGACTCGTCCCTCTCCTTCTGCATCCAGCCGACCACCAGCGGCTCACCGACGCACCGCAGCGGCGAGCGCTGCATCCCGACCGCGCAGTCGCGGTACACCGGCCAAATCTCCTCCCCGGTCGGCAGGACGCCGTGCTGCCGGTACATGGGCGTCTCGAGCAGCCGCGCGCACGCCTCCGCGTTGTCCCGGAGGTGGTGCTCCTTCTGCATGACGATCCCGAGACTCTTGCCCTGCATCAAACTGATCAGGTCGCGCTCCGTGAACCACGCCATCGCCGCCACGCACGCCGGCCAGCGCGCGAAGAGGGGCTTGATCTCCGCGAGGATGCCGTTCGTGATCACCCGGACGTCCGTGTTCATAAAACCGCCCTCGTCCAGCTGCTCGAACACTTCTGCCGGCAGCAGCTCCTCCAGCCCGGCGGCGCAGCGCAGCCGGCACGCATTCAGATCGCCGAACGACATCCCTGGTGTTGCTTCGCCGCTTCGCCGCACTCAATGCCCGCGATCGTTTGCCCGTCGGAGGTTGACGTGGCCGCGCAGACGCCGGGCGAGACGCTCGAGCGCGGCTTCTTCGCCCTCGTCGTGTTCGTGCGCAGAACCTCGCCGCGTGGACCCAGGTCTGGCTCGCCACGGCCGAGCTCGACGTCGACTTTGGGCTCAAGCCGATCCGCCCGGCGTCCATGCTCTGCGCGGCCAAGCTCTGGGGGCACCTCGGCGTCGTCCTGGTCGTGGCCGGGGTCGTCGGGATCGCCTTTGCCTTCCTGAGGTGGTCCGCGAGGCTGATACAACAAACCGCGGCGTTTGCGTAACAGAGGATTCCTTCGCGTGCGTCCGCGAGCACCCGGACGCCGCCCTCGTCCAGCTGCGGCGCTCCTTGGAACGCGTCTGCCGGCAGCAGCCCCTCCCGGTCCGCGGCGGCTGGACGGCGCCTTCCCGGTGCGCGAGGCTGACGAGGCAACCGCCGCCGCGCGCTCTTCTTCATGGCGGGCGCCCCAGCTGTGTTCGGATTAAAACTCGCCTCCCCGCCGCTGCCTCCCTGCCCCCGCTCAGGCCCCGCTCTCCTCGACCTTGGCCTTCTTGGCGTCGGGCTCCTCCTCGCGCTTCTTGTAGACGCTGATGTTGCTCGCGACGTTCTTGCCGACGACGTAGACGGCAAAGACCTTCTTGGGCGTGATGTACAGCACGGCGACCTCGGACTTGTCCACGCCCAGCAGAGCGTCGACGCGCTTCTGGACGGGCAGCGCGCGGAGCTTGGCGCTGTCCTCGGGCGGCATGTAGTGGTTGCTGACGACGAAGCACCGGCCGTCGCCCTGGCGGACGAACTCGGGCAGGCCGCGGAGGTCGCCGGACATGAGCGTCAGGTTCAGCACCGTGGCGTTCGCGTCCCTGCGCTGCGGCGCGTCCTTCCACTCCTCGCAGCGCATGTCCTCGATCTTGCCGCCCAGGAACCGCGGGATGGAGTCCGCGTCAATCTCGAACCCCGCGCGCTCGACCATCACCGCGGCGTCGAGCGCCGCGGTCGAGTACGCGCCGATCATCACGGGCTTCTCCGGGTCCTGCGTGAACCCCTCCGTGATGGAGGGCGCGTGGTCGCAGACGATGCTCGCCTTGAACCCCTGCATGAAGTGCGGCCCGAGCGCGATCCACTGGTCCAGGTTCGTGTGCAGGTTGATGAAGTCGGGGCCCGCGAGGTTCAGCTGGAGCAGGAAGCGCTCGTTCTGGACGCCGTCCTCCGTCTGGCAGCACACGGCGACGGGGTTCATCGACCCCTGGCCCGTGGGATTGGCGCCCGCCGTGAACCCCACCATCGGCTTCTTCGTCTTGAAATCGTTGAACACCAGGCGCGTCTCGCCGAGCTCCGCGCGCGAGGGCACCTGCAGGAACCCGAAGACCTTGCCCGGCTTGCCCTCCAGCGCGCCGAGGGCGCCCAGGTCCTGGTCGATGTCCACGATGAACGTGAACTTGTCCTCGAGCTGGCCCATGCGCACGCAGCGCGAGCTGTACGGCAGCGTGTCGACAATCTCCGCGAGGGGGGTCTCGTGCTCGGCGACGATCGTCGCCTCGATGCTCTCCGAGGGCGTCTCCTTCTTGCGGCCCGTCGTCTTGTCCGGCCCCCACCACCACCCCGCGTGCGCGCCCTTGAACGCGCACACGCGGCCCGCGACGACGGGGAAGGGCTGGTCGAAGACCTTGATGAGCTCGCTCCCGTCGAGCATCTTGAGGTCGCGCGTGCGGTCCACCTTGAGCTCCGCGGCGCGCTGCTCCGCCGTCAGCCCGGGCATGTCGTCGACGAAGTTGGCCCTCGCCTTCTTGTTGAAGTGCAGCGTGACCTCGTTCAGAACCCAGACGCGGTAGATCGTCGGGTCCTTCCCGCCCACCGGCGGCGTCACGCTCTGCACGACCGCGATGACCGTCTCGCTGTCGCTCGCGATGCGCGCGGGCTGGATCGCGATGGGCGCGAGGTCCTTCAGGGCCATGAACTCGGCGAACGGGGTGCTGCTCGTGGCGATCGCGGCGGCGGAGGACATTCCGGAGTGTGTGACTGCCGCTAAGTAACGCGCCAAACGCGTTACCCAAATGCAGCGACGCTCCCTCCGCGTCCTCACCAAGTCCGCCCTGACTCCCCGGCAAAGCTGACCCCCGCCAGGAGCGAGCAGCTCGAGGAGGCCCCCCCGCCTTTCCGCGGCAAGGGCTCGCTGGAGAAGGTCCGCGAGCTGACCGGAGTCGACTCCCCGACCGGCTCCGCGGCCCCCAAGTCGAGCCCCTCGGGCGCCTCGCCGACCGCCGCGCTGCCCTCGCCCTCGGGCGAGCGCTGGGGCGTGTTCGAGGCCGACGACAAGCGCATCGTCGTCCTGGGCCGCAGCGGGGAGCAGAAGAGCGGCTCGCACTTGTTCGGTTAAACAACGACGCGCAAAACCCCGTTCGGATACGCCACCATCTGCAGGTCCTCCTGGATGTGCTCCACCCCGGCTGTGCACTCGGGGTCCGCGCACTTGACGGTCCCCGTGACCATGTCGCCGCGCGCGAAGCGCACGACCAGGTACGAGCAGTTGCTGCTGTGCACGCGGCCCTGGATGGCGCAGAGCCGGCCGTGCAGGCAGCAGAAGAGCTCGTTCTCCGTGTACGCCTCGCGGGTCGGTTCCCACGGCGAGGCCCAGTCCAGGACGCGCAGCGCCGCCTCGGGCCAGTTCTCCTTCTGGATCTCGTCCCCGCGCTCGCGCCGGCGGCCGGCCTGGGCCTCCTCGAACCTGGACTTCAGGACCGGGGTGTTCGTCTCGGGGAGAACCGAGACGACGCACTTCTCAAAGTCGAACGCCGAGCCGGGGACCGGGAGCATCGGGCTCGCGCCGCCGGGCTTGCGCGCGAACGGCAGCCGCAGGTTCGAGCTGCGCGTCGACTTGTACTTGCCCAGGTCGACGCCGCAGATCGACCCTCCGTGCTTGACGGTGCACCGCTCGAGCACGAGCGTGACGAACGCCCGCATCTGCGCCAGGCTGCGGAACGCCACGTCCAGGAACAGGTGCCGCGACTGCTTCTCCTGCGTCGAGCTGTCGAGCTCGTAGACGGCCGGCGCGGGCACGTCGAACAGCTCCTTCAGAAGCGCGGCCGCGTTCCGCACCAGCTCGTGCACGCTCGCCTTCATGGTGTCGGGCGACATGCCCTTGCCGTCGCAGTCGAAGAACAGCCGCAGCGGCAGCGACGGCGAGGGCAGCGCCCCGGCCTCGAAGTACACCTCCTCCGCGGTCCGCGACTCGGGCGGCTGCGCCATGTAGTCCGAGTACAGGTCGCGGAACGGCCCGACGAAGAACAGGCGCCCGCCGCTCTTCCACGGCCGGGCCCACATCACGTCCCCCGGCTGCATCTTGAGCATCGCCGAGTCGAGGTCGCGGTGCTCGACGCGGTGGCGCGGAACCGCCATTTTTGTGAGCTCACTGCGTCTTCTTCTCCTCGAGTTTCTCGAGCCGCTCGTCGAGCTGGGCGAGCCGATACTGGACCGGGTCGGTGACCTTGAGCAGCTCCAGGTTGTACGCCCGCGGGACGACGTTGAAGAGCTTCATAATCTCAAAGTACAGCGGCCAGAGCGCGTCGACGAAGATCAGGATCAGGATGTAGCACAGGATGCCGTAGCAGAACGAGCCGAGGTGCAGCACGGCGCAGAGCTCCTCCTGGGGCCAGGACGTAAAGTCGTACCGCAGCAGGAACATGTACGTCCACCAGGTCGGGAGGCCGAACCAGCTCCAGAAGCCGTACCAGCTGTACCCGATGAACGAGAAGATGCGCCCCTCGCCCGTCAGCAGCCCGGAGACGATCAGCTGGAGGACGATGAAGAAGTTGACGATGCGCGCCGGCTCGTTGAGCGCGACGAACGCGAACCACAGGTGGTCGTAGTCGAACTCGGCGTTCCAGTACATGGGGCACGTGCACGTCGCGCTCAGCAGGCCCGTGGAGTTGGTGCAGCTCTGCTGCACCCACGTGTAGATGTTCGGGTTGACCGCGCTGAGCCGGTACCCGACGTTGCGGCGCATCGGGAAGCAGTACACCAGGCTGCTGCTCGTGTCCGCGTAGGGCCCGAACGGGTCCGTCTCCTGGGACGAGCCGTACGAGTTCCAGCAGTCCACGAACGAGTCGAACGCGCTCGTCTCGTCGAAGCTGTCCACCGAGGCCTGCGCGCTCTGGATCGCGCAGATCCACTGCTGGTACGTGTTCGACGGCGTCAGGTTGGGGCAGGCCTGCCCCGCCGGCACGCACTGCCCCGTGCAGCAGTACGTCTCCGTCGGGTCGGGGCAGTTCAGGATGCTGTCCAGCCCGCGCCGCTCCAGCCGCCGCTCGCGCCGCCGCCGGACGACCTCCTGGACGTGCGACGGCATCCGCGAAACCGCCTCCAGCGAGGCCACCGCCGACCGCAGCGCGCGCAGCCCCTGGTAGTTTTTGGTCGCCGGCGTCAATGCCAGGGTTTCCTGTAGCCGCCGGGGGTGCCCCTCCAGCTCCGCGTAGACTTCCGCGCGCCTTCGGACGAACTTGGCCGTCTCGTGCACGCCGGACCAGAACTCGAGCGTCTTGGCGCTCCACGAGTGCGCCGCTGGCGGCTCCTGCAGCCGCCGGCCGCTACGCGCAGAGCGGCCGTAGCCCCCCTTCGTGTGCCGCAAGTTCCGCACGATCACCGCCTCGTTGATGCAGCCCAGCGCAGCGTGCTGCTCGAACGGGTCGTTCGACTTGCGCGAGAGGTCGCAGACGCGGCCCGACGCCGAAAAGTCGTGCTGCGCGACGACCTGCTTGAGCCCCGCCACCTGCTCGCTCTGCGTCTTGGGCTTCTTTTGGTCCAGGACGCGCCGCGGCGCCAGGTCCTTCAGCACGGGGACCGTTCCAAACGTCTCCTCCAGGTGCCGGCGCGCGTTGGGGCTTTCTTCCTGGACGCCGCAGCTCCCGAGGTGCTCCCAGGACCCGCGGCCCGCCTTGAACAGCGAGGTCGAGTTGACGCAAATCTCGTAGCTGTCCCTCTCGAGGACCTCGACGTTGAAAAGGTGCCCGGCCGCGGTGAGCGCGCGGCGCGTCATCGGGCAGCCGTCCAGCGCGCCCTGCCCGCAGGCCACCCGGGCGCCGTCCAGGTACTCGCACGCCCCCGCCGCGCCGACCTCGCACAGCAGCCGCGCGGTCGTCACGGGGCAGCCCTTCGAGTACATGCCGTAGTAGTCGATGCTCAGGAACCCCCCCGTGTTGGTGCAGTCGCACGGCACGCCGCCCGACAACACGCTCGGGTTGCTCTGGCCGAGCTCCGCCTGGTTGCACGCAAAATCGATCACGTGGCATTCCGGGGTCGCGCCGAAGACCTCTAAAACGCTCGTGAGGCCGCAAATGAAGGCGTTTAAAACCGTCCCGATGGTGTCCTGCAGCACTTCCCGGATGGAGCAGACGTTGCTGTTCGTGCCGATGATGAAGCAGTACAGCCTGCTCGCTGCAAACGTGATGAAATCCAACAAAAACGCGAGGATCGGGTAGATTAGCTCCAGCAGGATGATCATAAACGCGATCTCGACCTTGTTGATCGCCACGGTCAGCAGGGCCGACGCTCCGATGATCCCGCCGAGCGAGTCCTCGACTTGGCTCAGATCCAGCCCGGGCTGCAGCCTGCGGCCCGTCGCCGCGTTGGACTGGCCCTGGATGAAGTTGTACACAGCGAGGCTGCTCTGGACGGACATTTGCGCGTTGGCGTTGATCGCCGGCATGGTGATGTCGGCGACGTCGAAAATGGTGTTGCCGACGTTCACGCCGACGTTGTACGTGGTCGCGACGAGCCCGTAGTGCACCGCCACGGTGCTGATCCACAGCGAGGTGTACGCCTCGAAGAAGAGGAAGATCATCGTGAAGATGACCGCGAAGAGCAGCGGGACGATGTACCGGATGAAGGACACCAGGATGCGGCTGACGAACAGCAGCGCGAAGAAGGCGACGCGGACGACGGGCTTCAGGACGAGCAGCTGCGGCGCGCGCCGGCCGCAGCACAGCACCGCGCCCAGCCGCCCGGAGACGGCGTCGGCCAGCCGCTGGTTCGCCTCGAGCGAAATCAGCGGCGCAAACACCAGCGAG